>Ga0187766_10000497_pt1 | contig 21784 bp, 18 predicted proteins | sample 0216_QUI02_MP05__4_FD_132971 | JGI IMG/M metagenome (GOLD analysis project Ga0187766, IMG submission 132971) | Tropical peat soil microbial communities from peatlands in Department of Meta, Colombia - 0216_QUI02_MP05_20_MG | ecosystem: Environmental > Terrestrial > Soil > Wetlands > Peat ... | reverse complement strand
TCCTCCGGTGGGCGCTTTCGACATGAACGGACGGTGATCTCGAGGGAGCCGAAATGGACAGTTAGTCCCACAACCGCGTCGAGGGTCGAGACGCGCGCGGTTACCTTGTCGAGGCCCTGAAGTACTGCCGTGCTCATGTCGATATAGGTGTCGGCATATACGGGCCCACCCGCGATTCCAACGACAAGCAAGGCGGCAAGACCGGGTCGGCGGAGGAAGGCCGTCACGAGGCGCCTACTTCCGGTAAGGATTTCGGAGCGCCTCGACAAGTTTGCGCATTACGTCGCGCACCTGCGCCTCGTCGCATCCCATAAGCAACGCATCCTCGAGCGCCTCTTGTGCAAGCTCGCTAATTTCTTGGAGGTTTTCGTTCAGCACCTTGATCTTCTCTATGCACGTGACCGGCTCGCCGTTTGGTGCGCGCCAGATGGGAAATGCCAGTTCGGGCGTCTTGGTTTTCACGCGCAAAATCCAATAGCGGTCATTGTTCGGGCGGCGTCGCATCGCCATTCGGCGGTACCTTGGGGCTTTGCCGCTCACTCGAACCTCTTCGCGAATCCTGGTCGGCGTCCTGGTCGGTCGCAAGGAAGATGATCTTCCCAAGGAGTTCCTCGAGTACCACAGCGCCCTCGGTATTCGTGATTTCGCCGCCTGGCGCCAGAAGCGTCTGCGAATGCCCCGGTTCGATCTTGACGTACTTCCCGCCCAGCAAGCCCGCACTTGCGATGACGGCTTTCGTGTCAACGGGCAATTTCACGTCGCGCTCGATGTCCATTGTGACGACGGCGTTGTAGTGTCTTGGGTCGACCGCCTGACGGGTGACGATTCCCACCTTCACGCCGCCAACGCGCACATCGGCGCCCTGGGACAATCCATCGACTGAGCTGAAGACGGCCGTGACCGAATAACCCCCTGGCGGCTGCAGATTGGCGGAAAGGTATGCAAAAACGAGGAAAATCCCGGCGACCAGCAGGACGAACGCCCCCATGATGGTTTCGACCAGATTCCGCCCTATCATCGTTTCATCTCCGGACACCTGCCGCCGCGGGGCTCATGGATCGTCCTCGGGGGGCGGATTGCCTCGCGCACCTTTGCGCTTGGCCTCGGCATCTTGTACCACGCGGAGCAAAAGATGCTCGAGATCGACCGAATCCTGAACGTAGTCGAACGAATCGCCGGGCTTGAGCATTTCCAGATCGCCGCCGGGATCGATTTTGACGAACTTGGCGCCTAGCAACCCATCGGTCGCGACAATGGCCGCACTGTCGCGGGGAATCGCAACGTCGTTGGCGAGCGTCATGGTTACCAGTGCCCGATCGTCGTTCGGTTGGAACGTCTCGGCCGTCACTTCACCTATGCGGATCCCGGCCAGCCTTACATCGGAATGGAGTGCTAAGCCGTCGATATGATAGTAGCTTGCGGTAAGCACATACCCGCTTATCGAATTCTGGTTGACGGAAAACGCGAAAACCACGAAAAGCGCAAAGGCGAGGAGTGCCAAGCCACCGACAAGAATTTCCGTGGTATCCCGGCTGAGCTTCACCGCCAATGCGACCTCCTTCGTCGGCTGCTTCGGCGGTCGGCTACTCGGGCCGCCAGGGCTCGTAGTCGCCGGTGGCGCTAGCGCGCCGCCCACCTCTGAATTCGTGGCCGCGCGGCCGATAGGCGTAAGGCGTCCCGGTCAGGTTTTGAACATGAGGCTTGAGCCAGGCGCGTTTTTGGGTGCTACCTGCAGGAACAGCGTCGCTCGTATGGTGCAGCCACGCATTCCACTCGGCAGGAACCTTTGAGCCCTCGGGTTCGCCGCTATACATGACCCAGCGTCGCTCCCGATCAAGTCCGCCGACGTGCCGGCGCACACCCCCTTTCTCGCGGTAATAGCGATTGCCGAATTCGTCGGCGCCGACGAATTCACCATGCAACAAAGTGAAAAGCCGAGTCCCTATGCTCATAGCGCGCTGAACCCCTACCGCCCACACGGTGTTTTGTGCAGCAGGCCCGATTTGCCGCCCGACGGCGCGGACTATGGCATTTGACCGTGCACACGTCCAGCCCTCCCACCCCTGATTGAGACCCTCGGCTTGTGCGCCAGAACCCGCTGGACAGCATTCCGTCGCAGCGGGTGGACCGCCTTGTGCCGGCATCTGAATCCTGGTGGGCCGCCATGTTGGGATGTCGATTGCCGAAAGCGATCGTATGCACGGCACTCGGGCAACAGAACCACCCTGTTCTCGCACGGGATCGCGCCTGTCATCGAGCGCCAGGGTGCGCGCTTTATCACGTCGGTGCTGCGACGCCGGCCACGATTGAGGCCTTCGGAGGAAGCCGTCCCGGACGAGAAGGATACTGTCGGGTCATCGAGCGAGAGTCTCCGTCCTTCGTCGGCCCGGATAGGAGATGACCGTCGAGCCCCACTCCCCTCCATAATCGCATATGTTGTGGTGCTTTTAACATCATAACCCATATCTTGTTGACGGCCGAATTTCGAGATGCTATTTTGCGCACCCTGATTGGAAGGCGGCCGCAAACGAGTCTAAGCGGCAAGATAGGAAATATTCATTTAGGCACAGAACTCCTTGAGTGGACTTTCGCCCGAGCCTTCAAATTATATGAGGGTGTCGGCGAAAACCTGCATAAGAATACTTTATCGCATTGCTGTGGCTCATCTTAACAAGCCGAAGAAATAAGCTATCCAGCCGCAAAGTTTCTCTTGCCTTTCCTTGGAAACGGCGCAATAGTTTGTGGCCAACTCGCCTCAAAATACAAGATACTGTGGATTCGGCGGCGTGGCGCGAGCGACGATTGTGAGCCGTGCGACAAAGTTCGACTCGGATCGCGATCTGGACGAATCAGGCTGCGGAGTTCCGGGCCAAAGAGAAAACGGGGGGCGAGGTAATGCGAATTCGACGTCTTATGACCGAGGACGGTAAGTCGCCCTACGAGCGAATCGAATTCCGTACGACATCAAGCGAAATTCGCAACCCCGACGGCTCGGTGGTCTTTTGGCTGGAGCGGATCGAGGTCCCGGCGAGCTGGTCGCAAGTGGCGTCGGATGTGCTCGCTCAGAAATACTTCCGCAAGGCCGGCGTGCCCGCGCGCCTCAAGACCGTCGAGGACAAGGAGACGCCGCCGTGGCTCTGGCGCCGGGTCCGCGACGACGCGGCACTCGCTGAGCTTCCGAGGGCCGAGCGCGAGATCGGCGAGACGGACGCGCGACAAGTGTTCGATCGTCTCGCTGGCACGTGGACATACTGGGGCTGGAAGGGCGGCTATTTTGACGCCGAGGTGGACGCGCGCGCCTACTACGACGAGATGCGCTACATGCTCGCGATGCAAATGGGTGCTCCGAATTCGCCCCAATGGTTCAACACGGGGCTTCACTGGGCATACGGCATCGACGGACCGTCTCAAGGACACTTCTACGTCGATTTCCAGACGGGAGAACTTGTTCGGTCGGAGTCGGCCTACGAGCATCCCCAACCCCACGCCTGCTTCATCCAAAGCGTGAACGACGACTTGGTGAACGAAGGCGGCATCATGGACCTCTGGGTTCGCGAGGCGCGCCTGTTCAAATACGGCTCGGGGACAGGCACCAATTTCTCCAGACTCCGCGGCGACGGCGAGAGGCTTTCGGGCGGAGGCAAATCGTCCGGCATGATGAGCTTCCTCAAGATCGGCGACCGTGCGGCGGGCGCCATCAAATCCGGCGGAACGACAAGACGCGCCGCGAAGATGGTAACGGTCGATCTCGACCATCCGGACATCGAAGAATACATCGATTGGAAAGTGATCGAGGAACAGAAGGTCGCGGCCCTTGTCGCCGGTTCGAAGCTCTGTCAGAGGCACCTCAACGAGATCATGCGCGCCTGCCACAATTGCGTCGGGCCCGCCGAGGCGTGCTTCGATCCCAAGCAGAACCCGCAGCTCAAGCGTGCGGTCGTCGCAGCACGCCATGCGATGATCCCCGAAAATTATGTTCAGCGTGTCATTCAGTTCGCCCAGCAGGGCTATTCGGAGATCGATTTCCGGGTTTATGACACGGATTGGGACTCAGATGCCTATTTGACCGTCTCGGGTCAGAATTCCAACAACTCCGTGCGCGCCTCGAACGCTTTTCTCGAGGCCGTGCTTGCAGGCGGGGAGTGGAATTTGATCCGCCGCGTCGACGGTAAAGTTCACAAGGTCGTAAAGGCCGCGGATCTCTTCGACCGGATCGCCAGTGCGGCATGGGCGTCCGCCGATCCGGGCATGCAATACGACACGACGATCAACGAGTGGCATACGTGTCCGAATAGCGGCCGGATCAATGCATCCAATCCCTGCTCGGAATATATGTTCCTCGACGACACGGCCTGCAATCTCGCTTCGCTAAATCTCATGGCCTTCCGACGAAAGGACGGCAGTTTTGACGTGGCCGCCTTCGAGCACGCGGTTCGGCTCTGGACCGTGACGCTCGAAATCTCGGTGCTCATGGCGCAGTTCCCATCGCGGCGCATTGCGGAGCTGTCCTATGAGTTCCGCACCCTCGGCCTTGGCTATGCCAATATCGGCGCACTCCTCATGTCGCTGGGCTTGTCTTACGGCAGTGCTGCCGGCCGTTCGATGTGCGGGGCGATCTCGGCCCTGATGACCGGAATCGCCTATAGAACCTCTGCCGAGATGGCGGAGGAATTGGGCGCCTTCGCCGCGTACGCGAAGAATCGAGAGACGATGCTTCGTGTCATCCGCAATCACCGGCGCGCGGCCTGCGGCGCGCATGGAGGCTATGAAGGACTCTCGGTCGCACCCGTCCCCCTCAGTGCCGCAGAATGCCCCGACGCCGCGCTGGCCGCCGCGGCCGTGCACGCGTGGGATGACGCGCTCGCCGCCGGTGAGAAGTACGGCTATCGCAATGCGCAAGTTTCGGTCGTGGCGCCAACGGGCACCATCGGCCTGGTCATGGATTGCGATACGACGGGTATCGAGCCGGATTTCGCGCTTGTGAAATTCAAAAAGCTCGCCGGTGGGGGTTACTTCAAAATCATCAATCGAACGGTACCCCTGGCGCTCAAGACGCTCGGCTATAACGACACCACGGTCGAAACGATCGTCCGCTACGCGGTCGGCCACGGCACGCTCAAGGGAGCGCCGTACATCAACCACGAATCCCTGCGTCAGAAGGGGTTCAATGAGGGAACGCTCCAAACGCTCGAGCAAGCACTCGCCTCGGCGTTCGATATTCGCTTCGCCTTCAATAGATGGACTTTCGGCGACGATTTTTGCATCCGCGTCCTCGGCCTCACCGAGGCTGAAATTGGCGATGTCGCCTTCGACATGTTGGGTGCCCTCGGTTTCACCAAGGAGGAAATCGAAGCCGCCAACACGTTTTGCTGTGGCGCCATGACACTCGAGGGCGCCCCTGGACTTAAGGACGAGCATCTCCCGGTTTTCGATTGTGCCAATCCGTGCGGCCGGCTCGGCGAGCGCTTCCTTTCGACCGAGGCGCACATCCGAATGATGGCGGCCTCCCAGCCTTTCATCTCGGGTGCCATCTCGAAGACGATCAATATGCCAAACAGTGCGACGGTCGACGCCTGCAAAGAGGCATACATGCTCTCGTGGCGTCTCGGCCTCAAGGCGAATGCGCTCTATCGCGACGGCTCCAAACTAAGTCAGCCACTTTCGACGCAACTTCTTGACGACAGCGAGCTGGTCGAGGAATTGATCGACGCTTCCAACACGGGCCGGGCTGCGGTATTGGCGGAGCGCGTCATCGAACGTGTCGTCGAGCGAATCGTTGAACGCCGGACGACGGAGCGCCGCCGTCCGCCCCAACGGCGCAAAGGCTACACCCAAAAGGCCACAGTCGGTGGCCACAAGGTGTATTTGCGCACCGGCGAGTACGAGGACGGCTCGCTTGCGGAGATCTTCGTCGATCTCCACAAGGAGGGTTCGGCGTTCCGCAGTCTCATGAACAATTTCGCCATCGCAATTTCGATCGGTCTCCAATACGGCGTTCCGCTTGAGGAGTTTGTGGAGAGCTTCACCTTCACGCGCTTCGAGCCCTCTGGCATGGTCGAGGGGAACGATGCGATCAAGATGGCGACCTCGATGCTCGATTACATCTTCCGCGAGCTCGCAATCTCCTACCTGTCGCGCCACGACTTAGCGCACGCGGAGCCCCAGGATCTCCAGCCCGACACGGTTGGACGGGGCGAGAAGGAGAGCGATCTGGCACTCACCCGCGACGAGGCGCTTGGCCCGGTTGCACGCGTGGCCTCGAACGGCTTCGTGCGCGGTAATCTGCCCAAGCTCCAAGTGATTTCCGGCAGCCGTCCGGGTGGCAACGGTGCTGCCACCGCCGTCCTGGCCCAAGCCTCGGCGGCGGTGGCGGTCACCGGTGCCGCCGCTGAGACGGCCGCACACGCCCTGCACGGCGATGCCGCGTCAGCCGTCGCCGTCAGTACCGCGATCGTCGAATCTGTCGACAGTCGCCTCTCGCAGATCCGTGAGGCCCGCCTCAAGGGCTACGAGGGCGACGCCTGCGGCGAATGCGGTAACTTCACCCTGGTGCGTAATGGCACCTGCCTCAAGTGCGACACCTGCGGCGCCACGAGCGGCTGCAGCTAAGTGCAGTCGTTCACCACGGCGACGCAGGTGGGCTCCTCCCTGAACTAGGGGGATTTGGCAGCGGCAAATCCCCTCTTTTCGCGAGACGCGGAGCTATCTCGCGCGCAGAGGCGGCGAGGCATCGATGAGCGCACCGGCGCAAACGACGCGGCCCTACGCCCCCCTCGATCACGTCTCGATCGCGGTTTCCGATCTCCTCCGATCAATTCGATTCTACGACGCAGCGTTTGCGCCCCTTGGCATAAAGCGTGTCAAAGAAGTTCCCGGTCATGTTGGTTACGGGACAAATCGTCCATTTTTCTGGCTACATCCGCGCGCTGCCAAAGGCGCGGTTCGGCCCGGCATTGGCCTTCATTTTTGCTTTGGCGCCAAGACCCGCGCTGAGGTCGACGCGTTCTACGGGGCGGCGATGGCGGAAGGTGCCAAGGATAATGGCGCGCCCGGCCTCAGGACGATCTATCACCCGAGCTACTACGGCGCCTTCGTTCTCGATCCCGACGGCTACAAAATCGAGGCCGTTTGCCACTTCCGCAAATAGCGAGCGCCTTGCAGTCCTTCGGCTCTACCGGCTGACGAGCGTCACCGGCAATCCGCCCTTGGGCTTGAGCGTGATGAGGCCAAGTGGCTCCACCGGCACGCCGGGTACGACGTGGGGTGCGAAATGTTGGGCAACGGTTGCGATGATCAGGATTGCTTCCTGCATCGCAAAACCAGCACCAATGCAAACGCGCGGGCCTCCACCGAAGGGAATATAGGAATAGCGCGGACGCTCGCCCGCCCGTTCAGGCGCAAACCTTTCCGGGTTGAAGATTTTGGGCATGTCCCAGAGCTTCTCGTGTCGATGAAGAAGCCAGGGCGAGATCAACACGGCCGAACCCTTTGGCACCTCGTGGCCGAGGATCTCGTCGTCGGCGAGCGCTTCGCGCGAAATGGTGTGAGCAGGCGGATAGAGGCGCATCGATTCCTCGATCACCATCCGCGTGTAGCGAAGTTGGGCGATATCGTCGTTCTCGGGCGGGCGTGCACCAAGCACGGCCGTCAGCTCAGAATGAAGCTTTGCTTCGATCTCCGGATGGGCAGACAGCAGATACCAGGTCCAAGTCAGCGCGTTTGCCGTCGTCTCGTGGCCTGCGGTGAAGATAGTGGCAAGCTGATCGCGCAACTCCCGATCATCCATGACCTCACCTGTCTCTTCGTCCCGTGCGGCGAGGAGAAGCCCCAGGAGGTCGTCCTTCGGCCCCCCTTCGGTCCGTCGTCGATCGATCAAGCCGTAGATGATCTCGTCCAGCGCCATGCCTGCCTGTCGGACGCGTCCTGCATTGCGCCGCGGCAGCCAGCGCGGCAATCCCAAAAGGTCCGAAATCGCGGGCCGCCCGCCGACACGTTGATATTGCAGCAGTGCAGCCCGCACCTCGTCGGCACGGTCGCGAATGTCGCTCGAAAACATTGTGCGCGTGATGATATCGAGCGTGAGTTTCGCCATCGCGTCATGTATGTCGACGATGGCATCACGAGGTATCAGCTGCCATGCCTTCATGGCCTCAAGGCTTGCCTGGACGATCACTGGCGAGAACGCAGCGAGTCTCCGCGGATGGAAGGACGGCGCCATCGTCCGGCGCTGCCGGCGCCACTCGTCGCCTTCGCTGCTGAGCAAGCCCTTGCCGAGCGGACGCAACAGTTGACGCGCTATGAAGCTCTTCACGTAGTTGCTGGCATTATCGAGGAGGACGTGCTTTGCGGCGGCCGGACAATTGGCGACCAGGATGCGTCGAAATAGCATCCGGCTTTCGATCATATCCTCGCGATAGGCATCCTCGGACCAGGCTGCGAGCGCGTTTTTATGAAGTCGCCAGACGCGTCTCAGGGTAACACCACGCCGGCCGAGGTGGGGCGGCTCGGCGAGCTGCGGGCGCCGAATTTCTGCTGCGCCAAGTTCTTGCCTTGCCCCACCCGCCATCGGGAGATACAGCCTCGCTTATCCGCCCAGCTAGATCCGCGCCCATGAGCGCGGCCGCTCGGCCACGGCTGGCGAATTGTAGCCGAGACGCGACTGGCTTACCCGCTTATAGTCCGCGGGTATCTCGAAGAGCTTTGGGTCCTGCGGCCCGACTCGGAGGTTGTGCAACTCCATCCTGACGGTGTGGTGCTTGCCATCCTCGTCCACGACATTACTGTCGACGCGAACGACGATTCCTTGCTCGCTCACCCAAACGACTCCGTCGATTGGCGAGCCATCCACGTCTTTGCCGACGATCTTGCGCTTGGTCGCCTGCACGCCGCCGACTGCTTCCGTGCCGATCGTCTCCAAACTCACTTCCGGCTCTTTCACCTTGCCGTCCGGACCCGGCGCGCGTCCGAGCGCCTCGTCGAGCGGAGATTCGATATAAAGCTTCTCCTCTGGCGAGATGCTCCACACCACTTTACGGTCAAGACGGACGATCATTATCTCAAGATCGCCTTCCACCGTCATCTCACGACGCTCCTTTTCGCGCGTGCGGATGACCTTGCCTTTGATCTCGTCGTCGTCGCCAGTTTTGGACGAATCCCCCAAGTAGGTCATGGTCACGTCCGCGGAGTAATCGACCGTGGGCGGGCTGAGATAATGCTCGAGGCCGAGAAGCTGAGCGGATGCCGACGTTGCACTCACGAGCGCGGCGGCCAGAACCGCAATCGGCAAGAGGAATCGAGTCAGGGGCACCTCCATGGCAAGATTGCAGCAGTTGCGTCTTTCATCATAGAGGTTCGGCGCACGCCGCTTCAAGTGCGCGGAACGGTCGGCAGGCATGCCGAGTATGCGGCGAAAAAGCACGCCATTCCATCTGGCACGTCGTGCACTGAATCGCTATCCTCCGGCACCGCCTCGCGCGCGGCGAAATATTCCAACCAACGCCAAACGAATAGGAGATCGACGCCATGGCAGGGAAAATCGAGGCCCGTCTTAAGGAATTGAAGATCGAGCTACCCAAGGCGGCGGCTCCGGTAGCGAACTACGTGCCTTGCGTACAGGCGGGCAATCTCCTCTTCGTATCGGGCCAAGTGACCTTCTGGAATGGGGAGCTCAAATACCAGGGCACGGTCGGTAAGGACATTTCGCTCGATGACGGCCGTGCCGCGGCCCGGCTCTGCGGGCTCAATATCCTCGCCCAGGCGCAAGCATTTCTCGGCACGCTCGACAAAGTAAAACGGGTCTGCATGGTACAAGGCTTCGTCAACGCCGTGCCAGGATATACCGACCATCCCAAGGTGGTGAACGGCGCTTCGGATCTTTTCGTCGAGGTATTCGGAGACGCCGGCAAGCACGCGCGCTTTGCGGTCGGCTCCGGTTCGCTGCCGGTCAACGTTGCGGTCGAGGTTGCCGCCGTGCTCGAGGTCGCCTAGGCAAATTTCACATGCCCGACGGACGAGAACCGGCGACAATCCGACTGGTCGAGCGCATAGGCGACTTGCCGCGCGAGTCTTGGGACGCCTGTGGGGGTGCTGCAAATCCTACGGTGAGCCACAGCCTCCTCCGCTGCCTCGAGGAGAGCGGTTCGGCCTGTCAAGACGCGGGCTGGTTGCCCCAACATATCGCGGTCGAGGACAGTGCGGGCCGTCTTGTCGCCGCGGCGCCGATGTACCTCAAGAGCCACTCCTACGGCGAATATGTCTTCGACCATGGCTGGGCCGATGCTTATGAACGTGCGGGCGGGCGGTATTATCCAAAGCTCCAGATCGCGATACCATTCACGCCGGTTACCGGCCCTCGCCTTCTCGTTCATCCCGACGCGCCGGCCGGGACGCGAGACACGCTCATTGCGGGGTCGGTCGCCGTGGCCAAGCGGCTCAACGTCTCCTCGCTCCATATCACGTTCCCAAGCGGGGCCGAATGGCGCAGCTTGGGCGATGCCGGCTTTCTCCTCCGCGAGGGCGAGCAATTTCACTGGCAGAATGCAGGGTTCCGGGATTTCGAGGATTTTCTGGCCGCCCTCAGCTCGCGCAAGCGCAAGGCCATCCGTAAGGAGCGTGCGTCGGCGCTGGCGGGCGGCATCGAAATACATGCACTAACTGGTGCCAGTATCGAAACCCGCCATTGGGACGCGTTCTTCCGCTTCTACCGCAACACGAGCGACCGGAAGTGGGGCTATCCATATCTGACGCGCGAATTCTTTCATCTTCTCGGCGAGACGATGGCAGACAAAGTCGTGCTGATCGTTGCGGAAAAAAACCGGCGCCTCGTGGCGGGCGCTCTCAACCTCCTCGGAGCCGATACGATCTATGGGCGAAATTGGGGATGCGAGGGTGAATTCCCATTTCTTCATTTCGAGTGTTGCTATTATCGCGCCATCGAATTCGCGATCGATCACGGCTTGGCGCGAGTCGAGGCCGGCGCCCAAGGTACCCACAAGATCCAGCGCGGATACCTGCCGCAGCCGACTTATAGTGCGCACTGGATCCGCGACAAGGCTTTCGCCAAAGCGGTCGCCGACTTCCTTGCGCGTGAGCGCCGCGCGGTCGCGGCGGAGCGCGAATCGCTCGCGGAATTATCGCCCTTCAAGGTAGGACAGGAGCGGGCATAATTCAGGTCAACTCGACGAGGGCGGTGATCACGCCGCGCGCGTCCAAGCAGCGATAATTTCATCGACCGCGCCGAATCTCACGTCCTTCCTCGGCGTTGGCGGCGATCCGTCTATCCAGGCGGGATAAAGGACCTCGATGCGAGCGTCTGGCGCTTCGGTTCGCTGCAGCAATCCGCGCGCTGCAATCTGCGGATGGTCGGGCAAGTCGGCGAACTCGCGGATCGGCTCGAAGCAGTGATCTACCTCGGCAAAGAGTGTCTCCCAATGCGCGAGTGGGCCGGATGCGAAGAGCCTTTGCACCTCAGCGATCAGTTTTTTCTGCGGAAAACTCTCCCACTGTCGCGGAATCCAGTCTTGCCGGCCGACTGCTGCGCAGAAATTCGCCCAAAATTTCTCCTCGATATTGCCTATCGAGATGAAGTGCTCATCCTTGGTGCGATAGATATTGTAGCAAGCAGCGCCCCCGTTGAGCAGGTTTCCGGCGCGCTTGGGGGCATTCTCCCGGCGGAGAGCATTGGTAAGGCCGCCACTTTGCCAGGCAAGTGCGGTTTCGGCCAAGCTCACATCGATGAAGGCGCCCTTCCCCGTTCTCGCACGCGAAACGAGTGCCGCAAGAGTGGACGCCGCCGCCTGAATCCCGCTTGCATAGTCAGCGACCGGCGGCCAAGCGATCGTGGGCGCTTCGACAACCCCAGACGCAATCAAGCCGCCGCCAAGCGACATGTAGTTGAGATCGTGGCCCGCTTTGAGGCGATAGGGTCCCGTCTGGCCCCAGCCCGACAAGGCCGTGTGAACGAGCCTCGGGTTGAGCGACTGAAGATGCTTGCGCCCAAAGCCAAGTCGGTCGAGCACCCCCGGACGATAGCTCTCGACCATCGCGTCGGTACAGCGCACGAGGGCTTCGAAATGTTTGCGGCCACCATCGTTCTTCAAATCGAGTTCGATGACTGTTTTGCCGCCATTCATGACCTTGTAAAGCGGTGAGATCCCGTCTGAGTCCCGGGCACCGCCGAGACGTCGCATGGGCTCACCGCCGGGTGGCTCGATTTTGACCACGTCGGCGCCAAGATCGGCGAGGATGAGTGCAGCGTAAGGCCCGGGAACATATTGGCTCAAGTCGAGGACGCGCACACCCTCGAGAAAGCGTTGAACCATTGGGCACCTACCAGCGGGAAGGAGGCGCCAGCCAGGCGGCGGGCCTTATTCGACCAGTGCGGGGCTACCCTTACCCTCGCTGGTCTCTGCGTTTGGCTTCTTGCGGGTACGGATTTCAGGTGCATATTCAAACGCGAGTTCTTCGCCCTCGAGGCGCACTTTTACAATTCCACCTTGCGCCAGCTTGCCGAACAAGAGCTCGTCCGCTATGCCTCGCTTGACGTTCTCCTGGATGACGCGGCCAAGCGGTCGAGCGCCAAATGCGGGGTCATAGCCCTTTTGCGCCAGCCAGCGGCGTGCGTCCGGCGAGAGTTCGATGGCGACGTTGCGGTCTGCCAACTGTTCCTCGAGCTGCAGGATGAATTTGTCGACCACGCGCTCGACGATCTCCGGCGTCAAATGCGCAAAACCGATGATAGCGTCGAGCCGATTACGGAACTCGGGCGTGAACAGTCGGTTGATCGCCTCTCGATCGTCGCCGCGGCGTGTTGCGCGCTCGAAGCCGATTGGCGGTTTCGCCATTTCCGAAGCGCCCGCGTTCGTTGTCATGATCAAGATCACGTTGCGGAAGTCGATCGACTTTCCGTTGTGATCGGTGAGCTTACCGTGATCCATCACCTGGAGAAGGATATTGAAAAGGTCGGGATGAGCCTTTTCGATCTCGTCGAGCAGCAAGACCGCATAAGGATGTTGGTCGACCCCGTCGGTGAGAAGCCCGCCCTGGTCGAATCCCACGTAGCCCGGCGGCGCGCCGATGAGGCGTGATACGCTATGGCGCTCCATATACTCGGACATGTCGAATCGGATGAGTTCGACGGAGAGCGAGTGGGCGAGCTGGCGTGCAACTTCGGTCTTGCCCACCCCCGTCGGTCCGGAGAAGAGATAGCAGCCGATCGGCTTCTCGGGCTCCCGTAAGCCGGCGCGCGCAAGCTTGATCGCCGACGAGAGTGCCGCGATCGCCTGGTCCTGGCCGAATACCATCCGTTTCAAGTCGATTTCGAGATTCTTGAGCACGCTTTTGTCGTCACGGCTCACGTTTCGCGGCGGAATGCGCGCTATCTTGGCGACAATGGCTTCCACGTCCTTGACCGTCACGGTTTTCTTTCGCCGGGTCTCGGGCATGAGCATTTGTGCTGCACCCACCTCGTCGATGACATCGATCGCCTTGTCCGGCAGCTTGCGATCGTTGATATAGCGCGATGACAATTCGACCGCGGCACGGATTGCGTCGATGGTGTAGCGCACGCGATGGTGCCGCTCGTAATACGGTTTCAGGCCCTGGAGAATCTTGATCGAATCTTCAAGCGTTGGCTCGGTCACATCGATTTTCTGAAAGCGCCGTACGAGTGCGCGATCCTTTTCGAAATACGTGCGATATTCCTTATAGGTCGTCGAGCCGATGCAACGGATCGTCCCGCCCGCGAGTGCCGGCTTCAGGAGGTTCGACGCGTCCATCGACCCTCCGCTCGTCGCACCGGCGCCGATCACCGTATGGATCTCGTCAATGAATAGGATCGCGTTCTTCTGGTGCTCAAGCTCGTTGATGACGGCCTTGAGGCGTTCCTCGAAATCACCTCGATAGCGCGTGCCAGCGAGAAGCGAGCCCATGTCGAGGTTGTAGATCACCGACCCTCGCAGGACGTCCGGTACCTCGCCTCGCACGATGCGGCGCGCCAATCCTTCCGCGATCGCGGTCTTTCCGACGCCGGGGTCGCCCACATAGAGGGGGTTATTTTTCTGGCGACGACAAAGGATCTGAATCGTTCGCTCCACCTCGGCTTCCCGGCCAATAAGGGGATCGATTTTTCCCTGGCGCGCTTTCTCATTGAGGTTGACGGTATAGCTGCCGAGCGCATCCTGCCCCCGACGCCCGGATTTCTCCGTCGACGCTTCCTCTTCGGCGCCATGCGGCGCGCGAGTTTGGCTATGACCGGGCACTTTGGCAATGCCGTGGGAGATGTAGTTCACGGCATCGAGCCGCGTCATGTCCTGTTCCTGAAGGAAGAACACAGCATGGCTTTCGCGCTCTGCGAACATCGCGACGAGCACGTTGGCGCCCGTTACCTCCTCGCGGCCCGAGGACTGTACATGAATAGCGGCCCGTTGCAGAACTCGCTGGAAACCGGCCGTCGGCTTCGCGTCCTCAAGGCGCGTCGTGACGAGGCTCGAGAGTTCGTTGTTGATGTATTCCCCGAGGTCCCGGCGCAGTCGATCGACATCGATCCCACACGCACGTAGGACCGCGACCGCATCGGAGTCCTCAGAGAGAGCGAGGAGGAGATGTTCCAGTGTTGCATATTCGTGGCGACGCTCATTCGCGAGGGCCAGGGCACGGTGTAGACTTTGTTCGAGATTGGGTGAGAGCATTCGTCTTAACCTATCAAGCTGGGGAACACGTTATTCCTTTTCGAGCGTGCATTGAAGCGGATGCTGATGCCGCCGCGCATAATCGATCACCTGATTGACCTTGGTCTCAGCGACCTCAAATGTATATACGCCGCATATGCCCACTCCGCGACGGTGGACGTGCAGCATTATTTGAGTGGCATCTTGACGGCTTTTCGAGAAGAAACGCTCCAACACGTGAACGACGAACTCCATCGGCGTGTAATCATCGTTCAGCATCAGCACTTTGTACAGTGCCGGCTTCTTGGTCTTCGGGCGGGTCTTGACGACAATACCGGTACCCGTCCCGCTATCGTCATCGGATTTGCGCGTGCTGCTCATGTCCGTCGCATGATTATACGCCAAGCATTGCCGCTACCGCCCATGATATTTGATTCCGGCCGGAGGCAAAAGCCTTCGCGAACAGCGTTAACGTTAATTGCCTCGAATAAAATCAATGCAGGCGGCAACATCTGGAAAGGGAACGGACGCACGGTTTCTTTTTCGAGCGCGGACCGACCGCGCAAAACGAAAGGCCCGCGACGGAGCCGCGGGCCTCCTTACGATAGAGATCGCTCGAGGATCGAATTTACGCAGCCGCCGGTTTGAGGAACTTCTCGACCGATGCGTTCACCTGCTCATGAATTGGGCTGAACGCCTCGTTCGCAACCTTCACGCCGATTTCACCGAGCTTCGTACCCTGCTCGACCCACGAATCGAACGCTTGTTTCGCGAATTCCGACTGCAGCTCGACCAGATCGCGCAGCGTCTTCACGCCAAACAAGGCCTGCGCGTTCGAAACGGACTTCTCGATCGAAACCTGGCTGTAGCTCGCGACTTCCTTGCCGAATGTCTCGAAGCCCTTGACGATGACCGTCGAGGCCTTGACGAATGCGTCGACGTTGTCCTTGCCGAGTGCGCTGATATCGTCGTAGCTCTGGAATGCGGCGGTGGTCGCCTTCTCGAAGTGCTCCTGCGTAGCTGCCAAAGCCTTCTCGTACTGCTTGCTCGCCACGTCGGTCGATGCCCTGACCACGGTCTCGACCGTCTGCTTGCCGGCCTCAACCGCAGACTCGAGCGGTTGAGTGAACCTTTCGGTCTTGGTCTTCGTCGCCATGTCACAATCTCCTCAAATGAAAGCGTTAGGGGTCATGCCACGGGAAAAACCTTCATAGGGTCCCGCTTCATCGTTCATGCTGCACTGCAGCAACGCTGGAAATATAAGCATTGCGCGATGTCTGTCAAGGATTTTTGTGCAGTGCAATAAAGGCTCATTCTGCATCGCACCATTGCCCGATTTGCATGCTGAGGCCCGCTCCGTCGCCATGTCGGGAACCAGGACGCGGTTCGCATTTTTCGAACATCTTGGAATTTTGCAAAACTCGATAGAGGAAATGCCGGTCAGGCGCGGCGACTGTTACATCTGGTAAGCACTGGCTGTCACACTGACTTAATACAGTAAAATCTTTTAAGAATTGAACATTTCGGGTGGACACCGAGTCTACCATTCCATAGAATCGCCATAATTTAGACAGGGTTTCATTGGGCAATTACGAATTATTAACGCAACGGGGCGAGAATTCGCCGAGGCTAAGACGGGAGATCGGGTCATGATTCGGGGTCGGCTGCTGACTACTAGCATTGGTGGGCTGACCTTACTTGCTGCCCTATCCCTGGCAAACGTTGCTGCAGCGAAATATGAGTCCCTCGTCATGGACGCGAAAACAGGGGCCGTGTTGGAGGAATTCAACGCGGATGCCCGTACTCACCCCGCGTCGCTCACCAAGATGATGACGCTGTACTTGACCTTCGAGTCGCTCGAGCGGGGACAACTTCAAAAGAACCAGAGCCTTCGCGTTTCGGCGCATGCCGCCGGTCAGCAGCCCTCAAAACTCAATCTTACCACGGGCGAGACCATCACGGTCGAGCAAGCGATCTTGGCGCTTACCGTCAAATCTGCGAATGATGCGGCGGTTGTGCTGGCGGAAGCCGCGGGCGGAAGCGAGTCGGCATTCGCCCAAGAGATGACCCAGAAGGCACGTGAGCTCGGTATGACCGAGACGACCTTCCGTAACGCCTCTGGCCTACCCAATCCTGGCCAAGTGACGACCGCGCGTGACATGGCGAAACTTGCGCGCGCATTAATAAGGGATTACCCGCAATATTACTCGTATTTCAGTGCGCGGGAGTTCACCTTCCAGGGCACCGAGATCCCCACGCATAATCATGTGCTCGTGGAATATGAGGGGGCGGACGGCCTAAAGACCGGCTACATCCACTCGTCGGGATTCAACCTCGTCACGTCGGCCGTGCGAAATGGTCGCCGCCTTATCGGTGTGGTGTTGGGCGGCCAGACGAGTAGCCAGCGCGACCATGCCATGATGCGTCTTTTGGACAACGGCTTCGCCATGCAGATCCCTGCGGTCGAGGCTACCTATAGCCCGACCGGGGACGACGAGTCCGCTAAGGCAGCTGCCAAGACCGCTGGCTCGGCTGCGTACATCCGGCCGACGTCGCCGGTGGCACCTGCAATCGCGACAATGGAAGACGACAGCGCGCCACAAGTCGGCAACGATCAGAATGGTGCTGAGCTCGGCGTCGAATTGACCTGGGGCATTCAGGTCGGTGCATTCGGGAAACTGGCCTTGGCCCAAGCTGCGGCCCGACGTGTGCAAACTGCCTACCCAAGGCTCGCCAATGCGGTCGTCTCGATCGGCCACGTCAAAACACAGCGCGTCACCATCTACAGGGCGCGCCTCGTCGGCTTGAGCGAGAGCCAGGCGCGACAAGCTTGCAGCTATATTCAGCACCACAAAGGCTCCTGCCTGCTCGTCACGCCAGGTGGCGACCGCACAATCGCCCAAGTCGTGCAATAGGTAGCGCCCGTCTAGCCTTTTTCCTTCAGATGCGATGAATAGCGATCCCGCACGGCCCAGCGCTTGACCCAGCGCGTGCGCCCGCGCGCGAGGTAACCCGCCTCGCGGAACGCTGCCATCCACAGGGACATCACCCGCAGAAAGGCCCGCTTGTGTCGACGTTGCCACTCGTCGAGCCGCCAGCCGCCGCGTCGCAGCGAGACATGCCCGTCGCATAGATAGACCAAGGCGTGTTGGGTCTTGCCATCAGTCAGTCGCACCACGCACCGACGCAGGTAATAGTTCCGCCCTTCATAGTGGCAAAGGCGCGCCAGTTCCCGTCGGCTGATGCCCCGTGCGAGCACGCCGTCAACCACAACTCCTTTTCTCGCCACCAGATTCGGCGCTGTCGAGTGGCGTTTGGCCATTCGACGATAACCGCCAAGGCGCGCGGGCACGAGGGCAAGTTCCTCCGCTGCCTTCCCAAGGACCATGCGACGCACATCGGCGTCGATCAGCGTCCCATAGAAAAAAAGATCCATTGCATCCCCGACACCCGGCGGCAGGCGTTTCGCGCTAGATAACGGACACTTCGACCTTGCTTGCATTAAGTTCGGTCTTGAGCGCCGATTTGAGCCGCTCCAGCCCTGCAGCCGTCCGCGCCTCACAGCGCGCCACCAAAACTGCCTGAGTATTGGACGCCCGCAGGAGCCACCAGCCATCCGAATTCCGCACGCGAACGCCGTCAATTCCGCTGACCTCCATTCTCGCGGCCTCCAGACGCTCGCGGACCTCCTCGATCACCGCGAATTTTCGTTCCTCGCTGCATGGAATGCGCAGTTCAGGCGTATTGAGGACGGGCGGTAACCGGTCGCGCAGATCAGCTAGCGTTGCGCTGTCGTGGGCAATGACGTTCAAAATGCGCACAGCCGCATAAAGCGCATCGTCATAACCGTAATATCGGTCAGCAAAGAAGATATGGCCGCTCATTTCACCGGCAAGGGGTGCGGCAGTCTCCGCCATCTTTGCCTTGATGAGCGAGTGGCCGGTTTTCCACATAATGGGCTTGCCGCCCATGCGCGCGATTTCGTCGAATAGCACTTGGCTTGCCTTGACGTCAGCGATGATCGTAGCGCCGGGGACGCGATTCAGCACATCCCGCGCAAGAAAGATAAGGAACTGGTCGCCCCAAAGGATGCGTCCCTTCCCGTCGAGGATGCCGATGCGGTCGCCATCGCCGTCCAATGCGATGCCGAGATCGCAGCCGTGAGCCAGTACAGCCCCGCGCAATTGTTCGAGATTCTCGGGTACGGTCGGATCGGGGTGATGTGCTGGAAAAGTGCCGTCGATCTTTTCGTTCAGCAGGATATGCTGACCCGGCAATCGCTGGGTAAGACGCCTCATCGCTTCGCCGGCCGAACCGTTGCCGGCGTCCCACGCGACTTTGAGTTGCCGTCCGACCTCGACATCGGCCAGGAGCCTTTCGATGTATGCATCGAAGATCTCCTTGTCGACCGCAACACCGGAGCCCTCGACGAAATCTCCCGCCGCGGCGATTGCGCCGAGTTTACGGATGTCCCCACCATGGATCGCGACGCCTTTTAGCACCATCTTAAAGCCGTTATATTCAGGCGGATTGTGGGAGCCCGTCACCATGACAGCCCCATCGCAACCGAGATGCTTATTCGCGAAATAGAGCATGGGTGTCGGGCCCAAACCGACACGGAAAACATCGACGCCGGTCGACACAAGGCCCTCGGCAAGCGCGGCCGCAAGTTCGGGCGAACTCAATCGCCCATCGTAACCGACGGCAGCCGTCCGCCCACTCTCCCTGCGAATCGATGTGCCGAATGCGCGACCGAGAGCTAGGGCGTCGTCTATGGCGAGTGTCTCCCCCACGACACCGCGAATATCGTATTCTCGCAGGATGGTCGTCTTGAAGGCATGGGGTTTCATGGTGCTGTCCGATCGTTTGTCGGCATCAGTCACGGTTCGGCCGGCCGACTGAGGTGTAGTGGAAACCGGCGGCCCTCATTTCTGCGGGATTATAAATGTTGCGGTAGTCGACCACGATCGGCGACTTGAGCAACGACTTCATTCGCGCCGGATCGAGGGCGCGAAATTCGTTCCATTCCGTTATGACAGCGAGGGCGTCGGCACCCTTCATGGCGTCGTAGGCGTTTTCGCACCAAACGAGCCCGTCGAGTAGCTTTTTCGCTTCCGTCATCCCTTCAGGATCGAATGCTCGCACTGTGGCCCCCGCGCGCTGAAGGGCCGGCACGATATCCAAGCTCGGGCTTTCGCGCATGTCGTCGGTATTGGGCTTGAAGGTGAGGCCGAGCACGGCGATGGTCCTGCCTTCGACCGTGCCCCCGCACGCCTCAATGAGCTTGCCCGCCATCCTGGCCTTGCGCTTGGAATTGACGTCGGCCACCGTTTCGATCAGGCGCATGGGCGAGCCTGCTTCACGCGCCGTGCGGACGAGCGCGAGGGTGTCCTTGGGAAAGCATGAGCCGCCATATCCCGGTCCAGGATGGAGAAACTTTCGCCCGATCCGCCCATCGAGCCCGATGCCGCGGGCGATATCGTGAACATCCGTACCTAGTCGTTCGCACAAATCTGCTATCTCATTGATGTAACTTATTTTCATCGCAAGAAAGCCGTTCGCTGCATATTTTGTGAGTTCGGCGGTCTCAACATCGGTAAAGAGGATCGGCGTCTCGATGAGAAATAGCGGACGATAGAGCGCGCGCATGAGGTCTCGCGCGCGCTCGCTGTCGGCACCGATAACGACCCGGTCGGGGCGCATGAAATCGTTGATCGCGGAACCCTCGCGCAGGAACTCCGGGTTCGAAACGACGTCGAATTTCGCATCGGATCGTGTCTCCCCGACGATGCGACGGACTTCGCGGCCGGTCCCAACCGGTACGGTGGATTTCGTAACGATCACCGTGTAGCCGTCGAGGGCCGCGGCGATTTCCCGGGCGGCCTCGTATACGTAGCTCAAATCGGCGTAGCCGTCGCCACGCCGGCTCGGCGTGCCGACCGCGATGAAGACGGCATCGGCGCCAGTGACTGCGGATGCGAGATCGGTCGTGAACTTCAGCCGTCCGTCCTTTGCATTACTCTCGACCAACGCCTCGAGGCCCGGCTCGAAGATCGGGATTTTGCCGTCTCTCAGTCGCTCGATCTTCTGCGCATCCTTGTCGACGCACACTACATCGACGCCGAACTCGGAAAAGCACGCGCCCGAAACCAGCCCGACATAGCCGGTGCCGACCATGGCGATGCGCATGTGAGCCCCCTATTTCGATTCTTGTCCTGGCCAGCGCCTCAACGTACGACCTTCGCCTTGGGCGCCAACATCTCGGCATAGCGGAGAAGCACGTCGCGCGCAGCCGAGCCTAGGTCGCGGTGGTTTATGGCGAACGCGATGTTGGCTTCGAAGAAGCCGACTTTGTCACCGCAATCGAATCGCGTCCCTTGAAAGCGGAAGCCATGAAAGGGTCCAAATCCGATCGTCCGGGCGAGCGCATCGGTGAGTTGAATCTCCCCGCCCGCACCCACCTCCTTCCGACCGAGGTGCTTCATCACATCCGGCTGGAGTATGTAACGCCCGATGATGGAGAGCGTGGAGGGAGCCTTTTCCGGCGCTGGTTTTTCGACCAGGCCGCGAACCTCGACGAGCTGGCCGCGTTCCATGACGATATCGAGAATCCCGTAGCGGTTGGTGTGACCACGTGGGACGTCCATGGCGGCAACCATATTTCCGCCGATCTCGACATGCGCGTCCATCATCTGCTTGAGGCACGGCGTCTCGGCGAGCACGAGGTCGTCCGCCAAAAGAACGGCGAACGGTTCGTCCCCGATCAAGTCGCGCGCGCACCAAACCGCGTGGCCCAGACCCATGGGCTCTTGCTGACGGGTGTAGGCAACCTGGCCGGGCTTCGGCAGCCAGCGGTGCAAGATCTCCAATTCGACGGCTTTCCCGCGCTCGCGCAAAATGTCTTCGAGCTCATAGGAATGATCGAAATGGTCCTCAATCGCCGCCTTGCCGCGGCCGGTTACGAAGATGAACTCTTCGATCCCGGCCGCCTGCGCTTCTTCAACCGCGTATTGAATCAACGGCTTGTCGACAACCGGTAGCATTTCCTTGGGCATGGCCTTGGTCGCCGGCAGAAATCGGGTGCCTAGGCCCCCAACGGGGAAGATGGCTTTGCGTAC
>Ga0187766_10000496_pt1 | contig 21854 bp, 18 predicted proteins | sample 0216_QUI02_MP05__4_FD_132971 | JGI IMG/M metagenome (GOLD analysis project Ga0187766, IMG submission 132971) | Tropical peat soil microbial communities from peatlands in Department of Meta, Colombia - 0216_QUI02_MP05_20_MG | ecosystem: Environmental > Terrestrial > Soil > Wetlands > Peat ... | reverse complement strand
CGACAAGCTCACCGAAGCCGGGCTGCTGACGGCCTCCTACCAGCGCCCGCCCGGGCGCGGCGGGCCGGGTGCCGGGCGGCCGGCCAAGCGGTACGCCAGATCGGACCGCGAGTTCGCGGTCACCGTCCCGCCGCGGGAGTACGAGCTGGCGGCGCGGCTGCTGGTCCAGGCCGTCGAGTCCGATCCCAGCGGCCGCAGCCGGGCCACCCTGGCCGATGCCGCGCGCCGGCTCGGCTCGGAGCTGGGCAGCCTGTACCACGGTCACGGCGGAGACGACTTGGTGGGAGCGCTGGCCCGGCAGGGATACGAGCCGAGGCGCGGCGAGGATGGCGTCATCCGCCTGCGGAACTGCCCGTTCCACCAGCTCGCCGAGCATCACCGCGACATCGTCTGCGGCATGAACCTGGAGCTGATCGAGGGGATCGTGGCCGGCCTGGGGGCGGCCCGCGCGCGGCCCGTGCTCGATCCGCAGCCGGGGCATTGCTGCGTGGCCATCGGTGCTGGCCAGCCATGACGACAAGACGCAGGCCAGGGCACTGGCCAGAGAAATCTACGGGCGCGACCGGACCGGCCAGCACGCGACCGTGAGTGCGGAAGGGAGCACGACGATGACCGATCCGCTGGCTGAGCTGAGCGACAGGGGCGTGTCGATCTGGCTGGACGACCTGAGCCGGCCGCGGCTGACTACCGGCAGCCTGGCCGGGCTGGTCGCTCATGATCACGTGGTGGGCCTGACCACCAATCCGACCATCTTCGCCAGGGCCATCGCCCACAGCGACGCGTACGCGGAGCAGATCCGTGACATGTGGGCGCGCGGCGCCGCGGTCGGGGAGGCGCTGCGCGGGATGACCGCCTTTGACGTGCGCTGGGCCTGTGACGTGCTGCGGCCGGCGTACGAGGCGACCGGCGGGGTGGACGGCCGGGTGTCGGTCGAGGTCGACCCCCGGCTGGCCTACGACACCGAGGCGACCATCGCCGAGGCCCGGTTCTTGTGGTGGCTGGTGGACCGGCCCAACCTGTTCATCAAGATCCCGGCGGCCCGGCAGGGGCTGCCGGCCATCACGGCGTGCCTGGCCGAGGGGATCAGCATCAACGTCACGCTGATCTTCTCGCTGGCCCGCTACGACGAGGTCACCGCGGCGTGGCTGGACGGCCTGGAGCGGGCCCGGCAGGCCGGCCGGGACCTGGCCGGCATCGCGTCGGTGGCCTCGTTCTTCGTGTCCCGGGTGGACACCGAGGTGGACGCGCGGCTGGACAAGATCGGCACCCCGGCGGCGGCCGCGCTGCGCGGCCGGGCCGCGATCGCCAACGCGCGGCTGGCCTACCACCACTACGAGGAGACGCTCGGCTCGCCGCGGTGGGCCGCCCTGCAGGCGGCCGGGGCCCTTCCGCAGCGGCCGCTGTGGGCCTCGACCTCGGTCAAGGACCCGGCCTACCCCGACACCCGGTACGTGACCGACCTGGTCGCGCCCGGGGTGGTCAACACGATGCCCGAGGCCACCCTGCGCGCGGTCGCCGACCACGGCCAGATACCGGAGGACTCGGTGCGCGGCCATTACGCCGACGCGCGGAGGGTGCTCAGCCAGCTGGAAACGCTCGGCATCGACTACGGCGAGGTAACCCAGACCCTGGAGGACAACGGCCTGGCCACGTTCGACGCCAGCTGGCGGGAGCTGGGTGACCAGCTGCGCACGGCGCTCGCGGGGCGGCCGGCCGGAGAGGAGAGCGGGACATGAACGCGAACGCGGGGTACGTGATCGTGGGGGCGAGCCTGGCCGGGGCCAAGGCCGCCGAGGGCCTGCGCGAGCAGGGATACGACGGCCCGGTCGTGCTGATCGGCGAGGAGGAGGAGCGGCCGTACGAGCGGCCGCCGCTGTCCAAGGACTACCTGCTGGGCAAGGCCGACCGGGAGACCACGTTCGTCCACCCGCTGGCCTGGTACGCCGAGCACGATGTCGACCTGCGCCTGGGCGCCCGGGTCACCAGCCTCAACCCCGCGGCGCACGAAGTAACGCTGGCCGACGGGAGCCGGATCGGCTACGCCAAGCTGCTGCTGGCCACCGGCTCCACGCCGCGGCACCTGTCCGTGCCCGGCGCCGACGCCGACGGCGTGCTGTACCTGCGCCGGGTCGGCGACAGCGACCAGATCAAGGCGACCTTCGCGACCGCGGCCCGGGTCGCGGTGATCGGCGCGGGCTGGATCGGGCTGGAGACTGCCGCGGCGGCCCGGGCGGCCGGGGTGGAGGTGACGATCCTGGAGGCGGCCGAACTGCCGCTGCTGCGGGTGCTCGGCCGGGAGGCGGCCCAGGTCTTCGCCGGGCTGCACCGCGACCACGGGGTGGACCTGCGCTTCGGAGTCCAGGTGGCGGAGATCACCGCTTCGGACGGCCGGGCCGACGGCGTGCGGCTGGCCGACGGCACCCACGTCCCGGCCGATGCGGTCACCGTCGGCGTCGGGATCACGCCCAACGTCCAGCTCGCCGAGGCGGCCGGCCTGGAGGTCAGCAACGGCATCGTGACCGACGCCCGGCTGCGGACCTCCGACCCGGACATCTACGCCGCCGGGGACGTGGCCAGCGCCTACCATCCCCTGCTCGGCAAGCACATCCGGGTCGAGCACTGGTACAACGCGCTGCACCAGCCGCAGACGGCGGCGCGCGCGATGCTCGGCCAGGATGCCGTCTACGACCGGCTGCCCTACTTCTACACCGACCAGTACGACCTGGGCATGGAGTACGCCGGCTACGTCGAGCCTGGCCGCTACGACCAGGTCCTGTTCCGCGGCGACGTGCCGCGGCGGGAGTTCATCGCGTTCTGGCTGTCCGGCGGCCGGGTGCTGGCCGGCATGAACGTCAACATCTGGGACGTCACCGATACGATCCAGGCCATCGTGCGCGGCGGGCGCACCGTCGACGCGGGCAGGCTCGCCGATCCGGACGTGCCGCTGGAGGAGTCCGCCGGCTAACGCGGGGACCGCCGTCGGCGCCGCGGACGGCGCCACCATGCGGGGAGCGCGGGTTCTGCATCCTGCGGCCCGTCACCGCCCGGCGCCGGGGATGGCGGCGGCGCGGCGTGCCCGGCTCGCCAGCTGCTGACCAGCGCGTCCTCGTCCACGAGACGCAGGTACACCGGCGGGCCCTCCGGGATCCGGCGCCACTGGATGATCCGCCGGTTGAGGTCCGCGACCACGGCGCGGACCTCCTCCTCGCTGCGCAGGTCCCGGACCGTCTCGGTCACCCGTTCGACCTCTTTGCGCAGCCTCAGCGGGGTCGGCAGGAGCTCCTCGGCTGACAGGCCCTCACGGCGCAGGTACTCCCGCAGCCAGGTCTGGCCATCGCCTGCGTCCGTCCGCTTGGGCAGCGGCTGGCCGACGCCGGGCAGATCGTCGAAGGCACCCCGCTCGGCCGCCTCGCTGATCTGCCGGTCAATCCACGAGGTGAAGCTCATCTCCGGCGGTTTGCGCTCTGTCATCTGCGGGCTCCGCTCCCACGGTACCTTCCTGCCTATTCCCTTTTCCTGGACGGGCGCGCAGAGTAAGGCCCAGGAGGTAGCACGCGGTGGGCGATGCGATCGTCGGGGTGGTGGCGAACCCGCTGTCCGGTCGTGACATCAGGCGCCTGGTCACGCAGGCATCGGTGTTCCCCACGGCGGAGAAGGCCAACATGATCCAGCGGATGCTGGCCGCGTTCGGCGCGGTCGGCGTGCACCGGGTGCTGCTGAGCACGGATCTGGGCGGGATTTCGGCGGCGGTGCTCCGCGCTATAGGACGGCGAGCCGGTCACGGAGGGAGCGGGTCGGGATGGCCCGAGGTCGAGTTCCTCGACGGGCAGCCGATCCGGCAGACCGCGCAGGACACCGTGGACGCCGTCCGGCGCATGGTCACCGCGGGCGCCCGGGTGATCGTCTGCCTTGGCGGTGACGGCACCGCACGGGTGGCCGGGCCGGCGGCCGGCGAAGTGCCGCTACTCGCCTTGTCGACGGGGACCAACAACGTGTTCCCGGCGGTCCGGGAAGCGACCGTCGCGGGCCTGGCGGCGGGCCTGGTCGCGACCGGCCTGGTCCCGGCCGACGGCGCCACGACCCGGGCCAAGCTGCTGGAGGTGCGGGCCGGGGACCGGACCGAGACGGCTCTGGTGGACGCCGCGGTATCGACCGAGCGCCATGTCGGGGCGCGCGCGGTGTGGAATCCGGCCACGGTGAGCCAGCTGTTCTGCGCGTTCGCCGAGCCCGACGCGATCGGCCTGTCCAGCATCTTGGGCCAGCTGGCCCCCGTCGCCCGGCACGAGCCGCACGGGGTCACTGCGCGCCTGTCGCCCGCCGCCGCCCGGCAGGTCCTCGCGCCGATCGCACCGGGACTGGTGGTGCCGGTCGGGGTGGGCGATATCGAGCCGATGCGGCCAGGATCCGAGCATCGCGTCGAGGCCCCGGCGGGCGTCATCGCGGTCGACGGCGAGCGTGAGATCACCTTCGAGACAGGCGAGCTGCCCGTGGTGAGGTTGCGCGTCGACGGGCCGCGGTGCGTGGACGTGCCCGCCGTCCTGGCCGCGAGCGCTCGCCTCGGCCTGCTCCGGCGTACCCGTCCCTGATCAGCTACGAGGAGGAGCACATGACCGACACGGTGGAACGGCGGGCGCTGACCCGAGACGAGCTGCTCAGCGCCTACCGGACGATGCGGGCCATCCGCGAGTTCGAGGAACGCGTGCACGCCGAGTTCGCGACCGGCGAGATTCCCGGCTTCGTCCACCTGTACGCGGGCGAGGAGGCATCGGCCGTCGGCGTGTGCAGCAACCTCGACGAACGGGACACCATCGCCAGTACCCATCGCGGCCACGGCCACTGCATCGCCCGGGGCGTGGACGTGGCCGAGATGATGGCCGAGATCTACGGCCGCAAGACCGGCAGCTGCCACGGCAAGGGCGGGTCGATGCACATTGCCGACCTGTCCAAGGGCATGCTCGGCGCCAACGGCATCGTCGGTGGCGGGCCACCGCTGATCTGCGGAACCGCGCTGGCCGCCAAGCTCAAGGGCACCGGCGGGGTCAGCGTGGCCTTCTTCGGCGACGGCGGCAGCAACCAGGGCACGACGCTCGAGTCTATGAACCTGGCGTCGGTGTGGAACCTGCCCGCCGTCTTCGTGGCCGAGAACAACGGATACGCCGAGACCACCTCCAGCACCTGGTCGGTGGCCAGCGACAACATCGCCGACCGCGCCGCCGGGTTCGGCATGCCGGGTGTCATCATCGACGGTTTTGACTTCTTCGCCGTGCACGAGGCGGCCAGCGAGGCGATCGCGCGCGCCCGCGACGGCGGCGGCCCGACGCTGATCGAGACGAAGTTCACCCGGTACTTCGGCCACTTCGAGGGCGACCAGCAGACCTACCGGGCCGACGAGGTCGCCCGGGCCCGGGCCGAGCTGGACTGCCTGATGCGCTTCGCGGACCGCGTGACGCAGACCGGCGAGCTGACCCGGGCCGACCTGGACGCCGTCGACGCCGAGGTCGCGGCGGCGATCGATGCGGCGGTCGAGTCGGCCAAGGCCGCTCCGCTGCCGACCGGGGCCGACCTGCTGACCGACGTCTACGTGCGCTACTAAGGAGGCTCGCCATGGCACGCAGCATCACCTACCGTGAGGCGCTGAACGAGGCGCTGGCCCAGGAGATGGAGCGCGACGAGAGCGTCATCGTGATGGGCGAGGACAACGCCGGGGGCGCGGGATCGCCCGGCGAGCAGGACGCCTGGGGCGGCGTGCTCGGCGTGACGAAGGGGCTGTATCACAGGTTCCCCGGCCGGGTGCTCGACACGCCCATCTCGGAGTCCGCGTTCATCGGCGCGGCGATCGGCGCGGCCACCGCCGGGCTGCGGCCCGTGGCCGAGCTCATGTTCGTCGATTTCATGGGCGTCTGCTTCGACCAGATCTACAACCAGGCCGCGAAGTTCCGGTACATGTTCGGCGGCAAGGCGGTCACGCCGGTGGTGATCCGCACCATGTACGGGGCCGGGCTGCGGGCCGCGGCTCAGCACTCCCAGTGCTTGTATCCGCTGTTCACCCACATCCCCGGCCTCAAGGTGGTGCTCCCGGCCACGCCGTACGACGCGAAGGGCCTGCTGATTCAGGCCATCAGGGACGACGACCCGGTGATTTTCTTCGAGCACAAGGCGCTATACGACCTGTCCGGGCCGGTGCCAGAGGAGAGCTACGCGCTGCCGTTCGGCGAGGCGAACGTGGTCCGCGAGGGCGAAGACGCGACGATCGTGACCCTCGGCCGGATGGTGCACGTGGCGCTTTCCGCTGCCGACCAGCTGGCCGGCGAGGGAGTCCAGTGTGAGGTCATCGACCTGCGTACCACCAGCCCGCTGGACGAGGACACGGTGCTGGAGAGCGTCGAAGGAACCGGCCGCCTGGTCGTGGTGGACGAGGCGCATCCCCGGTGCTCGATCGCCACCGACATCTCGGCGCTGGTCGCGCAGAAGGCGTTCGGCGCGCTGCGGGCGCCGGTCGAGATGGTGACGGCGCCGCACACGCCGGTGCCGTTCTCCGGTGCCCTGGAGGATCTGTACATGCCGGACGCGCAGCGCGTCGCGAACGCGGTCAAGACGGTGACCGGGTGGACCAGGTGACCGGGCGGGCTCGATGACGGAGCAGGCGCCGATGCCGGAGCGGGCTCGATGACAGGCGAGCGGATCGTCGCGGTGACGATGCCGAAGTGGGGGCTGTCCATGCAGCTCGGCAAGGTCACCAGCTGGATCGTCGCGGAGGGCGACGAGGTAGGCGTGGGCGACGAGCTGGCGGACATCGAGACGGAGAAGATCGCCGGGACGCTGGAGGCGTCCGACGCCGGGACGGTGCGGCGGATCATCGCGCGAGTCGGCGAGGACGTGCCGGTCAGCGGCACGATCGCGCTGATCGCGCCCGCCCAGATCAGTGACGCCGAACTCGATGCGGCGGTCGAACAGGCGCGGGCGGTGATCGAGGCGGGCGTGCCCGACGACGCCGGCGGCGGCCCCGAGGTGCAGACGGCCGACGTCGGCGGGCGGAAGATCAGCTATGCCGGGGTGGGCGAAGAGGGCGACGTCGTGCTGCTCATCCACGGCTTCGGCGGTGACAAGAACTCCTGGCTGTTCCTCCAGGAGCCGCTGGCCGCGCGGCACCGGGTGTACGCGCTCGACCTGCCCGGGCACGGCGCGTCGGCCAAGGATGTCGGCGTCGGCGACCCGGCCGCGGTGCTGGCAGGCGCCGTGACCGGCGTGCTCGACGCCCTCGGCGCCGATCGGGCTCACCTGGTCGGCCACTCGATGGGCGGCGCTGTGGCGCTCGCGGTCGCGGTCGGCGACCCCGGGCGGATCGCCTCGCTCACGCTGATCGCGCCGTCCGGCTTCGGCCCGGAGATCAACGTCGGATACCTGCGCGGCTTCGCCGACGCGCAGACCCGGCGCGAGCTCAAGCCGGTCGTCGGCCAGCTCTTCGCGGATCAGAGCCTGGTGACCCGCCAGGTCGTCGACGACCTGCTCGCCTACAAGCGGCTGGACGGGGTCGACCAGGCGCTGCACACCCTGCTCGGCGTGCTCCTGGACGGCGACACGCAGCGCACGGACTCCGCCGCGGCGCTGGCGGCGATCGGCGGCGCGGTGCCGGTCGGCGTGGTCTGGGGCGCGGTGGACAGCGTCATCCCGGCGGCCCAGGCGCAGTCGGTGACCGGAGCGGTCCGTCACCTGGTCGACGGGGCCGGGCACATGCCGCACATGGAGCGGCCCGGACAGGTGCAGGCCGCCATCGAGGAGACCATCGCCCGGGCGCGATGAACGGCGTCAGGCCGCGGGTGCAGGCCCCCCCGGGTGAGGTCCGTGCTCACCGGAACGAGCCGGCGGTGAGGCCGGAGACGATCCGGCGCTGAGCGAACAGGACGATCAGCGCGATGGGGATGGAGATGATCACTACGGCCGCGTCGATCAGGTTGTAGAACACCTGGAACTGGCTCTCCCCGAACGTGGTGATCGCCAGCGGTGCGGTGAACTTGTCCGGGCTGGTCAGGAACGCCACCGCGAACGCGAAGTCGTTCCAGGCCAGGATGAACGACAAGATCGCCGCGGTGAACACGCCCGGGACCGCCACCGGGATGACCACCTTGCGCAGCGCCTGCAGCCGGGTCGCGCCGTCGGTCAGCGCGGCGTCTTCCAGCTCCGAGGGAATCTGCTCGAAGAAGTTCTTCAGCAGCCAGGTGGAGATCGGCAGCGTGTAGACGGTGTAGATGATGATCAGCGGATAGATATTGTCCAGGATGCCCAGGTGGCGCATGAGCAGGAACAACGGCCCGATCATGGCCAGCACCGGGAAGAACCCGGCCAGCAGGATAAAGCCGAGGATCAGGGCGACACCGCGGATCCTCAGCCGGGCCAGGGCGTAGCCGGCCATGGAGGCGACCACGACGGTGACCGCCGTGCAGGCCAGCGCGACGATCAGGCTGTTCCGCAGCGGGGTGAGGAAGCCGTCCTGGGTGAACACGTTCTTCCACGCGGAGAACGACAGGTGCGAGGGTATGACGCCGTTCGCGCCGCCGACCCCCTGGCTGACCTGGTAGTTCGACAGCAGCGACGTGCGCAGGATCCAGTAGAAAGGAAACAGCGAGATCAGCACGACGATCGCGACCGCCAGGTAGAACAGCGTCTCACGGATGATCTTCCCGGTATTCCTGCGGCGCCGCGGCGCGGCGTGCGGGGCGCCGATGGCGCTGGCTGTCACCGTGCTCACCTCGCGGCCTGCGGGCGGAACGCCCGCACGTAGATAGCGGACACGATCAGGGCGAGGACGACCAGCATGATCGACATCGCGCCGCCGACTCCGAAGTCGGTGTTGATGATGAAGTACTTGAAGTTCAGGTAGGCCAGTACCTCGGTCGAGGTGCCCGGCCCGCCGCCGGTCATGACGTAGATGATGTCGAACACCAGCAGGGCCTGCAGGGTGCGGAAGATCAGCGCCACCGACAGCGCGGGCTTGAGCAGCGGCAGCGTCACCCGGCGGAATGACTGCCACCAGTTCGCTCCGTCGATCTTGGCCGCCTCGTAGACCTCGTTGGGGATGACCTGCAGGCCGGCCAGCAGGATGATCGCGACGAACGGGATGTTCTTCCAGGAGTCGGCTACGAAGATCGCCACCCAGGACCGGGCCACGCTCGCATTCAGCCAGGTCAGCGACGACCAGGCCGGGTGGAGCGCGCCGAGGAAATAATCCACGAACCCGGTACGCGGGTCGAACATGGTCTTCCACAGCATCGCGGACACCACGGTCGGCACCGCCCACGAGATCAGCACCGCGGCCCGCAGGAGGGCGCGGCCGCGGAACTTCCTGTGCAGCATCAGCGCCAGGGCGAGCCCCACCACGATGTCGAAGACGATCGTCACCGCGGTGAAGATCAGCGTCCGCTCCAGGGACGGCAGCCACCCGGCGGTGGTGAGGGCCGTCCGGTAGTTCCGCAGCCCGACGAAGTTGTGCGGCGAGTTCGCGAACGTCAGGTTGTCGTAATGGAACGAGTTCCACAGGTTGAAGACCAGCGGATACGCGGTGACCGCGAGCAGCAGCACGAGCACGGGCGCGACCAGAACGTAGCCGAGCCGCCGGTCGTTGCGTTGCCTGGCGTGGCCGACCGGGGCGGGACCGCGCCGGCGGGCCGGACGGCCCGCGGTCGCGGGCCGTCCGGCCGTCGTCGCCTGTTCGGCATCTGCTGCCACGGCTAGCCGGCCGCGCTGGAGTCGGTCGCGATCGTGCCGGAGTAGTTCTTGAAGGCGTCGGACGCGGCGCTCGGGCTCGGGTTCGCGTACGCCGACGAGATCAGCTCCTGCAGGTCGGCGGACACGTTCAGGTACTCCGGGCTGACCGGCCTGGCCGCCGCGATCGGCGCCATGGTCTGCACGGTCTTGAAGATCGGCGCGGCGGTGTACAGCGCCTGGGTGTACGCGGCCGGCACCGCCGGGGCGTCGGCGACCGCGATGGCCCTGGCCGTCTGCTGCGCCGGGCTGATCAGGTAGTTGATCAGCTTGTTCACCGCGGCCGCGTGCGCGGTCTTGGCGTTGATGCTCAGCACCTCGCCACCGAGCGCGACACCGGGCGAGCCGCCGGAGGCGGCCGGGAACGGGATGAAGCCGACGTGCCCCTTCACCGCGGGCGCGAGCGGCAGGCCGGCCACGTACGGCCAGTTGGTGGCGAACGCGGCGTAGCCGGCCGCGAAGTCGTTGCCGGTCTGGCCTTCCTGGTAGGTGACCACGTCACTGGGGGCCACGTGGTACTGGTAGATCAGGCTGTGCAGGTAGTTCAGCGCCGCCACGTTCTGCGAGGTGTCGACGTTCGACAGGCTGTTCATCGAGCCGCCGAACGCCCGGTCCAGCATCATGTACACGGTGATCGCGCCCTCGTACTTGTCACCCTCGAACGCGATGCCTTCCTTCAGCTGGTGGTCGGTCTTGAGCGCCTGCTCGGCGTCGGTGATGACCTGCTGCGCGGTGGTCGGCGGGGTGGGGACCAGGTCGGTGCGGTACCAGAGCCCTTCGGTGTTCAGGAACCACGGGCAGGAGTACAGCTTGCCCTGGTACATCCCGGTGGTGATCATCGCCTGGTTGAACTGGCTCGCCGAGCAGCTGACCGGCTGGATGTAGCCCGCCGCGGCCCACTTGGCCGTGTACGTGATGTCGGACTCGACCAGGTCGGGGGTCGGTGAGCCGGACGCGAAGGAGTTGTTCACCTGGGACAGGAACACGGTCGAGTCCGATGACAGCACGTCGACGACCACGTGGATGTTCGGGTTCTGCTTCTCGAAGTTCTTGACCTGCGTCTCGGTGTAGTCGCCCTCGCTGCCGAGGCCGGAGATGGCAAACGTGATCGTCTGCGTGGTAGTCGCCGACTGCTGCGTGGTGCTGGAGCTGGAGCTGCAGGCGGCGGCGGCGAGGCCCAGCAGGGCCGCGGACCCGACCGCGATGGCGGCGTGTCTGGTTCTGGTGCTGGCAATCATGAGCGTGACTCACTCTCCTAGTCTGTGTTGGTCTGATTACAATCAGTAATCGCATGGAAATGCGCTGATACGCGACGTGGCGAACTGATCGCGCAGGACTGGAGACTCTGGCCGCCCCTGTTCGGTCAGCTGTCTTGCGGGTGGTGGGCGGTTAAACGCAGCGCTAGCCATTGCGGACGATCTCGGTGAGCTGGCGCTGCATGTCGGCGAGGGCTTCTTGCGGGGTCTTGGCTCCTTCCAGCGCCTCGTAGGTCTCACTCGAGATCACCAGGCTGGCCTGGTCGTAGTTGGTGATCGCGGGGCGCGGCTGCGCGGTCTCGATGGCGTCGTAGAGGGTGGGCAGGTACTTGAACCGGCTGGTCAGCGCCGGGTCGGTGTAGAGCTGCTTGAGCACGGGCGGGAACGAGCCCTGCTCGAGCATGATGGTCTGGATCTGCGGCGTGGTCATGAACTGGATGAAGTGCAGCGCCGTCTGCTGGTGCTGCGAGTAGGCGCTGATCGCCAGGTTGGCGCCGCCGAGCGAGCTGGAGCCTGGTCCGGCCAGGCCGGGCAGCGCGGCGATGCCGTACTTCTGGTTGGCGTCCGGGCCGAGGGTGGCGTAGACGTCGGGCCAGTCGTTCAGGAACAGGAACTTGCCGGACGCGAACTCGTCCTGGGCCGAAACCTCCTCGTACTTGAGCGCGGCCTGCGGGATCCAGCTCTGCCGGAATCCGCCGACCAGGAACTCCAGTCCGGCCAGCGCCTGCGGGGTGTCGAGGGTGACCTGGGTGCCGGCCGGGTTCAGGATCGAGCCGCCCGCCGACTGGACGGCCTCGGCGAAGTTGACCGTCAGCCCCTCGTACTGCGCGAACGTGCCGGCGTAGCCCTGCAGGCCGTACCGGGGCGCCACGGTCTTCGCCAGGTGCTCCAGCTGCGCCCATGTCGTGGGCGCACGGTCAATCCCCGCCTTGGCGAGAATGTCCTTGCGGTAGTAGAGCAGGTCCGCGTTGCTGTAGTCCGGTACCGCGTACAGGCGGCCCTGATACCTGGCCGTGCTGACCGCCTGCGGGAAGAAGCGGCCCAGCGGGAACTGGTTCTCCGGCAGCGGGATGATCCAGCCGTTCGAGGCGAACTCCGCGGTCCACACCACGTCCATGTCGATGACGTCGTACACCGAGCTCTTGGCCTGGAGGTTGGCGACCAGCTGGTCGAGCTGGACGTTCGCCACCTCCGGGAGGTACAGCGGGGTGACCGCCTGCGCCGGGTACATCGCGTTCCACTTCGCGATGACCGGGCCGAGCCAGCCGATGTCGTCGCTGCCGATGGCGAACGTGATCGGCCCGATCCCGCTCGTCGAGGGCACCTGTCCCGCCGCCGATGCGCACCCCGCGGTGACCATCGCGAGGCCGACCATGACAGCCGCGATCGTGCGCCGCATAGGGCCCTCCCGAGCGGGGAGCATCGGATACATGCATGTTATGCACCCCTGTTATCTATATGTCAACGGGTTCCGATAACAACCGATAACAACTAGGACATGCGGGGCTTACCTAGGTGTTATGCACAGCGGTAATGTGAGCGCAGCGACCCCCTGGAGGTGACGGGACCGTGCGGCTGCACCTGCTGGCACTCCTGGCCAAGGAGCCGGCTCACGGCTACGAGCTCAAGCTCGCGCTCGAGCAGACCTTCGGTGAGGCGTACCCGTCGCCGAACATCGGGCAGATCTACGTCACGCTGAAACGGCTCGAGCAGGACGGCCTGGTGCGTAGCGAAGATGTCGAGCAGACCACCCGGCCGAACAAGCGGGTCTACGAGCTGACCCCGGCCGGCCGCGAGACGCTGCGAGCCTGGGTCGACGAGCCCAGCGACGGCCCGCGGATCCGCGACGAGTTCTTCACCAAGCTGGTCCTGGCCCCGCTGGCCGGGCTGGCCGACCGGATGGAGCTGATCAACTCGCAGCGCCGGCATTATCTTGGCATCATGCGCAACCTGACCGGGCTGACCCCATCGAGCACGCCAGCCGGGCTCCTGATCGAGGGCGCCATCTTGCACCTGCAGGCGGACCTCGACTGGCTGGAAAGATGCCAGGAGGAACTCGTGTGAGTACGGCACTGCTCTGCACGCGGGGGCTGGCGAAGGTCTACCGCTCCGATCCAGTGGCGGTGGAGGCCGTCCGGGGGGTCGACATCGAGGTCGGCACCGGTGAGTTCGTCGCGATCATGGGCCCCTCCGGGTCGGGGAAGTCGACGCTCTTGCACATGCTCGGCGGGCTCGAGCCGGCCACGCGGGGTGAGATCTGGCTGCGCGGCCGGCGGGTCGACCAGCTGTCCACGGCCGCGTGGGCGATCCTGCGGCGCCGCCACGTCGGGTTCGTGTTCCAGTTCTTCAACCTGCTGTCGAACATGACCGTCGCCGACAACGTCGAACTGCCGGCCCTGCTGGCCGGCGCAACGCCCCGGCAGGCGCGCAGGCGGCGGGAGGAACTGCTCGGCGAGCTCGGCCTGGCCGACCAGGCCGGCACGGCGCCGGCCCGGCTGTCCGGCGGCGAGCAGCAGCGGGTCGCGCTGGCCCGGGCCCTGGCCAACGAGCCGAGCCTGCTGCTGGCCGACGAGCCGACCGGCAACCTGGACAGCACGAACGCCCGGGACGTGCTGCGGCTGCTACAACGCACGCACGAACGCGGCCAGGCGATGGTGCTGGTCACCCACGACGCACGGGTGGCCAGCAGGGCGGACCGGGTGCTTCACCTGTTCGACGGGATGGTGGCGGACGACGCGCCGGTGCTGCGGCTCCCGCGTCCGGTCAACGGCGTCCGAGACGTCGTGGAACTCCACGGCTGACGGGCCGGGCCGAGCGATGCGAGGCACGCTGCGGTGGGCACGCGCGGACCTGCGCGCCCGCCGCGGCCAGGCCCTGGTCACCGTCGTCGTGGTGGCCGGGGTGGTGGCCGCGCTGGTGCTCGCCACCATGCTGCTGGAGGGCGCGATCAACCCGTGGCGGGGCCTGTTCGCCCGCACCCACGGAGCGGACCTGGTGGTGTACTTCTCCTACGGCACGGACACCGGCAAGCTGTCGAAGCTGCCGGGGGTGCGGGCGGTCGACGGCCCGTTCCAGGCCGCGCCGGCCACCCTGGAGCAGGGCCCGGTGAAGTCACCGGTGCAGCTGACCGCGATGGGCCAGATCCCGCCGGAGATGTCCACGCCGCTCGTGGTGGCCGGGACCTGGCTGCGGCGGTCCGCGCCGCACGGCGTGGTGGTCGAGGCCTCCTTCGCGGCCGCCGTCCACGTCCGCGTCGGTGATGAGATCAGCGTCCAGAGCGTGGACGCCGGGGCCGTCCGGATGACGGTCATCGGCATCGCGGATACCGCGGACCAGGGTTTCTACCCGCAGTGGACCCCCGGACTCATCTGGGTCTTGCCGCCGGTGCTCAGCGCGGTCGAGCCGGCCACCGGCGAGCGCGAGTACGTCGTCGGGCTGCGGCTGGCAGACGCGGCACCGGTCGCGGCCGGCCTGGCCGTGCAGGAAATCTACAACGCCTATGACGGGCCGAGCGAGAACTCGGTCGTGCAGCGGTTCTCTACGGCACAGCAGGTGGAGAACTCCATGGCCAGCGACGACCGGCTGCTCGGCCTGCTGCTCGCGCTATTCGGCATCATCGCGCTTTGCGCCGCGCCGTGCGCGATCGCCAACGTGACCGCGGGCCGGGTCCTGATGCACCGGCAGGACATCGCGATGCTCAAGGCCCTCGGCTTCACCCCCGGCCAGGTGATCCGGATGCTGCTCGCGGAGCAGACCGCGCTCGGTGTCGCCGGCGCCCTCTGCGGGGTCGCGCTGGCCCGGGTGGTGACGTCACCGGAGTTCATCCGGCCGCCGGACGGCACGCCGGTGGGCCTGGCGCCCCTGCCCGGCTCATGGGTGACGCTGATCGCGGCGGGGACCGTGCTGACCGTCGCGGTCGCCACGGTCATCCCGGCCTGGTGGGCCGGCCTGGTGTCCCCGGTCGCCGCCGTCCAGGCCAGCCCGCCGCGTGGGCACCTGTCGCTGATCGCCCGGCTCGGCTTGCTCGTCCACCTGCCCGCTCCCCTGGTACTGGGCGTGCGCGACTCGCTGACCCGGCGGTTGCCGGCGCTGCTGACCGTCTTCGGGGTCGCGATCCCGATGGCGATGATCACGATCGCGCTGACCTGCTGGTCCACCATCGACGGGTTCGCGCGGCACCCGGGACGGATCGGGCTGGCCGCCGCGCTCACCGTGAGCGGCCCCGCGAGTGCGTCCGTGCTGGCCCGCGATCCGCAGGTGCTCGCCACCTACCCGGGCGCCGCGTTCGACACCCTGCTGCCCGGCGACAACGGCACGTTCACGGCGCTGGCGGCGGGGACGTCCGCGCGGCCGTACCCGTTCCATGTGGCCGACGGCCGGCTGTACGGCGCGCCGGACGAGGCGGTGGCTGGCCAGGGGTTCCTGGACCTGATGCACCTTTCTGTCGGGGATCTGACCGGGGTGACGGTCGACGGCGTGTACGTGGACGTGCGCATCGTGGGCAGGATCGTCTACCCGGACAACAACGGTGACGTGCTGGCGTTCGGGCTGGACGCGCTGCAGGTCGCGGGGAACCCGCAGCCACCGCAGTTCTACGAGGTAGTACTGCGCCCGGGCGTGCCGACCAGCGCGGCGGTCGTAACTCTGCTCCGAATGCCGCACGACCAGCTGGACGTGCAGCGGGTGCCGGATCCGGCGGACGGACTGGGCATCGTCCGGGTGGTGATCGCGGTGTCGGTGGTGATCCTGGCCGTCATCGGCCTGGCCAGCCTGCTCACCGCGACCGCGATCGGGCTGCGCGACCACCAGCACGAGACCGGCGTGCTCGCCGCGATCGGCCTGACGCCCCGGCAGGTGATGGCGACCTTGGTGGTGAACACCACGATCCTGACCGCGCTCGGGGTCGGCGCCGGCCTGGCCGCTGGGATAGTCGCCGCGCCCCGGCTGATCAACAGGCAGGGCCAGTCGAGCGGCTTGGGCGCTGGGATCGCGTCCGCGCCATCGCCGCTGATGGTGGCCGCCATCGCCGTGGTAGCGCTGCTGGTTGCTACTACTGCAGCGGTCGGGCTGGCTCGCCGTACGCTGCGGCGGTCCGACCAGGTGGCTCGGCTCCATAGCCCCGCGCGGCCGGCCCTTAAGCGCACCGCCCATTGAGCAGAACGGCCGGCGGGTCAGGCGGGGCTGTTGTGGATGCTCACCGGCGCCTGGTGTTTGTTCGCCGGCGTCTGGTGTTTGCTCGCCGGCGCCTGGTGGTTATTCGCCGGCGCCTGGTGGTTGTTCGCCGGCGCCGCGGTCTTGGCCGTGCAGGCCGGGTTGGCGTTGTTCGCGGCGTCGGCCAGATCCAGGTCACCGTAGCCGTTGAGCACGCCGTCCCCGCCTGACCATTGCCACAGCAGGTGGCAGGCGGCCGGGGCGTTGCCGAACCAGAGCGCGCTCGCAGCCGTATCCGAGAACCCGGACGGGAAGTGCAGCTGCGACTGCTCGTTGTCGAAGGTCCATACGGCCGTGTTGGTGAGCTGCTCGCCGCCGAAGATGCCGATCCAGCCGCCGTACCCGATGCCCCCCGCAGAATAGACGCCTGCCAGGTACGGCGAGTGGGCGTCGATGTACTTCGCGAATCCTTGCACGGTGGCGTAGTCAATGTTGGCCGGGATGTATTCGGCCCTGATCGTGCCGCCGCATGCGCTGTTCCAGAGCGTGTTCCATCCCCACCAGTCTGGCGGCGTCCCGTTGTTCTCGATATCCATGAAGATGTAGCGGAAGTCGAAGACCCGGCCATTCAGAGTCGCGAGAGCGTCCTTTGCCTGCTCCTGACCCCAGGTCGTAGCCTCAGACGCGGAGCCGTTGTAGTGCGGATCGCGACCCGGACCACCCATGAACCAGTAGGCGGCGGCACCGAGGCCGGTGCCGTGGTCGACGACATTATCCGTCGCCATGTTGTAGTTGGCCTGGTTCCAGGCGAGGCCGCTGGTGGTGCAGCCCTGCCAGTTGTAGAAGGAGCCGGTCTCCCCCATGTACTCTCCGTAAGGGCCGTCGGTGCCGTTCGCGCAGTCACCGCGGGGCTCGGTATAGGGACCCTTGCCGTTGCCGCACGCAGTCGGCAGGGAGCTGTCGGTCCCGTAGTAGAACCCGGCTGACCGCTGCTGGGCGGCTTGCCCGGCGGCGACGGCACCGCGCGCGATGGCCAGGGCCATGCCGCCGTGACGGGCCGGGAGGAACGGCAGGACTTTGGCCGTCCCGCAGATGCTCACCGGCGCGGTGAGGGCCGCGGTACGGCCCGCGCCAAGGGCGGCCGCGGACGGGTAGACGGTCAGCGACGTCACGCGCCGGCAGGCCTGGGTGCCCGTTCCCGTCGCGAACAACGCGAAGGACACCGATCCGCCGGGCTGCAGGGTCAGCGCCGCGCTCTGCGCCGTGCCGCGCTCATAGGTGGTCAGCAGCGACTTCTCGGCCCGGGCCGCGGCGGCATCGGGGAAGATCTTCGCTACCTGGCCCGCTCCGCCCGTCTCGTTCAGCCGTACCGTAGGCCATCCGCCGGGCAGCACGCACGCGCGGCCGCCATTCCCGAGCCGGATCTCGATGATGGAGCCGCCGCTTTCTGCGACGACGGCGGCGACGTCGGCGCGCAGGGCCGCGGTGCCGCACGTCGGCGGCTCTGGCGCGGTATCCGCCGGGAACGGCGGTGGCGCGGCTGAGATTGCCATGGCCTTTATCTGGCTCAGCAGAGTCTGCTCGGCGTAAAACGGGGACAGCCGCAACTGGCCGCCAACGCACGGGACAAATGAGCCGGGCGACTCGCGGACCGTCACCGGATGAGCTGTTCCGGGCAGGGTCAGGCCGAGCATCCACGTGCGGACGCATCGGGCCTCGGCGGTCGCAGACATGGCCGTGACAATGGCGCTCTGCCCGGGTGGCAGGACGATTTCAGCGTCCGCGACCAGCGCGAGATTGCTGAATTTGACGTCGCTGATCGTGGTGGCGACCGTCTTTCCCGCGGACGTGCGGACCACGATGTCCGGCCAGCCGCGCAGCGAGCACGCGGTGTCGGCGGTATTGCGGAACACCAGATTCCAGGCCAGTTTACCCATTCCCTCGGCCGGGTCGCCCTTGATCGCGGCGGGCACGCTGATGTGCAGGTCGGCGGGCTGGCACGCGGCCGGGCCCGAGCTCACCAAGGCGCCGTAGCTCGCCGAGGCGCCATGGTTCGCCGAGGCGGCAAAACGCGCGGCATCCGAGCCGGAAATGGCCGGCTGGGCCGATACCGGGTTCGCGCTAAGCGCGATGACGGCCACTGCGGCGGTCATCGCCCCCAGCGTGTTTCGCAGCTTGAGCGTGCTTCGGGCCATGGTCGGAATACCTCCGGCAGACTTGTGAGTTGGCACGCTGACAGCCGCGGTGGCCCGATAGCCAGACGCGCTCTGACGATGACGCCAGTGCCGACGGTCAGGGTAATCCCCCGATGGGTGGGTGACGTTATTGTCCAGGGGCTGATGATCGCTCCCTGTTTTACCGGGTTTGTTCCTTCATGGTCGAGACGACACGCCGTGGGCCTGGCTGTTTGGGGGAATCAATTGTGGCCCAATGCGTGCCGGAAATGCTTGCGGAGAATCAGGTACCGGTGAGCCAGGCGAAGCTCCAGGGCGGCAGCTCGATCCGGCCGGCGCTAATGGTCAGCTGGCCGGTGGTGGAGTGCACGTGCACGGGGTCGTACAGGCCGGCCCGGGCGATGATCCCGGCGTCTGGCGCCTGGGTGACGTCGCTGAAGTTGGTGAGCGACAGGAACGGGGCGCTGCGCGGATGGGCCCGGCGGTAGGCCAGCACGCAGCGGTTCTCGGTCGGCAGGATGCTGGTGCTCCCGCCCGAGCGCAGGGCCAGCAGCGAGCGCCGGGCGTCGGAAAGTCCCCGCATCGCGGCGAACACCCGGCCCTCGACCGATGCCGGGTCGTGGCGCCGGGCGGCCGCGGCCCAGTCCATCGCGGGCCGGTGCATCCACCGGTTGTCGTGCCCGTGCGCCGGGTCCCGCGCCCACCCGGGGTCGTTGCGCACGCCCAGTTCGTCGCCCATGTAGATCAGCGGGATGCCGCCGAAGGAGAAGGCGACGGCGTACAGCGACTCGAGCCGCCTGATAGCCGCGGTGAGCCCGCCAGCATCCCCGGTTTCCAGCGCCGCCTCGATGCCGCACAGCGAAGCGGCCGTGCCGCAGATGCGGGCATCGCCGGTGGCCGGGTCGTCCTGGAACAGCGCACCGCGGGCGAACGAGCCGGGAAAGCGGCCGGCGTAGAAGTCGGACAGGAAGCGCCGGTGGGAGCGGCCGTCGAGCCCGGCGGCTCCGGCGTCGGCGTCGGACACGGCCCAGCCGATATCGTCGTGGCAGCGGACATAGGTGACCCAGGAGGCCGGCGCGGGCGGCGGCCGGCGACGGGAGAGCGCGGCCTCGGCCAGCCGGACGTCGCGGCTGGCCAGGCTCGACCAGAGCACCACCATGAGCTGGTTGTCATACGCCAGGTCGCACTCGGGGCGGAACCGGTCGTGACCGCCGAGGTAGGCGACCAGCATGTCCGGGCTCACGATCGCCTCGGCCTTCAGCACCAGGCCCGGCGCGGCGAGCCGGGTCAGCGCCCGGAACGCCTGGACGATCCGGTGCGCCTCCGGCTGGTTCTGGCCGTCGGTGCCCATCCGCTTCCACAGGAACGGCGCCGCGTCCAGCCGCAGCACGTCGATGCCGCGGTTGGCCAGGGCGAGCATCGTGCCCAGCATGGCCCGGAACACCGCCGGGTTGGCGTAGTTCAGGTCCCACTGGTACTCGTGGAAGGTCGTCCACACCCAGCCGAGCCCGGGGACCTCGGTGAAACTGCCCGGCGCGGTGCCGGGGAACACCTCGGGCAGCGTGCGCTCGTAGGCGTCGGGCTCGGTCCGGTCCGGGTAGATCAGGTACATCTCGGGGTAGCCGGGCTCGCCGGCCAGCGCCTGGCGGGCCCACTCGTGCTCGGCCGCGGTGTGGTTGAGCACCAGGTCGATGCACAGCACCATGTCCCACTCGTGCAGGTCGCCGGCCAGGGCCTGCAGGTCGGCCATGGTGCCGATCCGCGGGTCGACCGCAGCGTAGTCCGCTACGGCGTAGCCGCCGTCGTTCTCCCCCTCGCGCGGCCGCAGCAGCGGCATCAGGTGCAGGTACGTGACCCCGAGTTCGGCTAGGTAGTCCAGGTGCTGCCGGACCCCCCGCAGCGAGCCGGCGAACCGGTCGGCGTAGCAGACGTAGCCGATCATGCGAGACCGCTGGAACCAGGCCGGGTCGATCTCGCGGCGCCGGTCGAGCAGGCGCAGCGGCGCCGGACGCCGGGCGGCGGCGCCCAGCGCGTCCAGCACCAGGTCGGTGGCGAGCTTGCCGGGGTCGGTGACGCCGCCGTACACCTGGCCGAGCGGCTCGAGGATGTCGAAGGACAGCTGGTCCAGCCGGGTCAGGAACGCGTCGGCCTCGGCAAAACCCAGCCGGGTGCGCGCCTCGTGCTCGATCGCGGGACGCCACTCGGGCACGCGCTGCTCCTTCATCCGGGGTACCGCGACGATAGCAAGCCAGCCGGGCCGTAACGTTCTCCGGACGCTCCCGGCGCTCGACGTACCATCCGGGGTGACGATCGTCGCGGACGACCGGGCTGGCCGATGGAGCTAGGGGACCTGCTTACGGGATGATGCTGCCCGAGCCGCCCCATTTGGCCGAGAGGTGATAGGCGGCGAACGCCAGCCCCAGGCCGGCGGCCAGGGAACCGCACAGCAGGAGCCAGCGCGTGGCCCGGGCCGCCGGCAGGTGACGGGCGTGATCCGCCCGGCCCGACAGCATCCCGGGCAGCTTCGGGACGTACGAGGCCAGGTGGATGACCATGACCACCGCCCAGAGCAGGAACGACAGGTGGTGCAGCCGGCCTAGACCGGGGCTGCGTCAGGCGTCGTGGAAGACCAGGCCCAGGGCGTGGCGGCGGCCGGAGCGGACGGTGCTGACGCCGTGCCGGACCGGGGCGGCGGACCAGCCGCGCGCGGTACGGAGCGGGCGGTCGCGGGTGGTGAAGATCAGGCCGCAGCCCTGTTCCAGCACGGTGGCGGTGCCCCGGGACTGGGCGCGGGGCCGCTGCTCGACCAGCAGGAACTCACCGCCGGTGTAGTCGGTGCCGAACTCGTCCAGGCCGATGACGACCTGCAGCGGGAATACCAGGTCGCCGAACAGGTCGCGGTGCAGGGCGTTCCAGTCCCCGGCCCGGTAGCGCAGCAGGATCTGCGCGCTCCTGGATTGCCCGGCCCGGTGGCACAGCTCCAGCCACTCCCCCAGCGTGTCGGGCCAGGGGGCGGGGCGGCCGAGGCGTTCGGCCCAGGCGCGGGCGATCACGAGCAGATGCGGATAGAACGCCTCGCGCAGCGCGCGGACGGGCTCGGGCAGGTCGTGGGTGAAGTAGCGGTACCGGCCGGAGCCGAAGCGGTGCCGCGCCATGTCGATGGTGGCCCGGAACAGCTCAGGCCGGTCATACAGGCCGGCCAGCTCGCGGCACTGCGCCGGGGGCAGGAGCCGCGGGGTGCTGGCGCAGCCGACGGCGTCGAGGTCGTCGGCGGCCTGCTGCCAGTCGGCTGCGCTCAGCTGGGTCGCGGGGAAGGTAGTGGTGATCACGAGAAATCGGCCGTGAGCATCGGCTGAAGGGCGCCCTCGTGGACCAGGAGCTGCCGCTTGCGTTCGGTTCCCCCGGCGTAGCCGCGCATGGTGCCGTCCGCGCCGATGACCCGGTGGCACGGGCGGATGATCAGCAGCGGGTTCGCGGCGATCGCGGCGCCGAGGGCCTGGATCCGGTCGCGGGG
>Ga0187766_10000493_pt1 | contig 21870 bp, 21 predicted proteins | sample 0216_QUI02_MP05__4_FD_132971 | JGI IMG/M metagenome (GOLD analysis project Ga0187766, IMG submission 132971) | Tropical peat soil microbial communities from peatlands in Department of Meta, Colombia - 0216_QUI02_MP05_20_MG | ecosystem: Environmental > Terrestrial > Soil > Wetlands > Peat ... | reverse complement strand
CGGCGCGCACCGCGGCTTCCTTGACGAGGTAGGCGGCAGCGATGTCAGCGAAGCGGCCGGTTGTCAGGTTCGCTCGTTGGCACACCATTCGTTCGATTCCGGCCGCGACCGCCGCGGGGCCGTGCGAATCGAGGAAGACGTCCTCGTCGGGCAGCCGCCATAGCGCGGCAAGGCAGCGCAGAACGCCGGGCAGGCCAAACGTGGGAATCACGCGCCGCCACAGCAGTTCGCCGACAGGGCCGAGCGGGACCCGGGGTTGCGGCGGCGCGTACACACCTGTCCGGCCGGGTCCCAGCACCCATCGGCTCAGGTGCGCCGACTCGAACGGCCAGTCGTAGGGCAGGATCTCGTCGATCTGTCCTGTGCCCGCCGACGTCTGCCACCGGAGCAGGAACGGGAAGCGATGTCTCGCCGCGGTATCCACGTAGCCGTTGGACGCATGGCGTACGCCCGATGACGCCGTTGTCGTGCGGGCGGCGACCGCGACCAGGTCCTCGGTCGGCGAGATCCCGACGGCCCAGGCGGCGCCCGACGGACCGTACAGCCGGATCGCCGCCGCCGCGGGCGAATCCGGCGCACAGATACGCGCCAGCCGCCGGTCGTTGCGGACCACCGCGTCCCACACCTTTCCGATCAGCTTGTCGCCGAGTTTCCCGAGCTTGGCCGGCGTCGGGCTGGGATCGGTGCGCACCGCCGATGGGTGCTGCCTCGGTGTCGGCGGTTCTGTGACAACCTGTTTCGCCTTCGCGGCTGGCTTCGCCGACGGTCTCGTGGGCTCATGCGCGAGCCGGGCGGTCCGCCGGGGAACGCAGCTGGCGCACCCCAGCCTCGTCTTCGCCGCGACCAGTCGCTCATCGGCACCGCAGTGTGGACAGGCGATGTCGGTGAAACGAGTCAGCGGGATGAGCCAATCGAGCGTCAGCGGGTAACGTCGGTCACCGCGTCGGACATCGACCGGCAACCGCCACACCGGCACCTCGTAGATGTGCAGCCGATAGGGCCGGACCTCGTGGCTGGCCTGGTACTTCTCCCGAGTCTCGCCGATCCGCCGGGCGCGCTCGTTCCGTACGCTGTCGGCGCGTGCGTCCAGCAGCTCCCAGCGATCGGCAGCTGCTTGCGCGCGCCGGCGCTCGATCGTCGCGAGCGCATCGCGGTAATAGGCCTCGACGCGTTCAAGCTCCGTGTCGCGCGCCTTGTCGATGTCATCACCGAGTTCGGATCGCCGCCGCTCGGCACACTGCTCGATAACCCGGTCCGCAAATGTGAGCGCCGCGGTCAGGCCGGTGAGCGACGGCGAACCATCTTTCGGCACTGTCGGCAAGGCGGCGAGCTTCATACTGATGTGGGTTGGGAGCTGGCGTTGCGACTGCACATCCACCCAGCATTCGGCGCATTCCTGGTAGTGGTCGTCGCTGGACAGCGTGTAGTCGACCAGCGCCCCGACACGCAGAATCGCGCGAACCGACCGGGTCGGTGCGCCCGTGGCGTCGATCCGTCCGTGATCGACGGTGAACTGGTCGCGCGCCAGTGCCTGCAGGTGCTCGGCCGGGGGTGGCGGCGTGGCGGCCACCGGAACGGCCATCGCGGCGACGTCACCCACCGCCAGCACCTCGTCGGCGGAGCGACCCAGCGCGGGATGCCCGGCCGAGAGGAAGGTCGCACCGTCCTCGCGAGCGACATCGGGATCGGCGGTGACCTGCAGCACCTCCGGCAGCTCCAGCATCGTCTGCAGGGCCGGTGGGAGCACCACCAGCGTCGTATCGCTGCCGAATTCGGTGAGCCCGCCGCTCGCCTCGACATACCGCAGCCAGAAGTCCAGCCCCACATCGGTGCTCGTCACGACGGCTCACCCACTAGGAGGTCGACACCTTCCCTGCTTCGGAGATAGCTGCGTCTCGCCTCGGCGAGCGCGTTGCCGAGAGCGTCGAGCCGTTGCTCGAACTCGTCGTCGTCGACGGCATCGACGAACGCATCGAAAACCTCGTTCTCGAAATCGAAGTCGTCGTCGACCCGGCCGAGGATCATGTCAAGTTCACCGACGACGAGTTCGAACAGGTTGATCTTTGCCTCAAGCACGTGCATGACCTGTTGTTCGATGCTGCCCCGGCAGACCAGGTTGGTCAGCGTCACGTCGTGTTCCTGTCCGACCCGGTGCAGCCGGCCAAGCCGCTGCTCGATCTGCATCGGGTTCCACGGCAGATCGAAGTTCACCATCACATGGCAGAACTGGAGGTTGCGACCCTCACCCGCCGACTCGGTCGACAGCAGGATCGGCGTTTCGGCGCGGAACTCCGCGATCGCCGACTCCTTCTCCGTCCGCGTGAGGCTGCCGTACAACGCCGACGACAGCCCGGCACGCTCGACCGTAGCGATGAGCACATCCAGTGTCTGCCGAAAGCCGGTGAACACCAACACCTTCTCGTCCCTGTCGACGTGGCGTCGAAGGAGCTCGACGAGCACACACACACACCTTGTCTGGTTGCCGGATGGCTCGGGCCCGTTCCGCGAGGTCGTTCCAGCCGAGCTTCGCCAGCGTCGGTGCGGCTGCCGCGGGGCTGGAGCCGGCTAGCCGGGTCAGGCCGCGCAGGGCCAACCGGGTGCGTCCCGACCCAGTTGCCGCTGCCCTGACTCGCCGGACGATGTCGGCGTAGAGGCCGGCCTCGTCGATGCCGGGCGTCACCAAGATCGTCTCGGCCAGGCGCGGCGGCAGCATCACGGCAACCTCGCTGCGGCGATGTCTGACCATCACCTCTCGGGTCCGTGCGCGCAGCTCCTCGAGGTTGTACGGTCTCGACTCGACCGACGCCGCGCCATGTTTGGCGCGGAACTGGGCGGGTGTGCCGAGCAGTCCGGGCGCGACGAGGCTGACTAGCTGGTACAGGTCCGACAGCTTGTTCTCCACCGGCGTTGCGGTCAGCATCAGCAGATAACGGGCGCGGAGCCTGCGCGCGAGCATGCCCGACGCGCTTCGGGGGTTGCGGAGCCGGTGAGCCTCGTCGAAGATCACCAGGTCCCAGTTGGTGTCGGTCAGCCTACCCAGCAGTGGATCGCGGCGAGCGGCGGCGAGCGACGCGATAGTGACCGGCCGGTCCATCCCAATCTCGCGGGCGGGTGTCGACCCGGATTGGGCGATCGTGGTCGGCAACCCGAACTTCCGCTCGAGTTCGTCGCGCCATTGGTCGACAAGTCCCGCCAGAACGATCACCAGCACTTGGTCGGCGAGCCCGCGCATGCGTAGCTCGGACAGCGCCAACCCGGCCTCGATCGTCTTGCCGAGCCCGACCTCGTCGGCCAGGATGCCCCGGCCGCGCATCCGCCGCAGCACGGTCCGCGCGGCCCGCAGCTGATAGTCGAACGGCTCGAACCGCAACCGCGGTATCGCAAGGAAGGTGTCGAACCCCGGCCGTGCCCAGACTTTGACGGCGTCATCGAGGCGGACAGGTCTGCTGTGGACGTCTCGCCGGCGGCGATCGTGACGGTCATGCGGCCTCCCCACGACCTGGTGCGTGCTTGCTTGCGCTGGACGGTACCGGCGACCACCGACACGACCCACGACCCACGACCCACGCCGATGTGACGAATGAGGCGGATGCGATTCTCGGGATACCCGGCCTGACAAAATCAGATCAGCGTCAGGTTACGCGCGCTGGCGTGGCGGAAAGCGTCAATGGGAAGCGACTGATCGAGAGTCGCGAACCGGCCGCCGTTGGCGGTTGCGAGCGCGAGTAGATATGCGTCGGTTACCTGGCGATGCCCGCGCAACCGCGAGTAGTCGGTAAGCGCGTCGTCGAGCAGGCTGACCGAACATAGCCGGTACTCGTGATGTTCAGTCGCCGCGGCGCGTGCCAACCTACCGATCGCCTGTGCAGGTGGCACCGGGCTGGGGTTTCGAGGCTGGCTGGTGATCCGAACGAAGCCGTTTTGGGTTATTGCCACGAATGCCCAGCCGTGGACGATCTCGGTGTCGACCCACCTGCGAACACGCTCGTGGTCGACCAACACCGACCCGATCGCCGAGGCGCTGTCGCTGGCCGAAACCGTTGGCGCTGTGGTCACGTCGTTCGTCGCACACCCGGCGACGGTGCTTGCGCTGAGGAAGGTGAAAAGCAGACCGGCAGCAACCAGCCGCTGTGCTCAGCCTCGACGCGAGCCAGCCGACGCAACACCAGGTGCTCGGCGTCCCGCTGATCCCGTCGCCCGCGGTGGCCGAGGGTGATGTTTGGGGCGTCCCGCAAGCGCGCGTGCTCATCGTGTTGCGCGGGGACGTCACGCTCGACGTCGACTGCAGCGCGTACCTCAGCAGCGATCACGTCGGCGTTCGCGCAACGATTTGCGCAGGCTTTGCGTTCCCTCGTCCCGCGGCGATTGTGCGCCTGCACGACACCGCATAGCCCGCGGCCTGGCGTTGGACCCGTCACCCCCTTTCCGGGTCAAAGGGCCGCCATCGCGGACACCTGCGCCAACGCCGTCACTTCACGAACGCCCGGCAGCGCCGCGCGCTGTCAGCCCGCCCGCTGTGGGGGCGCTTCCAACCGTTGCGCCGCAATACAACCCGGCCGCCTGGCCATCCCACTCGGTGCCGCCGGGCCGGCGCGCGGATCCCGCAGCCGGGTGAAGGCGTTCTCCGTCAGCTCGCCGGCGCCGTCGTAGTAGTCGGCGGCCCCCAGCAGGTGATCGAAGCTGGCCGACACCACCTCCGAAAGCGTCGGCAGTCCCGCGCCGAAGAACGCGGCAGGCATCAAACGATTCCCGGCTTGCCCAGGTCACCGAGCTTGGCCGCCGACTCGACGTCCTGGCGCTCGTAGCCGGCGGCGGCCAGGGTGAGCTTGGTCTCGGTCGCCTGCATCCGGGTGGCAAATGCGGCCAGGGCCTTGCCGGTGCAGGCATTCGAGACCTTGACGGTAACGCGGTCAACGCCGGGCTGCCCGCGATGACCGTTCCCGACGCCACCGCCGTTTTCCGTGAGGGCGACGTCGGCAGTTTCGACCTTTCGACCGGTGCTTGGCGCAACGAGACCACCGGAGCATCGGGGACGGTACCCAAACTGCCCGACCTGATCCTCGACATCATTGCCAGCGGCGGGGTGCTGCCCCGACTGGCGGCGCAGGGCTATCTACCCGCTGACCTCGGAGACCTGTTGCGGTCCAGCGCCGTTCAGATGCGAGGGGCGGGGAGCAGCGCATGAACCTGCCGGGCAGGCTGCTGTATCAGGTCCGGGCCGGCGAGCAGCGCAGCCCGTTCGCCGATTTCGTCGCACCGGTCACCATCATGGTTAGCAGCACGGCATTCGCCGACGGCGGACCGATGCCGCCGTCCAGCGCGGGAGAGGGCGTCGGCGACAACATCTCGCCACCGCTGCGCTGAGCCGGGCCGCCACCTGGAACCCGGCAAGTGTTACTCGTCATGGACGACATCGACGTGCCACTGCCCCGCCCGTTGCCGCATACCATCGCCGTGATCGACCCGAGCCTGGACGGTGTCGCGGCGGGTGCGTTGCATCCGGGAACGGTGGAATGCGGTTCATCCCAGCGGTTTTCGATCGTCGCGGCTATGCGGGCCCGCGCCCAATACCCGGCCATGGCCCGCACCGCTACCGATTTCAGGCGTTCGCAATGGATGCACCCATTCCCGACAGGGTGACAACGGCCAAGGCGCTGCTGGCGACGATGCCGGGCCATGTCCTGGCCCGCGGCGTACTGACCGGAACTTACCAACGCACCACCCGATCGGTAGCCGAAGCATGACCGGATTAACTTTCGAGTTGGCGCGGCGAGCGACCGCGCTGATGTTCGACCAATTGACAGCCGACGTTAGTGCATTCTGGATTGGCTAGGGGTCACCATCGCCGGCAGCCAAGAGCCAGCGCCCACCCCGCAAAGGGTGCGGACTATCACCGAAGCTGAGCCCTACTCCTCAGGGATTTCGCGTTCGATCTCGTCGAGCCAAGTCCGCGCCGACATGTCGGACGGAGCGCGCCAGTCCCCGCGCGGCGACAATGCACCGCCGTGAGACACTTTGGGGCCGTTGGGCAGTGCCGAACGCTTGAATTGGCTGAAAGAGTAGAACCGCTGCACGAAGACCTGCAGCCAGTGCCGAATCTCCTTGAGCGAGTACGACAGTCGCTTGTCCTCCGGGAAGCCGGGCGGCCAATTACCGCGCTCGGGATCGCTCCACGCATGCCAGGCCAGAAACGCGATCTTCGACGGCAGGAATCCGTAGCGCAGGACCTGGAACAGCGAAAAATCCTGCAGCGCGAACGGCCCGACCTTCGCCTCGCTGCTCTGAAGTTTCTCCTCCTCACCGGTTGGAACCAGTTCCGGGGTGATCTCAGTGTCGAGCACCGACTGCAGCACCTCGCATACCTGCGCGTCGAACTGACCGGACGAGATGACCCAGCGGATCAGGTGCTGGACCAGCGTCTTGGGCACACCGGCGTTGACGTTGTAGTGCGACATCTGGTCGCCGACACCGTATGTCGACCAGCCCAGCCCCAGCTCCGACAGGTCACCGGTGCCGAGCACGATGCCGCGGCGCTGGTTGGCGACTCGGAACAGATAGTCGGTGCGCAGGCCCGCCTGGACGTTCTCGAAGGTGACGTCGTAGACTTCCTCGCCGCGCGAAAAGGGGTGACCGATCGTGGAGAGCATCAGCCTAGCGGTGTCGCGGATGTCGATTTCGGAGAAGGTGACACCCAGTGCCCGCGAAAGTCTGACCGCGTTGTTTTTGGTGCGCTCCCCCGTCGCGAAGCCGGGCAGCGTGAACGCCAGAATGTCGCTGCGCGGGCGGTTTTCGCGGTCCATCGCGCGAGCGGCGACGACCAGTGCGTGCGTCGAGTCAAGCCCTCCGGAAACACCGATGACGACCTTCGGGTAGTTCAGCGCGCGCAGCCGCTGCTCGAGCCCGGCGACTTGGATGTTGTAGCCCTCGTAGCAGTCCTGTTGCAGTCGCGCCGGATCGGACGGCACGAACGGGAACCGCTCGACCGAACGCCGCAATCCGATGTCGCCGACCGGTGGGTCTACCCGGAACTCGATCCGGCGGAATGACTCCGCTAGCGCCCGGTGGTGGCGGCGATTGTCGTCGAAGGTGCCCATCCGCAGCCGTTGGGACCGCAGCAGCTCGGTGTCGACGTCGGCAACCGAACGGCGCTCGCCCTTGGGAAACCGCTCAGATTCGGCAAGCAACACCCCGTTTTCCCAGATCATCGTCTGACCATCCCAGGCCAAGTCGGTCGTCGACTCGCCCTCCCCCGCGGCGGCATACACGTAGGCGGCCAGGCATCGTGCCGACGCCGAGCGGGCCAGCAGGGAGCGGTCCTCGGCGCGGCCGATCGTGATCGGGCTGCCCGACAGGTTGGCCAGCACCGTCGCACCCGCTAGCGCCGCCTCCGCACTGGGCGGCACCGGCACGAACATGTCCTCACAGATTTCGACGTGCAGCACGAAGCCGGGCAGATCGGACGCGGCGAACAGCAGGTCGGGGCCGAACGGAACCTCAGCATCGCCGATCCGGATCACCCCGTGTTCGCCGTCTCCGGGGGCGACCTGGCGGCGCTCGTAGAACTCCCGGTACGTAGGTAGATACGACTTGGGCGCCACCCCGAGCACGACGCCGCGGTGGATGATGACCGCAGTGTTGTAAATGCGGTGCCGGAAGCGCAGCGGCGCGCCGACAACGAGTACCGGCAGCAAGTCGGTGGAGGCCGCGACGATGTCGAGCAGTGCGACCTCGACGGCGTCGAGCAGGGCATCCTGCAACAAGATGTCCTCGATCGAGTAGCCGGACAGCGTCAGCTCCGGAAACACGGCGAGCGCGGCGCCGTCGTCGTCGCACTCTCGGGCCAAACGTAATACCGACACGGCATTGGCCGCCGGGTCACCGATTGTGGTGCGATGCGTGCACGCGGCGACGCGCACGAACCCGTGGCTATACGCGGAATAGAAGTCCATCGTCCTCTATTGTCGCGTGCGGGGAGTCACGATCCGGTGACGGGGCATGCACAGCTGATGAGCAGTCGTCCGCGCCGCACTCGACGACGTGCTGTCTCGACACGCTTTAGTCTCGTTAGTCTTGGACGCGTGGAGGTTCCGCGCATTCAATCCCCCGAACTGGTCGCGGCGCTGGCGGGTCACGGGGTCGCGGTGCTGACCGGCGCTGGGATCTCCACCGACTCTGGCATACCCGACTATCGTGGCCCGGATTCGCCGCCGAGCAATCCGATGACGATCCGCCAGTTCACCTCTGATCCGGCTTTCCGGCAGCGATACTGGGCACGCAACCACATCGGCTGGCGGCACATGGACGACACGCGGCCCAATGCCGGTCACCGCGCGTTGGCGGCGCTGGAGCGGACCGGGGTGGTGACGGGCGTGATCACCCAGAACGTCGACCTGTTGCACACCAAGGCAGGCAGCCGAACCGTCGTCAACCTGCACGGGACCTACGCGCAGGTGGTGTGCCTGGCTTGCGGCTACACCATGAGCCGCGCCGCACTGGCCCAGCAGCTGGAGGCGCTCAACCCGGGATTCGTCAAACGCACCGAAGCGATCGGCGGACTAGCGGTGGCTCCCGACGCCGATGCCGTCGTCACCGACACCGCGTCATTCCGCTACCTCGACTGTCCGTCCTGCAGCGGCATGCTCAAGCCCGATATCGTCTATTTCGGTGAGAATGTTCCGAAAGACCGTGTGGCACAGGCTTATTCACTGATCGAGGATGCTGAAGTTCTGCTGGTTGCGGGCTCGTCGCTGACGGTGTTCTCCGGCTACCGGTTCGTGCGCCACGCCGCGGCGCTCGGCATCCCGATCGCCATCATCAATCGGGGCCGCACCCGTGGCGACGACTTGGCTACCATCAAGGTCGACGGTGGCTGCTCAGAAATGCTGGCGCTGCTGGCCGACGAGCTCTCGTTGCAGAAATCGACGTTATCGTGTTAGCTACTCGGCGCTTTTCCGCGCTGGCGTCGATTTCGGCGCGACCGCCACCAGGTCGTCGGCGTGCACCGCGGGCCTGCGCAGCTCGGCGGGCAGCTCGGACGTCGACCGTCCCATCATGGTCGCCAGTTCGGGCGCGTCGTAGGCGACCACACCACGGGCCACCATGGTGGCGTCCGGCCCGCGCAGTTCGACGACATCGCCTCCGTAGAACCGGCCCGACACCGCGGTGATCCCTGCGGGCAGCAACGACCTGCGTTGCCGCACCACCGCGCGCACCGCGCCCTCATCCAACGACAGCGAGCCGGCGGACTCGGCGGCATAGCGCACCCAGAATCGGCGCGCCGACATCCGGTCGGGCCGCGCGGCGAACACCGTCCCTACTGAGGCGTCAGCCAGCGCGGTCGCCGCGTCGTCGGCTGCGGCTAGCAGCACCGGCACCCCGGCATCAGCGGCCAGCAGCGCCGACGACACCTTCGACGCCATGCCACCGGTGCCCAGGTGGCCACCCTGGCCGGCGACCACACCGTCAAGGTCGTCGGGTCGGGACACCTCGGAGATGAACCTCGCGCCGGCACTCTTGCGCGGATCCGAGTCGTAGAGCCCGTCGATGTCCGACAGCAGCACCATCGCGTCGGCACCGACCAGATGCGCCACCAGCGCAGACAGCCGATCGTTGTCGCCGAACCGGATCTCCTCGGTGGCCACTGTGTCGTTCTCGTTGACGATCGCCACCGCATGCAGCGCCCGCAGCCGGTCCAGGGTGCGCTGGGCATTGGTGTGCTGCACCCGCATCGAAATATCGTGCGCGGTCAGCAGCACCTGGCCCACGGTGCGGCCATAGCGGGCAAACGCCGCGCTCCACGAATTCACCAGCGCGACCTGCCCGACGCTGGCCGCCGCCTGCTTGGTCGCCAAATCAGTTGGGCGACGCGACAACCCGAGCGGCTCGATGCCGGCGGCAATGGCGCCGGAGGATACGATCACCACATCGGAGCCCGCCTTCATCCGCGCTTCGATGGCATCGGCGAGCCCGGCCAGCCGGCCCGCGTCGAACACACCGGATGGTGCGGTCAGCGCGGTCGTGCCGACCTTGACGACCATGCGCCGCGCTGTCCGGACGGCTTCCCGCGCAACACTAGTCACGATCCGTCACCCGGCGCGCGGCGTTGTCGACGAGCCTCTTTGCGCTCGTCAGCGCTGACGCGGTCATTGCGTTCCAGGCGCGCATCGGTGCCCCGGCCTGACATCGCGGCCTCGACGCCGGCAGGCGTTTGCGGTTCCCACTCGAACGTCGCCTCGCCGATGCTCACCGCGCAGCCGGGCCGCGCGCCCAGCCGCAGCAATTCGTCCTCGACACCCAGACGCGCCAAGCGGTCGGCGAGGTAGCCGACAGCTTCGTCGTTGCCGAAGTCGGTTTGGACGACCCAGCGCTCGGGCCGCGCGCCACGCACCACAAAGCCGCCTTGCCCGTCCGGTTCGACGGTGAAGCCGGCATCGTCGACGGGTACCGGACGGATCACCGGCCGTCGCAGTACGGGCAACGGCTGGGCCACGCGGTACGCCGATACCGTGCCAGCCAGCGCAAACACCAACGGCTGCAAGCCTTCTCGGGTTATCGTCGAGACGCAGAAGACCGGCCAGCCGCGCTCCGCGACGCCGTCGCGAACGAACTCGGCGAGCTCGCGGGCCTCTGGCACGTCGATCTTGTTGAGCACCACCGCCCTTGGTCGCTCGGCGAGGTCACCGAGGACCGCATCCCCGTACAGCGTGGGCGTATACGCGGCGAGTTCGTTTTCCAGCGCGTCGACGTCGGAGACCGGGTCACGGCCCGGTTCGGCGGTGGCGCAGTCGACGACGTGCACCAGCACCGCACACCGATCGATGTGCCGCAGGAAATCCAGGCCCAGCCCCCGGCCCTGGGATGCGCCCGGGATCAGGCCGGGCACGTCGGCGACGGTGAAGGCGTCTTCTCCCGCCGACACCACACCGAGATTGGGGACCAGCGTGGTGAAAGGGTAGTCGGCGATCTTCGGTTTGGCCGCCGAAATCGCAGACACCAGTGAGGATTTCCCGGCCGATGGGAAGCCGATCAGGCCGACGTCGGCGACGGTCTTGAGTTCCAGTGTGAGCTCGCGCTCCTGGCCCTTCTCGCCGAGCAGCGCGAAGCCCGGCGCCTTGCGGGCCCGCGACGCGAGCGCGGCATTGCCCAACCCGCCGCAACCGCCGGCGGCGGCGTCAAAGCGGGTGCCCGCGCCGACCAGGTCAGCGAGCAGCCGGCCGTTTTCGTCAAGGACGACGGTGCCGTCGGGAACCTTGACTTCGAGGTCGGCGCCGGCGGCGCCATCGCGGTTGCCGCCCATGCCGTGCTTGCCGGACGGTGCGACCAGATGCGGACGGAAGTGGAAGTCCAGCAGGGTATGCACCTGCGGGTCCACGACGAAGATGATGCTGCCGCCGCGGCCCCCGTTGCCGCCATCCGGGCCGCCGAGCGGCTTGAATTTCTCGCGATGGATCGACGCGCAGCCGTTACCGCCGGAGCCCGCCCGCGCGTGGATGGCGACGCGGTCGACAAACAGAGGCATCGGGCTTCCTCTCACCTACCGCCCGGCGACGATGCGGGCCGTGCAACGGCCCGAGAAGGAGCCGGGCAATCGACCACGAACGTGCAGCTATTGCGAAATTTTCGCAGTAGGTGCACGCTCGCGACGCTCAGTCGGTCGTCCGTCCGGCGGCGACGATGCTGACGGTTTTGCGTCCGCGCTTGACGCCGAACTCCACGGCTCCGGCCGCCTTGGCGAACAATGTGTCGTCGCCGCCGCGGCCGACATTGACACCCGGATGGAATTTGGTGCCGCGCTGGCGGACCAGGATCTCGCCGGCCTTGACGACCTGCCCGCCGAACCGCTTAACGCCCAGCCGCTGGGCGGCGGAATCACGGCCGTTGCGCGAGCTAGAAGCGCCTTTCTTGTGTGCCATGTCTGTCGCCTCCGCTACTTGATGTCGGTGACCCGCAGGACCGTCAGTTGCTGACGGTGTCCCTGACGCTTGTGGTAGCCGGTCTTGTTCTTGAACTTGTGGATACGGATCTTGGGCCCCTTGATGTGCTCGAGCACCTCACCGGTCACCGCGACCTCGGCCAGTGCGTTGGCATCGGTGGTGACGGTGGCACCGTCGACGACCAGGGCGACCGGCAGCGACACCTTCGCTCCGGGCTGCAAGTCAAGTTTCTCGACCTTGACGACATCTCCGACCGCGACCTTGTACTGCTTGCCGCCGGTCTTGACGATTGCGTAGCTCGCCATCGTTGCGTGTACCTCTTCCGTTCCCTGCTTCGCGCGCGTGCTACCGGCGGTGCGCGTGGGTGGTCTGGGGGTGCGCCGGCACGGTCCGATTGCCTGCCTGGCGACAACTGCTCAAGGGTACGTGACCAGCGGCTAAAGGGTCAAACCGACCGGATCAGTCCCGGTGGATCGGAGGACCCGCCGGCCGGGCCGCGGTGCGCCGCCGGTGCGGACGCTCACGAGCCGGCGCGGTGACGACGGAGACGTGCGTTTCGCCAGCGCAGCCATCATCCCCGGCGTCGGCACCGGCAGTGTCCTCATCGAAGATGTCCTCATCAGAGTCTTCGCCATTTGAGTCTGAGTCGTCATTGACGTCGAGGTCCTCGTCGAGGTCGAGGTCGAGATCCTCGTCGTCGAGGTCGACCTCGTCTTCCTCATCGGTGTCCTCGAAAACGTCTTCGTCAGTGTCGTCCAGGTCCTCTTCAACGTCCTCCGGTACGCCCTCTCGTTCGGTATCCGAAGCCCCTTCCTCACCGACGGCTTCGCGCGCGATCTCCCCGGTGAGCTCCTCTTCGGTCTGGCTGGGTACGCCGTCCTGACGACCGTTGGCCGCGGCCATCGCCTTGAACATCGGATGTTCGCCTGGAGTGTGGGCCGGCACCTTAGCTACCACAGGCTCGTCAGCTACCACAGGCTCGTCCGGACGGGTCCTCTTTGCTCGCCTGCCCCGCCGGCCCCCCGACTCGGACTTGCGGCCGGTTGCCTGCGCCGAGTCGACCGGATCGGTGTGCAGCACGATCCCGCGGCCGCCACAGTTCGGGCACGATGTGGAGAACGCCTCGATCAGCCCGGTGCCCAGCCGCTTGCGGGTCAGTTGCACCAGGCCCAACGAGGTGACCTCGGACACCTGGTGACGGGTGCGGTCGCGGGCCAGTGCCTCGGTCAGCCGGCGCAGCACCAAGTCGCGGTTGGACTCCAGCACCATGTCGATGAAGTCGATGACCACAATGCCGCCGATGTCGCGCAGCCGCAGCTGGCGCACGATCTCCTCGGCCGCCTCGAGGTTGTTCTTGGTGACCGTCTGCTCGAGGTTGCCGCCCGACCCGGTGAACTTGCCGGTGTTGACGTCGATGACCGTCATCGCCTCGGTCCGGTCGATGACCAGCGTGCCGCCCGACGGCAGCCACACCTTGCGGTCCATCGCCTTGGCCAGTTGCTCATCGATACGATGCACCGCGAACACGTCCGGCCCGTCGTTCGCGGCGCCTTCATACTTGGTCAGTTTCGAAACTAGTTCGGGAACAACGGAATTCACGTACTGGTTGATCGTCGTCCAGGCTTCCTCGCCGGAGACGATCAGCTCGGCGAAGTCCTCGTTGAACAAGTCACGAATGACCTTGACCAGCACGCCGGGCTCTTCGTAGAGCGCTACCGCGGCACCGGCGGCCTTCTCCTTGGTCTCGGCGGCCTGCGCCTGGATCTGATTCCAGCGCTCCTGCAGGCGCGTGACGTCGGCACGGATTTCCTCCTCTTTGACACCCTCGGACGCGGTGCGGATGATCACCCCGGCGTCTTCCGGCACCACCTCGCGCAGGATCTCCTTGAGCCGCTGGCGTTCGGTGTCGGGCAGCTTGCGGCTGATCCCGGTCGACGACACGCCCGGCACATACACGAGATACCGGCCGGCCAGTGACACCTGGGTGGTCAGCCGGGCGCCCTTGTGCCCGACTGGGTCCTTGCTGACCTGCACCACGACATAGTCGCCGGTTTGGAGGGCCTGCTCGATCTTGCGGTTGTCTCCGCCCAAGCCGGCGGCTTCCCAGTTCACCTCACCGGCGTAGAGCACGCCGTTGCGGCCGCGGCCGATGTCGACGAACGCCGCCTCCATGGACGGCAGCACGTTCTGCACGATGCCCAGGTAGATGTTGCCCACCAGCGATGCCGATGCCGGGCTGGTAACGAAATGCTCGACGACGATGCCGTCTTCGAGCACCGCGATCTGGGTGTAGCGGGCACCCTGGTGCGGTGGCTCCGTGCGGGTCTTGTCGCGCACCACCATCACCCGCTCAACCGCCTCCCGGCGGGCCAGGAATTCGGCTTCGCTCAACACCGGTGGACGACGCCGGCCGGCGTCCCGGCCGTCGCGGCGCCGCTGCCGCTTGGCCTCCAGCCGGGTCGACCCGTCGATGCCCTGGATCTCGGTGCTTACTGCGTCGTTTTCTTCGGTGTCGGACTCGTCGACTGCGCGTGGCGCCCGCTCGTGTACCACTGTGTTCGGCGGATCGTCGGGTGCCGGTGCGTCGTCGGTGTCGTCACCGGAGCCTGACTTACGGCGACGCCGCCGGCGGCGCCGCCGGCTGCTGGCCTCCGGCACACCGTTCTCTTCCTCGGGGGTGTCAACGTCTTCGGAGTCGCCGATGTCCTCGGATTCGGTCGAGTCGCCAACCGTGCAGTCGCGCTGTTCTTCATCGTTGTCGGCTTCGCCGTCGCCGACCTGACCGCGGTTGTCGGATCCGTTCTGTTCACCGCGTCCACGACCACGACCGCGACGGCCACGCCGCCGCCGGCCGGCCGGCCGCTCGGCCTGCTCTTTGTCGGTGTCAGAGTCCTCGGCGCCGTCGGAGTCATCGGCGCTGTCGGGGCTGTCGAACTCGTCGGCTTCGATCGGTTGCGGTGCGACGAACAACGGCATGTAGTCGGCCCGCTCTACCGTGGTCTCCAGCATCAGTCGGGATTCGGGTTCACCCGCCTGGCTGGCATCGTCGGGCTCGATGGCATCGCGCGCAGCGTCGGGCTCGGCGGCATCGTCGGGCTCGGCCGCAACGCCGGCGGTGGCCAGCAGATGACGCACCCGAACGGCATCGACGCGATCCACACTGGAATGCGCGCTGCGGATCCGTCCGTCGAGCTTGTTCAGCGCGTCGAGCACCCGTTGGCTGGTTGTTCCCAGCACTCGCGCCAGCGAATGGACCCTTAGGCGGTCCGGCAGGTCCTCGTGCTGCGTCGGCTCTTTTGATAGGTCTGAAGATGGAACACCGTCTATCACGTAATCTCCTCAAGCCCCCGGGCGCGTCGTGTCGACGCGGCCACGCGAGGGCTTCGCTATGTGCCCGGGTCACTTCTCCCGGGCTTATGATGGTCTCGCTCCGAGCGGCTCGTGTCGAACCGACTCGGCGCCGGGTTGAATGATGGCTGGACAGTCCGCGCCGCATCGCGAACCGCGATCGTCGCGCTTGTCTAAGTCTTCATTCGGGTCTCGGACGCCCGTGCGGCGACGTTCACCCGACACCAGTATCCCATACTGTTGAGCCGACTCGGAGTCGCCCGATTGCAGACCCGGACGCTAGACCTGCTCTGCAGGGAACCAGAGCGCGATCTCGCGTTCCGCCGAACCGGCCGAATCGGAGCCGTGCACCAGGTTGAACTGCGTTTCCAGGCCGAAATCGCCCCTGATCGTGCCGGGCGCGGCCTGCTCCACCGGGTCGGTGCCACCAGCGAGCTGCCGGATGGCCGCCACCGCGCGCGGCCCCTCCACGATCGCCACCACCACCGGCCCCGACGTGATGAACTCCAGCAGGGATCCGAAGAATGCTTTGCCTTCGTGCTCGGCGTAATGATGGCGGGCCAGCTCGTCGCCGACGTCCCTGAGTTCCAGCGCCGTTATGTTCAGACCTTTACGCTCGATGCGGCCGATGATCTCGCCCACCAGGCGCCGCTCGACGGCGTCCGGCTTGATCAACACGAGGGTCCGCTCCATCACGGCGCACAGCGTACCGAACCAACCGCCCAGGCCGTCCGGCCGATCAGTCCGGGGGCTGCTGCTGGCCGGGTAACAGCCCGCGTTGCTGCCGCCACCGGACTTCGGCACGACAGTAGGCGATCAGGGCCCACACCGCGGCGAAGAGCACACCGATGAAACCCACGCCCGGATACACCGCGAAGCCGGCAATCGGCACCGCCTGCACGGCAAGGTTCACCCAGATCGCCCAGCTTCGGCCCTGCAGCCCGACAAGCGCCAGCAACCCCACCGCCAGACCAATCAGAAACACCAGCGACCCGCTGGTCAGCCCGCCGCCGACCGCCCCGACCACCGGTAGCGCCAGCAGCACTACGATCGCCTCCAAGATCAGCGTGGCGGCCATCACCGCGCGGAAGCTCTTCCACGGGTCGGCCGGTGGCGCCGCCGGCCGCTCGCCCGGCTCGTCGGGCCGGTCCGGCGGCTGAGTCATTCCGGATCACGACCAAACAAAGTGCGTGCGGCCCCGGCGGTGACAACAGAACCCGTGACGACGATGCCCGTCCCGGAAAACGCGTCCCCCTCGACGGCTGCGTCGTCGACCAACGCGGTCGCCGCGTCGACGGCGTCGCGCAGGTTCTCGGCGGTCAGCACCCGGTCAGGTCCGAACCGTTCCTCAGCTGCCAACGCCAGCCCCTCGACATCCAACGCCCGTGGTGACCCGTTGTGGGTAACGACGACCCGATCGAATACCGGCTCCAGCGCGGTGAGGATGCCCCCGACGTCCTTGTCAGCCAGCACGCTCACCACTCCGACCAGGAAGCGGAAGTCGAACTCTTCGGCCAGCGCCTGCGCCAGCGCGCCCGCCCCGGCTGGATTGTGCGCGGCGTCGATGAACACCGTCGGCGAGCTGCACATACGCTCCAGCCGGCCCGGGCTGGTGACTGCGGCGAACCCGGCCCGCACAGCGTCGACGTCGAGCTGACGCTGAACACCGGCACCGAAGAAGGCCTCGACCGCCGCGAGCGCCACCACCGCGTTGTGCGCCTGATGTTCACCGTGCAGCGGAAGGTAAAGATCGGGGTACACCCCGCCAAGACCCTGCAGCTGCAGCATCTGCCCACCGACGGCTACCTGCCGACCCAGCACCGCGAACTCCGAGTCCTCCCGGGCGACCGCGGCATCGGCACGCACGGATTGCGCCAACAGCACCTCCATCACCTCCGGCGCCTGGCGCGCGATGATGGCGACGGTTTCCACCGCAGCGTCGTCGGCTTTGGTGATGATGCCCGCCTTCTCACCGGCGATCCCCGCAATGTCGGCACCGAGGTACTCGACGTGGTCGACGCTGATCGGGGTGATGACCACCACCGGCGCGTTGATCACGTTGGTGGCGTCCCAACTCCCGCCCAGACCTACCTCGACGACAGCGACATCGATCGGCGCATCGGCGAACGCGGCGAATGCCATCGCGGTGACGACCTCGAATTTGCTCATCGCCGGGCCACCGGCGGACTGGGATTGCTGGTCGATCATCTGCACGTACGGCTCGATCTCCCGGTACACCTCGACGTAGCGGGCAGGGCTGATCGGGTTGCCGTCGATCGCGATGCGTTCGACCGCTGACTGCAGGTGCGGGCTGGTGGTGCGGCCGGTGCGCCGGTGCAGCGCGGTGAGCAGTGCGTCGACCATTCGCGCCACCGAGGTTTTGCCGTTGGTGCCCGCGATGTGGATCGAGGGATAGCCGCGTTGCGGCGAGCCGAGCAGGTCCATCAGCGCGCTGATGCGAGTGAGGCTGGGCTCGATGCGGGTTTCCGGCCAGCGCTGGTCGAGCAAGTGCTCGACCTGCAGCAACGACGCGATCTCGTCCGGCGTGGGAGCGACGTACGGGGCGTTCACATTGCGGCCAGCCTGGCCGTGATCCGGTCGGCTTCTTCGCGGGCCAGCCGCTGGCGTTCGCGGTTCTTGCCGACGACGTCCGCGGGCGCCTTGGCCAGGAAGTCTGCGTTGTCCAATTTCGCGGTGGTGGAAGCCAGTTCCTTTTGCGCGACGGCCAAGTCCTTCTCGAGCCGGCGACGCTCGGCGGCGACATCGATCGCGCCCGAGGTGTCGAGTTCGACGACGACGGTGCCGCCGCCCAAACGAACCTCCAATGAAACCGTTGGACTGAACTCCGCACCCGCTGTGGTGAGCCACGCCAGTAAGCTCACGGCGGCCACCTGCGCGCTCAGATCCGAGTCCGCGACCCCGATCAAGCGTGCCGGCACCTTCTGCCGGTCAGCCAGACCTTGATCACTGCGGAACCGGCGGATCTCGGTCACCAGCTTCTGCATGTCGCCAACCCGCTGGACGGCAATGGTATCCAGGCTGACCCCGGACGGCTTCGGCCAGTCGGCGATCACCAGCGATTCTCCGTCCGTCAGCGCCCGCCACAGTGCCTCGGTGACGAACGGGATCACCGGGTGCAGCAGCCGCAGCAGTGTGTCGAGCACGGCGGCCAGCACGGCGGTGGTAAGCGCGAGGCCGTCGGCGAGCTGCACCTTCGCCAGCTCGACGTACCAGTCGCAGAATTCGTCCCACGTGAAGTGGTAGAGGGCTTCGCAGGCCCGGCTGAACTCGTAGCCGTCAAAGGCTGAATCAACTTCGACGCGAACCTCTTCCAGCCGTCCCAAGATCCAGCGGTCGGCGTCGGTCAGGCCAGCGAGATCGGGCAGCGGCGCCGGGCTCGCACCATTGAGTAGGGCGAACCGGGTGGCATTGAACAACTTGGTAACGAAATTGCGCGACGCCCGGACGTGGTCCTCACCGATGGTCAGGTCACCGCCCGGGCTGGCGCCGCGGGCCAGCGCGAACCGCAGCGCGTCGGCGCCGAACTTCTCCAGCCAGTCCAACGGGTCGATGACGTTGCCCTTGGACTTGCTCATTTTGCGGCCGAACTCGTCCCGGATCAGACCGTGCAGGAACACATTGGTGAACGGCACCTGCGGTCCTCGGCGGCCGTCAAGCGTGATGGCGTCGTCGCCGCCGACGAAGGTGCCGAACATCATCATCCGGGCCACCCAGAAGAACAAGATGTCGTATCCGGTGACCAAAACGCTTGTCGGATAGAACTTCTCCAGCTCCAGAGTCTGCGATGGCCAGCCCATGGTAGAGAACGGCCACAGCGCGGACGAGAACCAGGTGTCCAGTACGTCAGGGTCCTGCTCCCAACCCTCGGGCGGGGTTTCGTCCGGACCGACGCACACCTTCTCGCCGTTGGGCCCGTACCAGATCGGGATGCGGTGGCCCCACCACAGCTGACGTGAAATACACCAGTCGTGCATATCGTCGACCCAGGCGAACCAGCGCGGCTCCAGGCTGGCGGGGTGAATCACGGTGTCCCCGTTGCGCACCGCGTCGCCAGCGGCCTGGGCCAGCGACTCCACCCTGACCCACCACTGCATCGACAGCCGCGGTTCGATAACCTCGCCGCTGCGCTCGGAGTGCCCGACGCTGTGCAGGTAGGGGCGTTTCTCGTCGACGACGCGGCCCTGCGCCGCAAGCGCCTCCCGCACCGCAACACGGGCAACGAAGCGGTCCATACCGTCGAATTGTGTTCCGGTGCCCGCAATTCGGCCCTTCGTGTCCATGATCGAGGGCATAGGCAACTGGTGGCGCAGCCCGATCTCGAAGTCGTTCGGGTCGTGCGCGGGCGTGACTTTGACCGCACCCGTGCCGAATTCGGGGTCGACGTGCTCGTCGGCGACGACGACCAGCGCCCTGTCGACAAAAGCGTGCGGCAATGTCGTACCGACCAGGTGGCGGTAGCGCTCGTCATCGGGATGCACCGCGATCGCGGTATCACCGAGCATCGTTTCGACCCGGGTGGTGGCGACCACGATGTGAGGTTGCGAGTCGTCGAGCGAGCCGTACCGGAACGACACCAGTTCGCCTTCGACCTCTTCGTAGTTGACCTCGAGATCCGAAATCGCCGTCTCCAGCACCGGCGACCAGTTCACCAGCCGCTCGGCCTGATAGATCAGCCCGGCGTCATAGAGCCGCTTGAAGATCGTCCGCACCGCCCGCGACAAGCCCTCGTCCATGGTGAACCGGTCGCGGCTCCAGTCCACCCCGTCACCGAGCCGGCGCATCTGGACGCCGATGGCACCGCCGGAGTCATGCTTCCAGTCCCACACCTTGTCGATGAACAGCGCCCGACCGAAGTCCTCCTTGGTCTTGCCGTCGACAGCGAGCTGGGCCTCCACCACGCTCTGGGTGGCGATGCCGGCATGGTCCATGCCCGGCTGCCACAGCACCTCGTAGCCTTGCATCCGCTTGCGGCGGGTCAAGGCGTCCATCATGGTGTGTTCCAGCGCGTGGCCCATGTGCAGGCTGCCGGTCACATTCGGTGGTGGCAGCACGATCGAATACCCGGGTTTCGCGCTGGCCGGGTCCGCAGTGAAGTAGCCGGCGTTGACCCAGCGCTGGTAGATCGCGCTTTCGACCGCGCCTGGATCCCACGACTTGGGCAGGATATCGGCGTCGCCGCTCGGGCTGGAGGTCACCGGTCAATTCTAAAAACCGCGCTCAGCGGCCGCGAAAAACCCCACCCGGCATGTGATCGGGGCAACTTTCACGCCCGAGGGTGCTGTGCTACTTCTTGCCCCCGAGTAGTCCGCCGAGGATGCCTCCGACTGCGTCGGCGGCCTTGCTACCCAGGACATTGCCCAAGATGCTGCCCAACGATTTGTTGCCGCTGCCGGACGCCCCGCCAAGGATGCTGCCCAGCACGTCGTTGAGCGCACCTCCGGACGCCTGCGCGGGCGCCTTCTGGGTCATTTGCTTGCCGATGTAGGCCAGCACGATCGGCGCCAACATCGGCAACAGCTTCTGGAACAAGTCACTATTGCCGACTCCGGCACCTGACAGCGCCGCGGCGACCTGGCTGGTGTCGTTGCCGCCGAAGATCTTCGCGATTGCCTTCTGTCCGTCGGCCTCGTCGACCTGGTCGACGCTGACACCGGTATCCAGCAGGCCTCTGACTGCGTGATCGCTGACCGCCGACTCGATCGCCGACGCGTGGTCGGGATCCTGGGCGTTCTGGTGCAGGCCGCCGACCAGCACCGGCACCAGCGTGCGAATCGCGCTGTTTACCTCGCCTTCGTCGACGCCGAGCCTGCTTGCGATGTCACCCGTAGGGATCAGGGCGTAGAGATCATCAAGGCCGGCCATGGGTTCATCCACCTTCATCGTTTGTTGGCTGGGATGTTGTCGTAACGCGTTCTTGACACTAGTCCAACCGATCACTGCTGACAGCGGTTCCGCTCGCCCGAATCACTTCAACCGGACGGTCTCCAGCGACACATCCGCCGCCGGGAGCCGCGCCAGCAACGCCTCACCCATCGCGGCCGCGGGTGTGAGCACACCACGCAGGCCGGAGAGCTGGTCGCGGTCCAGCGCGAGCCCAAGACCGCACTCCCCCAGCAGTACCGAGGTCGCCTTATAGCCTGGATCGCCCTGCTGCGCGATCCTCGCTACATAGCGGGCGCCGGCGGTGGTGGTGGTGTAGGTCTCGGCCCGGTAATAGCCGCGCTCACGAGCGGCTGCACCGGGACCGGTGCCGGGTTTGGGCACGAAACGCTCCGCTAGCCGGCGCGGCAGCAGCCGGAAATAGCGGCTGCCCAACCCGAACACCGCGCCGCCGACTCCAGTGACGACGGCCGACGCTGCCGGAGCGACCAACGACGATCCCACGCTCATGTGTTCGCTGTAGCGGAACCGGCGTCCGTAAGCCCAGTCCAGTAATGCGTTGCTGCGCCGCACAATTCGGGTGTTGTAGGGTGCCATGAAGAATCCCGCCGTCCAGTCGCCGGCCAGTTCCGGCGCAATGTCGCGACCACGACGCCACGGCAGGTCGGGCTGCGGGCCGAGTTCGGGT
>Ga0187766_10000491_pt1 | contig 21969 bp, 15 predicted proteins | sample 0216_QUI02_MP05__4_FD_132971 | JGI IMG/M metagenome (GOLD analysis project Ga0187766, IMG submission 132971) | Tropical peat soil microbial communities from peatlands in Department of Meta, Colombia - 0216_QUI02_MP05_20_MG | ecosystem: Environmental > Terrestrial > Soil > Wetlands > Peat ... | reverse complement strand
GTAGCATTTGTTTGGCCGCGCCTTGCCCGACCCGCGGGTTCCAAGTACACTGGGGTGCCTTATTGTCCTTAAATTGTAGCATTTCTCAGACTGGCTTCTGACCGGCCGCGATCTCCCGATGAAGATTCACGAATATCAAGCCAAGGCGATCCTCGCCAAATTCGGCGTCGCGGCGCCGCGCGGTGAGGTTGTCGGGAGCAAGCAGGAAGCGCGCGTGGTGGCAGAGCGGCTGGGAGCCCCCCTCGTGGTTGTGAAGGCGCAGATTCATGCCGGCGGACGAGGCAAAGCGGGTGGCGTGCAGATCGCCCGATCGGCCGACGAGGCCGCTGTGATCGCCGAACGAATGCTGGGCAGCAAGCTCGTGACCGCACAAACGGGTCCCGAAGGGCGCCTCGTCAAGCGGCTGCTCCTCGAGGAGGGTCTCGATATTCGGCAGGAACTCTACCTTAGCTTCGTCGTCGACCGCGTGGCAGCTGCTCCTGTGCTGATGGCGAGCGCCGCCGGAGGAATGGAGATCGAAGAGGTCGCCAAGCAACACCCAGAGGCCATTCTGCGCGAAATCATTCCGCCGGAAACTGGATGGCAGCCCTTCCACGCGCGCAAGCTGGTTTTTGGCCTTGCTCTTCCGGCTACGGTGGCGACGGCGGCGACGGCCTTCCTCCAGTCGCTCTATCGAGCGTTTCTAGAGACTGACTCTTCGCTTCTGGAAATCAATCCGTGCGTCATCACCGGTGATAGGAGGTTGGTCGCTCTGGATGCGAAAATGAACTTCGATGACAACGCGCTCTACCGCCATCCGGAGTTTCAGGACCTGCGCGATCTGGATGAGGAAACGCCGCTTGAAGTCGAAGCCTCGAAATTCAAGCTGAACTACATCAAGCTGGAAGGCACGATTGCCTGCATGGTCAACGGAGCAGGGCTGGCGATGGCGACCATGGATATCATCAAACTGAATGGCGGCAACCCTGCCAATTTTCTTGACGTGGGCGGCGACGCATCGGAAACGCGGGTGAAGAACGCCTTTCGCATCCTGTTAAGCGATCCTAACGTGAAGGTGGTTTTCATCAACGTGTTCGGTGGAATCTTGCGGTGTGACATGCTGGCGAGTGGCATCGTGAATGCAGCGAAGGAGTTGAAGATCCGAGTGCCCGTGGTCGTGCGCATGGAAGGCACAAACGTGGAGAAGGGGAAGGAAATCCTGCGAAATTCGGGGCTCAATTTCACGGTCGCCGATGGAATGAAGGATGGCGCCGAGAAGGCGGTCTCGCTCGCTCGGAGATCGGCCCAACTCCCATGAGCATTCTTGTCGACAAAAGCACGCGCGTCATCGTGCAGGGCCTAACCGGCCGCGAGGGCAGCTTTCATGCGCAGCAGATGATCGATTACGGCACCAAGATTGTGGCCGGCGTGACCCCGGGCAAGGGTGGCACCAAGCATCTCGGCGTGCCCGTGTTCGATACGGTCGGGGAGGCTGTCTTAGAGACGGGCGCCAACGCGGCGGTGGCTTTCGTTCCGCCTCCCTTCGCAGCGGATGCCATTCTGGAAGCGGTGGATTCCGGACTGCCGTTTGTCACCTGTATTGCGGAAGGCATCCCCGTGCTCGATATGGTGCGCGTGGCCGCCACGCTGAAACAGTCCAAGACCCGGTTGCTCGGTCCGAATTGTCCAGGGATCATTTCGCCCGGGCAGACGAAGCTCGGCATCATGCCGGGCTTCATTCACAAGCGAGGCAACGTCGGCGTCGTGAGCCGCAGCGGCACGCTTACCTATGAAGCCGTGGGCCAGCTCACCAGACTCGGAATCGGCCAGTCGACCTGCGTTGGCATTGGCGGCGATCCCATCATCGGCACGAGTTTTCTCGATGTCATCCGCATGTTCAACGATGACAACGATACCCATGCGATCGTAATGATCGGCGAAATCGGCGGCCATGCGGAAGAAACAGCGGCGGAGTTCATCAAACGACATGTGAAGAAGCCGGTGGTCGGATTCATCGCCGGGCAAACGGCTCCGCCGGGCCGACGCATGGGGCACGCCGGTGCGATTATCAGCGGCGGTCAGGGGACTGCGAAAGAGAAGTACGAAGCGCTGCGGGCCGCCGGAATTCACACCGTCGCCAGCCCTGCCGAAATCGGTGAAACGATGGCGCGAGTGCTTGGAAAGGGAAAGAGGGCCCGAAAGACTTCGACCGTATCGAGGAAGCGACCTAAGAAGTAGCCGGAGTTCGAATCCGCCTGTTTGTAGGAGGGATCCATTTGGCCACCGAGCGTACTCTCGCCATCATCAAGCCCGATGCCGTTCGCCGCAACCTAGTGGGCGAAATTCTCGGGCGCATCCACGGCGCGAAATTTCAGATTCTTGCGATCAAGTCCCTACGGCTGACGAAGGCGGAGGCCGAAGGTTTCTACGCCGTTCACCGGGAGCGGCCGTTTTTCAAGGAGCTGACCGATTTCATGAGTTCGGGGAAGGTTGTGGTGATGGTTCTGGAAGCCGAAGATGCGATCTCGAAATGGCGCGAGACCATGGGCGCGACCGACCCCGCCAAGGCTGCGCCGGGCACCATCCGCGGCGAGCTGGGTACGAGCATTCAAAACAACTGCACGCACGGCTCCGATGCCTCAGCGACGGCGGCGTTCGAAATCGGATATTTCTTTGCCGGATCCGAGCTGGTGTAGCAGGCCGAGGCGCGCGCTTTCGATCGCTCCGGGCCTTGTAGATCGAGCTAGAATACGGACAGACCATGGACCCACTGCGCGAAATGGGCAGGCTGCTGCTTGTCGTTGGCATCCTCTTGGTAGGTGCCGGGGCCTTGCTGAGCTTCGGTGGGAAGCTGCCGTTCCGGTTGGGACGTCTGCCCGGGGACATCTACTATTCGGGGCGCCATGGCAGCTTTTACTTCCCGATTGTCACCTCGATCGTCCTCAGCCTGGCGCTCACCCTGCTTGTCTGGATCGTAAATTCGCTTCGCCGTTAGAGCTATGAGCCAACCGTCCCTGTTTGATCTGGCTCCCCGGCGGCACGTCTGGAAGGTCAGCGAGCTGACCGAACAGATCGCTCTGTTGCTGGAGCGAGCGTTTCCAGAGGTGTGGATTGAAGGTGAGGTGTCGAACTACCACGCCGCACAGTCCGGGCATCTCTATTTCACCCTGAAAGATGCGCGTGCCCAGATTCGCTGCGTCTGTTTTCGTGACCAGGTGCGAGGCCTGAAATTCCGGCCCGAAGATGGCTTGCAGATCACGCTGCGCGGCTCGGTCGCCGTCTACTCGCCGCGCGGCGAGTACCAGGTGTATGTCGACTCGATCGAGCCTGTGGGCCTCGGCGCTCTGCAACTCGCCTTTGAGCAGCTGAAGCGCAAGCTCGAGCAGGAGGGTCTTTTCGATCGGGAGCGGAAGAAACCACTGCCCCTGCTGCCGCGCTCCATCGGCGTCATCACCTCACCGACAGGAGCGGCCATTCGAGATATCCTGCGTGTTCTCAAGCGCCGATTCGCCAACCTGCACGTACAGCTCTATCCCGTGAAGGTCCAGGGTGAGGGCGCGGTCGGCGAAATCAGTGCTGCGCTCAGCTACTTCAATCGTGCCAAGATCGTGGATGTTTTGATCTTAGCGCGCGGTGGCGGGTCGCTCGAGGATCTCTGGGCGTTCAATGAGGAGCGCGTGGCCCGCGCGATCGAAGCGTCGGAAATTCCGGTCATCACCGGGATTGGTCACGAAACGGATTTCACGATCGCCGATTTTGTGGCCGATCAGCGCGCGCCCACTCCTTCGGCGGCGGCGGAAATCGTGGTCCGGTCGCGGCAGGAGTTTGAGCGTCACATCGAGTCCTATCTTCGCGATCTGGTAAAGGAGATGCGCTATCTCCTGTCGGAGCGGCGACACCGCCTGCGCGACCTGGCAACGCATCGCGGCTTCCGGCAAGTCGATCTACTGATTCGGCGGCGCCATCAGCGGTTGGACGAGCTCTCCTCGACACTGGGCGTCGCGCTCCGCCGGCAGCTCGCCATTGTGAACGAACGGCTCACCAGAAGCAGCGCGCAGATTCTCTCCTTTGACTTGCGAGGGCGAGCCGCCATTCTGCGTCGCAGGATCGTAGACGAAACCGAGGTGTTGCGCGCGACGCTCGAGCGCCTGGTCATGGGGAAACAGCGGCGATTGGCCGCAGCGCGTGTGCGGTTTGCGCAGCTGGATCTGCTGCGAAGGGTCGGGCGCCTACGCCGCAGCGTGGACGACCACTCCAGCAATTTGCGGACTCGGATCGATCGTGTGCTCGTCGCCAAGCGCAGGCGTCTGGAAGCGGCGGCTTTACAACTCGACGAGCGCAGCCCGTTTCAGCTGCTCGAACGCGGCTATGCCATTGCGTATGATTCCTCGGGGAAGGTCCTTCGTTCGGCAGAGCAAGTCGCGCTGGGCGAAGAGATCAGCGTACGCCTGGCCCGCGGCCAACTGGACGCCACGGTTCGCCGCAAGAGCTGATTACTCCCCCTCCGGGCTGCCGGCCACTTTCAGGACCGCCAGGAAGGCTTCCTGTGGGATATCCACGCGGCCGACGCGCTTCATGCGCTTTTTACCCTCCTTCTGTTTTTCCAGCAGCTTGCGCTTGCGGGTGATGTCTCCGCCGTAGCATTTGGCGAGCACGTTCTTTCGAATCGCACTGATGGTCTCTCTCGCGATGATGCGGCCCCCGATGGCCGCCTGAATCGGTACCTCGAACATCTGACGCGGGATCAGCTTTCGCAAGCGCGTCGCAAGCTCGCGACCGCGCTCGTAGGCCTGGTCGCGATGGCAGATGATGGTGAGCGCATCGACCGACTCGCCGCCCACCAGCACGTCGAGTTTCACCAGATCGGATTCGCGATAGCCGGCCAGGTGGTAGTCGAGCGAGGCATAGCCGCGCGAGACGCTCTTCAGACGGTCATAGAAATCCAGCACGATTTCGTTCAGCGGCAGCTCGTACGTCAGCATGATGCGTGTCGGCGAGAGATATTCAAACTTCTTCTGCACGCCGCGCTTTTCTTCGCAGAGCTGCAGCACCGCTCCCACGGACTCCTCCGAGGTGATGATCATGGCAGTTAGGATCGGTTCTTCGATGTGACGGATCGAAGCCGGCGGCGGAAATTTCGTTGGGTTATCAACCTCCAGCACCTCATTGCTCGTGGTCGTGATCCGGTAGCGCACACTGGGCGCCGTCGTGATCAGGTCGATGTTGAATTCGCGTTCCAGGCGCTCCTGGACAATTTCCATGTGCAGCAGGCCGAGAAAGCCGCAGCGAAAACCGAAGCCCAGGGCGGCGGAGTTTTCCGGTTCGTAGAAAAAGGCAGCGTCATTGAGCTGCAGTTTTCCCAGGGCATCCCGCAGCACTTCGTAATCGGTTGCGTTCACCGGGAACAGACCGGCAAACACCATCGGTTTGATGGCCTCGAAACCGGGCAGCGGAGGAGCGGGACGGTCGGCTTCGACGATCGTGTCGCCCATGCGGGCATCCGATACCCGCTTGATATTGGCAATGACAAACCCGACGTCGCCCGCCGCGAGCTCGTCGAGTGAAACAGGTTTGGGTGTGAGCGCGCCCAGGGTCTCCACCTCATAGACCTCGTTACTCGAGCAGAGTCGGACCTTCATGCGGGGCGTGATGCATCCCTCCACAACGCGTACCAGCACAACGGCGCCGCGGTAGATGTCAAACCAGGAGTCAAAAATCAGCGCCTGCAGAGGGGCGTCGGCGGAGCCCTTGGGTGGAGGTACGCGCCCCACGATCGCCTCCAGCACCTTCTCGACCCCCAGGCCGCTTTTGGCGCTGATCGCCAGCGCGTCGTGGGCGGGAATCGCCAGCACATTTTCGATCTGCTCCTTCACGTATTCGGGCTGGGCCGCGGGCAGATCGATTTTGTTGATCACGGGAATGATTTCGAGATTGTGCCGAGAAGCCAAAAACGCGTTGGCAACGGTCTGCGCCTCCACCCCTTGGCTGGCGTCCACAACCAGCAAAGCGCCTTCACAGGCGGACAGGGCGCGTGAGACTTCGTAGGAAAAATCCACGTGGCCTGGGGTGTCGATCAGGTTCAGGCGGTACTGCTGCCCGTCGCGCGCCGTATAGTGCAGACGGATGCTTTTGGCCTTAATGGTGATGCCGCGCTCGCGCTCCAGGTCCATCGAGTCCAGCACCTGCTCGGTCATCTCCCTTTCGCTCAAAGCGCCGGTCAACTCCAGCAGGCGGTCGGCTAGCGTAGATTTGCCGTGGTCGATGTGCGCGATGATGCAGAAATTCCGGATAAACTGGGGATCCATTTTTCGCGTTGAGCGGCAGGGATGGCGCTTAAGGCGCAGCCGCAGCGTCCCTCAGAGTATCGAGTGTGCCACAGTTCGGAGCGCTCAGCTAGGGCCCGACCGACATCACGAAGTGCCCGGGGCGCCCGTTCCCACCTCCCGAAGCAGCGAGGCGAGCTCCTCGGGCGAGGAAACGGGCGGGTAGCAGGTGCTTCGGACACACACGAAGGCCTGGGCCTCGGCCGCATTGAGGTGGGGTAGGGTCTCGGCGAGCGCCGACGGCAAAGGGCTCTCCCTCTGCCGCTCCGGCGTCAGCCACAGGACAGCCTTTCCAAAGCGGTAAACGGAGTGAGCCCCTTTTTCCAGGGCTCGAGCCCTCGGGTCCCCGTTTGCACCCGTCACGATGACTTCAAGGGGGTGACGAGCATGCAGCAGCGCGGCCAGCGCGTAGGTGGAGGCAAAAAGCCCGTACTGCGGAATCGGCCCGACGAAGGCCTCGAGCGTCTTTTCCGCCCAGCCGCGGTAGGACGCTTTGCCCGTCAACGCGCTGAGCCGATTGAGCACGATCGCCGCAACGGAATTCGCTCCCGGCGTCGGCGAATCCTGCAAAGGCTTGCGGCGCACATCGATCCCGCCCATCGGCCGAGCGTCCTTCGCGCGATCGAAGAATCCGCCGCCCTCCGGATCACCGAAGCGCTCAACCGCACATCCGATGGCCCGTTCGGCCGTATCGAGGTAGCGTCGATTGAATGTTGCTTCATAGGCGTCCAGAAGCGCCGCTGCGGCAAACACCTGATCATCGAGCGAGCCTTCAAGCGGCGGCCCACCCACCCGATGCAGAAAGCCTTTCAACTCATCCCACGCTTCCTCAAGAATGCGGTCGAGCGTCCGAAGCGCGAATCGGCGGCAGTCGGGCCGATCGAGGATATTTGCGGCCTCCAGATAGGCCGAAACAAACATCGCATTCCACCCGACGTAGAGCGTTTGATCCACGGCGGGCGTCGGACGGCGCGCCTGTCGCGCCCGAAGCAGGTTCCCTTTGGCGCGCGCCAGCACGAGCGCCGCCTGGTCCGCGCTCATTTTCAGCTGCTGGCCAATGCCTTCGATCGTTTGCGCAACCCAGAGGACATTTTTATCCGGGTTGTGATGCATCTCACCCTGCCGGCCGACGTCGTAGTAGAGCTCTGCCACAGACGCCTCGTCGGGCGTCAGGGCGGCGCGCAGCTCCGCCTGCGTCCAGGTGAAGTAGTCGCCGTCGTCCTCGAGCGTTTGATCGGCATCCTGGCTTGCGTAAAAGCCGCCGCGATCTGGATCCGATAGCACTTCCCCCACCCAGGCGATGATTCCCTCAGCTACCAGCCGGTAGTCCTGACGCCCGAGCACCTGAAAGCCGTGCAGGTAGTTTTTCAGCAGTTCGGAATTGTCGTACGACATCTTTTCGAAGTGCGGGACCGTCCACCGCTCGTCCACCGAGTAGCGATGAAATCCTCCACCGATCTGATCGTGGAACCCGCCCGCGGCCATTCCCGCTAGGGTCTTGTCGACAACTGCTTGGAGCCTGCTTCCGTCGGGGCGGTAGCTGCGCTCGAGCAAGAGATCGATGGCGGAGGAGTGCGGGAATTTCGGGGCGTGGCCGAAGCCTCCGTGGACCGGATCGAATCGGCTGACTGCCGCCTCGATCACCGAATCCACGACGCCGACATCGAAGGCGCCGCGGGCGTCGTGAAAAAGCTCTGCTTTCGCCACGGCCTGTTCGAGCCCGCGTGCCGAATCATCGACCTCGCTGCGGCGGTTTTGAAACGCCTCCGACACGGCGGCGAGAATGCGCTTAAACCCCGGCCGGCCCATGGTGTCCTCGGGCGGGAAATAGGTTCCGCCGAAGAAGGGCTTTCCGTCCGGCGTGAGAAATGCGGTGAGAGGCCAGCCCCCTTGACCCGAGATGGCGCCGATGGCGGATTGATACCGTGCGTCGACGTCCGGCCGCTCGTCCCGGTCAACCTTCACCGGGATGTAGGACTGATTGATGAGGGCGGCAATCTCCGGATTCTCGTAGCTCTCACGGTCGATGACGTGACACCAATGGCACCAGACCGCGCCGATGTCGAGCAGGATGGGCTTCCCTTCGGCGCGCGCGCGTCGAAAGGCCTCCTCGCCCCATTCGTGCCAGTCTATCGGCTGATGGGCGGCCGAACGCAGGTAGGGGCTCGCAGAGTCTTTCAGTCGATTTGCGTTTGTCTGGGCCATCTTCGTCCCGCTAGCAGAGAGCGCGGAGATCGGGTCCTTGGCTCAGGATCAGCGTCAGGAGATGAGCGCAGTGGGATTGGTCACGCACATCTGGCGAACCTCCTCCCGACGGAAGCCCGCGTCGAGCATTCTCTGCGCGAACATGGCAAACCCTTCGGAAACCGGTGGATTGATGGTCTGTCCCAGATCGGTAGAAAGCACGACGCGCTCTGGGCCCACCTTACGAACGCTATCGAAATAGGCCTCCCAGGGAGCCTTGTTCGTGTACATGGTCGTGAAGCAGTGCTCGATCATCGCCCCCAGGTCGGCCAGCTCAACCTGCTCGGCTGCGGTGAGATTCTGCGAGGGAAACTCCGCGTGGGTGACCAGGACTCGCTTTAGCCCCATTTCTTTGCTCGTCTTTACCAGCGCGTGAATCTCTTTCTTGCCGAGGTGGCCAGTGGCGAGGATCATGTCGTGCTTGCCGATCAGCTCCAGGCAACGGCGGGTGGCCGCATTGATCCTGCCATCCCCTCCGAGAACGGTTAGCGGCGGTGGTGCGATGCCGGTGGCCGAAAGCTCACGCTGAATCTTAGCCCAGAACGGCAGCTTCTCTGTCGGCCCGTCGGTGCGGCCGGCGGTTTCGTTTTCGGCGTCGACGGTGGGCATCCAGACAATCTTGTTGCCGGACCGCCCGGCGATCTCCAGCGCCACGGGGTTGAGGCCCCCGACGCTGTGGTTCAGGGTGATCGCGCCGAAGGCTGTGATGCCGGGTGAGGCTTTCGTGACCACCTTCGCGCGCTCATAGGTAGGAGCGTAATGCGACTTCAGCACAAATCCCTTGAGCTTGCGGGCGAGGAACTCCTTGGCCAGGTCGAGATCATCGATGCGCCGCGCGATCACGTCCGGCGCAACATGAACCTGCAGGTCATAGCCCCCTTCGATCACTTTCCAGGCAGCATCTGTCACTCGAATAGGTGCGGCAGCCGTTTCTGTGGCCATGGTTCTCCTTGTCGAATACGGCCAGTTACTTTTGCAGCCGCGTCGCTTGGTGTCAAGCGGCGGATCACGCCGCCGGTGGGAGTTACTGGACGGAGCTGTTGTAATCGGCGTCGCGCGGATCAATCGGCTTGCGCCCGGCGAAGCCTTCATCCTGGCGGTGGTAGAAGCGGATGCGGTCCTCGCCCAGCTTCCAGCAGAGGTAGACCTCTTCTCCGTCGATCCGCGCAGGAAAATCCAGCAAGCCGACTTCGAGGTCCTTGACAATGCAACCCGTCGAATGAATTCGTTCCAGGGCTTCGCGGATCGCTTCCTCCACTCGGTTGCGCTCGATGCGCAACTTGGCCGCCTCTTCATAGCGGACCATCAATCCCCCGGAGCGCTGAATGCGTTCAGCCAGCCGGCCGAGCTTGTCTTCGAGATCCCCGAGCTTGCGACGGGATTCAATCGCCTCGATCAGCGTTGGCTCGAGCTGCGCGCGCAGGCGTTCCGCCTCGCGCAGCGAAAACAGTTTCGATTCGTCGTCCGCCATGGAGTTTCTGGCCGCCTTGATTCTACCGCGGAGCGAAGAGCGGCGCGATGATTTACTCAACCGCCGATAAAAACCATGGTGCGCGAAGGCGGCAGGAAACCGGGTTCGTTGATCCGATGGCCTGGTTCCTTCTGCGCCACGATCGAACGGATTTCGTCGCCGATGGCTTCGTCGCTGGCGCCACCGCGCAGAAGCGATTTGAGGTCGTGATCCTCCTTGCTGAACAGGCAGGTCCGCAGCTTCCCATCGGCCGTCAGGCGCAGGCGCGAACAATGTCCACAGAAGGGCTCAGAGACCGGAGAGATCAGTCCAATTTCGCCGCGCCCGTCAGCGAAGCGATATTTGCGCGCCGTCTCGCTTCGTCCATTGGGGATGGGCACCAGAGGCCAGAGTGCCTCGAGGCGCCGACGGACCTCGCCTCCGGTGACGACCATCTGGCGCGTCCAGGCGTGGTCTTGATCGAGCGGCATGAATTCGATGAAGCGCATGATCAGATCGCGGTCGCGTGCAAATCGCGCGAAGGCTTCTACCTCGTCGTCGTTGATCCCGCGAACCAGCACGGCGTTCACCTTCACGGGCCGAAGCTTAGATCGCTGGGCTCGATCAATTCCGGCGATGACCTGATCGAATGTCTTCGTGCGGGTGATCCGCTCGAACCTGTCGCGATTGAGCGAATCGAGGCTGATGTTGATGCGGTTCATGCCCGCCGCCACCAAACCGTCACAGTACTCAGCCAACAGGTACCCATTGGTGGTCATGGAGAGGTCTTCCACACCGAGCGCTTTCACCCGTGCCATGAACCGCTCCACTCCCGGGCGCACCAAGGGCTCTCCGCCCGTGACCCGCACCTTCAAGATCCCCATCGCGACCAGAAGGCGGACCAACCGTTCGTACTCGTCCCATTCCAGCAGTTCGTCCGCCGGCCGGTGCGTTTCCGGGTTGGCCGAACGGCAGTAGACACACCGGAAGTTGCAGCGATCGGTGACCGAGACGCGCAAATCGGTGATCCGGCGGCCGAATTTGTCCGTAAGCGGCATCCGCTCTCCTAGAACAACAAAAAAGCCCAAATCCGCATCTGGATTTGGGCCACAGGCCCAGGGCACGGTGTGTGCGCCGGGCATTCCCCTTTCCAAACCGCGGATAAGTCCGCGTGAGCGCGGACTCACTCAGGGAGGCACGGGCGTTTCCACCCGAACCCTCGGCTCCTCCACCTGCGAGGAGCTTCGCCTCTCCGCCTTGGGATGTCTCTCCGTTAGGCCTGAGAGGTCGGAGAACCGGCTTTGATTCTACGCTGCGGGGAAGGGGGGATCAAATCGGTTATTCCATGTATTTTTATCTATTTAGTCACGTTACCCCTATTCGCTTCTATACGATCACTGGGGACGGGCTTAGGAGCGAAAGCGGCTGATGTTGCGGATCTCTTTGCGGTAATCGGGGGCGAAAATCTCGACGGTGCGACACATCTCGTAGAGACGGGAGCGAATCCGCTTGCCGAGGCGATCGGTGAGGGAATCGTCGATAGCCACTCCGCGTGGCGCCGCCTCACGCCTCGCCGCCGGGAGTTCGGGCGCGTCGGCATCGAGAAAATTGGTGGTCAGTAAGGTGGCGCGCTTTTCGTTGTAACGGGTGTTCAGAATGTGGCCGACAGTTTCCAGCGCCCAGAGGGACGGCTTACTGGATCCCACGTCATCCAGCACCAACAGCTCGGTCTGGAGCACGGGCTCGAGCACGCTCATCTCCGTCGTCTGGCTCTCCGGGTTGTAGCTATCCTGAATGGCTTTGAGCAGCTCGCGGTAGTCGTAGAACAGCCCGCCGTGCCCTCGGAGCACGATCTCTTTCAGGGCGGAAACCGCGAGATGCGTTTTGCCCACACCGCACGGGCCCATCAGCAACAGGCCATGCTGGCTGTCGATTTCACCCAGCGGAGAAAACTCTTCGGCGAAACGCCGTACTACGAGCTTGGCCTGCGCCAAGCTGCGATTCCACGCGCTCGACTGCTCACGCGAAATCGTTTCGATTTCGTTGTCGGTCTCGTAGTTGCCGAAGTCGCAGTGACGATAGCGCTCGGGAACGCGTGCTTTGGCCAGAATGCGCTGGGTCCGGTCCCCGACGGTGCAGTCGCAGGGAATGGCCCAGACCATCCTGGGTTTGCCGGTTCGCTCCAGCGAGAGCTCCTCGCCTTTTTCCGTGCGTTCAACCACCCGCCAGCCACTGCCCTGGCAGATCGGACAATCGATTCGGGCCATGGGCCAAGCATAAGCGGGGTGCCGATCGAGCGCAAGCAGACTCGGGGTGTTGAAATCAACAGGTGTTGTGGAATCGTGTCTCGAAGATCGTGACGATCATCGACCCAAGAGCCACAACGGCGGAGAAAACCTAAGGCCTTCGGTCTTATTTGAGCTTCGACAGCGCCTCCGACACCTCCCGCATGTCGGGAACCGTCGGAATGTCGTAGTTCTTGAACCAGGCGATTTTTCCACTGCGATCCACAATCGCGATGGCCCGCCCGGTGATTCCCTTGTCCGCCAGATACACGCCAAACTTGTCGGCCACGGCTCCACGCGGCTGAAAATCCGCCAGCAGGGGATAGTGAATGCCCATTTTTTCGGCGAACGCCTTGTGCGACCACACGCTATCCACGCTCAGGCCCAACACCTGCGCATCGAGTTGCTCGAAACGTTTCATGTCGTTGACAAAGCAGGCGTGCTCGTTGGTGCAGACCGGACTCCAGTCGAGTGGGTAGAAGACGATCACCACGTTCTTCTTTCCCTGAAAGTCCGATAGCTTGATCTCCTTCTGGTTCTGGTCCTTCAAGGTAAAATCCGGCGCTGCCGCTCCGACTGACGGTGCCATCCTCGACCTCCTCGTTTGCCCGCACGGGCGGGTCTGTCGGTTCCAATGCCTCGGCCCTGTATGATAGCGGAAGGTTCCGTGCCGGACAAACCCTCAGAGCACGACGGGAAACAGCCTCTTTGCCGAAGAGGCTGTTTCTAGGTCGGATACGGCTCTATGGTTGCGGTTTTGATGCCGGCGCTGCAGGCGTCGCCGGAGCGGGCTTGGGCGCGGCGGGCCGTGGAGACGATGACGAGGCCGTCTTCACCGGATAGCTTTGATCATAGAGACGGATGATATCCTGCGTCACATCGATCTGATTGGCAGCGTAGATGACGGGCGTTTGCTGCGAAGACTCATCGAGAATGACCGAGTAGTTGTTCTCCTTCGAGTATTTATCGATGACATCGATCATCTTGCGCCCAATCCGGTTCACCACGTCCTGCTGGGCATCGTTCGTATCGTCTTGAAACTCCTGTTGCTTGCGCTGAAAGGCACGCGACAACTGTTCATATTGGCGCTGGAGACGTGCTTTTTCCTCATCGCTCAGCGTGGTCTGGCCGTTTTGCACCCTAGCGCTAATGTCCTGGATCTGCTTCTGCATATTTTGAAGATCGGTGGTGCGGGGAGAAAACTGTGACTGCAGTTCCGCGGCGGCCTGCTTCCCCTCGGCCGTGCCGGCGATGGCCGCCTGGATGTTGATGACGCCGACTTTGGTAGAGCCTGGTGCCGCTGTACTACTTGCCTGGCCCCAAACCGCGGGCGTCATACACAGTGCCGCCAGGACTGGCAATGCTGCTTGAATCTTCATTCTCACTCCTTACCTCAAAATAGATTGACGTGAATGGGTAGTCGATTGAAATCGGGCATTATAGCTACCAACTTAGACAGCGGTCAAGCCGGCCTTGGTTGCCCGCCACGACTCAGTGCGGCAGCGGAACCAGCAGGACCTGGTTGTTGTCCTCGTCGATGAGCACGGCCAGGTTCAGGATCGGGTCAATGGCCACTGCGTTCGGACCAAAGACGGGGGCGGTCAACTCGTTACCCCCCAGCCCGATCACCGTACTGACCTGCGGTCCCACACAGGCCGGAGCGGCAAGGCTAGGGGGGCAGCTGTAGCCCAGGATCGACATGGAATGGCTGACCGAGTCTACCGTGACGAGCGTGCGCGTCTGGAAATTGTAGTCGAGTGAGGTCGGCCCGATGCCCACCGCTATCGGGGTTGGCAGAAAGGAGGTGGGATCGATGATGACGACCTGGTTTTGCAGGCTATTGGCAGCCAGGAAGACCTGGTTGACGGGATCAAACACAATTCCCGTCGGGTTCGACAGACCTGTTGTGCGTCCCACCAGCGTTGAGATCGGCAGGTTGATGAAATCGACGCTGCTGGTCGAGGAATCGGTCGCCACGGCTGCATAGGGAAACGATGGGTTGGGATCGATGGCGACCGCGATCGGGTTGTGATCGATGGTGGGTCCTTGGGTTGAAGTCGCGGCCGTGAGGCTCACGGTGCTGACACTACCCAGCGTTGTCGAACTACCCGGGTTCGTGTTGGTGACGACCCCCGTTGCGGAGTCTTGGTTGATGGCCACGCCGGTCGGCGCCGAGCACAGCGTGCCACACAGAGAGACCACGGCAGGCACCTTGGTCTGGGTGACATCGACAATCGTCGCGTTGTTGGTCCCGTTGTTGGCAACCAGCGCGAGACCCAGGCGCGGGATCACCGCGACCCCCTCGGGTTGCGCACCCACGGTGATGGGCCCGCCGATGACGCCAATCGCTCCGGCCGGCGTCTGGTTTGTTCCCACGGGGGTGTCCGGTGTCAGAGCGATCAGCGTAACGGTTCCATCGGTCGAGTTGGTCACAACGGCCAGGTCGCGATAGGTATCGACGGAAACGCCCACCGGGGCTCCGCCCACGGGTACGGCCTGGACCACGGTTAGGTCGGTCACATTGGAGAGCACGTTGTTGGGGTTTTCGATCTGGAGGGCGAAGTTTCGCGGCACGCCGACGAGGCCTCCGACGCCGCCGGGCACGATGGCGGTGAGTTGCCGGGAGCTGACAAACGTCGTGGAAATCGGTGTGCCGTCCAAAGTCACTTCCGAACCGCTGACAAACCCCGATCCATTCACAGTCAGCGGAACATTGCCGGTGGCGGGGCCTCCGAAAATGATGGCCGGACTCGCTTCTGTGATCTGAACGGCGTTGAGCGCGGGTCCGAGAGAAACAAAATAGACCCGGTTGTTTGCCTGATCCACGGCGACGGCTTGGTTGCTTGTCGGATCGACGGCCACAGCCACCAGGTTGGCACTATCGAAGCCGCCCACGGTCTGGAGCACCGTGCTGTTTTCCAGATCGACGATCACGGCGCTCGCACCCGACGTACCGCCTCCGACGGCGATCCCCACGTTCTCCAGCGGGTTTGCGGCGACCGCACCAAACCCCGTCTGATTGAACGGAAACCCTCCGCTCGTCACCCGGCTCACACTGTAATCAAGTGCGTTTATCACGGTGAGCGTGCCGGCCTGCGGATCACTCACCAAGGCCTCATGTGCTTGGGAATCGATTCCAATCCCTTGGAGCGTGGACGATATCGAAATCGAGCCGATGACTTGCGGAGATCGGCCACCAGGCTGACCTGCGCTCACATTTGCGCCGAGATCGGTCAGGCTCACGGCTCCGCTGCCGCCCGGCGTTACGATCGCCCAGTTCAGTCGGGTGTCAATGGCGACCGCCGGATTGGCTCCGGTACCCAACACGGAGCCCGCACCTCCAACCTGCTCGACAATCGAGGGTATCCCGGTCGAAAGATCCAGTACAGTTGCCTGGTTCGTCGACGTGTAGGCGACCAGGGCGCGATGCGTGAGCGGGTTGATTCCGACGGCAAAAGGTACCGGAGACGTGTTCGTTGGGCCGATCGCTACCGAGAGTGGTCCTCCGACTACGGCCTGCGTTTTCAGGTCGATCGTAGACACGGTGAAGTCCGCACTGTTCACCACCAGCGCAATCGGGTCGGGCAGAAGATCATCCACAGCGACTCCCGTCGGCTGGTGGCCAACGGCAATGGCACCCCCGATAGCGCTTTGGGTTCCCACGTTGATGAGCGAGACGGTGCCGTCGGCCCTATTCGTGACGACCGCGATTCCGTGCGATTGATCGATGGCGACAGCCGAAGGGCTCGCGCCCACCGGGACGGTCGTCGCACTGGCCGAGCCTGGGATGGCCGCCGGAACCGGGGTGACCCCGAAATTCAGGGCGGACTCAGACGGCTGGCCCGGAGCGAGACCCGCGTTCGTCACAACGATCGGGTAGAGACCCGGGGTCAGAAGATCGCCGCTCGGAATCGCCAGCGACAGTAGACCGCTGCTGGTAACGGTTGCGGTGACGGATTGACCATTGAATGTCGCGGTCGTCGCGTTCGGCGAGAAGAACCCGCCGGTGAGAATGACGGTGGGGGTGGCGGCGGTGCTCTGGGGCACGCTGGACGGCAATGCGCTCAGGGCGACCGGACGCACGGCGATGACATTCAAGGGAGCCGTTGAGGTGTTGCCTTTCTGGTCTTGGACACCGACCTGGAGGGTTCCCGCGCGCGTGAACAGCGCGCCAGGAATCGTAGCGCGAATTAAGGTGGAATCGATCAGTACGACGCTCGCAGACGGAAGTACGACCCCACCGGCGACCACATTCGTCGTCGAGATAAAATTCGAGCCCGTCAGATAGACATCCTGTTGGACCGATCCCTGGGCGGCTGTGGGCGGGTTAATGGGGGGCGCGGTCGGCGAGGTCGACAGGGTCGGGGGCGTCTCGGTGCTCACCACCACGTTGGCAGCCCCGCTTTGGTTCTGATCCGCGGCGGAAACGGCCCTCACCAGGGCCGAACCGGTGCTCGCGGGCGCCGTGTACAACCCGCTGGAAGTGATCGATCCGTTCGGACCGACCGTGCCGCTCGCCACGCAGTTCATTGGCGTGGTGTTCGTGCCGCTGGCGCAGACCAGCCAGCTGACACCCGTATTGGAGGTGCCCGTGACGGTCGCAGTGAATTGCAGCGTCTCCGTCGCAGCGACGGTCGCGGTCGAGGGAGTGACGGTCACGCGAACGCCTGAGTCGACGATGACGATGAAGGTACCAAACTTGGTCATATCCACGCAGCTGGTGGCCACGACCAAAAAGACAGCGGGTTGGGGTGGGGCAGCCGGGGCAGTATAGAGGCCATTCATGGTGATGGTGCCGAACCCCGTCAGCGGCGTGGTCACTGTCGGGATGCTGCACTGCATGGGCCCGACTCCCTGCGTGCAGTTGATTGGTGCGGTGGTGGTGGTCGTCGCTATCGGCAAGCAGATCTGCCAGAACACGTTTTTCGCCGTCGAACCCGTCACGGCGGCTACGAACTGGGCCGAAGTGCTCTCCAGAATCGTGATGGATGTGCTCGTCGCACCCGATGTCGTGGTGGTCACCAGCACCGCGACCGGTGTACTGTTTCCCCCACACCCGACCACGAGCACGACGAGTCCGAACAGCACTCCCAGTCCCCACGCTCTCATTTGTCTCTCACCAACCATGGCTCCCAATTTCCTTTTTAGAATGTGCGGCTGACCGCAAAACGCAACGTGTGTGCCGCTTCGTATAAGCTCGGTGCGACGGTCTGCTGCGACCGCGTTGTGATCAAGAAGTTCTGCAGCTGTGGAACGATCTGTGAATAGTACACGCCCAGCTGCTGCAGTGCGAGACGCTCATTGGGCGGAACATAGAACGCCCCGGGCGGCGGCACCACATTCTGGCTGAAACGCAGGTAGTTATAAGCCCAGTAAATCCGAAACGGCGCTTGGATGATCGGAATTTGAAAGCCGATCTCCGGCCCTGCGGACGCATGCGGATGGAAGTTTGTGCTCGGCGCAATCTGCAGGTTGCGCGGTATGGTGACGCAGTTCGGACCCGGACACGGAAAATCCGCGTTCGGGTACTGCTGCGCGAGGATGGCCGACGCCGCCGGATCGAGTTGCAGCTGCGAGGGGAAGCTGATTCCCACCAGACCGAAATCGTTGAACAGGCTCAATATGACGTAGTTCTTGATGAGCGGAATCCGATACTCGAAATTCGAAATGGCCTGGGTGTCGCCTCCCGGCCGCGTGGGCACGAACTCCAGCACGTTGAAGGGCGCGGTGATCGCAATGGGCTGCCCGTTTTGATTCAGCCGATTTGGATCGAAGAAGGTGATATTGGTTGTCGTCGAGTAAGGGATGAACACGAACGGGGAAACGGTGTAGAAGTCAAACCCTCGGATATCCTGTTCGCCGCCTGCGTAGACGCGGTTATTGGGCGGAACCCCCTGGCCGCCGTAGCCGGTGACCAGACTGCCCTTGAAGTGCACGGCGATGGTATTCCGTTGGTGGTAGGCCGGGCGGAAATAGGAGAAGTCAAACACGTTGCTGATCATGTTGACGTTGCCCTGTAGCGGGCCGCCCGCAAAGGAGACGGCGTAGGAGATGCTTTTGCCGTGGGTCGGAAACAGCGGGCTATTGCGCGTGTCGTGCGTGATGGTCGGGGTGATCTGGCTGATGCGGATGCCGTTTAAAGCCGTCGGGCCGGCAATGCTGGTGTATTTCGTTAACTCAAACAGCAGGGTGGCCGCTTCACTGTAGGCGGTGATGTTCGTGGTTGACCAACCGTAGCTCAACCCGATGCGCGTAAAGGAAAGCTTCCTGAGCGGATAGCTACCGAAGATGGTGAACCCCGCCGAATCGGTGGTGTAGTTCTCCTGAAGCGCGGGATTAATCGCGATGGGTTGCCCGGTCAGCACGCCTGCCTGGCGGGCCTGGTTGTAGTTAAACCGGGTCGCAAAAACGGTAAAGCCGGTGGCGATGGGGCGATCGAACAGATACGGTTCGGTGAAGCCGAATTGGAGGTTTGTCTGAATACTGCCGATCTGTGCGGAAAGCGACAGCGTCTCACCCAGTCCCAGGAAGTTGTTGGTCTGGTAGGAAAAGCCGACGAAGCTGCCCTGCAGCCCGCTCACGCCGCCCGAGAAGCTGATGGACTGCTTGCCTTTCTCCTTCACCTTTAAAAGGATGTCCACCGTTCCCGCCTTCACGTTGCGCTTAAGCTCGGCATTTTCTGGCTTGATGGTGTCAAAATAGCCGAGCTGGTTCAGCCGCAGAATGCTCAATTCCCACAGACGGTTGTTGAAGACCTGCCCTTCGTCGAGCAACAGCTCCCGGCGGATCACTTTGTCGCGCGTCGTGGTATTGCCTGAAAACTCGATGCGCCGGACGAAGAACTGCTTTTGTTGGTCAAAGACCAGCGATAGGTTCACGACTTTGGTCTCGTCGTGCACGTCAAATTCCGGCTCCGCCGTGAAATCGATATAGCCATACTCGCCGTACAGCTTGCGGAAGTTGTCAAGCGACTTGCGGATCTTGTCGGCGTCAAAGATGTCCCCCGGCTTCAGCGGAAACACCTTTGCCAACAGATCGGGCTTGAAGATCAATCCTTGATCGGGGTCCGAGCTGCGAAAGGTGAGCTTTCCCATCCGATACTGCGCGCCCTCTTCAATCGCGATCTTAATGTTCGTGGCCTTCCCGTGCTGTGCGCCGATGATCGGAATCCCGGGGATGCCTCCGCGGTTCAAATCGACCGTCTTCAGAGTCGGTTCTCCGACCACGACCTTGAAATATCCGTGATCCTGGTAGAGACCCCGCACGCCCACTTCGAGGTCCTCCTCGAGTTTGGGCCGGTTAAACGTCTTGCTCATCACCGGAATGTCGACAAACCCGAGCGGGATGCCGTAGGGCCGGTCATGTTTCATGGCTCGAATGATCTTGCGCGTGGAAAAGGCGTGGTTGCCGACCACGGTGATGGTGCCCACCTTGACCTTCGGCCCTTCGTTGATGTTGAAGACGAGCTTGACGGCGTTGGTGGCGGGAATGCGCTCGTAGGTGGGCTTGACCGTCGCGAACTGCCGGCCATGCTCGGCCTCGAGCGCCTTGATGATGACCTCGGCGCGCTTGATCTTGGTCGGATCGAACTGGCTTTCGATGCTGAGCCCGACCTTCTTTTCCTTGAAGGCATCCAGAATGTCCGATTCGGTGATCGATTTAATTCCCTTGTACTCGATGCGACGAATAATCGGCCGCTCGGTCAGGTAGAAGATAAGGATCTTCCCGTTGGGCCGCTCCGGGTCGTCTTCGACCTCCAGACGAACGTCCTCAAAAAACTGTGTATTCCACAAGGCCTGAAAGTCACGGCGAGCCGCGTCCGGGCTATAGGGGTCGCCCACCCGTGAAAAAATGCGCGCCCGCAGGGTATCTCGTTGAATCCGGCGGGTGCCCACGAAATCGATACGGGTGATGATGTACTCGGTTTCTTGCGGCTGTGCGCACAGGGGATGGTCGGAAGCGGCAGAAAGAACGCACAGCACCACGGCCGCTTGGACTGCGCGCAGAAAAATCTTCCTGCAAGCGGCCATGACTCCGCTCAAGGCCGCAGTATCCCGCCCAAGATTTCTTGCTCCCCCGCCAGATCGAATTGGACCCGGCTAGCGCGTGTAGGATTCTTAGTGGGCCACCGGGGTTGCTTCCACAACGGGACGAAACGCGAGACCCTCGCCAGAGAGGAATACCTCCAGCGTCGCGGGCGTCTGCAAGCCGCCCTGAATGAGGGCTTCCGACAGTGGATCTTCGACGTACTTTTGCAGCGCGCGCCGGAGCGGCCGCGCCCCGTAATTTCGGTCACTGCAGGTTTTCTCTAAAATCCACTGGCGGGCCTCCGGCGTCATCGCAATCTGTACCTGGCGATGGACCAGCGTCTCATTGATCTGTCCCACGAGCAGATCGATGATGAGCAGGAGATCGTTGTCCGTCAGAGAATTGAACAAGATCACCTCATCGAGCCGGTTGAGAAACTCGGGATTGAACACCCGTTTCACCTCTCCCATCACCATGTCGTCCTGGCTTTTCACCAGGTCATCGGCTGACTGGAAGCCCAGCCCGGACTGCTTCTGCAGCTGTCGCGCGCCGATGTTCGACGTCAGGATGATAATGGTGTTTCGGAAATCGACTGTGTTGCCCAGCCCATCGGTCAACTGCCCGTCTTCGAACACCTGCAGCAGAATGTTGTAGACGTCCGGGTGCGCCTTTTCGATCTCATCGAGCAGGATGACCGAATACGGAGTGCGGCGTACTCGCTCGGTCAACTGCCCACCCTCTTCGTATCCCACGTATCCGGGCGGCGCGCCGATCAACTTGGAAACCGAATGCTTCTCCATGTATTCCGACATGTCGAAGCGGATCAGGGATTTTTCGCTGCCGAACAGGAACTCGGCCAGGCGGCGAGCCACTTCCGTTTTGCCGACGCCCGTCGGTCCCAGAAACAGGAAGCATCCCACCGGGCGGCCCGGGGCTTTCAAACCCGCCCGGCTGCGCCGGATGGCCCGCGCGAGCGACGTGATGGCCCGGTCCTGGCTGATGATGCGCCGGTGCAGCTCCTCCTCAATGCGCATCAGCTTCTGCTGTTCATCTTCCTTGATCGAGGTCACGGCAATGCCGGTCCAGCGAGCGACCACCTCTTCGATGTCCTCGCGCGTGACCACGCCGGTGGAGGAGTCGTCGATTTTGAGCTTGTCGCGAAGCGCGCGGAGGTGCTCTTTTTCCTTCCGTTCCTCTTCGGAGTAGAAGCGCGCCTTTTCAAACTCATGATTGGCAATCGCCGTTTCCATCCGATGGGTGATGAACTTGACGCGCTTTTGCACCTCGGCGACCTCATCGGGAAGCATGGCCTGGCGCAGCTTGACGCGCGCCCCGGCCTCATCGAGCAGGTCGATGGCCTTATCCGGCAGGAAGCGATCGGGAATGTATCGGTTTGACAGGTAGACGGCGTAGCGGATGGCCTCTTCGGTATAGCTGACGGCGTGAAACTTCTCATAGCGGTCCCGCACGCCCTGCAGCACGCGAATCGTCTCTTCCTCATTCGGTGCGGAGACCTTCACGGCCTGGAATCGCCGTTCGAGCGAACGGTCCTTCTCCACCGACTTGCGGTATTCGGCCGGCGTGGTCGCGCCGATGCACTGGATCTCGCCGCGGCTCAAGGCTGGCTTGAGGATGTTGGCCGCGTCGAGCGATCCTTCGG
>Ga0187766_10000489_pt1 | contig 22073 bp, 23 predicted proteins | sample 0216_QUI02_MP05__4_FD_132971 | JGI IMG/M metagenome (GOLD analysis project Ga0187766, IMG submission 132971) | Tropical peat soil microbial communities from peatlands in Department of Meta, Colombia - 0216_QUI02_MP05_20_MG | ecosystem: Environmental > Terrestrial > Soil > Wetlands > Peat ... | reverse complement strand
TCACAATGTGGGCGGTTTGCCGGCCCGCATGAAGCTCAAGCTGGTCGAGCCGCTTCGCGAACTCTTCAAGGACGAGGTCCGCGCCCTCGGCCGCGAACTCGGCCTGCCGAAAGCGCTCGTCGGTCGGCATCCCTTTCCCGGCCCCGGCCTCGCCATCCGTTGCCCGGGTGCCGTCACCCACGAGAAGCTCGATATCCTCCGCAAGGCCGATTCGATTTTTTTGGAGGAGATTCGCACGGCAGGGCTTTATGACGCGATCTGGCAGGCTTTCGCCGTACTGCTTCCGGTGCGCAGCGTCGGCGTCATGGGCGACGCACGCTCCTACGATTACGTTTGCGCACTCCGTGCCGTGACGTCGACGGACGGCATGACGGCCGACTCCTACCCCTTCGACCACGGCTTCATCGCCGGTGTCGCGACGCGTATCGTCAACGAGGTGCGCGGCATCAACCGCGTGGTCTACGACGTGACGAGCAAGCCGCCGGGAACGGTGGAATGGGAGTAGGGAAGCGTACAAAAGGATACTCAAGGATAGCATGGCGCGCTTGTGGCAACTGAGGCGAGTCGATAGACATCGACCGTAGCGGGCTCTGCCGCATCTGGGACCGTCGGCCGGCTCGGGTGCAGGTAAGAACCCGACTTCTGAAAGCTAGCAAAGGACATGTTGTGGCTGCTGAACTTGGACGCCCGGTTGCGCTCGTCACCGGCTCGACATCGGGGATCGGTGAAGCAATTGCGCGGCGACTTGGGCGCGAGGGCTATGCGGTGGTTCTTCATTCGCGCAGCTCGGCCGAAACCGGCCGGGCCCTGGCATCCGAGCTGGACCACGCGGCGTATCTTCAAGCGGACGTTGCGCGGGACGCCGAGCGGGTCCGGCTGGTTCGGGAGGCGGCGCTGTTCTGGGGCCGGCTGGACGTGCTTGTCAATAATGCCGGCATTAGCCGCGTGATCCCGCACGGCGACCTGGCCGCGGCGACACCGTCGGTGTGGCACGAGCTGAACGAGGTGAACCTTGTCGCGCCCTTCCGACTCGTGGCGGAGGCGGAGCCATTTCTGCGCGAAGCTGCTCGGCGCGGCCGGCCGGGTTGTGTCATCAATATCAGTTCCCATGCCGGCGTTCGGCCGAAGGGCGCCTCGATCCCCTATTCCGCGAGCAAAGCGGCACTGAACCATGTCACCAAACTGCTCGCCCTGTCGCTCGCGCCGGACATCCGGGTCAATGCCGTGGCGCCCGGGCTGGTGGACACGCCCCTCACGGCAGATTGGACAGCGGCGCAGGCGCTTTGGCGCGAGCGCTCGCCGATGCGCCGGGCCGCAAGTCCCGACGACATCGCGCAGGCCGTGATGATGCTAGTCGCTTCCGATTATCTCACAGGCGAGATTCTGCTGTCAGATGGCGGGCTCAACCTCACCTGATCTCGACGAGAGGCAAACCGGCTGAGTTCGCCGCTCGGCAAGACTCGCCGCTCAGCGCCAACGTCCTCACGACAGAGCGCGCCCTCGGGCTGTCCGTGGAGGGGAGGCGCTGATACGCTATCAGTTACGGAGCACTTATTTTTGCAACAGCAGCCTGATCATAGAGACTCGGCAGATGCGAGCACATTTCGACGGGGGTCTCGGATTGACGAGCTAGACCAGAGAACGGCCGATGGCCGAACTACTCTTCGAAGAGAATGATTTAGGCCCGACCGTGGTGTCTACGTCGGATCCACAAATTCCGATGACCGCCGTTGGCCAGTTTCTCGCCCGCGATTTCGTTCTGCCCAGGCGGTATTAAGGAAGAGCCAATGGAGCGTGTTTGCTGATCGTGCTATCAAGCGTCGACGGTCTTTTTCGTCCTGGCGCGAGAATGTGCTCGGCGAGCGACAACGCAAAAATCGACCGATCGTTGTCGAAAGACGTTGAAACGTCGGCGAATTCGAATCGTGCGAATTTTCCTTTGAAATCATGAGCAAAAAATTTTGACGGCTCATTGTTCGGATTTCGAGCGGCATCAGAAAAAATTTGCGACGATGAATCAGCGCGTTACGATGCACAGAGAGAATCGAGTGGGAGTGACCAGGAACGGGAGCAGCAGGATGGATGAGCATGTCATTCGAGAGGCGCTCAATCGCCACTGGTCCGCCTCGGACGCAAATGACTTCGACGTTGAGCATGACATATACCGAGAGGACGCGGTGCTCGAATACCCGCAATCGGGCGAGCGCATCAGGGGCCGGCACAACATACAGGCCGCTCGCGCCGCGCAGCCGAACTTCAAGCGCTTCACGGTGCGCCGGATCGTCGGCACGGGCGACCTATGGGTCACGGAATTCATCCTCACCTATGACGGTCAGCCGTCCTATTCGGTGAGCGTCATGGAGTTCCTGCTCGGCAAGGTGGCCCGCGAGACCCAATACTTTGGCGATCCGTTCGAGCCCGGACCTTCGCGCGCGCAATGGGTCGAGCGGATGGAGTGAAACGGGCGCGACAGTCGCGTGCCCACGCGTGTTGGACCGGGCATAGCTGCCCGTCGATACCGCCCAGCTCGTAAATGATTGCCGCTGTCGCTGAGGCGAGCGCCTGCATCGTCGTAACTAACAATGAGAGGGGCCTCGCCGGCATCAAGACGATCAACCCCCTTCGACGGGGCCGATGATGGCCGACCTCCACCTGCGCGACATCGTGCTGCATCTGTGGATGCGGCGTTGGAAAAAGCCGGTGACCGCGTTGGCCCTTCTCGCGCCCTATAGAGTCTTGCCGCCAAACGCGCGATTTGGTTAAGCTCCAGCACAATCGAATCGCCAGCAATGCCAATATGTTGACGGCATGAGTGAAATCACCTACAAGATTCGGTATGAATAGCCGCAGTCGCGATGCCGCCTATTGGCGACGCCGGATTGAGCGAGATTATCCGGAAGTGGCCGAGCGTCTGCGCAAGGGGGAAATCGTGAGCGTGCGGGCGGCGGCCATCGAAGCCGGGCTCATTCATCAACCCTCGCCGCTCCTCGAGCTTCGCCGCGCCTGGCGTAAGGCGAGTGCCGCGGACCGCGCAGCCTTCATGGCCGATGTTGCGGTGCGCGAGCTGGCGCAGCAGCAATTCGCTGTACATCGCCAAAGACGCGAACGTGTCGTTCATGGCGACACGGCGGCAAACGGCGGCGCCATGCCTTTGCCTTTGAATCTGCCGAAGCAGCCACATCGGGCAACGCCAAACGTGACTCAAATTGCACCGCGCGTGGTGAGCGAGGGCGAAATCCGGCGATTGGACTCATCGCAGTCGCTTGGCACCCTGCCTGGGGCAGGGTCGCTCAAGCCTGACGAAAAGGTCTTGCGCATTCCCCAGGAACATGTCCGTGGGGAGCCCATCAGCGCTCCGCCTACGCCGCCCACGCCGCTCGACCCGCGGCAAGGCAAGCACCGCTCGGGCGTGCGCAGGCTCTGGGGCCTGGTGTCCTTGCCAAGTACGCCGGGCGATCTCGACACGTCCGAAAGTGCTCGAAGCAGCGGTCCCGGCATCAAAGTCGGCGACCGTTTCTATAAAGTCGACGCGGGCCCGGTTCCCTGGGAAGTCCTATCGGTTTCTCCGGGGCCGCACGGGGTGCAGCATGCCAGGATTGCGTGCGTGGAAGAGCCCGACACCGTCCGCACCGTGAGCTTCGCGGCACTCACGGACCCAGGCCGTTATCAGCGCATCCGGTGATGACCGGCGATTCCCCTGGCTCACGGAAATTTGCGGGGCGCCTTGGGGACCGATCGTTGACCGCGCCTTTGGCAGGGGCGTATTCTCGGCATCATCGCTCCGCAACGGAGGTGGATCCATGTCGAAATTGAGCTTGTCGATTTTGGGCGCACTGGCCTTTGTCGCAATGGCAGGTCAGGCGATGGCTTGCGAATATTCGAACTCGGCAATGTCCACGCCGACCGCCACGACGGCGGACAGTGGCAGCACGGCGCCGGCGGTACCCACACCGACACCGCAATCACCCAATTCGGGTGGCTGAGCGCGCACCGCAGTGCGGCTTATCGTTTGAACGCTCGCAGATAATTTCACGACGTCTGTCGTCACGCGTGTGACGGGAAAAAAGCAACCGGTCGACCTTGCGGGGTGCGCCCGGTTTTCTTCCGATCCAAGGCTCGCAAAGGTGGATGTCAAGGCTGGCGCCGTGGCCCGCCGGAGGTGGGCTTTGGCCATTCGCTAAACAAATCTGTCCCTTATCCTTCGAGTCGTGCTATGTTTTGTCCTGCGGAGGGAGCCATTGAGGGCCTTTGTCTCGGGATACCGGGTAAAAGCCCTCAGTGAATCCGACCTGCCCACCCGAGGTGGCGGATAAGCCAGCGGGCGTCGGAAGGGCTTGAGGAGGGGGTTGCTTCTATCGTCAACGTTTTGACCGGCGGCCTTGCCCGGCAAGGCTGGAGCAACGACATCTTGTGCCCTGCGTGTGGCGGATCGAACCAGCATCCTTCGGGCAATTGCGTGCGCGTTCCGTGAGGGGTCTTGTGCTGGTTACAAAATTCATATTTATCAATAAAGTAGGGAATTCCTCATGCCGGTGGGATGGTGGCGTGAGGCGATTTGGCGTGAACCATCTCATAACACTGCGGTAGGGCTGCCGCCGTCGGAAATCACCGGCACGGTACGCAACGACGCGATATGGAGTGCATGGAATATGTCAGTTGGCACGGTTAAGTGGTTCAATGCCACGAAGGGGTACGGCTTCATCCAACCCGAGGACGGCTCGAAGGATGTCTTCGTTCACATCTCTGCGGTTCAGCGGGCGGGACTTCAGGGGCTTCGGGAAGGCCAAAAGGTGAAGTACGAGCTTATGATGGGCCGTAACGGCAAGAGCTCGGCGGAGAATCTCGCGGTCGTCGACTGACGGGACGGCATTCGCTGCATGTCGCGGGGGCAGCCGCCCCCCGACACGGCGCTGGGACCGGTTGCTGGGCATTCGCGGGCTCTTTGGGCTTGCGGGTCCATCGCTTTCGTTCTTCGTTACCTTGCGGCATTCGCGGCAGACGGCGTTGGTGCGCACGGGGCGTTCCTGCGCGCGCATCGGATCGTTGCGGGTGGACAGGATCTCAGAGGTGGTTTGCGACAGAGCCTAACGACGGCCACGCGGGCCGCGTCGCAACATCCTTCGCACCGCACCCCATGCAACGCATCTGACTGCCCACCTCGGGAACCGGGAAGGCGGGTCCGAGGGCGGCGATGAGGTTGCGCGTCGGTACGACCGCATTGTGGCCGCAGCGATTGCACCAGCAGAACACATCGACCCCTTCGTTTGCGAGTTCAGCCAGCAGGATCGCTTTGAGGCGACCGTCCTCGGCCTCGACCAGCCTGCGCTTGAAGCCAGACATTCGCCGTCCCCGACATTCGCGAAAAGAACATACCAAGAACACGATGGGCAATCAAGGCGGACGCTTAGCCGAAAAGCAGGGGAGGACGCCAAAATATCAGGAGCCGCTCGATACCAGCGTGAGCCGCAACTCGAAAATGCCCAGGACCTCCGAGAGCGAATTTCCGCGCTTGAAAGGGCGAGAGCCTTTCGTGACGAGAAAGCTGCACTTACCCGCGGCGTCGGGGGCGAACTTCACGACCGTGAAAGTCGGTCCTTCGAGGCGGTGACGAAACACCATGAAGCGCGCGTGGGTCGTATCGTGGTGAATCGCATAATCGCGCCATTCACCGCCGGCCACCCGTCGGCTATAGAGCTGGAGGAGATTGTTGAGTTCCGGGCGGCTGAAACACACAAAGCTGCGTCGACGTCTGTGCTCGTCGAGCCGGACCAGCTTCGCCATAAGCAACACCTCATTGCACGGCATCTCTTGTTCGGTTCGTGACAGTCTTCCTCATTTCCGATGCAGTGTCCAGTAGACCCAAACCCTCGTAAACGCCTCGGAATCGCGGAAAACGGTAGCGCATCCGGCTTTCATCCGAGAGAGCCGGGGTATCGCTCAGGGATTTGCCATCCTCCGAGGCGGTCGCTATTGTACGGCCCTCATTTGTCCCGGAGGCCTTGGTGAGCGATATCTTCCGCGAGATTGAAGAAGACTTACAACGCGATCGATACAAGAAGCTGTGGGAGAAATACGGCAACCTTGTCATCGCCGCGGCCGTGGTGCTGGTCCTGGGTACGGCCGGCTGGCAGGTTTGGAAGGCGAACAAGATAAAACGCGACGAAGCATTTGGCGCTCGCTATGCCGAGGCTGCCAAGCTCGCAGAAGACGGCAAGACCGATCAGGCGGAACAAGACTTCGCTAAACTCGCCACGGATGCCGGCCACGGGTATGCGGCACTTTCACGGCTGCAGGAGGCGTCGCTTCTGGCCAAGGCCGGCAAGCGCGACGAGGCGATCGCCGTCTACGACAAACTCGCTGCGGACAGTTCCGTCGACCGGACATATCGCGACCTGGCGGCTTACCTTGCGGTACTCCATAATGTCGACACCGGCGACCCTGCGGTCCTTGCCAAGCAACTTGAACCGCTGACGGCAGCATCGAGCCCGTGGCGCCACTCGGCCCTCGAGCTGTCGGCACTGCTCGCCGAGCGCGCGGGCGATGTGGCGCGTGCGCGGCAGATCTACACGCAGCTTGCCGACGATGCGACAGCGCCTCAAGGCGTTCGTGCGCGTGCGGCCGAAATGCTCGCCGCACTCAAGGGCTGAGACCGGCATGATCCGCTGCCGCGCCGCCACGATCCTGGAGATCCTCTCGGCCTTGACGCTCGTCCTCGCCCTCGGCGGGTGCGATGTTTGGCATAGCTGGTTCGGCGACGAAGACAAGAAGCCGAAGCTCAAGGGGGAGCGGATCCCTGTCCTTGTGGCCGAACAGAACCTCAAGCCCGACCCCCAGGTCCAGGACCTCGCGGTGCAGTTGCCGAGTGCGCAGAACAATCCGGACTGGCCGCAATCCGGTGGCAATCCCGCTCACGACATGCAGAACGTATCTGTCGGCAACAGCCTCAATCAGGTTTGGAGTTCGAGTATTGGTGAGGGCCGGAACAAGCACTCAAATCACCTCGCCGTGCCGGTTATCGGCGGCGGGCGGATATTCACGATGGACACGGAATCCGTCGTTCGCGCATTCGATCTCGACCGTGGCGGCCGGATTTGGGAGACCGACGTGAAGCCCGATGCCGACGATATCGGCGACGGCGACGTCGGCGGAGGTGTGGGTTACGCGGACGGACAGGTCTTCGTCACCAACAATTTCGGTGAGGTATTGGCGCTCGACGCCAATTCGGGCGCCATCAAGTGGCGCCGTTCGCTCGCCGGACCGACGCGCGCAGCGCCGACCGTGGGCGGGGGGCGCGCTTTCGTCGTAACGGCGGACAACCAATTAAACGTGCTCGACGTGAAGGACGGCCGCGTGGAGTGGACCCATGCCGGATTGTCGGAAGTCACGGGTCTCCTCGGCGCTGCAAGCCCGGCCTTCGACGGTGACATCGTCGTCGTGCCATACACGTCCGGCGAACTCTATGCCATTCGGGCGGACAACGGGCGCGTCCTTTGGTCGGACTCGCTCGCTTCGGTTCGACGTGCTGACGCGATCTCCGCCCTTGCGGACATCCGCGCCAATCCCGTCATCGACCGAGACCGCGTCGTCGCTGTCGGCAACAGCGGGCGAATGGTGGCGATCGATTTGCGCTCGGGCGGTCGCGCCTGGGAGGACCCGATCGGCGGTTGGACGATGCCGTGGGTGGCGGGCGATTTCGTCTTCGTGCTGTCGAACGAGAATCAGCTTATCTGCTTGACGCGGCGCGACGGGCGCGTGCGTTGGCTCGTCCAACTCGACCGTTGGAAGGACACCGAAAAGAAGAAGGACCCCATCCTTTGGGTCGGGCCGGTGCTGATCGGCGACAAGCTCGTCACCGCGAGCAACGACGAGAGACTCATCACCATCTCGCCGCAGGACGGTACGATCCTGAACACGATCGAGCTTGGCGATCCGGTCTCGATTCCGCCCATCGCGGCAAACGGCACACTTTACGTCCTGACCGACGCCGGAGACCTTCGGGCTTTTCGCTAAGGGGCGGCAATGGCGTTCACCGTTGCCATCGTAGGACGCCCGAACGTTGGGAAATCGACGATCTTCAATCGGCTCGTGGGCAAACGGCTCGCGCTCGTCGATGACACACCAGGCTTCACGCGCGACCGGCGCGAGGGTCAGGTCGATGCCGGCGGCCTCAGTTTTACGGTCATCGACACGGCAGGACTCGAGGAAAGCACCGCTGACACGCTCGAAGCGCGCATGCTCTCCCAAACCGAGCGTGCGATCGACAGCGCGGACGTGGCTTTGCTGGTGATTGACGCGCGTGCGGGCCTGACCCCGCTTGACGAGCATTTCGCGCGCCGCGTGCGCAAGCGGCGAACGCCGGTCATCCTGGTCGCAAACAAATGCGAAGGCACGATTGGCGCTGCGATACTCGCCGATTGCCATCGTCTCGGTTTCGGGGAGGCCATCGAAATTTCGGCGGAACATGGGCTCGGCATCGGCGATCTTCTGGATGCCTTGCGACCCCATGCCCCATCTTCCGCCATAGCACCCAGCGAGGAAGATGGCGGTGAGGACGAGGATACACGGCTCGGCACAGGCGAGGTGCTGCCAAGACGGCTTCAGCTAGCAATTCTCGGTCGGCCCAATGTTGGAAAGTCGACGCTAGCCAACCAACTGCTCGGCGAGGACCGGTTGCTGACCGGCCCGGAGCCAGGCGTTACGCGCGATGCGATCCCGCTTGACTGGGAATATTCGGGTCGGCCGATCCGGCTCGTCGATACCGCGGGCCTGCGCCGCCGCGCCAAGGTGACCGATCGGCTGGAGCGGCTTTCCGCTGTCGACGCCCTGCGCGCCGTCCGTTTTGCCGAAGTCGTGATCCTCGTCGTTGACGGTGGCGATCCACTCAATCGCCAGGACCTGGGCCTTGCGAGCATGGTGGCAGAGGAGGGCCGCGCCCTTGTCGTCGCCGTCAATAAGGCCGACACGATCGCGGATAGGTCGAAGGTAATGCGCGAAATCCACGAGCGCATCGATATCTCGCTTGCGCAGGTGAAGGGCGTTGAGATCATTCTCGTGTCCGCATTGACCGGCGAGGGAGTCGAAAAGCTTATGGCGGCGGTCTTCCGCGCGCACGAACTTTGGAACCGGCACATATCGACTTCCGAACTCAACCGGTTCATGTCCGAGGTGATCGACGCCCATCCGCCGCCCCGCGCTGGCGGTCGGCGAAGCAAGATTCGCTACATCACGCAGGCGAAGACGCGGCCGCCGTGTTTCACGCTTTTCGGGAACAAGCTCAGCGATTTGCCCGATACCTATCTTCGCTACATCGTCAACGCGATGCGCGAATCCTTCGATCTGCCGGGGGTGCCGATCCGCATCGCGCTGCGGGGCGGGGAAAATCCCTATGCGAAGAAAAAGCCGACCTAAGCTCCAGGCGCTCCGGGTCTTTGACGCAGTGGCTTAGGCGGCGTTTGCCTGAAACGCCATCCTAATAACAGCGCACCAAATCTCCGTGCCGGGCGCAATCCGCTGTCGCCAATTCGACGAAGTGTGGCGCGATTTCGTCAGGGTGGCGCAATGTGTCCGGGTTCTCGCCTGGAAACGCTTCCGCACGCAGTGCGGTACGCACAATGCCGGGATCGAGCAGGTTGACGCGCACTTTGGTCTTGGCGGTCTCCCCGGCGTAGTTGCGAACCATCGCCTCGAGGGCCGCCTTGCTCGCGGCGTAGGCGCCCCAGTAGGGGAAAACATCCGACGCCACGCTGGCGGTCACGAAGATGGCGCGGCCGGCGTCGGATGCGCGAAGGAGCGGATCGGTGCTGCGTATGAGCCGCCAATTGGCGGTGAGATTTATCGCGATGACCTCGTTCCACACTGGCGGGTCGATGTGCCCCGTGGGCGAGAGAACGCCGAGCTGTGCTGCGTTGCCCACGACGATGTCGAGCTTTCCGTAGCGCTCGTAAAGGGCCGCACCCAGTCGATCGATGGCGTCAAAATCCTTGAGATCGAGTGGCACGAGGGTGGCGCTGCCGCCCAACGCGCCAATCGCATCGTCCACGTCCTCGAGCCCGCCGACCGTGCGTGCGACGAGAACGACGTGTGCGCCCTCGGCTGCAAAGCGTTTGGCGACCGCTGCACCGATACCGCGCGACGCACCCGTGATGAGTGCCACGCGCCCTTTCAGTCGGGCCATTTTCAGGCGATCTCGGCGAGAAGCGAAAGTTGCGGTGCGGTCTGCCCACCCTCGAAATCGGTAAGGCTCGTCGGGTAGTCGCCGGTGAAGCAGGCGTCGCAAAATTGCGGGTGGGCATTGTCGCGGCCCCTGACGCCGACCGCGCGATAAAGCCCGTCGATCGTGATGAAGGCAAGGCTGTCGACGCCGATCAACGCGCGCATGCCCTCAATATCGTGGCGATAGGCAAGCAGTTCGCTCCGGTGCGGCGTGTCGATCCCGTAAAAGCAAGAATTCGTCGTGGGCGGGCTCGAAATCCGCATATGAACCTCACGCGCACCCGCTTGGCGCACCATCTCGACGATCTTGCGCGACGTGGTTCCGCGCACGATTGAATCGTCCACCAAGATGACGCGCTTTCCCTCGATATTGGCGCGGTTGACGTTGTGTTTGAGCTTGACGCCGAGATTGCGGATGCGATCCGTCGGCTCGATGAAGGTACGCCCGACATAATGATTGCGGATGATGCCAAGCTCGAACGGAATCCCTGCTTCGGCAGCGTAGCCGATTGCGGCGGGAACCCCGGAATCGGGAACGGGGATTATCACGTCGGCCGGAACGCCGCTCTCACGGGCAAGTTCGGCGCCGATACGCTTTCTGACCTCGTAAACGCTCTTGCCCTCCATCCTGCTGTCGGGTCGGGCGAAGTAAATGTACTCAAAAATACAGAAACGCTTGCGCATTGCCGGGAAGGGCTTGAGGGAGTGAACGCCCTTCTTGTCGAGGACGACAATCTCGCCCGGCTCCACATCCCGCACGAAGGTAGCGTCGATGATATCGAGCGCACACGTCTCGGAGGTGAGTATGAAGGCGCCGTCGCGCGTCCTGCCGAGCACGAGCGGGCGCACGCCCAAGGGGTCGCGCAGGCCGATCACCGCCTGTTCGCTCATGGATATGAGCGAGTAAGCCCCCTCGATCTGCCGAACGGCTTCGATCAGCCGGTCGATCAGCGTGCCGAACTGGCTGGTCGCGATCAGGTGGACGATTACCTCGGTGTCGGTGGTCGACTGGAAGAGCGAGCCTCGGCTGGTCAGCCGATCGCGTAAGGCTGCCGCGTTCGTAAGGTTGCCGTTGTGCCCGACTGCGAAGCCGCCTTGTTGGAGGTGAGCGAAGAGCGGCTGAACGTTTCGAAGGACGGTCTCCCCGGTCGTGGCGTAGCGGACGTGTCCAATTGCAAGTCGTCCGGGAAGCTTGGCGATCGCCTCCTCGCTGTCGAGACTGTCGCCGACGAGGCCAAGAGCCCTGTGCTGGTGGAATTGCTTGCCGTCATAGCTCACGAGGCCGACCGCTTCCTGGCCGCGATGCTGGAGGGCATGGAGGCCGAGGGCGGTCAGTGCTGCCGCGTCGGTATGTCCGAAGATGCCGAAGATACCGCACTCCTCCTTCAGTTTGTCGTCGTCGAAGGGATTGGTGTTCGGCATGGCTGTTCCCGTCATCTCCTGAAGCGTCGGGGCGCTCACTGGTTGCTCTGGAAAAGCCGGTCCATTTCCTTGTTCTCGTCCGGCTTATACCCCTGTTGGTCCTTGGGTGCATCAGCTTTGGCGTCGGGCTTTGCGAGTCTTTGGACGGCCTGCGCCGCGTCGATTCCGTTGCGCGCCTTCGACTCGGCGTCGCCAACCGCCTGAAGGGCGCGACGGCGCTCGCTTTCGGGGATGAGCTGCTCGATCATCCGCGCACCGCGCTCGACAAGCGGGGCGGTCTTGGCCTCCTTCACCCAGCTCGGGTAGTCGTCGGGCGAAGAGACGGCCCAACCGAGTGCCAGGTAGCCCAGGCATACGATCACGATTCCTCTCACGAGGCCAAACACGAGCCCGAGCGACTTGTCGAGTGCTGAAAAACTGCTTTGGTGAACTCTCTGCGCAATCGCATGGCTGATAGCGGAGAGAATCACAAGGGCGATCACGAAGATCGTGACCCCTGCCGCGCCATCGGCCAGCCATGGAATCGCGATGAAGTTGCGAAACCAAGGTGTCACGTACGAGAAAAGGTAGAGCGTAGCGAACGCCGCACCCACCCAGCCGACCACGCTGAGCACTTCCTTCACGAAGCCTCGGATAAGGGCGAAGAGGGCCGAAAGGAGAATGATGATAATGACGACGATGTCGGTCGGGATCATGATCTGGCTTGTCTATCCTCTTGCCGCGGCATTGCGCACAGGGCCGTCGACGGCGCCGAAGCCGTCTTCGGAGTTCTCGAAAAGAGCAACAAGCTCGTAAAGGTGCCCGATCTCGGTGAGCCGCAATCCCCCGGCGGTAGCACCCGTTCCCGCAGCGCCCCGCCTTTGGGGCGACCGCGGCACGACCGCGCGACTGAAACCGAGCTTGGCTGCCTCCTTGAGGCGGTGGTCCATATGGTTCACGGGACGGATCTCGCCCGAAAGCCCGATTTCGCCGAAAATCACTGTTTCAGGCAGCACCGGTCGGTCCGTGACGGACGATACGATTGCCGCCGAAACCGCGAGATCTGCCGCCGGCTCCGCAATCCGAAGCCCGCCCGCGACGTTCAAATACACATCGCGGCCCCCAAGGGCAAGCCCGCACCGCGCCTCGAGCACGGCAAGAACCATGGCGAGACGCCCCGTGTCCCATCCGACCACGGCACGGCGAGGTGTCGCGAACGAAGTAGGCGCAATAAGCGCCTGCACCTCGACAAGCATGGGCCGCGTTCCCTCGATCCCGGCAAAGACGGCAGCACCGCTCACCGCGCGATCCCGCTCACCGAGGAAAAGGGCGGACGGATTCCCGACTTCCAAGAGGCCACGGTCGGTCATCTCGAATACGCCAATCTCATCGGTCGGCCCGAAGCGGTTCTTGACGGCGCGCAGGATTCGGAACTGATGTCCGCGTTCCCCTTCGAAATAGAGCACCGTGTCCACCATGTGCTCGAGCACGCGCGGGCCGGCGATCAGCCCTTCCTTGGTGACGTGGCCGACCATCAGCACCGTGGTCCCACGGCGTTTGGCTGCCCTGATGAGTTCCTGCGCCGAGCCTCGCACTTGGGCCACGGTCCCGGGTGCAGATTCGAGATTGTCGACATACATCGTCTGGATCGAATCGATGACGACGACCTCGGGGCCGTCGGGGCGGTCGAGGCTCGCGAGGATATCGCGAATGCTGGTAGCCGCCGCGAGTTCGACCGGGGCTTTGGCGAGGCCCATGCGCGCTGCCCGCATGCGCACCTGATCGATCGCTTCCTCGCCGGAAATATAGGCTGCGCTGGCGCCTTGCGCCAAGCGCGCGACAATTTGAAGGAGAAGCGTCGATTTGCCGATGCCGGGATCGCCGCCGACGAGAATCGCCGACGCCGGCACCAATCCGCCACCGGTCACGCGATCGAACTCGGCGATGCCACTCGCCCGGCGCGGCACCTCCGCAGCAATGCCGTCCAGTCGCGTGAACTGCAGCGCCTTGCCGGCCCGTTCGCCAAGGCCCTTCGGGATACTTTCGCGCGCGGCTTCTTCGACGATCGAGTTCCAACCGCCGCATGCCTCGCAGCGGCCTTGCCAGCGCGGGTAGCTCGCACCGCAGTCCTGGCACACATAGCGCGACGAAGGCTTCGCCACTAACACTCCCCGCCGCACAAACGGCGCGCGCGCCGCGGTGCTGAGTCGATGGGAAACCCCATCATGCACGCAGCTCCATTTGTATCGGGCCCTGGGCCCGGCCGTGAATGAATTGGTCGACATACGGATTGTCGACACGATCGAGGGCTGCGACCGGCCCCGTCCAGATGATCTTTCCGCCATAGATCATCGCGATTCGGTCGGCAATTTTGCGCGCACTCGCCAAATCGTGTGTGATCGAGAGGGCGGTGGCACCGAGCTCGTTCACGCATTTGCGGATGAGATCGTTGATCACATCCCCCATGATTGGGTCGAGGCCCGTCGTCGGCTCGTCGAAAAAAACGATCTCGGGATCGGTTGCGATCGCTCGCGCGAGGCCGACGCGCTTTTTCATGCCGCCGGAAAGCTCCGCCGGTCCAAGCTCGCCCACGTCTGGGCCGAGCCCCACCTGCGCGAGCTTCTTGATCGCAATCTCCTTGGCGTCGGCGCGGGCCATACGCTTGGCCTGGATGAGGCCGAAGGCGACGTTCTCCCATACGGGGAGGCTATCGAAGAGGGCGGCACCCTGGAACAGCATGCCGAATTTTCGCAAAACATGCTCCATATCGCGCCCCCGACGTCCCACGATCTCCTGGCCATCGACCTCGATCGAACCGCGCTCTGGCTCGAGGAGGCCGAGGATGCATTTGAGCGTCACGGATTTGCCGGAGCCGGAGCCGCCGATGATCACAACCGACTCGCCAGGCGCAATTTCGAAATCGACGCCGGTGAGAACCTTTTTGGCGCCAAACGATTTGTGCACGTCCCGGAGCCGGATTTTCGGGGTTTTTGTGGCCATTCGAGCGCGCTCGCTCCTTCAATCAGCACGGCTTGCGATCATGATCCGATAAGCAGCTCGTCGCGCGCGGAATTATGCGCTTTGCGGGTGCGCCGCCACAAGGGCGGAGAGCGCGACGAACCGAGCGGTGCCGCGCTTAGGTGCCGAAAAATATCGCGGTCAGGATGTAGTTGAATGCGAAGATCAGGATCGACGCGGAAACCACGGCATTCGTCGTGGCTCGCCCGACCCCCTGGGCCCCACCTTCGGAGTGATAGCCGTGATAGCAGCCCATGAGTGCGATCAGAAAGCCGAACACACCTGCCTTCACCAGGCCCGACACCACGTCGATCGTCTTCAAGTAGTCCCAGGTCAACTTGATGTAGTTGGATGGATTGAAGCCGAGCTTGTAAACGCCGACGAGATATCCGCCAAAGACCCCGATAACGTCGGCAACCAGCACCAGGAGGGGCAGCATGGTAAGCCCGGCGACCAGGCGCGGCGCCACCAGATACTTGAATGGATCGGTCGAGAGGGTGACGAGCGCATCGATCTGCTCGGTTACCCGCATTGTGCCGATCTCCGCGGCCATGGCCGCACCGATTCGTCCGGCCACCATGAGGCCCGCGAGCACCGGGGCAAGCTCGCGCGTCATTGAGAGGACCACGACGGTCGCGATCGCCGACTCGGCATTGAAGCGCGAAAAGCCCGTATAGCTCTGCAGCGCCAGCACCATGCCCGTGAATATCGCCGTCAGTCCCACGACCGGCAGGGAGAAATAGCCGATCTGGATCATCTGCTGCCCGATCAGGCGCAGAAAGAACGGCGGCCTTACGCAATGGGAGAGGGAGATGCCGGTGAAGATGGCGATGCGGCCGGTCGCTGCAAGAAAGCCGAGGAACACGCGGCCCAAGATGGCAAGGAAGGACGCGATCACGAACGTCTATTCCCACCGCGTGCCGCCCACATAGCGCCGGCCGACGCGTTTGCCGGCGCCCAGGCTGGTAAGAACTTCATAGCCGATCGTGCCAGCCTGAGCGGCAAACAAGTCAACCGGGCGGTGCGGGCCGAGGAGTTCGACGCTTGCGCCGGAATGTGCGCAGTCGGCGGGTACATCGGTAACGTCGACGGTAATAAGGTCCATCGAAATGCGACCCACGACAGGTGCTGCGTATTCCCCGATGTAACCCTCGCCGGAATCGCCGAGGGAACGGAAATATCCATCCGCATAACCGACGCCGACCGTTGCGATGCGCGACGGTCGGCGGGCACGGTAGGCGGCACCATAGCCAACGGTCATGGTACTGTCAACGTTGCGGACTTGCAGGATTTTCGCATGCAGTTGAACGACTTGCGCCACCGGGGTCGCAATATCCGGCTGCGGCGCCACGCCATAGAGTGCCGCACCCGGGCGCACTTCATCGAGGTGGTAGGCGGCGGTCAGATAGATACCCGACGACGCCGCGATCCCCGCACGGGCCGGCGGGAGTTTGGCGCGCAGTCGATTGAAATCGTCCAGTTGGCGCCGGTTCATCGGATTTTGCCGCTCGTCGGAGCAAGCGAGATGGCTGATCACGGCGAGGATATCGAACGCGGCTAGCCGGTCGGGTGCGCCGACCAGTCGATCCACCTCGTCGCGTGGCAGGCCGAGTCGATTGAGCCCGGTGTCGACGTGCAGTATCGCCCGGAGTCGCATTTTTGCGTGCGCGGCCGCCACGCCCCAGCGCTCGATCTGGTCGAGGCTGTTGAGGACGGGGATCAGGCGATGCTCGATGAATGCAGCCTCAGCGCCCGAAAATACACCCCCGAAGACGGCAATGTCCGCATCCGGCAGGATTGCGCGAAGGGAAATGCCTTCATCGATTTGCGCCACATAGAATGTCCGGCAGCCAGCCTCCGCGAGTGCGGGCGCCACCATGCCCATCCCAAGTCCGTAGGCGTCGGCCTTGACCACGGCAGCACAAGCGGCGGGTGCCACGGCGTTCCGTAGCGTGCGCCAGTTTGCCGCGATCGCGGCGAGGTCGACGGTCAAGATCGCGTCTTTGTGCTCACCCATGTTCATGCGATGTCCGTCCGACGCCTTGAACGTTCGGCGCATACCGCTCCCATCTTGGCAATTTGTCGTTGGGTTGTCTCGCGGTTCCGGCGGCGTGCAGAAACCGAGGGCCGAGGACGATCGGTTGGAAATGCGCAAGCCTTGGGGTTACGACTCCCCACCCGGCGCATAATCGGTGCGTTCGAGATTGCCGAAACGGGTCAACGCACCCTCGAATTGAAGCGGAACGTTGCCGATCGGGCCATGACGCTGCTTTGCGATGTGGACCTCGGCGACGTTGTGAATTTTCTCGCCACGCTCCTGCCACTTGCGGTGACGGTCATCGAATTTGTCATCGCCTTCGTCGGACCGCTGCTTCGGCTCGGCCCGCTCGTGATAATATTCCTCGCGAAAGATGAACATGACCACGTCCGCGTCCTGCTCGATCGAGCCGGATTCGCGTAGGTCGGCAAGCTGGGGTCGCTTATCCTCGCGTTGCTCGACCGCGCGACTGAGTTGGGAGAGAGCCAGGACGGGCACGTTGAGTTCCTTGGCGAGCGCTTTGAGCCCGCGCGTGATCTCCGATACTTCCTGCACGCGGTTGTCGGGGCGCGAGACCCCGCCGGTCTGAAGCAGCTGCAGATAATCGACGACGATGAGGCCGAGCCCGTGCTGGCGCTTGAGTCGTCGCGCACGCGTGCGCATGGCCGCAACAGTCAGCGCCGGTGTGTCGTCGATGAAGAGCGGAAGGCGCACGAGCTCCTGCACCGCTTCGAGAAAGCGCGGGAAATCCTGCCGGCTCACTTCGCCGCGCCGGATGCGGTCCGACGATATTTCGGTCTGCTCGGCGAGAATGCGATTGGCGAGCTGTTCGGCCGACATTTCGAGCGAGAAGAACGCGACCTTTGCCCCCTCCGCCACCCGCGCATTGCCAAGTTCGTCGGGCTCCTCGCGATATGCCCTGGAGGCATTGAACGCGATGTTGGTCGCGAGTGCGGTCTTGCCCATCGATGGGCGCCCGGCAAGGATCACGAGGTCGGATGGGTGGAGCCCGCCCAATTTGCGGTCGAGGTCCAAGAGGCCGGTCGTGACACCGGTCACGTGGCTCGAGCGTTTGAACGCCGCTTCGGCCGACGCGATGGCTTGCGTCATCGCGTCGGTCAAGGAAATGAATCCGCCCTCGAACTGGCCTGTCGTCGCGAGATCGTAGAGGTTGCGCTCGGCTTCCTCGATCTGCTGAACCGCGGTCTCGTCGACCGACACGTCAAAAGCGCGATTGACGACCTCGCCGCCGAGGTCGATCAATTGCCGGCGCAAGTAGAGATCGTGAACCGTGCGGCCATATTCGTTTGCATTGATGATGCTGATCGCCGACCCTTCGAGTCGTGCGAGGTATTTCGTCCCGCCGATCTCGTCGAGCGCGCGATCCTGCTCGAAAAAAGCCTTGAGCGTTACCGAGTTGGCGAGCTGGCCGCGCTCGACGAGCTTTGCGCACGCCTCGAAGATCCGTTGGTGGCGCGTATCCGCGAAATGCTCGGCGCGAAGATATTCCGAGACGCGTTCGTAGGCGCGATTGTTCGCGAGCATGGCGCCGAGAAGCGCCATCTCCGCTTCGAAGTTATGGGGCGGTGTCCTTAAGCCGGCTGCGGCATCCGCGTCGCCATGCAACGACGCGACCGTGCTGTCCCTTCGCGCAGTCTCCATGGGGCGCGAGCTTAGCGCCACGAATTGTCATCATACAATCGCCGATATCGGCGGGATTGGAAGGATATCGGGGATAACTCTCAAGCGTCTGTATTCGCTTGCTCATCGTCGAGCGTCGATCGCAGGGCGAGCATTGCGTAAACGGCAGGCGTATGCGGTGGCCGCGCGCAGAATCGAATTGACCGCGACTCGGCGCTCGGACGTTTCAGGTCAGGCCAAGGCGTCGTTGGAAAGATTCCGCGCCGTCGCATGCTCGCGTTCCCAATCGACCATGTAATCGCGCGTGAGCGGGGCCGCGTCGGCACGCTTGGTAATTTGCATTTGGAAGACCATCTGCCGGAGATACTTGAACGCGCATTCGCAGCTTGCAAGGTAGTACTCCCACATTCTGCAGAAGCGCTCGTCGTAGAGCTTGCGTACTTCGTCTCGATTGGCCATGAACCGCTGGCGCCACTCGCGCAAGGTCTTGGCGTAATGGAGGCGCAGGATCTCGATGTCCGTTGCCCAAAGCCCAACTTTCTCGACGGCTGCCAGAACCTCGGAAAGGGCAGGGGTGTAGCCGCCGGGGAAGATGTATTTTCGAAGCCACGCGTTCGTCCCGCCCGGTGGCTCCATCCGGCCGATCGAGTGGAGCAAGCATACGCCATCGTCGGCGAGAAGGTCTCTGACCTTGGCGAAAAATCTCTGGTAGTGGGCCGGTCCTACGTGCTCGAACATCCCGACCGAAACGATCCGATCAAAGCGCCCTGTCTCCTGGCGGTAGTCGCGAAGCTCGAAGCGGACCCGGTCGGCGAGGCCCGCCGCCGCGGCGCGCGTCCGCGAGACTTTAAGTTGCTCTTCGGAAAGCGTGATGCCAGTTACGTCGATACCGTCCACCATGCGCGCCAGGAACATGCCGAGCCCACCCCAGCCAGAGCCGATATCGAGCACCTTCTGCCCCGCACCGAGCAGGAGCTTCGACGCGATGTGCCGTTTCTTGTTGTCTTGGGCCAGCTCGAGGCTTTCGTTGTCGGAACTGAAATAGGCGCAGGAGTATTGCCGGTCCTTGTCGAGGAAAAGATCGTAGAGCGAGCTTGAAAGATCATAGTGGTATGCGGCATTGCGTTTTGCCCGCGCAATCGGGTTGAAGGTGCGAAAGGGCCGGAGCGTGCGCTCGACAAAATAGGGTCTGACCTGGGCGGGCTCACGCTCCAATCGTTCCATGTTGCTCAACACGATTTCGAGGAAGCCGTAGAGATCGCCTTCCTCGATCGTGAGCGAGCCATCCATGTAAGCTTCGCCCGCATAGAGACTGGGGTGGAGGAAAAGCTTGTAGTGAAGTGCGGGGTCGTGGAGTCTGATCGTTGAGAAGGGCGCTTGCCCGTTACCGAATACGTGCGTGCCGCCGCGGGCATCGACGACCTTGAGCGTGCCCGATTTCACGATTGCCCGAAGCAGGTACCGAAGCAGCATGGTTGCCCTCCATGCTTATCCAAATTTTGTCTGCACGATCCATCCCTGTATGAACCGTGCAGTACGCCTAACGCATTATATAACAGCATGATTTTGGCGCTGTACAGCCCCGAGCGCGAGGCCGTTCGCCGACGCCTATGGGCAACGACGCTCACAAAGCGTCACGACCGTTCGATGGCTCGTAAAGAAAAGGGCGCCTATCGGCCCGGCGCACGGATCGGACGAAGATCCGCTTCAGGACGCCGGCGCGGCCTCGGCCGTTGCAGCGGCCTCGGGCGGGACCTCGGCCACACCGTCGCCGGCACCTTCGGTTTCGGCTGGTGGCGCTTCGGTTTTGACGATGGCGCCGCCATGCTCGATCTGAAGCTTGGCCTCCTCCTCGGAACGGGCGACGTTGACCGTGACGGTTACGATCACTTCAGGGTGCAATGCGATGCGCACCGGGTGAAGGCCGAGCGCTTTGATCGGATGGTTGAGCTGTATCATCCGACGCTCGACCTTCTGTGCCTCACTCGAAACCGTATTGGCGATGTCTCGCGCGGTGACGGAGCCATAGAGCTGGCCGGTCTCGCTCGCCTGCCGGATGAGCGTCACGGTAATATTATCGATTGCGCCAGCCGAACCGGATGCCTCCTTGAGCCTCGCCGCGTTCAGTGCTTCGAGGTGGCTGCGCTGCGTCTCGAAATATTCGAGGTTCGCCTTGGTGGCGCGCAGCGCCTTTTTTTGGGGCAGGAGAAAATTGCGCGCGAAGCCTGGCTTCACCTTCACGACGTCGCCGATTTTCCCAAGCGTCTCGATGCGTTCGAGCAAAATGACTTCCATGGCACTCACTCTCAAGTCGGGTCTGGCCCGAAGGGGCCAGCACCTTTGCGGCCGCCGCTATTGGATGACGTAAGGCAGCATCGCCAGAAAGCGCGCGCGCTTGATCGCCTTGGCGAGCTCTCGCTGCTTCTTGGTGGAGACCGCCGTAATCCGGCTCGGGACGATCTTCCCGCGCTCCGAGATGAAACGTTGCAGAAGCTTGATGTCTTTGTAGTCGATCTTCGGCGCATGCGGACCCGAAAACGGGCAGCTCTTGCGTCGCCGGAAGAACGGGCGGCGAGCCCCTCCCGTGGGACTCATTTCTCAACTCCTTCCGCCGCTGGGGCGGCGGGGGCCTCCGCTTCCTCCTGGCGGCGGCGTCCGCCGCCAAAGCGCGGCCGGTCGTCGTCGCGAAAACGCGGCCGGTCGTCGCCGAAACGCCCGCCCCGCCGGTCGTCGCGATCTTCCCGGCCCTTGTTCTGAAGCACCGCCGAAGGACCTGCCTCGAGCTCCTCCACGCGCACGGTGAGAAAGCGGATCACGTCCTCGTTGATCTGCATGTTCCGCTCCATCTCCTTCACCGCCGCCGCCGGAGCGTCGATGTTGAGAAGCATGAAGTGGCCTTTGCGGTTCTTCTTAACGCGATAGGTGAGATTCCGAAGGCCCCAGGATTCCTTCTTGAGGACCTTCCCTCCCTGCGTCTCGATGATGCCGGAGAAAGATTCGGTCAGAGCCTCGACCTGAGCGGCCGATACGTCCTGACGCGCGATGAACACGCTTTCGTAAAAAGCCAAATTTTGACTCCTTATGGCTGTTTCGCGGCCCGGCGCTGCATCGAGCCCAATCGCCCGGCCAGCCGCCCGAGCCTAGCCGGCACCGGCCGGCAAGGAGTAACGAAGCCGCGCAATATACACATAAGGTCTCGGAGCGCAAGGGTACGCATAGAGGACGGGGCATCGAGCCCATTGCGGTCCGTCGGAACAGGCCGGAGCCCAGGCCCATTTCGGGCGCTCGCGAAGGCACCGGCGTTTCATATTGCACCGAGCCGAAGCCCGGTATTTGCGATTTTCCGACGGTATCCCCTTGTTGGAGATAAGATTTTGCTTCGGGCCGGCATTGGCCCATCGGCGCGCGGAAGCGTCATGGCGCCTTTTCCTTCCCTTGACACGGGCGCGTTTGGCGCTATGAGTTCAACCCCACTTCGGCCAAGCTGCTGGGGCAGGCCCGATGCGGCCGACTGACCGAATTTTCCGCAACCACAGTCCGACATAGATGGCACGCGCATTCATATTCCCCGGGCAAGGGTCCCAAGCGGTAGGCATGGGCCGAGAGCTTTTCGAGAGCTTCGAGAGTGCCCGGCTCGTTTTCGGAGAGGTGGACGAAGCGCTCAAGCAAAAGCTTTCGAAGCTCATGTTCGAGGGACCGGAAAGCGAGCTCACGCTCACCGAGAACGCACAACCAGCACTCATGACCGTAAGCCTTGCGGTAT
>Ga0187766_10000488_pt1 | contig 22095 bp, 21 predicted proteins | sample 0216_QUI02_MP05__4_FD_132971 | JGI IMG/M metagenome (GOLD analysis project Ga0187766, IMG submission 132971) | Tropical peat soil microbial communities from peatlands in Department of Meta, Colombia - 0216_QUI02_MP05_20_MG | ecosystem: Environmental > Terrestrial > Soil > Wetlands > Peat ... | reverse complement strand
CAGCCCTCCCAGAAGGTGCTGCAGCAGCTGAACTCGGGCCAGATGTCCAGAGAGGAAGCGGTGCAGATGTTCCCGTTGGACCGGCGGCCCGCGGTGATCACCGCGCAGATGCAGGCGGCGCGCATCACGCGGGCGGTGATGAGCGAGCGGCAGCTCGAGGAAGTGATGGTGGACTTCTGGTTCAATCACTTCAACGTCTACGCCCAGAAGGGCGCGGTGAAGTGGATGCTCCCGGCCTACGAGCGGGAGGCGATCCGCCCCCACGTGTTCGGCCCGTTCCGCGATCTGCTCCTCGCCACCGCACGCCATCCCGCGATGCTCTTCTATCTCGACAACTGGCTCAGCACCCGCGCCGACCTCACGCTGCCGGGCGGAGCCAACGGGCCGCGGCGCGCGGGGCTCAACGAGAACTACGCGCGCGAGCTGATGGAGCTGCACACGCTCGGGGTGGACGGCGGCTACACGCAGCAGGACGTGATCGAGGTCGCCCGCTGCTTCACCGGGTGGACCATCGACCGGCCCCAGCAGGGGGGCGGCTTCGTCTTCCGTCCGATCGCCCACGACCGCGGGGAGAAGCACGTGCTCGGGCAGGTGATCCCGGCCGGTGGCGGCCTTCAGGACGGCGAGCGGGTCATCGACATCCTCGTGCACCATCCCTCGACCGCGCGCTTCATCGCGACGAAGCTGGCGCGTCGCTTCGTGAGCGACGATCCGCCGCCAGCCCTGGTCGAGCGCGCCGCCGCGACGTTCCAGCGCACCGACGGCAACATCCGCGCGGTGCTCGTGACGATCTTCACCTCGCCCGAGTTCTGGTCGGCCGAGACGTATCGCGTGAAGATCAAGACGCCGCTCGAGGTGGTGGTGAGCGCGGTACGCACCCTCGATGGCCGGATCGCGGTGGTGGTGCCGGGCGAGGGCGGAGGCGGTCCCGAGGTCGGCGCGGGCGGTGGCGTTGTGCTGGCGCGCGAGGTCGCGAAGCTCGGGGAGCCGCTCTACGAGGCGCAGCCTCCCACCGGCTATCCCGACCGCGCGGAGGCGTGGGTCAATACCGGCGCGCTGCTGGGCCGCATGAACTTCGCCCTGGGGCTGGCTCACAACCGCTTCCGCGGCGCCAGCGTGGACCTCGGCCGCTTCCTGGGCGGGGCCGATCGCGGCCAGCCGGCCCAGGTGCTGGACCGCCTGCTCGTCGCGGTCCTGCACGGCGAGGCCTCGCCGGACACGCGCGCGGTGCTCGCCTCCCAGCTCGAGAGTCCCGAGATCACCCGCACCACGGCCTACGACCGGGTGGCGAAGGACACCGACGTGGAGAAGCTCGCCGCGCTCGTGCTGGGCTCGCCCGAGTTCCAGAGGAGATAGGTCATGCACGACTGCACGCGACGGTCCTTCATGAAGGGGGGCGGGCTCGCGCTCCTGGCGCTGGGCTCCGTGCCGCGCTTCCTGGTTCGCACCGCGCTGGCCGACGAGCGGGTGGGACGGTCCAAGATCCTGATCGCGATCTTCCAGCGGGGCGCGGTTGACGGCCTCAGCATGATCGTGCCTCACGGCGATCCCGACTACTACGGCGCTCGCGGCAGCATCGCGATCGCCCGGCCGGCGCCCGGCGCGGCCGACACCACCGTCGATCTCGACGGGTTCTTCGGCCTGCACCCCTCGCTGGCCCCGCTCAAGCCCCTGTGGGACGAGCGGCGGATGGCCATCGTCCACGCGTGCGGCTCGCCCGACACCACCCGCTCGCACTTCGACGCGCAGGACTACATGGAGTCGGGCACGCCGGGCGTCAAGAGCACGGCGGACGGCTGGCTCGCCCGCGGGCTGGCCGCGTCGCCGGCCCCCGAGCCGGCCTCACCGTTCCGCGCGGTCGCACTCGGGCCGCAGCTCCCGCGCATCCTGCGCGGTGACGTCGGCGCGGTGGCGATGAACAACCTGAACGACTTCGACGTGAAGGACACCGCCGCGATGACGGCGGCCGGGGGCGGGACCCGCAAGGGCTTCGAGTCGATGTACGAGCAGGGTGTGCGCGACCTCCTCTACGGCACCGGCCGCGAGACCTTCGAGGCGGTGAAGATGCTGAAGACCGCCGCGCCGCAGCGGCTGACGCCTGCGAACGGCGCGGTCTATCCGCGCGGTCGCTTCGGCGACAGCCTCAAGCAGATCGCGCAGCTCATCCGGGCCAACGTGGGCATCGAGGTCGCCTTTGCCGACGTGGGCGGCTGGGACACCCACGCCGGACAGGGCAACGAGCGAGGCCAGCTCGCGACGCGGCTCAAGGAGTTCTCGGAGGGGCTCGCCGCGCTCGACCGCGACCTGGGCCCGCGGATGAGTGACGTGGTGGTCCTGACGATGTCCGAGTTCGGCCGCACCGTCCGCGAGAACGGCAACCGCGGCACCGACCATGGCCACGCCACCGCGATGCTCGCGCTCGGTGGGCCGGTCAAGGGCGGGCGAGTCTACGGTCGCTGGCCCGGCCTCCGACGCGACCAGCTCTTCGAGGGGCGGGACCTGGCCGTCACCACCGACTTCCGGAGCCTCTTCACCGAGGTCGCGACGCGCCACCTGGGCGCGCCGGCCGCGCCCCTGTTCCCGGGCTTCGTGGCGAAGAGCGCCCCGCTGCCCGGGGTGCTCGCCTAGCCGCCGGGTCGGCCGCGAGCCGGGCGCCCGCACGGCGGCCCTCGGCGATCAGCCGCTCGGCGAACCGGTCGGCGGCGGCCACGCGCCGGAACCCGGCGCGGTGGATCAGGGTGACCGGCAGCGCCGGCACCGCGGCCCGCTCGCGCTGGCACCGCGCCCGTCCCGCCCCGCCCAGCTCGGCCAGCGCCAGGCCGGGCGCGAGCCCCACGCCGAGTCCACCGCCGACGTACGCCAGGAGGAGCGACACGCTCGGAACGTCGATGGTGGAGACGGGTTGGATCCGCTCCCGCCGGAGGTAGTCCTCGAGCAGGCGACGGCCCTGGCTCTCCGCGCCGAGCCGCAGCAGAGGCTCGCGGGCCAGCCGCTCGGTCAGTGGTCCGCGGGCCGACGGCCGGCGCGGACCCACCCACACGAATGGCTGGTCGAAGAGGTGGTGCGCCTCGATCCCGGCCGGCGTCTCCTGACCGGTGACCACCGCGCAGTCCACCTCGCCGCGCTCGACCAGCCGCACCGCCTCGCGTGAGTGCGTGGTGGCGATCTCGAAGCGGAGCGCCGCCCGCTCCTCGAGCAGCCTCCGCAGCACCGGGACCAGCAGCGCCCGGCCCAGGTAGTCGCTCACCGCCACGCGAAGGGTGGCGGGCGGCCGCCCGGAGAGCTCGCCCAGGTGGCTGAACAGGGCCTCGGTCTCGGTGCCGAGCTTGAGGATGCCGGGCAGGGCGGCTTCGCCGGCGGCGGTCAGCCGCACGCCGCGCCCGGCCCGCTCGAGCAGCTTCACGCCCACGTGCCGCTCGAGTTTGGCGATCTGCTGGCTGATGGCGGAGGACGTGCGGTGCTGCAGGCGGGCGGCCGCGCCGACCGATCCGCTCCGGGCCACCGCGAGCAGGCTCAGCAGGGCCGGCAGGAGCGTCGCGTCGAGCATTAGCGGATCTTACGTGACGTGAAAGAATATTTCACTATACTTAACGGTCTCGAGGGACGAGACTCGCGAGGCGGACGGTTCCCGGAAGCGCCGCGACAAAGGAGTCCCACATGGCGTCATCGCTGCTCGACAAGGTCTGGAACGCTCACACGGTGCGCACGCTGCCCTCGGGGCAGACGCAGCTGCTGATCGGGCTCCATCTCGTCCACGAGGTCACCTCGCCGCAGGCCTTCCAGGCCCTGCGCGAGCTGAAGCTGCCGGTCCGCATGCCGGAGCGCACCTTCGCGACCCTGGACCACATCATCCCGACCACCGCCCAGCAGCGGCCGTTCGCCGACGAAGTGGCGGAGGAGATGACGGTGCATCTCACCCGCAACGCGCAGCAGAGCGGGGTGCCGTTCTTCGGGCTCGACAGCGGGCGGCAGGGCATCGTGCACGTGATCGGGCCCGAGCTGGGCCTGAGCCAGCCGGGCATGACCATCGCCTGCGGAGACAGCCACACCGCGACGCATGGCGCGGTCGGGGCGATCGCGTTCGGGATCGGCACGAGCCAGGTGCGCGACGTGCTGGCCACGCAGTGCCTGGCCATGGCCAAGCCCAAGCTACGCCAGGTGCGCGTGGAGGGCGCCTTGCCGCGTGGCGTCTACGCCAAGGACGTGATCCTGGCCATCATCCACACGCTCGGCGTCAACGGCGGGGTGGGCTTCGCCTACGAGTACGCGGGATCGGTGATCGAGCGGATGACGATGGAGGAGCGGCTCACCCTCTGCAACATGTCGATCGAGGGTGGCGCCCGCTTCGGCTACGTCAATCCGGACCAGACCACGTTCGACTACCTGCGCGGCCGCCCCTACGCTCCGCAGTCCGCGGCCTTCGATCGCGCGGTGACCTGGTGGAAGTCCATGGCCTCCGATCCGGACGCACGGTACGACGACGTGAAGCGGCTGGACGGAGGAGCGATCCAGCCGATGGTCACGTGGGGCATCAATCCCGGGCAGTCCCTCGGCGTGACCGAGCGCATTCCGCCCGCGGAGTCGGTGTCCGAGCCCGAGCGACCGACCCACCGCGAGGCGCTCGCGCACATGGGCTTCGAGGCCGGGCAGCCGATCGCCGGCGCCAAGATCGACGTGGTATTCATCGGCTCGTGCACCAACTCGCGGCTCTCGGACCTCCGCGTGGCCGCGCAGGTCGCCCGCGGCCGCAAGGTCGCGAAGAGCGTCCGCGCCATCGTTGTGCCCGGCTCGCAGCGTGTGGCCAAGGACGCCGAGGCCGAGGGGCTCCACGAGATCTTCCGCGAGGCCGGCTTCGAGTGGCGGAACGCGGGCTGCTCGATGTGCCTCGGCATGAACGACGACAAGCTCCGGGGGCGCGAGATGAGCGCCTCCACCAGCAACCGGAACTTCATCGGCCGGCAGGGCAGCCCCACCGGGCGCACCCTGCTGATGAGCCCGGCCATGGCCGCGGCGGCCGCGCTGGCCGGCGCGGTCACCGACGTGCGGGAGATGCTGCGATGAACGAGAACGCGCGGACGCAGATCGTCGGCCGCGGGATCCCGGTCCCCGGCAACGACATCGACACCGACCGGATCATCCCGGCGCGATTCCTCAAGACGGTCACCAACGAGGGGCTCGGGCTTCACGCCTTCGAGGACGCGCGCAAGCACGACCCGGAGCATCCGTTCAACCAGAAGGCGTACGAAGGCGCTGCGGTGCTGGTGGGCGGGCTGAACTTCGGCTGCGGTTCCTCGCGCGAGCACGCCCCCGAGTCGCTCAAGCAATGGGGGATCCGGGCCATCGTCGGCGGCTCCTTCGCGGAGATCTTCTTCGGCAACTGCACGATGCTCGGCATTCCATGTCTGGCCATCTCGCAGGACGACGTCCTGTGGCTGCAGCGGGCGATCGGCCGGGAGCCGCGGCAGGCGGTGACGGTGGACGTTGAGCGCCAGGAGGTGCGGTTCGGAGATCGCGCGATCCCCGCGCGGATTCCCGAGGGTACGCGCAACCAGCTCGTCTCGGGGGCGTGGAACCCGACCGGCGTGCTGCTGGAGGCGGGCGACGCCATCGAGGCCACCGCGAAGCGCCTGCCGTACGTCAGCGGCTTCTAGCCCGGACCGGCCGCCGGTGCCCACCGTCCGCACCCCGATGCTCGAGATCGGCTACGAGGAGCAGGGCCCGACGGGGGGCGACGCGGTCATCCTGCTCCACGGCTTCCCCGACGACGTCCGGACGTGGGACGCCGTGGGCAAGCCCCTCGCGGCCCGGGGCTACCGGGTGCTCGTGCCCTACCTGCGCGGCTACGGCCCCACCCGGTTCCTGGACGCGGCGACGCCGCGCATGGCGCAGCAGGCGGCGATCGGTCAGGACGCGCTCGACTTCATGGACGCGCTCCGGATCGAGCGCGCGACTCTCGCCGGGTACGATTGGGGCGGTCGGGCCGCCTGCATCGCCGCGATCCTGGCGCCCGCCCGCGTGCGCGGGCTCGTCACGATCGGCGGCTACAACGTGCAGAACACGCTGACGCCGCCGGGCCCGGTCTCCGCGGTGGAGGAGCGCGCGTACTGGTACCAGTGGTACTTCAACACCGAGCGCGGCCGGCTCGGTCTCGAGAAGAACCGGCGCGACGTCTGCCGGCTGCTCTGGCACGAATGGTCGCCGGGCTGGCGGTTCGACGACGCCACGTTCGACCGTACCGCGGTCGCGTTCGACAACCCGGACTTCGTCCCGCTCGTGATCCACTCCTACCGCCATCGGCACGGCAACGCGCCCGGCGAGCCGCGGTTCGACGCCATCGAGCGCCACCTGGCGACGCGGCCCCCCATCGCGGTGCCGAGCGTGATCCTGCACGGCCGCGACGACACCGTGGATCCGGTGTGGCGCTCGGAGAAGCACCTCGCCCTCTTCCCGGACGGCACCGAGCGGCGCGTGGTGGGCGATGCCGGGCACTTCATGCCGCGGGAGCAGCCGGCCGCGGTCGTCGATTCGCTCCTGACCCTGCTGGCCCGCACCCGCTAGCCGACCGCCTCCATGTGGATCGCTCTGGCGGTGCTGGCCGCGCTCTGCCAGGTCCTCCGCAACACCGTGATGAAGCGGCTCGGGCACTCGCTCGACGAGTACATCAACGTGTGGGGCCGCTTCACCTTCCTGCTCCCGTTCGCGGCCGCGTTCGCGGTCTGGCACGGCGTCCCCGAGCTGCGGCCCGGCTTCTGGCTCGCGTGCGCCTGCTTCGCGGTCTCCCAGACGATCTCCACGATGGCCCTGTCCAAGGCGCTCAAGCTCTCCGACATCTCGATGGTCACCGCGCTCTGGAAGGTGAGCCTTCTCGTGCTGGTGGTGCTCGGGTACTTCACGCTCAGGGAGCGGCCGACCCCGCTCGGAGTGGCGGGCATCGTGGTCAGCATGACCGGCGTATACCTGCTCAACCTGGGGCGGGCTCGCATCGCGTGGTGGGCACCGCTCGCGGTGCTCTTCACCGACCACGGCCTGCGCTACACGCTGCTCGCCGCGCTCTTCTTCGCCCCGTCCGTGGTGACGATCAAGTGGGCCATGCAATGCTCCGATCAGTTCACGGGCACGCTCGGGGGCTACCTGGCCGCGAGCCTGCTCGTGACGCCCATCGTGCTGGTGACGTCCCGGCGTCACTTCGCGGAGATCCCGCGCTACTGGAAGGCCTTCGTCAGCTTCGGCCTCTTCGCCACGCTCACCACGGTCAGCCAGGGGACGGCGTATCTCATGACGCTGTCGTCGTACGTGGAGGCGGTCAAGCAGGTGGAGATCCTGCTCGCGATGGGAATCGGCGCGGTGATGTTCCACGAGAAGCAGACCGTGCGCGACATCGCGCCCGGTGCGCTGGTGATGCTGGCGGGGGTCGTCCTGCTGAGCCTGGGCGGCTAGATCTCGGGCGGCTTGCCGTGGGTGGCGCGTACCACCGTCTTGATGCCGCCGCGTACCGTGAAGTCTCCGACCACCTCGATCCAGCGCGGCGCCGCCGCGGCCACGAAGTCATCGAGGATCCGGTTGGTCACGTCCTCGTGGAAGGCGCCCACGTCCCGGTAGGACCAGATGTAGAGCTTGATCGCCTTCAGCTCGAGGAGGTGGCGGTCCGGCACGTAGCGAACCCGGATCGTGGCGAAGTCGGGCTGGCCGGTGCGGGGGCACACGCACGTGAACTCGGGGATCTCGAGGCTGACCTCGTAGTCGCGATCCGGGTGGGGGTTCGGCACGACCTCGAGCAATCTCGAGGGCTCGCTCGGCATGGGGCGACGCTACCGCACGGCGCACGGGGCGGTCAAGCGCCTCACCGCCGCACCGAGAGCCCGATGCCGCCCGCGACCATCACGCTCGAGAGCAGCAGGACCGGGCTCAGGTGGTCGCCGGCGACCACCGCGGCGATCAGCACGCCGAAGAGCGGGGTCGTCAGCGAGCAGGTGGCGAGCGCGCTCGCGGGATACCGCCGGTAGAGATAGGAGCTGACGAGGAAGTTGAAGCCCGCGATGACCACGCCCTGGTAGACGAGCGACGTGGCCAGCGACACCGTGTAGCGGGTCGGCGCGCTCGCCTCGAAGATCAGGCTCGCCGCGAGGAAGCACGCGCTGCCGATGAGGGACTGGAAGACCAGGAGCTTGATCGGATCGAAGCGCTGCACCGCCCGCGCGGTGTAGACCACCCGCTCGCCGAGCAGGACCGCGCTGCCCGCCACCACCAGATCGCCCACCAGGGTCGACCCCTGGAAGGAGAAGTCGCGGGCGAAGAGCAGCACGATCCCCGCGTACGCGACCAGCACGCCCCAGACCTTGGCCGGGGTGAGCCGGTCGCCCGGGATCATGACGTGGGCCAGTAGCACCGCGTGCACCGCGTAGGAGTTCAGGAAGACCGCGCCGTGAGCCGCGGTGGTGAGCCCGATGCCGACGTTCATCGACCCGATCTGGATCGCGAAGATCAACCCCAGCGAACCGAGCACGCTCCACTCCCAGGGCCGCACGTGGAAGACGCCGCGGTGGCGGGTCCACCACGCGTAGGCGAGGATCGACAGCGCGCCCAGCACGAAGCGGAAGAAGGCGAGGCGCAAGGGCGGCGCGTCCGCGAGGCCGATCTTCACCGCGACGGGGTTGCCGCCCCACATCGCCGCGAGGAGGAGCGCGGTGGCGGCACCGCGCCAGTCGAGCGGACGGAGGGACGAGGGCACTACGAGGCGCGCACGCGGCGCCGAGAGACGGCCATGTCGGCGGCTATGGTAGCATGACGTCCCATGAAGATCGGGCTCGTCGGCCTTCCCAAGAGCGGGAAGACGTCGCTCTTCAACCTGCTGACCGGCGCGACGGTGGCCACCTCGTCCTACGGCGGCGCGCGCGCCGAGATGCACACGGGCGTGGCCCGGGTTCCGGACGCGCGCGTGGATCGGCTCACGGGAATCTTCAAGCCGAAGAAGACCACGTTCGCCACGTTCGAGGTGGTCGACCTCGCCGGGATCGCCAAGGGCGAACGGCAAGGCCTCGAGACCAAGGAGTTCCGCAACGCGGACGCGCTGCTGCACGTGGTGCGCGCCTTCCCGGACGCGACCGGCGCCGCCCCCGATCCCGCCGGCGACATCGACGACCTCGAGACCGAGCTGATCCTGGCCGACCTCGAGGTGGTGGAGCGACGTCTCGAGCGGCTCGAGGCCCAGCTCAAGAAGAAGCGCACGGATTCGGACGCGCACGAGCAGGCGGTCCTGCTGAAGGTGAAGCCCGCGCTCGAGGCGGGCCGGCCGATTCGCGCGCTCGGTCTCTCCGAGGACGAGGCGCGCGCGCTCCGTGGCTTCACCTTCCTCTCCCAGAAGCCGATCCTCCACTGCCTGAACCTGGCCGAGAAGGAGATCGCCCGCGGCGCCACCGTCCTCGAGAGCTTCGGGCTCGAGGCGGTCGCCCGGCGCCCGGCGACACGGATCGGCTGGGTCTCCGCGGTCATCGAGGCGGAGGTGGCGCAGCTCGAGGGCCCGGAGCAGGCCGCGTTCCTGGCCGACCTGGGACTCACCGAGCCGGCGATCCGCCGGGTGCTCGAGGACTGCTACGCCCTGCTCGGCCTCATCTCCTTCTTCACGGTGGGCGAGGACGAGGTGCGGGCGTGGTCGATCCCCCGCGGCACCCGCGCGCAAGACGCCGCGGGCGCCATCCACTCCGACATCGCGCGCGGCTTCATCCGCGCCGAGGTCGTCGGCTATGACGACCTGCTGGCCGTCGAGGGGTCGATGGCGGCCGCGCGCGACCGTGGGCGGCTACGGCTCGAGGGCAAGGACTACGAGGTCAAGGACGGCGAGATCTGCCACTTCCGTTTCAACGTCGGGAAGTAGCGCATTTACGCCGACCCCGAATCGTCGTGTAGTGGAAAGATGAAGCGGAAAGTCGACCGCTTCACACCCCGCTGCTGGTGATAGACGAGCGCAAAGGCCGCAACCACAGCCCACCTGCCCGGCGCTGCTCAAGTGCTTGAGCCCGCTGGCGATTTCCCCGGTCGGCTGGCCTACCTTCACTTGGTGCGCCTCAAGTTGCCCGATGAGCGGCCGGTCGATGAGCATGGGCAATGCTGCTGCTCGCTTGTACTTCGCGGCGACGTCAAGGAATCCGCTCAACCACCACCTGACCCCACCGGGCTCCCGACCTGGCCGGTTCCGAGGGCAAGACCGCCGAGACCGCCCAAGAGGGGGGTCTGCAAGTGCCTGATTTTGGGCTTTCAGAACGGCACCTCGGTCCGTTTCGAGCTGGCGGACAAGCGTTCGGGTGGTACTCCACCTGAAGCGTCTAGCTCCAGGATGCCTCAAGGGAGCACCGTTTCAATCGACTCCCCGCTTTCGCTACCTCCCTTCTTATGCACGAGGATTGCGGCCGCACCAAAAGGGTATCCGCCGGCCGGCCGCCAAACTCCCCGTCACTGGCCAGGCGCGGATGGGCCCCCGCCGCGTACCAGAAGGAGCCCCTTTCGAGACGGACCGCCGGGTTCCTGGCAGTTCGTGGCGCCTTCCCACGAGCCGGCGACGACTCCTCCGACAATAGGCCCTCCGGGGACCCTTCCCTCTCGCGTACGCGCGCGAAGGCGCATGACGCTCTCTCACTGTGGTTGATCGGCCGCGTTATGGCCCGATATATCCTGGCGCAGAAACACGGCCCGCTTTTTTTCAGCGCGCCTTACGAATCCCTTCGTCGCCCGCCTTGCCTTGTGATCACGGTCAGTGTGTGAGACATCCGACTTGACGCGGTCACAGTCGGGGGTCTTGCGGAACGTGTTGATGTCCATGAAGAGCTTCTTGTTGATCTCGACCATGATGCTCTCCACGCCATTGGTCGGGTCGCCACTCGATTGCCCCGGGCCAGGAACCCAACGTTCGCGCGTAAGCCACTGCGTCGGATGGCGTCTTAGGAAAACGGGTGACTCTGGACCAGTGACGGGCTCCTCATGTTGTCCTTTTCGGTCGAGGCGGGACCGTCCGTGCGGCAAGCGCCCGGAGACCGGCTACGTTCGTGATCACCAACTCGTGTCCGCGGCGTTCGACGAGCTGCGCCGACTTCATCTCATTCAGGCTGCTGCTGACACTCTGACGCGTGGTGCCTATCAGCATCGCGATTTCCTCTTGATTCAGAGTTAGCCCGATGGACAATCCATGCGCCGTGTCCCGTCCGTGTTCCTCCGCTAACGCGAGTAGGATCCGAGCGAGACGAGACCGTACATCCCGAAAGACGAGGTCCTCCATGCGAGACTGAAACCGGACGAGATGTCCGCCGATCTTCTTCGTTATCTCGTAAAGGATGGAGTTGCTCGAGCGCACAGCTCGAAGAAATACCGACTGCGGAATTCGGAGCACTACCGAAGAAGTCCTGGCCTCAGCGACGGCTTGGCGCGCAGCGCCCGTCATCACCGCGAGCGCGCCAAAGAACTCACCTGGCCGAACGTAGTGAAGGGTCAGTTCCTGACCGGTCGGAGATAGTCGCGACAAGCGCACCAGTCCCTTTTCCAAAAGATAGACATGCTTTGGGTGTTGCATCGGAAGAAAGATCGTTTCTCCACGAGCGTACGTGCGGGTCTGAGATGCATGGCGGACCACCTCAGCCTCAACCCGCGGCAACGTTGACAACCAATTGTTGCCTCGAACGTGCCAGATCACTTCGCTTCTCCGTAGTCTTCGAACAAACGTGGTGTCGGCCAGCCGACAGCTTTCTTTCCCGAATTGGGTTGAGAATCGCCCAGGGAATCTGGACCACGACGATGTTTGTGTCAAGGTGTCTTTTCGTCGAACCATCGGGATCCGATCTCCGACGCTAGAGTTGTGACCGCGGTCGGATCCATGCGGCCACGCTAGACTCAGGTGCACGGCGACGACATGACGAACGTGCTCAACACACACCAGTTCTCGCTGTCGACCGCCCCGGCCGGGCTCGGAGGACGTCGATTCACGCTCGCCCTCGTGCTGGCCTCGGCGGTCGTCTTTTGCGTCGTGGCCCCATTCGCGGCCCGGCCCTTGAGCCGGGTCGACGCGTTCATCCCGATCTATGAGTCCGCACTCGTTCTGCTCGATCTAGTCACGGCGGTCTTGCTGTTCGGACAGGCCAGCGTGATAGGCACCATGGCCCTCTGGGTGCTGGCGAGTGGCTATGTGTTTACAGCGCTCATGACCGTCGTGCACGCCATTAGCTTTCCGGGGCTCTTTTCCGCGACCGGCCTGCTCGGAGCCGGTCCCCAGACCACCGCCTGGCTCTACATGTTCTGGCACGCGGGGTTCCCGCTCTTCGTGATCGGGTACGTCCTGCTCAAGGGTCGCGGGCATGCCATCCCGTGGGGGAGTGGCCCGGCAATCGTAACGACCGTGGGAGCCGTCGCCGTGATCGTCGCCATCCTCACGCTCCTGACGACCGCGGGCCACGCTGCGTTACCCGAGCTCATGCGGGGCGATCACTATACGCGCGCGCAGACCGCAACCATCATGGCGACGTGGGGCCTCAGCCTGGTGGCCCTCCTGGCGATCTGGCAGAGCCGACCACTCGCGATGCTCGACCTCTGGCTCACGGTGGTGCTGTCTGCCTGGCTGTGTGATATCGCGCTGGCCGGTGTCCTCAACGCGGCCCGGTTCGACCTCGGCTTCTACGCCGGCCGGACCTATGGCGTGCTGGCCGCAAGCGTCCTCCTCGTCGTCTTGCTGACCGACCAGGGGCGGCTCCACGCACGGCTCGTCGAGGCTCACCAGGCGCTGGGGCAGCAGACCCAAGGCCTCGAAGCGACCGTCCAGGAACGGACCCAGATGCTGGCCGCGATCGTCGAGGATTCCGACGATGCGATCATCAGCTTGGACCTAGACGGCACTATCACCTCGTGGAACGCAGCCGCGGAGCGGCTGTTCGGCTACCGGGCCGAAGAAGCGATCGGGCGAACGCGCGCGCTCATCATTCCGCCGGACCGGCAGGCCGAGGAGACGACCGTGCTCCCGCGGATCCGCAGCGGCGAGCGTGTCGATCATTTCGAGACGGCCAGGCGCACGAAGGATCAGCGCATCCTCGACGTCTCCCTGACGATGTCGCCGATCCGGGATGGGCAGGGGACGATCACGGGCGTGTCGAAGATCGTCCGCGACATCACCGAGCGAAAGTGGACGGAAGCGGCGCTCCGCCAGAGCCACGCGACGACGCTCGCGCTCCTCGATTCGGCGGCCGAAGGCATCGTCATCGTCGATGAAGGGGGCCGCATCACTAGTGTCAATGGGCAGGTCGAGGAGCTGTTCGGGTATTCCCAGGGCGAGCTGATCGGGCAACTTGTAGAAGTGCTGATCCCTGAGCGATCCTGGCTGCAGCATCGACAGCATCGCGCCGACTACCTCGCGGCCCCCGAAGTCCGAGCGATGGGAAAGGGGCAGGAGCTTACCGGACGGCGCCGGGATGGCAGCGAGGTCCCGGTGGAGATCAGCCTGAGTTACATCCGGACCGCGGGAGGACTGCGGGTGATGGCCTTGATCACGGACATCACCGAACGCCGAACCCTCGCGGAGTCCAGCCGTCAGGCCGAAAAGCTCGCGGCCCTTGGGGCACTGTCGGCCGGGATCGCGCATGAGCTCAACAATCCCCTCGGGGTGATCATCAGTCGGATCGAGCTGATGCTCCTGGAGGACGAGACGCAGGCGTTGAGCGCCGTCGTACGGGAGGATCTGCAGGTCGTGCACCGGCAGGCGCGGCGCATGGCGCGGCTTGTCCAGAGTCTCCTGGCCTATGCGCGACCGATGGCGCCTCCGCGAGGCGCGGTCGACGTGAACCAAGTCGTCGACGAGGTGCTCCTCTTCGCCGAGAAGCAGCTGGCGAAGGAGGGCGTGCGGATCGTGGCGACCCTGGATCGCAGCCTCCCGCCCATCGTCGGCGATGGGAATCAGCTAGAACAGGTCCTGCTCAACCTGCTGACTAATGCCCAGCAGGCGATTGACGGCGGAGGCGAGGTCCGCATCGTGACCCGGCGGATCCTCGACCCGCCGGGGACCATCGAGCTCATCGTCGCCGACACGGGCCGGGGTATTCCGCCGGAGCTGCTCTCGAAGATCTTCGAGCCATTCTTCACCACCAAGGCAGCCGGCACCGGCCTCGGGCTGTCGATTACCTCTCGGATCGTCAAGGAGCACGGGTGGATGATGCACGTGCAGTCCGCGCCGGGCGAAGGCACAGAGTTCACGCTCCGTCTCACGACCGAGTCGTAAGCCGCGGCGCCTCCGGTCGAAGCGGGTCGGTTCACGTTTGCAAGGCTTGCTGAATGGCCGCGAGCAGGGCTCCGTTCGAAAATGGCTTGGCCAGGTGAACCGTTGCCCCGGCTTTGCGCGCCTGCTCTTGCGATTCGGGCGCGGGATAAGCCGTCATCAGCACGGCAGGAATGGGCGGCACCCGTGCGCGGGCATGACGAATCACCGCAAGTCCGTCGAGCCCGGGCATCTGCAGATCGCTGACGACGAGGTCAGGACCCTCCGCATCGATGGTCGCGATTGCATCGCGGCCTGAGGACGCCGTGAGACAAGTGTAGCCCGATCTCCTCAGGAGCCGCTCCAGCGTCTCCAGGAGATCCGGATCGTCATCGACGATAAGCACCCGAGAACTCACGTCAACGCTCTCTCCCAACGCAGCGCCACGGCTTTCAAGGAGCAAGGAGTGTACCAATCGATAGCGCAGCGACAATCCTTGGGAACGGGGCCGGCGGCGCGGCACACGTCCAGCCCAAACCGATCGTGTCGCAGGTGGCGGAGCCAGTGATGTGACCACGGGCGGACGGTACCAGGATCTGTGATCGGGCACGCGAGCGACGGGAGATCCGATGACCGACCAGCACACGGACGGAGAACCGACTGGGAACGGCTGCCCCACCTGGGGAAGTCGTGACCTGGAGCACGCTGCGTGTATAACCCAAATCAAGTGAACTGACGGGGTATTCCGGACCCGGCGGCTGGCAGCGCGATTGCACGGGTCTGATCGTGCCGACGGACTTTTCCGAGCCGGCGAACCGGTGCGCATTAGGAGAATTGCCCTTCAGGCTTGTCACGACGGGTCAGAGCCCCGAGGCTCGCATTGAGACCTGGGCGGCGAGGCAGCCGCAGGCTCCTCATCTGAGCGGTCTCAAGTGAGCCGGAAGCACACGAAAGGAGGAGTCGTCATGGACGCTATCACACGGTGGGATCCCTTCAAGGAGCTAGATGACCTGCAGAACCGTCTGGCCACCCTCTTCGGCCGCGCGCCCGTGCGGAAGGACGTGGGCAAGGAAGAGGCCATGACGGTGGCCGAGTGGGCTCCTCTGGTGGACATCGTCGAGGACGACAAGGAGTACCTCATCAAGGCCGAGTTGCCTGAGGTCAAGAAAGAGGACGTAAAAGTCGCGGTGCAGGACGATGTGCTCACCATCACCGGGGAGCGGAAGTTGGAGAAGGAGGAGCAGGGGAAGAAGTCTCGCCGGGTGGAGCGGGCGTACGGTAGCTTCACCCGGAGCTTCACACTCCCGGAAGATGCCGATCCGGCCAAGGTGAACGCCGAGTTCAAGGACGGCATCCTCAAGGTTCGTCTGGCCAAGTCCGAGAAGGCGAAGCCTAAGAGTATCGAGGTAAAGGTCAGTTAGTCCGCCGGCGGGCTCGTAAGCGGGACTGACACCATGTTCGACATGAGTGCCCTGCGCGAGCAGATGGTGCGCCACCAGATTGCCGCGCGTGGGATCACCGAGCCCCGCGTGCTTGACGCAATGCGGGCAGTCCCTCGGGAAGCATTCATGCCGGAGGCGATCGCGGAGTTTGCCTACGAGGACAGCCCGCTGCCGATCGAGGAAGGCCAAACCATCTCCCAGCCCTACGTCGTCGCTCTTATGGTTGCCGCGATCGAGCCGCATTCCGGGGGTCGCGTCTTGGAGATCGGGACAGGGTCGGGGTATGCCGCCGCGGTGCTGTCCCGGACCGTCGGCCATGTCTACACGGTGGAACGGCACGCGGCCCTTGCGGATCTGGCACGGGAGCGCATGCGGAGCTTGGGATATGGAAACGTCGAGGTACTCCACGGCGACGGCAGTCTAGGCTGGCCCGCGCACGCACCGTACGATGGCATCATCGTGACGGCAGGGGGGCCACACGTGCCGCGCCAGTTGCGGGAACAGCTGGCCGTGGGCGGTCGCATGGTGATCCCGGTCGGGCCCGATCTCCGTCAGCAGGAGCTCGTCCGCGTGACTCGGGTCACGTCCGATCGATTCGAGGAAGAACGACTCGGGCCGGTTCGCTTCGTGCCGCTAGTCGGCGCGGACGCGTGGGAAGGCCCCGGGATCGTTGGCCTCTCGGGCGGACGTGGCACCCGCCCCGCCACGCTCGCAGCGCTGATCCGGGAGGCGGCCGAGCCGATCGCCGAGATCGACGAGGTCGACCTCGACCCACTCCTCGATCGGATCGGCCCTGCGAGGGTCGTTCTCTTGGGCGAAGCGACGCATGGCACGGCCGAGTTTTATCAGATGCGCGCCCGCATCACCCGAGAACTGATCACGAAGCGCGGGTTCACGATCGTCGCTGTGGAAGCCGACTGGCCCGACGCCGCGCGGGTCGATCGCTATGTTCGTCACAAGCCGGTGGTGCCGGAGCCCAGCCCCGCGTTCACCCGGTTCCCGACGTGGATGTGGAGGAACGCTGAGGTCCATGACTTCGTGGAGTGGCTTCGATACTGGAATGCGGGCTGTCCGGACCCGACCCGCCGGGCGGGATTCTATGGCCTCGACCTCTACAGCCTCTTCACATCGATCGCGGCGGTGCTGCGTTACCTAGACGAGGTGGACCCGGACGCCGCGGCGCTCGCCCGTCGGCGCTACGGTTGTCTCAGCCCTTGGCAACGGGATCCAGCAGTCTATGGCCGCGTCACCCTGACCGGACAGTACCGGACCTGCGAGGAACCGGTCGCCCGGATGCTGCGGGATATGATGGAGCGTCGCCTCGAGTACGCAGTGCATGACGGGGAGCGTTTCCTTGACGCGGCCCAGAATGCTCGGCTCGTGGCGAACGCAGAGCGCTACTACCGTGTCATGTACGCAGGTCACGTGGACTCATGGAACCTCAGAGATCGCCACATGTTCGACACCCTCGATCTATTGCTCAGGTTCCACGGGCCGGACGCCAAGGCCGTGGTCTGGGAGCACAACTCCCACGTCGGCAATGCCGCGGCGACCGAGATGAGTGCCCGCGGCGAGTTCAATGTGGGCCAGCTCTGCCGCGAGCGCTTCGGGCAGGACGTCTTCCTCATGGGGTTCGGCACCGACCACGGCACTGTCGCAGCGGCGCATGACTGGGATGCGCCGATGCAAGTGGTGGCCGTCCGGCCCTCCCATGCAGACAGCTACGAGCGTCTGTTCCACGACTCGGAGGTGCCGGCGCTCGTGCTTCCGCTGGGTCCTGCGGCCCGGCCCGCGGTGCGGGACGAACTGCACGCACCTCGTCTCGAGCGCGCCATCGGCGTGATCTACCGGCCGGAAACCGAGCTGCAGAGCCACTATTTCCAGGCGGTGTTGCCCGCCCAGTTCGACGAGTACATCTGGTTCGACGAGACCCAGGCGGTTCGGGCCCTTCCCGCCCTCGCGCGCCAAGGGGTGCCGGATACCTACCCGTTCGGTGTGTGACTTGAGGTGCCGCGGCTATGAACGCCTACTACCGCGCCAGCTAGGTCGCTCACCCGGCGCACTATGCCTTCGCTCGAGGAGGCGACTGAGAAGGCGACCCTGCTCATGCGGGGCTTCGCCGAGCGCACCGGCCTTTCCTCCGACCGCCCGCAGCAACGATACTTATGGACTGACGCCTTCGCAGTCTGCAACTTCCTCGGTCTCGGGCGCTTGATAGGTGACACGTCCTACACGGGTCTCGCGCTGCGGCTCGTCGACCAGGTGCATCACGTGCTTGGACGCTACCGCGCTGATGACCCGCGCGCCGGCTGGCTCAGCGGCCTGGGCGACCGGGAGGGCGAGTCCCATCCGACCCGCGGTGGCCTGCGCATCGGTAAGACCCTGCCGGAGCGACGTCCTGGGGAGCAGTTCGATCAACGGTTAGAGTGGGACCGGGACGGTCAGTATTTTCACTATCTGACGAAGTGGATGCACGCTCTCGACCAGGTTTCGGCCGCCACAGGCGATCCACGATTCAATCTCTGGGCGCGGGAGCTTGGGGAAGTGGTTCACGCCGCCTTTACCCGACCAGCGGGCGGACGAGCCGGTTACCGCATGGCGTGGAAGATGAGTACAGACCTGTCCCGACCGCTCGTTGCCTCCATGGGACAGCACGACCCGCTGGACGGCCTCATCACGTGCGCACAGCTCGGGACCACCGCGGCGCTCCTATCGAACGGAGTGCAGGGGCCGGACCTACAGCGCGCGATCTCCGACTTCGTCGCGATGATCGAACACATCGATCTCCGGACCGAGGATCCCCTCGGCTTGGGCGGCCTCCTAGCGGACGGCTATCGAGTCGCCCAGCTCATGGTCCGCGGCGTGTTCGCTGACGGGGTTCTCCTCAAACGGTTGCTCGCAGCGGCCCAAGAGGGCCTAGTCCATTACTCACGCCACGGAGACTGGCAACAACCAGCGTCGCGGCGCCTCGCCTTCCGCGAGCTCGGGTTGGCGGCCGGCCTGGCCGCTATCGAGCGGCTTCAGAAGGACATGGACTGGGGCCACCGGCGCGCCTTCGGTAGCGACGAGCTGCGTGCCTGGGTGCACGCTCTGGGCTCGTACATCGGGCTCCGCGATGTGATCGTATCGGCATGGCTCGCGCCCGAGCATCAGCGCGTGTACACATGGTCGGAGCATCGCGACATCAACGAAGTGATGCTGGCAACAAGTCTTGTCCCTGACGGGTTTTTGATCATAGCTGCGCGCGGTGAGACCTAAGCTCCTCGCGAACGGCGGGGAAGACCTTGGGGCGAGTAGTCCGGGTGGGTGACGACGGCCTTTGTTCCTGAGGGGCCGTTATCGCGGTACATAAGCATGCGGATCACCCCGGGGCACCAATACTTATGTACCGAAGCTTCGAGTGGCTGCGGCACGGGGCCACGCCGGAGCTCGCCACGCCGCCCTTGTTCACAGTGTTCGACGCCCCGTACGCCCGGAACAAGGACCTCCGCTGGCAGCCGCTTCGTGTACGTCGCAACGTGATCGAGGATTTCCTGGACGAGCAGGACGTGGTGCTGCCGGTCAGGCGCCTCGATGACGACGGGCCGAAGGCGTCGCAGGAGGTTCTCACGCACGGCTGGGAGGGACTAGTGGCCAAAGACCCGCAATCTCTCTAGGTCGGCGGACGCGCACACAAGTGGCTCAAGGTCAAGCAACCGCATTACCGCGAAGACGAGCGCGACTGGGAGCTGCGTCGATATCCGTGGCCACAGCTCGGATCTCGCCGCAGACGTCCAGGCCGTTGCGACCGCCCTTCCAACGTCCAGTCGCTCCTGACGACGACCGGGGCCGGGCGGTGTTCACACTTCTAGTCGAACCGCAGCACTCACCCCCGGCAGTTCCAGTCAAATGCCGTGACACTTACCCGGTAAGACGCGCCAGTCTTCTTGAGCGGCACCTCGAACTCGGTCCGGCCGTTGGCCGCGATGGTGCCAAAGACGAAGCCGGTGTCGCGAGCAACCACGTCGCCGGAGCCGTCGAGCGTCTCCACGAGCAGGCGCACCCCCTTGGCCGCTTGCCCGTAGTCGTTGTAGACCCAGCCCTGGATGACCGGCCGGCCGGCGTGCGTGGTCCCAACTTCCCAGTTCAGTCGGATGCGTGCGTCAACGCTCGACGTAGCGTTCAGGGCCACGGCCGAGCCCGTGGGGTAGAAGGCTACCGGCAGGATCATCATCGCCGCGAGCAATAAGGGCCTGATCGGGTTCATGGTCCTCCTCCCGGTTGTAGGATGCGTCGCTGGTCGAGACGGATGCAAGGAGTCTCAACGCCGACCTGGCGCCCGCGGTATGCGGCCGCCTCGCGCTGCGCCGACAGACTACCGGGCGGCGCCTCGCAGCTGTTTCCGCGCGCTTGCGCGCAAGAGCACCTTGCCGTCCTCGGAGACGTAGATGTATTCGTGCTTGCGGTCGTTCCCGGTGTCGTCTGTGAGCTGCCCCTTGTGCGTGATCTGCGCTCGGTAAACGGTCTGGTCTTGCCAGGATTCCTTCGTGACTCCGTGGATGGTGCCCCCCTCTCGTTCCCGCTCCAACGTCGACATCACCACGGCCGGAAGCTGTTCGAGGCTAGCCCGTTGAACCGTGGTGGAGCCGTCGTCGGCATGAGCCCTCGCCATGGCGGTGCCGGCTACGAGCATCGCCCCCACCAGTACGATCTGGGCCGCGTGTCTCATGGCGTACCTCCTTCTCCTCTGCGAATACGATCTAGCTCATGGGCCCGTAGACCGGGTCTGCCGACGCATCGACCGCGGCAGCGATATCCAACGAGCGGGCATGACACGAGAGGTGTTCGATGGACTGACGGTCAGCCCAGAGGTATACGGGGTCGTCCAAGCGGATAGACTGGGCGCAGGTAACGCAGACCGGCGGGTCCATCGTGCGGGCCCTCCCTCACGGTCGGCGGGCCATGCAGCGGCGCGCCGTCGAAGTCTCGATGCCCGGTTGACATCAACCCTGGAGCAACGGCCCTGCCAACACTACTCCAAATCGCAGACTAGACAAGGGCTGCATTCAGATGTCTCGGTCGTGGCGTGCCAGAGCGCGCTTCTCGATTCTGGGCTCCTGTTAGGCGCCGTGCGTCGCGCTCGCTGGAACGATACGAGCACGTGCTCCCCGACGAGCTGCCCGGCGCTCGAGAAATCGGCAACCAAGGGCTTCGGCTGTATCTCGGGGAGCCATTTCACCCCATAGCGGAAGACGATGGTGTGAAGCGGAAAGTCCCCGCGCCGGAGTCAGCGCCTAACTCACCGAGCGAATAGGCAGAACCGCCGTCGCGCCCTCTCCGTGAAGGCGAATGCCACTTCCGTTTCAACGTCGGGAAGTAGCCCCGAGCCGCCCCCAGGCGGCCCAGTGCCGATCGCTCACCATCTCGCAGCGTAGGTTGCCGAGCTTCGCCGCCTCGATCTGCGCGACCACCTCCGGGAGCGTGAACGCGGCGCAGAGCGAGTGGAAGAAGTCGCGCTTGAGGACCGGCGGCTCCGCGGCCGAGTAGGTCTCGACGATCTCGCGGGCCCGCTCCGCCGACTCCGGCCGATGGAGGTCGGTGACCAGCACCGCGGCTCCCGCGCGGCCCAGCCGCCCGATCTCCGACCAGAGCACCTCCGGCCGCGGCAGGTGATGGAGCAGGCTGTTGGAGACGATCCCGTCGAAGCCGCCCGCCGGGGCATCGAGGCCGGGCAGTCGCGCGCGGACGAGGCGCACCTGCTGGCCGAGCCCCGCCGCGGCCACCGCGGCCCGGCCGGGCGCGAGCATGGCTTCGGAGCCGTCGACCCCGATCACGGTGATGGAGGGCAGAGCGCGGCAGAAGCGGATCGGGATGTCGGCGGGTCCGCAGCCCAGATCCACCAGCGCGCCATGATCGATCTCGGGGAAGAGGGTGCGGAACCGATCGACGAAGGCCTGGTTCACCGACGCGAAGTCGGCGGCCGCGTAGGCCGCGGCCTGCTCCGCGTCCGTCATGAGCTCGGGCTCGAGCACCCGGTTCATCCCCGCGCGTCCTTCACGCCCCGGTGGCATTCGAGCGGGTAGGTCAGCACCAACCGGTCCGCGGGGTAGACGCGGTCGGGATCGTAGCAGCCGACGGTGAGGGCCAGCGGGTCCTGGGTGCCACGCAGGTCGCCGTCGCGGTGCGACGCGCACGCGCTGGTGCAGAGCTCCAGGTGGACGTGCGGAACGTTCGCGGAGTTGCCCGACGCCCCGGAGAGCCCGATGACCTGCCCGCGCGATACCGCCTGCCCGCTCGCCACGAGCGCGCGCGTGAGGTGGCAGTACACCGTCCAGCGGCGAAACGCGCGATGGGCCAGCACCACCCCGACGCCGCAGCCCGCCTCGTAGTCGATCAGGAGCGAGACGACGCCGTCCGCCGCGGCCAGCACCCCGGTGCCGACGGGCGCCGCGAAAT
>Ga0187766_10000485_pt1 | contig 22168 bp, 18 predicted proteins | sample 0216_QUI02_MP05__4_FD_132971 | JGI IMG/M metagenome (GOLD analysis project Ga0187766, IMG submission 132971) | Tropical peat soil microbial communities from peatlands in Department of Meta, Colombia - 0216_QUI02_MP05_20_MG | ecosystem: Environmental > Terrestrial > Soil > Wetlands > Peat ... | reverse complement strand
GGCGCTGCCGCGCCCCTGGGCCGGCTGGCACATCGCGGAGAGGGCGAGCTTCCGCACCGGACTTTGCTAGTTGCAGGCATTCTTCCGCGGCCGCGCCTGCCCGTCAACCTATTTTCCACTCAGCCGAGCAGCTCCATACGGAGGCGATCGCGCGGCTGGGACGCACCACGGTTGTCTTCGATCTCGCTCGCGCACACCTCCTCTACGGTGAATGGCTCCGCCGCGCCCGCCGCCGGACCGATGCCAGCACCCAGCTGCGAACGGCCTACGAGATGTTCGCCTCGATGCCTGCCGAGGCGTTCGCCGCACGAGCGGCCCGCAAGCTGCGCGCAGCAGGCGGTAGGCGGCTCACGCGACTCGCACGCACTACGCCGCAACTAACTCCCCAGCAGACGCAGATCGCATTCCTGGCCAGCGATGGACGGTCCAACCAAGAGATCGCCGCGCAGCTCTTCATCAGCCCCCGGACGGTCGAGTATCACCTCCACAACGTCTTCCGCAAGCTCGACATCGCGTCACGCAATCAGCTCGCGCAGGCACTCGACAGAAAGCCCTCCAGCCGAGTGGAGACCGCTGGTTCACCGCGATGATTCACTGAAGCAATGCCGACAACCGGGTGTCTTCTGCAAGATCCCGCCCTCGGGCGTCGCACGCGAGCCCAGCGGTGTGGGAGCGGCCTCGCGTACGCCCTCGGGCGTCGCACGCGAGCCCAGCTCTGTGGGAGCGGCCTCGCGTACGACACCACACGCGGTAGGACGGCAGCCTGTATGGGGTCTACTAGGGGGTGGTTACTCGCTTTTCTGGCCAGCAATAGACGAAAGCTTGCACGCTGCCGGGCGCGGTGCTGGTGCTCGTCGCCAATACGGTCCAGCCACTTCCGTGACCAATTCGAGTGGAGTCTGTCACCGTTCCGCCGTTCACCTGAAAGCCTCCTGATATCGAGCGGTAGCCGCTCGAGCAGCTGGCACTCGCCTGTGCGGTGGCGCCCGGCGAAAGGGTCACCAGAGGGCTTGGGTCGACTTCGATCGCCGGCAGCGTCTCTGGCCCCGGGGGTCCTTGCAGACCCCGGTCGCCCCTAAGACCCTTTGGACCGGCGTCGCCCTTGTCGCCTTTGGGCCCTGTGTCCCCCTTGGGACCTTTCGGGCCGGTGTCACCCTTCGGCCCTTTAGGCCCTGGAGGTCCAGCGGGGCCGATATTCCCCTTCGACCCTGGAGGTCCAGCGGGACCGGTATTTCCCTTCGGTCCCGCAGGGCCTGAAGGAGCTGAAGGACCACGGGGCCCACGGGCCTTCTTGGAGATCTGGTCGAGCACGCTTGGCTTGATCTGATTGATGTCGGTGATCACATATTGACCAGCGGCGACCGCTCCCCCCCAAGCGCAAAGAACAAAGCAAGCACCGCGATGAAGACAGCAGACGAAGGCCTACGCATCCCAACTCCTTTCTCGGACGACGCTGCACAGCAACGCGCACCGACGAACAACCACCCGCGAGTGCGGCTAGGAGAGGCGAGCGTAGGCAAGGTGGACAGCGGCGCCTATCGGTCACTTGACCGATCTTTAGAGCCCGGGTGCGCTCGCGCGCACGCAGGATCAACTCCGGGGTTCGAGTCCCCAGGCGGACTCTGCGGATTGGGTCCCGGGGCATGGTTTCAGTGGTTCCTACGGTCGGCACCGCGACTGTTTGCGCCGACACCTACCTTGAGGCAAGCGTCCTCCCCCTCGCTAGCCAAAGTCAGTACGTGGAGGTATCAAGATGGCGACCGTCACGCAGAATCCCGCGATCTTTGAGCCGCAGGCCGCGTGCTCTGAAGTGAGCTCGGCATACGACAGAGACTCGGGATTAGTCATGTCCGCCCACATCCTCATCTCGGTGAAGTACGAAGCTGACGCAACCGACGGACAGCGAGCGCTCGCTTGGCTCGTGCCTGAGCTTGCCCGTGCCGGCCTGACACTGACCGAGCGCGACGACGTGCGCACGTGGGATGGCGTCATCGATGGCGATGACTACGCGCGGCTCGCCGATGCTTGGGACTTGGACGAGCACACTGCGACCCATCGCTACGCGTTCGACGGCATGGAGTGGAAGTCGGGCGGCTCGAGCCCTGTCGTCTGGGTAACCCTCGACGTGACCGAGCTCGATCCGCTCGAGGGTCATCTGGCTCGCGCAGCGGCTTAGTTAGTCACCCCGGGGAGAAGCCGGATCGGGAAGACGTGCCCGCAACGGGGCGGACGATGTGACGCCGGGCTTCGCGGGCGCGCGATCGCCTGGCCACGGGACGCGAGCTCTGCCGAACCGGATGGCGAGATCGGTCGTATCGCTCACTGAATCACGCTTACAGCCATTGCTACTTCACGGGGGGCCCCGATGAGCACGTACGACATTCACATGCCCCGCGACCGGCTGCTCGAGTGTCCGACCTGCGGTCTTCCCGCGGAGATCCCGACCGCTTCACGCTGGGCGGCGCGCCAGGTCCGGTCGAGCACGTCAAGCTCGTCTGCGTCGTAGGGCACTGGTGCACCCCGCCGCTTGACCAACTCCAGGTGACACGACCCGAGCCACGCCGAGCGCGACGCACGCCCGCGAGTGACGCGCCGCCGCTGGACGAGATCCCGGATGCCGGCGTCTAACCGCTGAACAGAGGCACCGGGAAGCCCGCGTTCGAACGCGATCGTGGTGTCCGGGCCGCCGGCTGCTTCGGCGGTGTGCTTCGGTGGATCCGCTAGGCTGTTCGCCGAGAAGCGCGCGAACGCTCATGGAGTCTCGGGCTTTGTCGTACCGCCGCCTCGGCATCGCGGGAGCGCCGCCTGGTGCGCTGGTGATCGGACTCACGTCCGTCCTGGTTGTGCTGGCGATGGTGGCCGTCGCCGTGATCTCGCTCGAGGCGGCCGACTCGCATCGCCGCGCGCAGGTGCTCGTCCAGCAGCTTCGTGCCTCGAGCCAGGAGATGAGCGCGTTGAAATGGCGCGCGAACACTGAGGTGCTGGCCGGCACGGCCGATCTGTCTCTGTCCGGCCCGTTCGTGCGCGACGGGGTCCGGATCCTGTCGCAGTTGAACAACGAGGTGACGCAGCTGCAGAAGCAGGACCCGGGGTCGGACACGGAGCGCCTGGGGCGTGATGTTGCGCAGCTGATTGCCGGCTCGCTCCAGGCGCTGGATGCAACTCGTCGCTCCGGCGCGGCGTCCAAGGCGGCACTCGCGCGGACGCAGGATCAGTTCCAGCCGATCCTGGATCGCCTGGACCGCGACGCCCAGCGGGAGCCTCAACATCAGCAGGCTGTTGCCGCCGGGGCGATCCAGCGCTCGCTGTGGGCGTCGATCGCGTCGGTGCTGCTGGGCGTCGGCCTGCTGGCCGTGCTCGGCCGGCGCCTCGCGAGCGTTCGCCGGCGTACGCAGATGGCCGACGAGCTGCGGGCCGTGGAGCGCCGCAGCGAGCAGCGGATCCGCGCATTGGTGGAGCACTCCAGCGACGTCGTCACCGTGTTGGGACGCGACCTGCGCGTACGCTGGCAGGCGGCATCGGTGCGCGGGCTGCTGGGACGCGACCCCGGCTCCCTGATCGAAGCGCCGATCACGTCAATCGCCCATCCCGACGAGCAGGCGCTGTTCGAGGGCTTCTTGCAGGCCAGGCTCGGCGCGCCGTCTCCGGCGACGCTTCGCACTCGACTGCGTCACGCCGACGGTCGCTACGTGCAAGTAGAGACGATCGCCGAGGACCGTTTGGGCGATCCGGCGGTCGAGGGGCTGGTTCTGAACATGCGCGATGTGAGCGAACGGATCGCGTTCGAGGACGAGCTGCGCCATCAGGCGCTCCACGACGCGCTGACCGGCCTCGCCAACCGTGCGCTGTTCGAGGATCGTCTGCGCCACGCGCTTGCGGCGCGACTGCGCACCCGGCAACCGCTGGCCGTGCTGTTTCTGGATCTCGACGACTTCAAGACGATCAACGACAGCCTCGGGCACCGGGCGGGCGACTTCCTGCTGCAAAGCGTCGCCGCCCGGATCGAGCCGCTGCTGCGCCCGACCGACACCGCGGCCCGGCTCGGGGGAGACGAGTTCGCGGTGCTCGTCGACAATGTCGACAGCACACAGGAGGCGACCGAAATCGCGCAGCGGATCCTCGCCGCGCTGAGCGACGGGTTCACGGTCGAAGACCGCGAGTTGCGCGTCACCGCGTCGATCGGCATCGCCAGCGACGGGTCGGACGCGGATGAGCTGCTGCGCAACGCCGACATGGCGATGTACGCCGCCAAGGCGAACGGCAAGAACTCCGTGCAACCGTTCGAGCAGACGATGCACCGGTCGGCGGTCGAGCGCTTCGAGCTGCGCACCGAGCTTCCTCGTGCACTGGTGAACGACGAGTTCTACCTCGACTACCAACCAATCGTGTCACTACAAGGCGGCCAGATCGCGGGTGTCGAGGCGCTCGTGCGCTGGGAGTGCCCCGGTCGAGGCCGCGTCGCGCCCGGGCAGTTCATCGGGCTGGCCGAGGAGACCGGGTTGATTGTCCCCCTCGGACGTTGGGTCCTCGAACAGGCATGTGCGCAGGCTCGCGAGTGGGAGCTCGCCCAGCCCGAGCCGAGGCCAACATACGTCAGCGTTAACGTCTCGATCCGGCAGCTGCACGAACCGGGCTTTCCGGACTCGGTTGCCGAGATCCTCGCGCGCAGCGCGCTCCCGCCTCGGTCGCTCGTGCTCGAGATCACCGAGGGGATGCTGCCGACGATCGAGAAGCGATCGTGCGCCGGTTGCGCGCGCTCAAGCAGCTCGGGCTGCGGATCGCCGTCGACGACTTCGGCACCGGTTACTCGGCGCTGTCACACCTGCAGCAGTTCCCGATCGACATCCTCAAGATCGACAAGTCATTCATCGACGAGCTGCACATCGACGGTCAGAAGGCCAACCTCGTACGGGGCATCATCAACTTGGGGGAGAGCCTCGAGCTCGACGTCATCGCCGAGGGCATCGAGCAGCCACAACAGGTCGACCGGCTGCGCGCAATGCGATCGCCGTTCGGCCAAGGTTTCCTCTTCTCCCGGCCGGTGAGCCCCGAGGAAATACACAGCATCCTGCAGCGGAGCGAGCGGCTGCCGTCGCCCCGGGGGAGATGACGCTGCGTCGCCGCTCCCCGATCGGCGGGCGCGGCTACTGTCGCAAACGCTGTTGCGCGGCGCTGTGCGACTCACCCCTGGCGTGACTGCGGCGCGCCTTCCACACGCGCCGAGCGATGTACGCGAGCACCGCAACTCCCACCGCGATCGCGAGATAAGTGTCATACCGAGTGGCATATTTATAGATCGCGTCGATGTGACTGCCTGAGAAGTACCCGACGCTGGTCCACACCGCGACCCAGGCGGCAGCGCCGAGCGCGTTGTAGATCAGAAACCGCGTCCACTTGATGCCCGCGATGCCCGCGATGATGCCGTTGGCTTGTCGCAGGCCCTCGATGAACCTCGCGACGAAGATGATCTTTCCGCCGTGGCGGTCGAACAGGACGGTGGCCTTGTTCATCCGCTCAGGTGTCAGCAACACGTAGCGTCCGTACCGCTCGACCAGCGGCCGACCACCGAAGTGACCGATCGCAAAGCCGAGGTTGTCTCCGGCCACCGCCGCGAGAAATGCGAGCAGCGCCACAAGCGGCATGCTCAGACGCCCGCTGCCGGCGTACACGGCGCCGAGGATCAGCGCGGTCTCGCCGGGGACAGGCACGCCGAAGTCCTCCAGGAACACCAACCCGGCAACCGCGAGGTAGCCGTAGCTGTTCAGGGTCGGCTCGAGGCTCTGCAAAACGCCCGGTAGATGCTGCATCGGCATCGCGCGCTCACCCCACGGCGGTTGGCGACATGATCAGCAGCGTACGCCTCACTCGCCCTTCGCCGCGGTCAGCGCGTCGGATGGGAGGCATCTACCAGATCCCAGAGCGGATCGGTCCGCCCCCGGATCCGGCGCGCGGCATGTACCAGACCCCAAAGCGGACGGGCCGGGCCGGATCTGGGTGCCGATGCATGGCATAGATGTACGCGAGCCCAAAGCCCGCGAGCGGCGGCGGATTTGGGTGCTTGTGCATGGAGCATGCACACGCGATCGCTCGAGGAGGCACAGGCGCTCCTCGAGGCGCCATGCGTGCGGCGCGCGCGACCCGCACGGACCGTCTCGCGACGGGGGCGAACCGAGCGCGAGGTGCTGGAGGCGTGTGCCGATGCCGACCTGCTCGGTCGCGCCCGACGGCGAGCTCCGCCTCAGCCTGGGGAGCCTCGGCCCGCGTCCGCACTCCGTGCTCGACCACGCCCCTGCCAGGTGCTGCTCGTGTGGGCCGGCGAGCCACGCGGGCTCGAGGCCATCCGGCTGCCGCCGCACCTCAGGTAATCGACGCCGAGCCAACGACCGACATCCGCCGCAGGGCAAGCGCGGCGGTGTCGTCCGCGTGAGCTCCGACCCGAAACTGACCGAGCGCCCCGGTCAGGCCCTCGATCATGCCGGCCGCCGAGCAACCGCGGCATTCGGCCAGCGTCTCACACAGACGCTCGAGGCCGAACCGCACGCCACCCTCACCCACAGCATCGGTTACACCATCCGTATAGGGGACGAGCGTGCCGCCAGGCACGATCTGGTGCGTGACGTCGGACCAGCGGGCGTCAGCGAACCCTCCCAGCAGGGGTCCGTGCTCGCCCACCGAGGTGACGCCCGCCGGTGTCACGTACAAGGGCAGGGGGTGCCCGCCGACGGCGACGATCGCTCGGTCGTGCTCCACCCGTGCGCACACCGCGGTGCAAAGCGAACACACGCGTTGCTTCTTCAGCGTGCCGTCGACCCGAGCCAGGAGCGCTGCGGGACTGGATTCGAACTCCGACGCGACACGCATCGTGTGGCGAACGAGAGAAGTCAGGGCAGCCGCCTCAACCCCCTTCCCGGTGACATCTCCGATGATCATCATCCAACCGTCGCCGACGTCCCACACGTCGTAGAAGTCACCCCCGACCTCACTGCTCTCGACCGCCGGGATATAGACACTCGCCAGCTCGTACCCGGGAATCTCGGGTAGCCGGTCGGGCAGCAAGCTTTGCTGCAAGGTGTGCGCGATCGATGAGCGCTCGCTGTACAGCCGCGCGTTCTCGATCGCCACCGCGCCGCGGGCGGCGATCTGCTCGGCCAGGTCCAGATCGAACCGATCCAGCACCCGACCCGACTCGGCGTCGACGAGCGTCATCGCGCCCAGGATCCGGTTGCCGACGCGCATCGGCACGATCGCCGCGGAGCGAAGGCCGACCGCGCGCAGGAGCTGGAGATGATGATCGTCGACCGCCGCTTGGACGAGCGTCTCGTCCGAGATCTCCTCGTACAGGAGCGGCGCTCCGGTCCGCAACACGAGGCCCAAGCCCCGGCCCGGATCAAGTCGCGCCGGCTGATAGTGGCGAAGCTGCTCGGCCAGCCTCAGCCGGTCAGGATCCGCGTGTGCCAACGCGACGGGCTTGCGCTCGCCGTCCTCGTCGATCAGGTCGACCGCGCACCAGTCGACAAAGCCGGGCACCGCGAGCTGAGCGACGTTGCGCAGCGTCTGCTCGTAGTCCAGCGACGACGCCAGCACGTCGCCCACCTGGGCCAGGAACGCGCTCCGTCGCTCAGCGCGCTTCTGCTCGGTCACGTCCTCGATGATCGTGATCGTCGCGTCAACCTCGCCGGCTTCGTCCAGCAGCGGGGCCGCCTTCAACAGGCTCCAGCGCTGCGAACCACTGCTACGGCTGATCGTTCGGATCAGCAACGGCTCAGCCGCCTCGCCGCGCAGGATGCGCACCGACGGAATGTCCTCCATCGAGATCTCCCGCTCGTCCTCGCCCGAGACGAGATAGTCCGCCATGATCTCGGCCGGTGCCGTTCGCCGCAGCTCCTCCCACGAGCGATAGCCGAGACGGGCAAGCGCCGCCCGATTCGCGTACACGAACCGGTGCCGGCGATCGCGGATCGTCACGGCATCGCTCAGCTCACCCACGATTGCGTCGAACCGCCGTTCGCTGCCGTGCAACGCGCCGCGCAACTCACGCACCAGACGATCGTGCTCGCGCTGGGTCTCGATCCGCTCGGATATATCCTCCACGAACGCGTAGAAGACCCAGCTCGGCCCGTCGCGCAGCGCCGAGATCGTGATCGCGATCGAAAACTCGGTTCCATCCGCCCTCAACGCCGCCATCTCGACGCGGCGATCGACAATCGCCCCGCTCTCGCCCGCCAGGAAGCGCTCGAGCGCGGCACAGTGCGCGGCCCGGAAGCGCTCGGGGACGATCAGATCCGCCACCGACCGTCCGACCGCGCGGTCACGCGGAATCCCGAATGTGCGCTCAGCGCTCGGATTCCAATACGTCACCAGACCCCGCTCGTCCATCGACACCACAGCGCTGTGAGATCGATCGAGGATGAGCTCGGTCAGCGTCGCCGACATCGAGCTCGATTATCCGTGCTCGGGCCCGGCACCGCCACACATACGCGCGAGCTGTCGGAGCCAGCGTCCGCGCCAGGTGCGAGGGCTAGACTCGTGTCACGAGCGACATCGGATACCACCTGAACCGGATCGAGCCGATCATTGCTCGAGCCTGATCTGAATGCCGTCGCCTCGCTGGTGTTGCGACGGTTGCCCGACGCTTCGGTGATCGCGTTCACCCATGATCTCCGGATTTCTCTGCTCGCGGGGAAGTCGCTCGCCGGCGGACCCCTCACCTCGGCCGAACCGCTCACCTCGGCCGAACCGCTCACTTCGGCCCAATCCCTCACCTCGGCCCAACCCCTCACCTCGGCCCAACCCTTCACTTCGGCCCAACCCCCCAGCTCAGCCGAGCGGCTCGGCCGGCCCGCTTCTGAGGCGCTGGGGCCGCGGCGCTGGGAGGTCTGCGAGCCGCTGTTCCGCGCCGCGCTCGAGGGGCGCTCGAGCTCGATCGAGCTCGAGCTCGAGGCGGACGACGACGATCGCTCGTTTCTGGTCGATGTTGAGCCGCTACGCGATCCGGCGGCCGAGATCGTGGGCGGGGTCTGCGTGTGCCGGGAGATCACCGAGCGCAAGCGCCTGGCGCGCGAGCTCGAGCAGCGCGGGCGGCTGCTGGACCTCGCCCACGACGCGATCATCGTCCGCGAGCCAGCGCTGAGTACGGTCAGGTACTGGAACCGCGCGGCGCAGGAGATTTACGGCTACACCGCGCAGGAGGCGTACGGTCGGGTCACCCACGAGCTGCTCGGAACCGAGTTTCCCACGTCCCGGGAAGCGGTCGACGACGAGCTGCTCCGCCGCGGGCGCTGGGAGGGCGAGCTCGTACACGTGCGCAAGGACGGTCGACGGATCCTCGTCTCCTCCCGGCAGGCACTCGTGCTCGACGAGCGGGGCGACCCGGCGGCCGTGATCGAGCTCAACTCCGACGTTACCGAGCGCAGACGCGCGGAGCGGGAGCTGGCCCGGGCCGAAGAGCAGTTCCGCGGACTGGTGGAGTCCGCGCCGGACGCGACGGTGATCGTCGATGAGCGAGGCGTGATCGTGCGCGTCAACGCGCAGGCCGAGGAGCTGTTCGGATATGCGCGCGAGGAGATGACGGGGCAGCCGGTTGAGATGCTGTTACCGAGAGGTCTGCGAAACCGCCATATCGCGCATCGCGACACGTTCATGGCCGAGCCGCGGGCGCGCCCGATGGGCGCCGGACTGGACTTGCTGGCGCGGCGCAAGGGTGGCAGCGAGTTCCTCGCGGAGATCAGCCTCAGCCCGCTGCGGACGCACACCGGTTTGCTGATTTCAGCGGCGATCCGCGACGTCAGCAAGCAGCTGCTGCGCCAGCTGGAACAGGCGCTCGTGCCCCGCATGCGGGTGGATGACCGGTGGCAGCTGGCGTGGCGCTACCGGCCGAGCGTGACCACGATGCTGCTCGGCGGCGACTTCATCGGCGTGTGCGAGCGCCCGGACGGGTCGCTGTCGCTGCTGATCGGCGACGTCACCGGACACGGGCCTGCGGCGGCCGGCACCGGCGCGATGCTGCGAGCCGCCTGGCTGGGAGCGGTTCAGGCCGACGTCCCGATCGAGTCGATCCCCGAGATGCTTCACCGGCTGCTCGTGAACCAGGCCAGTCGCGATGCCGCCACGCTCGCGACCGTGTGTCTCGCGGAGGTCGACCCAGCAGCTCGCGAGTTGCAGTTGATCCGAGCCGGCCACGACGCCCCGCTGCTGATCACCGCCGGCGCGGTCGCGGCGCTCGACCGCGAACCCGGACCGGCGCTCGGGCTCCCCGGCCTCGGCGCCTGGCCGGTCCACCGCGTGCTGCTGCCGATCGACGCGGCGATCATGTTCTTCACCGACGGACTGACCGAGCGTCGCGCTACCGAGCGCTCAGCGCGCGTCGGGTTCGACGAGCTGCTGCTGCGGCTCGACGCGGAGTTGTTCCTCACGCGGCCGCCCGAGCAGGCGATCGACGAGATGCTCGCGCAGGCCTTCCCGGACGGCACCGAGCAGCTCGATGACGACCTGGCGGTGATTCTCCTCACGCTGGGCGCGACCGCGGCGGCGCAGGACGCGTCCCAAGCGCGGATCGCGTACAGCGCCTGAAGGGGCGATTACAGTCTCTGTGTTCCGATGTCCGCGCAGCTGCTCGAATTCGATCCCCGCCGGTTCCGCTGGTTGGGAATCGAGGCGCGGCAATACAAGTCGCACCCGGGCGAGGCGCGCGGGATGGGCTGGAGGGGAATCAGCCGCTGCGTGCTAACCGGCGACGAGGCAGTGCCGGCCGGCTACGAGCTGCGCTACTTCGAGCTCGAGCCCGCCGGGTACTCGAGCCTGGAGAAGCATCGCCACGTGCACTTCGTGGTCGTGTTGCGCGGCCACGGGCGCGCGCTGGTCGGAGCGCAGGTGATCGATCTCCGTCCGTTCGACGCGCTGCAGGTGCCGACGCTGACGCCGCACAGATGGCTCAACGAAAGCCGCGAGCCATTCGGCTTTCTGTGCCCGGTCGACCGCGAACGGGATCGCCCGCAGCCCATCGACGACGGCGAATGGGACGCGCTGCGGGCGAACTCCGTCACGGCGCGATACGTGTTCTGAGGCCGGCCTCCAGGCTCAATGCGTCCTGAGGCCGGCCTCGAGGCTCAATGCGTCTGAGGCCGGCCTCCCGGCTCAATGCTTCCTGAGGCCGGCCTCCCGGCTCAATGCTTCCTGACGCTGGCCGCCCCCCGGCCCCCGCTCAGCGCTTCCGAGGCGTCCGCGCGATCACCCACGCGTGGTTCGGAGCCTGGACGACGAGCGCGCGCTGTCCCGCGGTCACGTCGCTGAGGCCGGCTGCACGGCCGTTGTCACGCACGGTCGCGTTGGCGCGAATCGTGAGCGTGACCGTCCTCGTCGTCGTGCGCTTCGTGCCCTCCGTCAGCGTCAGCTGCCGCCCGGCCACGGATTGAACGACGCCTCTGTCGAAGGTGACGGTCTTGAACCCGGACTTGGTCGCGACGAGCACGTTGCCGTGCACGGTTCGCCGCAACAACGCGCGGCGCAAACCGGCCCGCGCGGCAGGGGCGGTCGTCGCCGTCGATGTCGTGGTCGCGGCGCCGGCGCTCGCGATTGCGCTGACGCCCGCACCGAGCGCCGCGCAGCTTGCCCCAACCGCGATCAGCTTCCAGTGCCTGCGGATGCGGTTCATGAAATGACTCCTCGTGTTCGTTGTTTGGTCCTCGACTGCTGACAGGATCGCCGCCGGATGAAAGCTGTCTGTCAGGCGAAGGTCAGCTGCGTGTAAAAACCGCGGTCGGGAGCGACGCCGGTGGACCTACGATTCCCCCGATGGGCGCGATGATCATGGTGGTTGAGGATGAGCCGAACATCGCGGCGTTGGTGCGTACATACCTGCAGCGGGCGGGATACGACACGCTCTGGGTGCGCTCCGGCGAGGACGCCCTCGCCGAGCTGGTGCGCCATCCGGTCAAGCTCGTGCTGCTCGACATCGGCTTGCCTGGGATCGACGGGTTTGAGGTGTTTCGCCGGATCGGCGGCCGTACGCCCGTGATCATGCTGACCGCGCGCGACGAGGAGCCCGACCGCGTGGCGGGGCTCGAAGCGGGCGCAGACGACTACGTCGCGAAGCCGTTCTCCCCGCGTGAGCTGACGGCCAGGGTCGGGGCCGTGCTGCGGCGAACGGGTCAGCGGTCCGCGCCCGGCGACATCAGCGAGCTCGGCCCGATCACGCTCTCCCGCGGCGCACGTGAGGTCCGCGTGAACGGGCGCGAGATCGACCTGACCCAGCGGGAGTTCGACCTGCTCGAGTACCTGCTGCGCAACGCCGGTCAGGTGATCACACGCGATCAGTTGCTGGAGTGCGTGTGGGGCTTCCTGTCCCCGGGCGAGACCCGCACGATCGAGGTTCACGTCGCCCAGCTGCGCAAGAAGCTCGGCTATCCGGACTTGATCAAGACCATTCGCGGCGTCGGGTACAAGGCGAGCGCATGACCTTGCAGCGTCGCGTGCTGGCGTACCTGGCGCTGGCGGCAATCGCGTCGTGCGCGCTGACGGTGGGCGTCGCGATCGTGCTCGTCAGGCATCGGGTGGCGGCGCAGCGGATGTCGACGCTCGTCGCAGAGACGGATGCGATCGCGGACGGGGCCGGAGCGCTGCTGTCAGGCGAGCGCGTCTACCGCGTCGGTCCCCGGCCCGTCCATCGCGTCGTACCCCGGCTCCAGGCCAACGTGCTGGCCGCGATCCCCTCGGCCGGCGACGCGCAGGGAACGGCGCAGGTGGACGGACGCGCGTTCATCTACGCGGCCCGGGCCACGATCGCGGGCGGTCGGGTGGTGCTGATCGACTCCGCCGGGCTTGCGTTCGCGCAGTGGCGACCGTTCCTCGGCAGTCTCGTGCTCGCGGGCCTCGGCGGTGCACTGCTCGCGGTGCTGCTGTCTTACCTGCTCGCGCGCCGGCTGTCACGGCCGATCGGCCAGCTCGCGGCGGCGACCCGACGGCTCGCCGCCGGCGAGCAAGCTGTTGCGGTGCCGATCGCCGGCGAGGACGAGCTCGCGGATCTGGGCCGCGCGTTCAACGAGATGTCGCTCGAGCTGGCGCGTGCCCGTGACGCCCAGCGAGGCTTTCTGGAGTCGGTCAGCCACGAGCTGAAGACGCCGCTGACCTCCGTCCGCGGCTACGCGGAGGCGCTCGAGGAGGGGGCCGTCCCGCCGGTCGAGGGGGCTCGCGTGATCGCGTCCGAGGCCGACCGCCTGCAGCGGCTCGTCGGCGACCTGCTGGACCTGGCGCGCCTCGGCCGGGCCGGGTTCTCGGTCGCGCGCGAGCGGATCGATCTCGGGTCGGTCGCGGCGCGGGCGGTCGAGCGCCATCGGCCGCAGGCGCGCGAGCTGTACGTCACGCTGTCGAAGGCGCAGTCGAACGGCGCCTGGGCGCTCGGCGACGAGGACCGCGTTCTCCAGGCGACCTCGAACCTGATCGAGAACGCGCTCCGCTTGACGCCGCCGGGAGGATCGGTGATCGTGCGAGCAGGGCCGGGAGAGATCGCGGTCCGCGATACCGGTCCGGGCCTCGCCGCCGAGGACATTCCACGTGCGTTCGAGCGCTTCTACCTCCACGATCGGTACCGCAGCGAGCGCCCGGTCGGCTCCGGACTCGGCCTCGCGATCGTGAAGGAGCTCGCGGGCGCGATGGGCGGGTCGGTCGAGGCGGTCAGCGCCGCCGGCCCGGGAGCCGAGTTCGTGGTGCGGCTGCCGACGCCGTGATTGCGTCCGGACCGCGCGCCCGCACGATTACGCCCAGACCCCGCACCCGCACGACTACGCCCAGACCGCGCGCCCGACTACGCCCGGACCGCGCGCCCGCACGACTACGCCCAGACCGCGCGCCCGACTACGCCCGGACCGCGCGCCCGCACGCTACGCGCAGACCGCGCGCTCGGTCAGGTGCTGGCCGACCTTCCGCTTGACCCGCTGAAGCGCGTTGTCGACCGTCTTGCAGTCGCAGCCCAGGCGCCGTCCGGCCTCTTCGTAGGAGTGGCCGTCGAGGTACAGCGACAGTACCCGCGACTCGAGCTCCGACAGCGCAGTCGAGATGCACGCGACGAGCGCCTGCAGCTCCTCGGCCGAGATCACCTGGTTGACCGGATCGTGGACGGCCGAGCCCGGGAGCATCTCGTCGAGCGTAGGCTCCGCCTCGCTGGGCGCTCCGGGCGGGCTGGAAGAGAACGAGACGTACTGGTTCAGGGGCGTGTGCTTGTTACGCGTCGCGGTCTTGACCGCCGTGATGATCTGGCGCGTGATGCAGAGTTCGGCGAAGTTCCGGAAGCTCGACTCACGATCTGTGCGGTAGTCGCGCACGGCCTTGTACAGGCCGACGAGCCCCTCCTGAATCAGGTCGTCGGAGTCACCGCCGGCCAGGAAGTACGACGACGCTTTGAGTCGCACGAACCCGTAGTAGCGGCGAACGATTCGATCGTACGCATCCGCATGCCCCTGCTTCGCGAGCGCGATCAGATATCCATCATCGACCTGAGGTTGATGATGAGACAAAGCCGAAAGTCGAGCCACGAGACCGTCCTTTCTCGACCAGCCGCAGGCACAGCCAGTCTCAGGAATTCGTGGCGCGTTACCTCCCCTGGCGCCGCACCTATAGCTTTTTTTGGGTGCGTTTGCGCACCCACCAGGCAAAAACTAAAGCTCGAGTTGAACCTTACTTTTCAGCTTGCCATAGGACCGCTTTCCTGTCAAGCCGCCGCCACCGCTCAGGCGGCCGGCCGCGCGCGCACTGCGGCGTACAGGAGCACCGCGGCCGCCGCGCTGACGCCGAGCGACTCGATCGCCCCGCGGATCGGAATCACGACCAGTGCGTCGCACGCTGTCGCGACGCGCGGACGCAGCCCGCGGCCCTCGGACCCGAGCACGAGCACGACTCCGCCCGCGTAGTCGACGCGGTCGTAGGCGAGCGATGCCCGGGAGTCGGCGCCGTAGCACCACATTCCCGCGGATTTTGCGTCGCGCAGGAAGTCGGACAGGTTGCGGACCCGCGCGACCGGCAGGTGCTCCACGGCACCGGCCGACGCTTTGCAGACTGCCGCGGTGACCTCGGCCGAGCGCCGCTCGGGCAGCACGACCCCGGCCGCTCCGGCGCATTCCGCCGTCCTGCAGATCGCCCCGAGGTTCTGCGGATCCTGGACCTGGTCGAGCGCGACGATCACCGGCGCCGGCAAGGACAGCAGCCGCTGCGGGTCACGATAGATGAAGGCGGACACCTCGGCACAAACTCCCTGGTGTGCCGCCGACCCGCTGCGGCGCTCGATCTCGTCGGCCGAGGCGACGGACGGGTCCAGCGCGGAAAGCCAGGCCTCGCGGGCCGCGTTCTTCGTCGCCCATACCTGGCTGACGGTCCGTGGCCCGCGGACCGCCTCCGCTACCGGGTTGCGCCCATAGACGATCATCGCCAGGCGAGTACGGATCTGCGCGAGCGGATGCTCACGACCGCGGCAGCAGCTCGGGCCCATCGGGGCCGTCGCGGACCTCCCAACCCCGCGACCGCAGCTGCTCGCGCAGCCTGTCGGCCTCGGCGTAGTCGCGATTCGCGCGCGCGCGTTCGCGCGCGTCGCGAAGCGCAAGCACGTCCCGCGGCGGCTCGACGACGAACGGGTCGAGCAGATTCTCCAAGCCGAGCACGTCGAGCATCTCGCGCAGATCGGCGTCGCCGACGCCGTCCCGCGCGCGATTCGCCTCGCGAACCCAGTCGAACACCGCCGCCAGCGCCGTCGGCGTGTTGAAGTCCGCCGCCAGCCCGGCGAAGAACTGCTCGCGCAGCGGGCTCGACCATGGCGGCGAGGGACCGATCGCGAGTTTGCGAGCCGCCTCTCGGACCCGGTCGACGCTCGCCGAGGCCTGCTCGAGCCGCTCGTCGTCGAACTCGATCGGCTGCCGGTAGTGACCGGCGCAGAAGTACATGATCAGCGCGTCGCGCCCAAAGACCTCGAGCGCCTCGTGCAGGACGAAGATGTTCCCGACCGACTTGGCCATCTTCTGCTGGTCGAGGCGGACCATGCCGTTGTGCACCCACAGCCGAGCCAACGGCCCCCCGCAGGCAGCGAATGTCTGGGCCGCCTCGTTCTCGTGGTGGGGAAAGATGAGGTCCGTGCCGCCACCGTGGATCTCGAATCCGACCCCGAGCAACGACTGGGCCATCGCGGAGCATTCGATGTGCCATCCCGGTCGCCCTGGCCCCCAGGGCGAATCCCAGGCGGTGTCCTCCCCCGCCTTGCTCCTCTTCCAGAGCGCAAAATCGAGCGAATCGCGCTTGCGCTCGGCGCCTTCGAGGTCCTCGCCCTGATCCATCTGGTCGATCTGCTGATGGGATAGCTCGCCGTACCGAGGGTACGAGCGGACAGCGAAGTACACGTCGCCGTCGACTGCATACGCGTGCCCGCGCGCGATCAAGCGCTCGATCAGCTCGATGATCTCGCCGATCGTGTCGCTCGCGAGCGGTTCGAGGTCCGGACGCCCGAGGTCGAGGGCGTCGGTGTCGGCGATGTAGGCAGCGATCATCTCCCGCGCCAGCTGCTCGCTTCCGACCCCGGCCGCGTTCGCCGCCGCGTAGATCTTGTCGTTGACATCCGTGATATTTGCTACGAGCGTCACGTTGTATCCCTCATGGACCAGGAACCGCTTCAGCAGCGAGAACACGACGAACGGGCGGGCGTTGCCGACGTGGATCCGCCCGTACACGGTTGGGCCACACGCGTAGATTCCGACCCGCCCTGGCTCCCGTGGCTCGAGCGCGCGAAGCTCACCGGTACGCGTGTCGTGCAGCGAGATCGTTCGCAAGGCCCCGCAACCCTACCGCCAACTATGGCCTTGGCCCGCGCTGGGAGATAGGCTGGCACCTTGGCGACGGCGCTCCCCCACGCTCAACGACTGACGCTCGTCGACCTGGGGTTCAGGGCGCTTCCGGACCGCTACCTGGGCGCCGATCGCGGGTTTGACGCCACCTACAACATCAAGCTTCCCGACCTGGGCCACACCTGGGAGATCCGCTGCACGGCGCGCGGCGCGCGGGTCCGGAGGGGCGTGACCCGGCGCGCGCCGGATGTGACGTTCACGACCGACTCGGACACCTGGACAGGCCTGCGCGAGGGCCGGGTCTCCGGCGTGGACGCGTTCTGGCGAGGGCTGTTGGGGGTGCGGGGGAACCTCGACCTCGCGATCGCGTTCGAGGGCCTGTTCCGGGTCGCCGGCGGCCGCCTCCCGCTGTTGCAGATCCATGACGTCCCCGTCGGCCGCCACCGGATCTCCACGCTCACGATGGGGCATGGGCCTGACATCCTGCTCCTTCATGGTCTCGGCGGGACCCGCGCGTCGCTGCTCGAGACGGCCGCCAGGCTCAGCCGTCACTATCGCGTGCACGCCCCGGACCTTCCTGGGTTCGGCTCCTCGTGCAAACCGGCGCTCGGAGCGTACAACGCCGGCTGGTTCGCGGAGATCATGCTCGGACTGATGGACGAGCTGGGCATCTCGAAGGCTCACCTGGTGGGCAACTCGATGGGCGGCCGGATCGCGATCGAAGTGGGGCTGCTCGCGCCGGAGCGAGTATCCGCGCTCGGACTCCTGTGCCCGGCGGTCGCGTGGATCAAGCGCGGGCTGCACCCGCTCGTTCGCCTCCTGCGGCCCGAATTCGGGCTGCTTCCGCACAAGCTGCACCGGTCCGTCGTCGCCGCCCACTTCGGGAGCTTCTTCTGCGACCGCGACATGTTGGATCCGGCCGTCGTCGACCTGATGGTCGACGAGTTCCGGCGCATCTACCAGACGGCCGGAGCCCGGTACGCATTCCTGTCCTCGGCTCGCAACATCTACCTCGAGCCGCCGTTCGGACGGCACGGGTTCTATCCACGCCTCGCCGAGCTGGATCCTCCGGCGCTGTTCGTCTGGGGTAGTCACGATACGCTCGTCCCACCCGCATTCGGCCGGCACGTGCGAACGTGGCTTCCGCACGCCGAGCAGGTGACGGTTGATCCGTGCGGTCACGTGCCGCAGGTTGAACGCCCCGAGGAGACGAACGAACTGCTGTTGAGCTTCTTCGCCCGCACGGAGCGGCACGCCGCGGTTGGGGCGCAAAGCGCCCGGCAGCGCCCCGGAGCAGTGCAGAGGCAGACTCCGTCCTCGAGCGCGGAAGCGGCTTGAGACACTTGATCGGCCCTCATGCCCCAGATCTCAGTCGCGCCAGGTCCCAGCCGGAACGCCCGGCACACGGCGACCGTGGGCGAGCCGGCGAGCACCGCAAGCCGCCCCTCACGGTTCGCTCGCGCGCTCCGCGCGGCCGCGCGCCAAGCGGAGCGCGTGCTCCCGCGCGCCGACCTCGACGCGCGCGACCCCGACTTCATCCGCGACCGGCTGCCGTCGCTGTGGCTGCTTGCGAGCCTGTGGTTCCGGGGCGAGGTTCGCGGCCTCGGGAACATTCCCGACGCCGGCCCGATCTTGCTGGTCGGCAACCACTCCGGCGGCAACATGACCCCCGACACGATCGTGTTCACGCTCGCCTTCAGCACGTATTTCGGGGTCGAACGGCCGTTCTACCAGCTCGCGCACAACCTCGGCGTGTCGATGCCGGCGCTCGCCCAGCTGCGCAGGTTCGGAACCGTCGCGGCCACGCCGGCCAACGCTCGCGACGCACTTGATCGCGGCGCCGCGCTGCTCGTATATCCAGGCGACGATCATGAGCGTCACCGGCCGACGTCGCAGCGCAACCGGGTCGACCTCGGTCAGAGCAAGGGTTTCATCCGGCTCGCGCTCGACCACGACGTCCCGCTCGTGCCCGTCGTGTCGATCGGCGGCCATGAGACGGCGCTGTTCCTGACTCGGGGCGAGCGGCTCGCGCGCTGGCTCGCACTCGACAGGTTATTCGGCCTGAACGCGTTGCCGATCTCGGTCGCGCTCCCGTGGGGCGTCAACGTCGGCGACCTGCTCGGCCACATTCCGCTGCCCGCAAAGATCACGATCGAGGCGCTGCCGCCAATCGATCTGCGGGCGGACTTCGGTCCGGATCCCGACCCCGACTACGTCTACGACCACGTCGTCCGGCTGATGCAGGCCACGCTCGACGCGCTCGCGGGCGAGCGCCGGCTGCCGCTGATCGGGTGAGAGTCAGCGCCAACATTCACATCGCCGCGCCCCGCGAGGCGGTATGGGCGAACATCTCCGATCCCGGGCGCGTGCTCAGCTTCATGTCCGGCGTGACCCGGTGGGAGATCGCCGACGAGCGTCGCACCGGCCTCGGTGCTCGCTACCGGACGGTGCTGCGCATCGGCGCGGCGGAGGTCGGTGGGTTGATCGAGGTCGTCGAATGGGTTGCGCCGGCCGAGCTCGCGTGGACCTCGGTCACCGGCTTGGATCAGCGGGGGCGGTGGCGGCTGCGCGAGGCGCCCGGTGAGCGCACCCAAGTCGAGCTCAGGCTTGCCTACGGCGTCGCCGGGTCCGGGCTGTCCGGGTGGCTGGCCGAGCGGATCGCCGCTCCGAGCGTGGCCGGTCATCTACGGCGCAGCCTCGAGCAGCTCCGACGGATGAGCGAGCACGCGCAGCTGCGGGAGCGGGCAGCGGAGCGGCGCCCGGGTCGCTGACTGCAAGCAGGCCGCGGACTGCCTGATCCTCACCTACGAGCCGGCACGCACCGCGTAGCGATTACTGCGGCCCGGACGGACCGTCAAGGGTCGCGAGCGCGAGCGCGGCGACGCCTTCTTCGCGGCCGACGAATCCCATCCCCTCACCGCGCGTCGCTTTGACGCTGACGTGACCGGCGGACACGCCGAGCGCATCCGCGAGCGTGGCGCGGATCTGCGCTCGCGCCGGCGCCAGGTGGGGGCGCTCGATCACCACCGTCGCGTCCACGTGACGGACGTCGAAGCCGTGCTCGGCAAGCATCGCCACCGTCGCGCGCAGCAGCCCGATCGAGTCGGCGCCGCGGTACCGCTCGTCGCTATCAGGAAAATGCTCGCCGATGTCCCCGAGGCCCGCCGCGCCGAGCAGTGCGTCGATGATCGCATGGGTGAGGACATCAGCGTCCGAGTGGCCGCTGAGCCCACGATCGTGCGGGATCTCGACGCCGCCGAGCACCAGCCGGCGGCCCTCGGCGAAGCGGTGACAGTCGTAGCCAAGGCCGGCCGTTGCGGTCACGCCCCCCGCTCCGCGAGCAGCAGCTCAGCGACCTTCAGGTCGGTCGCGGTCGTGACCTTCAGGTTCTCAGCGCTCGAGTCGATCACCCGGACCACGCCGCCCGCGCGTTCGACCAGCCACGCGTCATCCGTGGCCGCGCTCAGCGCCGCGTCCGACGCGCGCGCAAATGCATCGTCGAGCGCGGCGCGGCGGAACACCTGGGGTGTCTGGACCGCCCACAGCAGCGCCCGATCGAGCGTGCGGCACACGCACCCGCCCGCGACGTCGACCTCCTTGATCGTGTCCGAGACCGGGGTCGCGGCGATCACGGCGTCCGCCCGCGAGCGCTCGAGCTCGGCGAGTGCGCGGTCGAACAGCTCGGGCAGCGCCAGCGGGCGCGCCGCATCGTGAACGATCACCGGGTCCCCGCCGCCGCTCGCGCGCAGCGCCGCGCGGACGGACCGGGAGCGGACCTCACCGCCGGCGACGGCGATCGTGCCGGGCGGCGCGGCGTCCAGTTCGCCCGCGGGCAACGCAACCACGATCCGCTCGACGGCCGGCACGCCGCGGAGCGCCGCGACGCTCCACTCGAGCATCGGCCTGCCCGCGAGCGTGACGAGCGCCTTCGGTCGGTCTGACCCAAGGCGCTCTCCACGTCCCGCGGCCACGATCAACGCGACCGCCATCTTCGGGCGTGACCTACTTTGCTGCTGCCGCTGCGAGCTTGCCGTTGCTGCCGCTGTGGCTGGCCTCTCCTAGCAGCCCGTAGATGTGGTCCTCGATCTCTTCCTCATCCATCTCGAGCGCGTACATCAGCTCCGACGCGAGGATCTTCTTCGCCCGGGTGAACATCTGCTTCTCGCCGGTCGACAGTCCCTTCTCGGACTCGCGGATCGCGAGATTGCGGACCACTTCGGCGAGCTCGTAGATGTCGCCGGTCTTGATCTTGTCGCGGTTGTGCTTGAACCGGCGATTCCAGTTCTTGGGCATCTCCGAGCACTGATCCTGCAGCACCGCGAGCACCTTCTTGACGGTCTCCTCGTCGATCACGCGCCGCAATCCGGCGATCGCCACGTTCTCGGTCGGAACCATGACCGTCATGTCGTTGTGCCGGATCTTGATCGTCAAGTACTCGCGCTGCTCGCCGAGGATGTCCTTGACCTCCTTGCGCAGCACCTTGCCCGCCCCGTGGTGGGGATACACGACGTTGTCCCCGACCTCGAATTCGACCTGAGCCTCCGGCTCAGCTGTCTCGAGATCCGCTTCCACGTGCTCTTCCATTAGCTCTGTGATGGTGTCCTCCTCTGTCGGGGCCGGGCCGGGCCAGAGGCCCGCAGGCGCTTTGCACTACGTTTGCAGGTACCTGTCGACCAGGTTGATCTCCTGCTGGCGGCGAAGGCCTTCGCGGATGTCCTTCGCCCGGATCTCGCCGACACCGTCGACGGTCTCCAGCTCGCCGTCCGTGGCGGCGAGCAATTCCTCGAGTCCTCCGAATTCGCTGACGATCCGCTGAACCACGAGCTTGGGCAGTCGTGGTATGCGTCCGAGGATCCGGAACCCGCGCGGAGATACGGGGTAGTCGAGGGTGTTCAACTTCCGGTCGTAGCCGAGCAGCTCGGCGAGCCGACCGAAGTCCAAGAGGTCTTGATGGGCCAGGCGAACGAGTTGATCGAACGCCGTCGCGAACGTCTCGTCGTTCTCCTCGACGAGGTAGTCGTGCACGAGCGCAGCCTTGTCGGCCGAGACGCCGACCATCGTCTCGTCGAGCTGCATCTCGATCAATCGCCCCTCGGTTCCGAGCTCCACGATGTAGCGCTCGATCTCGACCGCCATCCGGGTCACGAGCTCGGCGCGCTGCAGCACCGTGAGCACGTCGTGCAGCGTCGCACCCCCCTCGAACTCGAGCGCGGTCAGGCGCGTGGAGACCTGGTCCAGCCGGCTGCGGTACTTGTCGAGCGTGGCGAGCGCCTGGTTGGCCTTCGCCAGCACGATCGGGATGTCCTCGAGGATGTACTTGACCCCGTCGACGTACACCGACACGACCTCCCGGC
>Ga0187766_10000483_pt1 | contig 22207 bp, 21 predicted proteins | sample 0216_QUI02_MP05__4_FD_132971 | JGI IMG/M metagenome (GOLD analysis project Ga0187766, IMG submission 132971) | Tropical peat soil microbial communities from peatlands in Department of Meta, Colombia - 0216_QUI02_MP05_20_MG | ecosystem: Environmental > Terrestrial > Soil > Wetlands > Peat ... | reverse complement strand
GGTGGCGTCGTAGTACGAGCCCCGCGTGCTGGACTGCCAGTACTCCATGCCCATCACGTTGTAGACCATGTTGGCGTAGTCGTTCGGCACGCCGCCGCCCATGGAGAAGTTCTGGGCACCCCGCGCCACGTCCCCGCTCATGCGGTAGGCCGTGGCCAGCCACAGCTTCGCCTCCCGGTCGGCGCCGTTGCTGAGGCGCAGGGCCCGCTCGAGGTCGGCGATGGCGGCGGGGAAGTTCTCGGCCAGGGTGTTGGCCACTCCGCGGGCCCGCAGGTAGTCGGCGTTGCTGTCCTCGGCCTGGAGGGCGCGGGTGAGTGCGTCCACGGCCCCGCGGAAGTTGCCGACGCGGAGCGCCTGGATCCCCTCGATGTAGGCGGCCGTGCCGCCGCCCGCGGCGGCGACCCGCGACGGGCCAGCCAGCGGCAGCGCCGCCGGCACCAGGAGGATGAGCGCGACGACGAGCCACCGGGCCTTCATAGGACCTCCTGCCCCGCGCCGAGGGTGCGGCGGCATCTCCTTCGCTGTCGTACTCGACATCTTCAGCCGCGACGCCGTCGGCTGGCTCCTGGCCCGCTCGCGGATCACAGCGTCTTGACCAGCCCGCCGTCGATCACGTAGTCCGAGCCGGTCACGTTCGCCGTCCGCTCGGAGGCGAGCATGGCCACGAGCGTGGCGACCTCTTCCGGGGTCGTGAAGCGTCCGGTGGCGAGGCCGCCGATGCTCGCGATCACCTTGGCGCGGGCGGTGTCGGCGTCGAGGCCCATGCGCTCGGCCACCGTCTTGGCGACCCCACCCTCCCCGAGCCACAGATCGGTGCTCACGGGACCCGGCGAGACCGAGTTGATGCGAATGCCCCGTGGGCCGAGTTCCTGCGAGAGGGCCTTGGACATGTTGACGAGGGCCGCCTTGGCGGCCCCGTAGTCGATGGTGCCGCCGTCGGGCTGGAAGAACGCGTTGACCGACGCCACGTTGACGATCGAGCCCCGACCCTGGGCGAGCATGTAGGGTACCGCGGCCCGGATGGCGCGCAGCGAGGCGAAGAAGTTCACGTTCATCGACCACTGGAAATCCGCGTCGGTGAGCGCGAGGAACCCGTCGAGCCGCAGTCGGACGCCGCCCATGTTGTTGACGAGCACGTCGACCCGGCCGTGCTCGTCGATCGCGCGCTGGATCAGACGCCCGGGGCCATCGGGCGTGGAGAGGTCGACCTCGATGGGGGTCACCCGCGAGATCTCCTTCAACCCGCTGCTCGTCCGGGCGCCCGCGACCACGCGGGCGCCCTCGCTCGCCAGAGCGCGGACGATGGCCAGACCGATACCCTTGCTGGCCGCCGTGACGACCGCCACCTTGTCGGAGAGCTTCAGGTCCATGCGCGATCCCGAGGCTACCACGGCCCAGGCCTCCGGGCGCGAGCGGGATGGCTAGATTTTCAATTTTCTCGGGCGCATCATGACCGGCGCAGACGGGAGCCACCCGTAGCGACGAACGTAACCGGTCCGCAAACATGGAGTCGGCGATGAGCACAGTCGGTGATCAGCTCGTCCAGGTCCTCCGCCAGGCTGGTGTGACCCGCGTCTATGGAATCGTCGGCGACAGCCTGAACCCCTTCGTCGATGCGATACGACGGGCAGAAGGAATTCGCTGGGTCCACGTTCGCAACGAGGAGGCCGCGGCCTTCGCGGCGGCCGCCGAGGCACAGCTCACCGGCCGTCTCGCGGTCTGTGCGGGAAGCTGCGGGCCCGGCAACACGCATCTGATCCAGGGGCTCTACGATGCCAATCGGAGCGCCGCGCCCGTGCTCGCCATCGCGTCGCACATCCCGACCGGGGAGATCGGGACGTCGTTCTTCCAGGAGACGCATCCCGAGCGCCTGTTCGTCGAGTGCAGTCAGTACTGCGAGCTGGTGAGCCAGGCCTATCAGATGCCTCGCCTGGCCAGGATCGCGATCCAGCATGCGCTCGGGCGCCCCGGGGTCTCGGTCCTCGCGATCCCCGGAGACGTGCTCCACCGGACCGCGGACCAGCCGACGGGCGACGCGACCCTGATGACGGCAAGGGGAAAGGTCGTGCCGCCAGAGGCCCAGGTCCAGGAGCTGGCCGACCGCCTCAACGCGGCGCGCACGGTCACATTGTTCTGCGGAGCCGGTGTCCAGGGTGCCCACGATGGCATCATGGCTCTCGCCGGGAAGCTGCAGAGCCCCGTCGGCCATTCGCTCCGCGGGAAGGAGTGGATCCAATACGACAATCCGTACGACGTCGGCATGACCGGGCTCCTGGGCTACGGGGCCTGCTACGACGCGAGCCATCAGGCCGACTTGCTGCTCCTGCTCGGCACCGACTTCCCGTACGACACGTTCCTGCCGCAGCGCCGGACGGTCCAGATCGACCACGATCTCAGCCGCCTCGGGCGGCGCACCTCGCTCGATCTCGCCATCCACGGAGACGTCGGCGCCACGTTGCGCGCCGTCCTGCCGTTGGTGAAGCAGAAGTCCGATCGCTCCTTCCTCGACCAGATGCTGCGTGACCACGCCCGCGCGCTCGAGCACGTGGTCGACGCGTACACCCGCGATATCGAGCACCACGTCCCGATCCACCCGGAGTACGCGGCCAACATCCTCGACGAGCTCGCCGCCTCCGACGCGATCTTCACCGTGGATACCGGCATGTGCAATGTCTGGGCGGCCCGGTACGTCACGCCCAACGGGCGGCGGCGCGTCATCGGCTCGTTCCTGCATGGCACGATGGCCAACGCCCTCCCTCACGCGATCGGCGCGCAGTTCGCGTACCCGGGCCGGCAGGTGATCTCGATGTCGGGCGACGGCGGCCTCGGGATGCTGCTGGGCGAGCTACTGACCGTCGCGCTCCACCGCTTGCCCGTGAAGATCATCGTGTTCAACAACTCCTCGCTGGGCATGGTGAGGCTCGAGATGCTGGTGACCGGCGTCCCGGATTTCGAGACCGATCACGCGAGCGTGGACTACGCGGCGCTCGCGCGGGCCGCCGGCATCCACGCGGTCAGGATCGAGAAGCCGGCGGACATCCGAGCCGGCTTGAAGGACGCGTTCGACTACCAGGGGCCGGCGCTCGTCGACCTCGTCACCGACCCGAACGCCCTCTCGATCCCTCCCCACGTCACCGCGTCACAGATGACGGGATTCGCGCTCGCGGCCACCAAGGTGGTACTGAGCGGCGGTGTCGGGCGCATGCTGGAGATGGCACGCGCCAACCTGCGCAACATCCCGGGGGCGAGCCTGCTCCGGTGACGGCTTGCGCACTGCGTCTGGCATGCTCGTCGGTGTCGCACGCCGGGAGTGTCGCCAGAGACTCACCGCGACCAGAACCACCGGCGCGAGGGAGAGCAGGGTGTGTCCGGGGTACGCGGCGATTCCCAGCAGGACGACCCCGACCAGGGCCAATCCGAGTCCGCCGGCGCCCAGCATGAACCGGCGCTCGGGTCGCTTCAGCGAGATCGCCACGCCGAGCAGCGCCGCGGCAAGAGCGAACAGGATCTCCACCCCGGATTCCACGGCCACCACCAGGAGCAAGGGGCGTTCCAACCTCGAAACACCGGCTTGTCCAGGACTTGGCGGGGCCCGGGATCGCCGAGTGATTGGAAATTGTCCACCAGTGTGAACGCTCCTGCTCCGGCTCCTGGCGAGATCGCGCCCGATTTCGACCTTCAGGACAGCGCCGGGATCCCGCGTCGCCTCTCCCAGCTGGTGGCGGAGCGTCCCCGCGTCCTGATCTTCTACCGCGGCCACTGGTGACCGTTCTGTCTCCGCCAGTTGGCGGAGTATCGCGACCGCCACGAACAGTTCCTCGCGGCCGGATACGACCTGGTGGCGCTCTCGGTCGACGACCCGCAGCGGACCGCCCCGGTCGTGGCGCGTCTCGGTCTCTCCTTCCCGGTGCTCGGCGACCCCGCCCGAGCTGTCGTGGAGGCGTGGGGCCTGCTGAATCGCGCGGAGAAGGGAGGAATCGCGCATCCGGCGGTGTTCGTCCTGGATCGCGAGCGCCGAGTGCGTTACTTCTCGCACGACGAGATCTCGAAGCGCGTCAGCGCCGACGACGTGCTCGCGTTCGTGCGCGGCGCCGCGGGCCCTCCGACACGCCGTTCACGGGTGCGCGCCGGGCCTCGTGACTTCCTCCACGCGATCTTGAACGCGCTCCGGCGCGGATTCGTCACGCCGAGGAGCTGAAGAACCAGTAAGCACAAGATGTGGGTTGACAGGTCGTCGACGCCACGATAGGCTGCGCACATCATCCAAACCGGTCCAGCGGCATCGACAACGCGCACCGACGCCAACGACGCTCGTCGTCTGCCTCGGGAGAGCAGCATGACGGCGGAAGACCTTTTGATAGAGCTCAAGAGCTCGCGCACCGATCTGGCGCGGCTGGTGGAAGCGGCCAACCGCGACCAGCTCACCCAGGTCGTGGTTCCTCAGCGCAGCGTGGAGGCGTGGGAGCAGCGCGAGCCCGACACCTGGTTGAAGGTCAGCAACTGGCTGACCGCTCGAGGAGTCGCGATCGTCCGGGTGTAGGGCCGCGAGAGCCTCGGGGATGTCGACCTCTACCCGCTCTGCTCACCTGGGATTCATCGTCCTGGCCGTCGCTCTGTCCCTCTGGTTGCTCGGAGGAATCTCCTGGGCGCCGGGGCCCGCGCGGGCTGAAGGCCACGACGGAAAATACGCCGGCACGATCTCCTGCGCGGCGATACCCGGCCAGACCGCCGGACCCCTCCTCACGCCGTTCTCCATGCGGGTGACCGAAGGGCGGGTGGAGTACGAGCGCGAGGTGATGCGCCCCGAGGACTCCCGGACGAAGCTCGGCGTCACCGAGCGGGGCGCCGGCACCGTCTCCCCGGCCGGTGAGGTCTCGCTGAGCGGGGCGGCCGGGCGGGCGAACTGGAGCTATCAGGCGATCTATCGAGGCCGGATCGAGGGCGACGCCATGCGCCTGTCGGGCACCCAGATCTGGCACCTGCCGGGCCGGGCCGAGCACGAGCGGCCCTGCTCGATCACGCTGACGCGGTCGGAGTAAGCCCCAGGACAGGGCGAGAGCCGGCAATGCCAGGACTATCGAAGGACGAGGGGCGGGCGCTGATCGAGAACGCCCTCGCAAGCTTGCTCGATCCACACCAAGATGCCGAGAGCCTCACCCGCTATTTCGCGCCGGACTACGTCCAGGACGTCGATGGCAAGCGCCTCGACCTCGCTGGATTCATCGACCACGCGCGCGTGCTCAAGAAGTCCCTGCGCCGGGCTCGAGCCACGATCGAGAAGCTCGTCGTCGACGGGAATACGATCGCCGACATCCACGTGGTCGACGCCGAGAAGACGACCGGCGCCACGCTGCGCGTGAAGGTGATCGCGTTCTTCTCCGTGAGGGACGGAAAGATCGTGCGCGTGGACGAGCTGACCCACCTGCTCCACGGCGCCGCCGAAGACCGGGACATGGGCTCCCGGACTTCGGCCTGAGCGCCGACTCCCGGCTCTAAAGCCGCGGCCTCTCGCGGTCAGATCCAGACGTCGTTCGGCGCGGTACGCTCTCCGCCCTCCTCACCCGTGTTGGGTATCCCGCGTGGCTCGATCAGGAGCAGCTGCACCTCCCGCTCGGCGCATGGCTTGTGCTCGACTCCCTTCGGCACCACGAACATCTCGCCGACCCCGATCTGCACAGCCCCATCCCGGAAGTCGATCCGCAGCTCGCCGTCCATGACGATGAACGTCTCGTCGGTGTCCTTGTGGTGATGCCACACGAAGTCGCCCTGCAGCTTGACCACCTTGAACTGATAATCGTTCATCTCCGCGATGACCCTCGGCTGCCAGCGCTCGCTGAATCGCCCGAACTTCTCCTTGAAGTTGATCGATCGGTAGGTCATTGCCGCTCCTCCTTCCCTCGCAGAACTGGCGGAAAGAATTGCTCCCTGCTCCATGTACCGACTGGGCACTCCGCCAGCTCGATCGGTGCATTTCAGCCCGCAACCCGTCTCAGAAACTCCAAAGCGTTACCGCCCACGATCTTCCTAACCTCGTCATCCGAATACCCCCGCGTGATGAGCCCGCGTATGATGTTCTGCCCGTCCGCCGGCGACTCGAGACCATCCAGGTAAGCGGCAGGCAGCGTCGCCCGATCCGACCCTAGCATCTTGCAGTGAAACCCAACATGGTCCCCGATCAGCGTATCCGTGCCAACCGCCACGTGGTCTACTCCTACTAGCTTGACCATATAGTCGTAGTGGTCGAGCACGCAGCGAATGTCCTGGCTCGGATCATCGCTGAGGGAATTCGGCACCGCGGTTATAGCGACCAGTCCGCCCTTCGCCGCGCACGCCAACAACTCTTCGTCTCGCCGAGTTCGCCATGTCGGACGGAGTGAATACGCAGCGTTGTGACTGAACAGAATTGGCGTCCGCGATCGTTCAATCGCGTCCATGGCCGTCCTGAATCCTGCGTGCGACAGGTCGATCGCCATACCCACGTCGTTCATGCGGCGCACCACTTCGTTGCCGAACTCACTCAACCCTGCATCGTGCCGCGCTCGCAAACCAGAACCCGCGGCACTCTGCAGATTGTATGTAAGACCCGCCATCCGGACTCCCAGTGCATACAAGACGTCGACACGATGAAGTACGTCACCGATCGCCAAGTGTTCTACCGTTGGCAGTAGTCCCACGCGTCCCTGCTGTTTGGCCCGCGTCACGTCAGTAGCTCTGCCTACTAGCAGTACGTCGTCGCGTTTCCCGGCATCAACAATCATCATGCCGACTTCATCGACGAGGTCATTGAATGCTATGTATGACAGTTCCGGGCTGTTGACCATGCCTCGAAACCCGTTCCCGGTGGCAATGACAGTCCAGCCGCCATGCTTCGCGGCGTCGTAACCCCACTCGTATTTCCCTCTCCGCAGGTACTCTACGAAATCGTCGGTATTCTCAGGAAGTACCATTGGGTGCTCGTGAAGGTCCATCATCACAGACTCCTCGACGAGGCCCCGAAATCGCTTCTCTTCACGAGCGTCGAGCGCTACCCGCATCGAGGGCACACGGTTGACTTGTGCCGAAAGCCGAATGCCGTCGGCGGTCGCACCATTCATCCGGCGTTCTCCTTACTCAACCGTGGTCCGAGGCCTGGTCATCTCTCATCTCGCCCGGTCCTACATCCCACAGTCACCGCCTACAGTTTTGTTCGCGCCCGTTACCCGCTCATCAACGCTCGGATCTTCGGCCACCAGCCGACGTAGACCCATGCCAGACCAACGAACACATAGAGCGCATACGCCGCCTCGGTCGCCCAGTCCGTTCGGGGCCGGAAGTATCGCATGAGCTTGAAAACGCAGGACAACGAACGAGAGGCCGAGTCCCGCCACGTACAACATCTTATTCGCCATGGTAAGCGGTACCCGCTCTGGATCAACCACGCCGCAGCGGCAGCCATTGGTCCGAACGACCCGCCTACTCCAAGAGTAGAGCGTAAGCTGAGAAGGTACCCTAGCATTGGCGATTATTTGTGAGCACGGAAGGCGCGAACGCCAAGGCTATTGCGTTCTACGAGGCTCACGGGTTTGAGCCGCAAGGTACCCTCACGAGGTACTACGCGGCCAGCACCCGCCGTTCGGCGCGAGGCTCTTCTTCCCCATGCTTGCGGCGCTGACTCGACCGTCCGAAAAACGTCCGAACAACTTTGGCGGGAACTCCGGATCCCATGGAACTAACAGAAAAGATTGGTCGGGGTGAGAGGATTTGAACCTCCGACTCCCTGCTCCCAAAGCAGGTGCGCTACCGGGCTGCGCCACACCCCGAGATCGGCCGCACCAGCAGTATACGCGGAGGCTCTTCGGCGGTTCAACTCGCCCAGCGCCGCAGCAGCTCGCGCGCCTTCGCCATCGCGCGGCCACGGTGGCTCACCGCGTGCTTGGCCTCGGCAGAGAGCTCGGCGAACGTGGCCCCGAGCGGCGGATAGAAGAAGAGCGGGTCGTAGCCAAAGCCACCGGCACCGCGCGGCTCCTCCAGCAGCACCCCCTCCACCGAGCCCTCCACGGTGGCCTCCCGGCCGTCGGGGTCGGTCAGCGCGATCACCGCGCGATAGCGGCCGGTCCGGCGGGCGGGCGGCACGCCGGCCAGATCTCGGAGCATCAGCGTGTTCCGCTCGGAATCCGTGAGCCCCTCGCCCCCGTAGCGGGCCGAGAGCACGCCGGGCCGCCCGCCGAAGGCGTCGACCTCGATGCCGGAGTCGTCGGCGAGCGCGAGCTGTCCGGTGGCCTGGGCCGCCGCGCGAGCCTTGGCGAGCGCGTTGTCGGCGTACGACGTCTCGCCCTCGGGCGGGAGCACGACCCCTGGATACGCGGAGAGATCCCGGATCCGGTAGGGCAGGTCGGTGAGCAGCGCTGCCAGCTCCCGGCCCTTGGCCCGGTTGCCCGTGGCCAGGACCAGCAGCCGGTCAGAGGGTGAAGCGCTTGTCGCCACGCGCCTGGGTGGCGCGGCGCTGCAGGGAGATCAGCCGCGCGATGCCGTCGCCGGCCATCGTCAGCAGCTCGTCGAGGCGGGCCTTGGAGAACGGGGTCTGCTCGGCGGTGCCCTGCACCTCGACGAAGGCGCCGGACCCGGTCATGACCACGTTCATGTCCACCTCGGCGGTGGAATCCTCCGCGTAGTTCAGGTCGAGCACCGGGCGGTTGCCCACCATGCCCACGCTGATCGCCGCGACACAGTCGCGGATGGGCGAGGCGGTCAGCGCCGCGGTCCGCGCGAGCGATCCGATGGCGTCGGCCATCGCCACGAAGGCACCGGTGATCGCGGCGGTCCGGGTGCCGCCGTCGGCCTGGATCACGTCGCAGTCGACCCACACCGTGCGCTCGCCGAGCTTGGCCATCTCCACCACGGATCGCAGCGAGCGGCCGACGAGCCGCTGGATCTCCTGCGAGCGACCGCTCGGCCCTCCCCGCTCGCGCGACATGCGCGTGTTGGTGGAGCGCGGCAGCATGCCGTACTCGGCGGTGACCCAGCCCTTCCCCTGGCCCTTCAGGAAGGGCGGGACCTTGTCCTCGACCGAGGCCGTGCAGATGACCTTGGTGTCCCCGAACTCCACGAGCACGGAGCCCTCCGGATGTCGCAGGTAGTCCCGCGTGATCGTGACGGATCGAAGCTGATCCGGGCGGCGACCGTCCTGGCGGAGATGCATCGTGCTCATCGGCTGGGCGCGCTCCGTGGCGGCAGGGTCTGGGCGGTGCGCATGCGCTGATCGTAGCGGCGCTTGTACTCGGCCAGGCCGGCGTAGATGGCCCGCGCAAGGGCCTCGCGATGCTCGGGGGTGGCCAGCTTCTTCTCTTCCTTTCGGTTCGTGAGGAACCCGATCTCGATCAGGACGGCCGGCATCGCCGCGCCACCCAGCACGTAGAACCCCGCCTGCTTCACGCCGCGGCTCACCAGGTTCAGCGACTTGCTCATCGAGTCCTGGACCGTCTCGGCCATGAAGCTCGACTCCTCCTGGAACTCGGACTGGGCCATGTCCCAGAGGATGGTCCGGAGCGCGCTCTCCTTCTGCCGCGCGGCCGGCCCCTCGAGCTGTACCACGCCGTTCTCGGTGGCCGCCAGCTGGCGGGCACCGCTGTCGGAGGCCTCGGAGGAGAGGAAGTAGGTCTCGACACCCTCGGACACCGCCTCGGGATGCGCGTTGGCGTGGATGGAGACGAAGAGATCGGCCCGCAGCTTGTTGGCGAAGTTGGTGCGGTCGCGCAGCGGGACGAACACGTCGCTGTCCCGGCTGAGCGCCACCTTCACGCCGAGCCCGGTCTCCACCAGCCGCGCCACCCGGCGCGTGACGTCGAGCACCACGTCCTTCTCCATGACGCCGCTCGGCCCGATGGCGCCCGAGTCGTGCCCGCCGTGGCCGGCGTCCAGCACGATGAGCTTGAGCGGCTGCATGCCCGGGCCCGCCCGGCCGGGCTCGGTGCTCCCCGGCTCTCTGGGGCGATAGATGTCAAGCACCAGGCGATACGGATCCTGCAGCACGGTGTGCTTGACCTCGCCCGCCGTGCCCTCCAGGACCACCCGCAGGACGGCGGCGTCGCCGACCGTCTCGAGGCGCACTTCCTCCACGAGCCCGTCGCCGATCTCCTCGACCCGCGGCCCACTGAGCGAGAGACCGGGCAGGCGGACTCGCACCTCCTCGTCGCTCGCGACCACCGCGTAGGCCAGCCGCGCCCCGGTCTCGATGACCACGCGGGTGAACGACGGATAGGAGCGATAGCGCAGCTCCTCGAGCGGTATCGCGGCCTGGCCCGGCTTGACCGCCGCCGGCTTGCGGGGCTCGGTCACCGCGGCGACCGAAACGCCCGGCGCCAGGCGCGGCAGCCCCTTGGTCAGGAAGTCGCGCGAGATGAGCCAGCCGCGTGCTCCCACACGGGCCGCGGCGTCGAGGGCGATGGCCTGGCCGTCCACCGTCGCGCGCGACTGCCCGCGCACGAACTCGGCGACGCGCGTGTTCACGGTGAGCGTGCCGCGGTCTCCCTTCACCGACCAGGCGCCCTTCAGGAGGGCCGCGAGATGATCGGGGGCGATGAAGGCGCCGCCGTCGTCCTCCACGGTGACGGGCAGGACCCCGAGGCTGCCGGAGCGATCCCGGACTTCCAGCGACTCGGTCCGGCCGGCCGCCGCCAGGCCGACGAGAGGCCCCATCAGCAGGAACATCAAGCAGATCGTCGATCGTCGCATCATGGTGGGTGCCGCGCGGCACCGACATTCTAGCAACGGAGCACCGGGGCGGCGAAGGAGGAATTTGTGCTAGGCTTCCGCGCATGACGGTTTCACAGCTGGCATACGTGGGAATCGGCGTGAGCGAGATGGCGCGCTGGCAGACGTTCGCCTCCGAGGTCCTGGGGCTCCAGGTGGTGAAGGGCGACGACGACACGGTTTACCTTCGGATGGACGAGTACCACCATCGCATCGCGCTGCATCCGACGGGCGAGGACGACGTGCTCTACGTGGGCCTGCAGGCTCCCACCCACCCCGCCTACGAGCAGAGCAGGGCCGCGCTCCAGGCCGCGGGGGTGGCGCTCACGCCCGGCACGCTCGCCGAGCTCGCCAACCGTCGCGTCATCGATTTGATGAAGTTCGAGACCGGCGGGCTGCCCTTCGAGCTGTCGGTGGGCCCCACCGCGCGGTGGGACGCGCCCTTTCAACCCGGCCGTCCGATGTCCGGGTTCAAGACCGGCCCGCTCGGCGTGGGCCACGTCGTCCTGCGCACCGAGGATCTCAAGGCGAGCGTGGCGCTACTCACCGGCGCGCTCGGCTTCCGTGTCTCCGACTACATCGGCACGATGACGTTCCTGCACTGCAATCCGCGCCACCACTCGGTGGCGTTCCAGCCCCGAGCCAGGAACCTCCCCCGCAGCCGCGACAAGAGGCTCTGGCATTTCATGCTCGAGACGAACAGTCTCGACGACGTCGGGAGCGGCATGGATGCGGCGATGAAGGCCGGCGTCCCGCTCGCCACCAGCCTGGGGCGCCACACCAACGATCAGATGGTGTCGTTCTACGTGGTGACGCCCTCCGGCTTCGAGGTCGAGTACGGCTGGGGCGGGCGCCTCGTCGACGACGAGGTGTGGCAGGTCCAGCGCCACGATCGTGGCGCCCTCTGGGGCCACAAGGTACAGGTCGCCGCCGCCTCCTGATGGGTCAGTTCGGGATCGGCCAGGGAATCAAGCGCTTCGAGGACGTGCGCCTGGTCCGCGGTGGCGGCCGGTTCCAGGCCGACGTCGACGTCGCCGGCCAGGTCCACGCGGTGATCGTCCGCTCCCCTCACGCGCACGCGCGCATTCGCGGTATCGACACCGCGGCTGCCCTGGGCGCACTAGGCGTCGTCGCGGTGCTCACCGGCGCCGACGTCGCCCGTGACGGGCTCGGCACCATGAAGATGACGCTCCGGCGGACGCGGCCCGACGGCTCGCCGATGTTCGCCCCGCCCCACCGCGGTCTCGCCGTCGACCGCGCGCGCCACGTGGGCGATCCGGTCGCCCTCGTGATCGCCGAGACACGCGCTCAGGCCGAGGACGCGGCCGATCTCCTCCGCGTGGACTACGAGCCACTGCCCTCGGTGACGGACACCGCACTCGCCGCCCAGCCCGGCAGCGCGCCCGTGTGGGACGAATGCGCGGACAACGTCTCGAACCTGCACCAGGCCGGAGACAAGGCGGCGACCGAGGCCGCGTTCGCGCGGGCGACCCACGTCATCCGCCGGCGCTACGTCATCACGCGCGTGCACGCGCAGTACATGGAGACGCGCGGCGCGCTGGGCGTCTACGACCCCCACGAGGACCGCTACACCCTCTACGCCGACGTGCAGTATCCGCACCGCGTGCGGACCGCGCTGGCGACCAACATCCTCAAGGTTCCCGAGCACCAGATCCGGGTGATCGCGGGCGACGTCGGCGGCGGCTTCGGCACCAAGGGCTGGCAGTATCCCGAGCACCGGCTGATGCTGTGGGCCGCGCGCAAGGTGGGCCGCCCGGTCAAGTGGCTCTGCGAGCGGCGCGAGGCCATCCCCGCCGACGAGCACGCCCGCGACAACGTGACCGACGCGGAGCTGGCGCTCGACGCGCAGGGCCGCTTCCTCGGGCTGCGCGTGCACACGTACGCCAACGTGGGCGCCTACGTCTCGTCGGACCGGAACCTGCTCGCCACGTTCAGCAACATCGCCACGCTGGTCGGGGTCTACACGATCCCGGCCGCCCACGTCGCCGTCCGCTCGGTGCTGACCAACACCAACCCGACCGCCCCCTACCGCGGCGCCGGCCGGCCGGAGGCGACGTACGTCATCGAGCGCCTGATCGACGACGCGGCCCGGGAGCTGGGCCTCGACCGGGTGGCCCTGCGGCGCGCCAACTTGATCCCCGCCTCCGCGATGCCGTACCGCAATCCGCTCGGCGTCACCTACGACTGCGGCGAGTTCGAGCGGTGCATGGACGCCGCGCTGAAGCTTGCCGACGTTGGCGGCTTCGAGGCCAGGCGGGAGGCCTCGCGGGCGCGCGGGCGGCTGCGCGGGCTGGGCATCGCCAACGCGATCGAGCAGGCGGCCGGACCGCAGCCCGAGTTCGCGGAGATCCGCTTCGCCCCGAGCGGGACGGCCACGCTGTTCATGGGCACCAAGAATCAAGGCCAGGGCCACGAGACCACGTTCAAGCAGATCCTCCACGAGCGGCTCGGGATCGACCCGGCCGACGTCCGCTACATCGACGGCGACACCGACCGCGTCGGCTTCGGCATGGGCTCGATGGGCTCGCGCTCGACGGTCATCGGCGGCACCGCGGTCTGCGTGGCGGCCGACAAGGTCATCGCCAAGGGCCGGAAGATCGCGGCCCGCCTGCTGGAGGCGGCGGAGGCCGACATCGGCTTCGCGGACGGCCGCTTCTCGGTGGTGGGCACCGACCGCGCGCTGGCCTTGAAGGAGGTCGCCCGCGCCGCCTTTCAGCCCGGGCAGCTACCGCCGGGCCTCGAACCCGGCCTCTACGAGACCGGCACGTTCTCCCCGAAGCAGGCCACGTGGCCGAACGGTACCCACGTGTGCGAGGTCGAGGTCGACCCCGAGACCGGGATGGTGACGCTGGATCGCTACGCGATCGCCGACGACGTGGGGACCGTCATCAATCCCGTCACCCTGAAAGGGCAGATCCACGGCGGCGTCGCCCAGGGCGTGGGCCAGGCCCTGATGGAGCAGGTGGTGTACGAGCCGGGCTCGGGCCAGCTGCTCAGCGCGTCGTTCATGGAGTACGCGATGCCGCGCGCGGATACCTTCTGCGATCTGGTGATCGAGAGCCATCCGGTGCCCACCACGCTGAACCCGCTCGGCGCCAAGGGCGCGGGCGAGGCGGGGACCGTCGGCGCGCTCCCCGCGGTCATCAACGCGGTGATGGACGCCCTCGCCCCGCTCGGCGTCCGCCGCCTCGACATGCCGGCGAGCAGCGATCGCGTCTGGCGGGCGATCCAGGACGCGAAGGCCGGGCGCCCACCGCGCTAGCGTCCGTCAGGCCGCGTGCTCGAGCGCGCGGTGCCGGCTCACCGTGGCCCCGTCGTCCCGCTCGAGCTCGCTGAAGATCGCGGCGGAGAGCACGGTCAGCGCACCCAGCACGATGAACGCCCGGTGGACGCCGTGGATCATCTCCACCGCGTTCGCGTGGAAGCGGTCGGGGATGAAGAACGCGGTTACCAGCGACGCCGCCGCCACGCCGAAGCTGACCGACATCTGCTGCATCGTGCTCGCGATCGTGCTCGCGCTGCTCGCCTGCTCGTCGGCGACGTCGGCGTAGGCCAGGGTGTTCATGCTCGTGTACTGCAAGGACGTGAAGAACCCGAACACGAACGACTGCGCCACGATCAGCCACACCGGGGTGCCGGGGCCGATGGTCGCGAAGAACACGATGAGCACGCCGAGGATGACCGTGTTCGAGATCAGGACTCCGCGGTAGCCGAATCGCTGCAGGATGGCCGGCATGGTCATCTTCAGGCTCATCGCGGCCACCGCCTGGGGCATCATCATGAGCCCGGACTGGATCGGCGTGAACCCGAGGCCCACCTGGTAGAGCATCGGGAACAGGAAGGGGATGCCCCCGATGCCCAGGCGGGTCACGTAGCTCCCGGTGACCGCGGCGCGAAAGGTCCGGATGCGGAACAGCGCCAGGCGGAGCAGCGGGAAGGCGGTGTGGGTCGCCCGCAGGCCGTAGGCGGCGAGCAGCACCGCCGAGATCGCGAGGAGGCCCACCATCGCCCGCCCGCTCAACGAGTGCTCGCCGAAGACCTCGAGAACGTAGGAGAGCAGCCCGACGCCGGACCCGAACAGGACGAGCCCGATCGCGTCGAGCGGCGGGGACTGCTCCTCGCGGAAGTCCGGAAGGTGCCGGTAGACCAGGTAGAGGCCGAGCAGGCCGATCGGGACGTTGACGAAGAAGATGACCCGCCAGTGGAAGTACCCGACCAGCAGGCCACCCGCGAACGGCCCGAGCATCGGCCCGATCAGGCTCGGAATCGCCACGAAGCTCATCGCGCGGATGAGCTCCGACTTGGCGAACGTCCGCACCATCGTGAGCCGGCCCACCGGCACCATCATGGCGCCGCCGAAGCCCTGCAGGATGCGGCACGCGACCAGCGCGTGGATGTTGCTCGAGACGCCGCACAGCAGCGAGCCGAGCGTGAACAGGCCGATCGCGGTCGAGAAGACCCGGCGCGTGCCGAAGCGGTCGGCCATCCAGCCGCTGATCGGGATGAACACGGCCAGGCTCAGCGTGTAGCTCGACAGCACCGCCTTCATGCTGAGCGGGGCGACGCCGAGGGCCTCTGCGATGGCGGGGAGCGCGGTGTTGAGGATCGTGGTGTCGAGGGCTTCCATGAAGAACGCCACCGCGACGAGCCAGGGAAGCAGGCGTTTCGCCGGCTCGCCCGGTGGGGCAGGACTCCCGGAGGGCACGTCAGCGGACCGGTCTATGCTCGACGACGAGCCCTCGGGGGTCGCTCACGTGGTCGCCGCGTCGGGGACCGGGTTGAGCCAGCCGCCGTCGGCCGCGATGAGCGCGTCGGCCTCCTTCGGCCCCCAGCTTCCCGGCTTGTACGGGATCGCGCGGTGATGCCGCTTCAGTACGCGGTCGACGGCCGCCCACGCCGCCTCCACCGCGTCCTCCCGGGTGAACAGTGCGCCGTCGCCGGCCATCGCGGCGGTCAAGAGCCTCTCGTACGGCTTCTCCTCGCCCAGCTGATGGTCGAGCATGTAGAGCTCGCGCTGGACGCCGACGAACTCCTTGCCGACGTGCTTGACCCGGGCCGCGAGGGCCACCGCGGAGTTCGGCTGCAGGCGAAAGCGCAGGTAGTTGGGCCGGCCAAACGTCGGACCCGAATCGTCGAAGAGCCGCTGCGGCGGCGGCTTCAGCTGCACCACGACCTCGGCGACCGTCTCGGCCAGCCGCTTGCCGGAGCGCAAGTACCAGGGCACGCCCGCCCAGCGCCAGGAGTCGACGTAGAGCCGCAGCGCGCAGAACGTCTCGACGTCCGACGTGCGCGCCACATTCGGCTCCCGCCGGTAGCCCACGTACTGGCCGCGCACCAGATCCGCGGGCCGGATGGGCCGCATGGCCTTGAACACCGCGGCCTGCTCGTCGTGCACCGCGCCGTAGCCGCGATGGACCGGTGGCTCCATCGCGAGGAGGGCCACGATCTGGAAGAGATGATTCTGGACGACGTCGCGCAGGCAGCCGGCGGTCTCGTAGAACGCCCCGCGGCCCTTCACCCCGAAGTCCTCGGCGAGCGTGATCTGGACGCTGGCCACGTAGTTGCGGTTCCAGATGGGCTCGAGGAACGAGTTCGCGAACCGGAAGTAGAGGATGTTCATGATCGCTTCCTTGCCCAGGAAGTGATCGATGCGGAAGATCGCATCTTCCGGGAAGACCGACCGCGCCACCTCGTTCAGCTTGCGCGCGGAGGCCAGGTCGCGGCCGAACGGCTTCTCGACGATGACCCGCGCCTGGCGCGCGAGGCCGGACGCTCCGAGTCCGGTCATGACGGTCGGGAAGAGCACGGGGGGAATGGCCAGATAGTGCGCGGGGCGGCGGGCCGGTCCGAGGGCCTCGCGGAGCGCGGTGAAGGTGCGCGGGTCGTTGTAGTCGCCGTCCACGTAGCGGAAGCGGGCGAGCAGGCGGTGCAACGCCCGCCGGTCGTCGATTCCACCGGCCTTGCGGATCGCGTCCGTCGCGCGCTTGCGGAGGTCCTCCAGGCTCCACGACGAGAACGCCACCCCGATCACGGGGACGTCGAGGGTCCCGCGCTTCGACATCGCGTAGAGCGCGGGGAGGATCTGCTTGTGGGCGAGATCCCCGCTCACGCCGAAGACCACCAGGGCATCGGAGGGAGCGCGGTCGCTGGTGATGTTCTCCATCGCAGCCTCTGCCGTCGCCGATGCTACCACGCCCGGCAAACAGGCCGCGCGGTCGCTACTTGGCGCGGAGCTGTCCGAGCGCGCTGAGCCGGTTCTCGAGCAGCGGCCCCCGATGCGCCGGCGGCCGGCGGTGGAGGTGAGCAGACTGTGCGATATGAACTGATCGGTGTTCCCTGTATGACGAAACCCGCAAGCGACAAACCGACACGTCAGGGCTCAGAGAATCCGCCCAAAGGAACCGCCGTCAAGTAGTCTGGGGCGGGTCCGCGTGGGGCGGCCCTCGCGCGGTCGGGTGGCCGTCGAGACGACACCGCCCTCCAGCTCCGGGAACTACTCCCGGCTCCGGAGGGCGGCGTGACTGCTGGAAATGGTGGAGGCGGTGGGCATCGAACCCACGTCCGGAAACCCTCGGCAACAGGCATCTACATCAATAGCCGGTTTCCCCGTGCGTCTCGCCTCTCGGCCCCCCAACCGGCCGGGTCACCGATCAGCCAGCTCCTGTAGTTCTCGCCCCTCACCCCGGAGCGGGGATCGGAGCCAGCCACCGGTATATGACGTCCTTGCCCGGACCCCGATGACCCGATCCGGAGGACGCTAGCGGGTGTTAGGCCGCCAGGGCTAGCTGAGTGTCGGCAGCTATAACCGTGCCCCCAGTTTTACGAGGAGAGAGCACCTCGAGATGCCGCCTGTGCGTCACTGATCCCCGTCGAAACCAGTCGCCCCCTCGCTACGCCCGTTGCTGGGCGCGTGATTCCTTCTGCATTTCTCGCCGGACCTCACGCTCGCGGATCGCGTCGCGCTTGTCGTGGAGCTTCTTGCCGCGCGCCAGACCCAGCTCGAGCTTCGCCCGGCCTTCCTTGAAGTATAGACGAAGCGGGATGAGGGTCAACCCGCGCTCCGCCACCTTTCCAAGCAGGCGCGCGATCTCTCGCTTGTGCAACAGTAGCTTGCGCTTGCGGTCCGGATCGTGATTGGCGTCGGACCCGTGGTGGTATGGGCTGATGTGGCAGCCGACGAGCCACGCTTCGTTGTTGTCGATCGTCGCGTAGCAGTCCTTGAAGTTGACCTGCGCCTCCCGGAGCGATTTGACCTCGGTCCCCTTGAGCACGAGCCCGGCCTCGTACGTCTCCAGGATGGAGAAGTTGTGGAAGGCCTTGCGGTTCGTCGCGATGACCTTCTCGGCGGTCATGGCCCCACGGTCCTCTTGACTTCGAGGACCCCGTCCGTAAGATGAAACCCTCGCCTGGGCCGAAGTGGCGGAATTGGCAGACGCGCATGATTCAGGGTCATGTGCCCGCAAGGGTGTGGGGGTTCGAGTCCCCCCTTCGGCACCACTGATAACCCCACCCCGTGGTCGCCTCCTCGATTCGATTCGCGCCCGGCCTCATCATGGCCCAGGGCGTCGCCGCAGACAATCCGCGCCGAGACGCCGCCGTCAGCCGGCCGGATCCTAGCACTGTTCGGGGTAGCTGCGGAGCGCCAGATGGTAGCCGAGGTTCCGGGGCAAATTCCACCACACGCCCGCGCGCGAGCCCCACATCCGGCGCGCGATCGAGCGGAGGGAGTAGAACCGGCGGGCGGCCCACTCCGTCCCGGCGATCAGTTCCCCGGGTGACATCTGCGCCGGGCGGAACACACAGTGCTTCTTCCCGTCGTACTTCGACCAGTCGGTAGTCAAGATCCGGCCCTCGGCCTGCCAGCGCTGGAATGTGGGCGTGCCCGGCATCGGGACGACCATGCTCATCGTGACGACGTCCACACTCGCCTCCTCGAGGAACTCGACCGTGCGCCGGAAGATCCCTCGATCGTCCTGGTCGAAGCCGAACATGATCCCGAGGTGCGCGGCGATTCCGTGCCGGTGGAGCGAGCGGATCAGCTCGCGGTAGCCACCGACTCGGTTGTGGCCCTTGTTGGTCGCATCCAGGCTCTGCTGCGAGATGGACTCGAAGCCCATGAACAGGGCCTTGCAGCCGCTGGCCGCGGCAAGGCGCTGGAACTCCTCGTCCTTCGCGGCCGCCGCCGTGCACTGGCTCGTCCACCATTTCCCGAGCGGCGCGAGCGCCCGGAACAGCGCCTTCGAGTAGCGTGGGTTGGCGCCGATATTGTCGTCCCAGAACACGACCGCACGGCTCGGACTCCCCGCCACTTCGTGCACGACTTCTTCGATCGGCCGGTAGCGCATGGTGCCCGGCCCGTACAGGAGCGGAATCGTGCAGTAGTCGCACCGATGCGGGCAGCCGCGGGTGGCGATCGTGACCGACTTCCCGTAGCGGCGTCCCTTGATGAGGTCCCAGCGAGGCGCGGGCTGCCGGTGGAGGCTCGCGCGATGGGTCGAGCGGTAGCAGCGCTCGAGCCGACGAGCCGCCACGTCTTCGAGCAGGCGGGGCCACGTGTCCTCGGCTTCGCCCACCACCACCGCGTCGGCGTGCTCCGCGGCTTCTCCGGGAAGCGCGGTCGCGTGCGGCCCGCCGATCACGACGGGGACGCGTCTGCGTCGATACGCGTCGGCCACCTCGTAGGCGTGCGGCGCCGAGGGCGTTGGTGCCGTGATGCCCACTAGGTCGGCCGGACGGTCGAGGTCGAGACGCTCGACGATCTCGTCGGTGTGGTAGACGTCGTGCTCGCGCGGGGTCAGAGCCGCAATCAGCGGCATCGTGAGCTGTGGGAACTGGATCAGGCGCGACTGGCGTAGCCGGCGCGACTCCGGGGATTCGGCAGTGATCAGGTGGATCCGCATATCCTGCGGAAGGTCACCCTCAGAGTGCGTGCGTTCACTTCCTTCGTCCACGCGAGGGCTGCGTTCCGTCGGTCCGCAGCCGCGGGACCGGGGCTTCTCGTACCCGCTGGACGGTCGCCTAGAGCGTGATGCGCCGGCCTTCCGCCGAGGACCGCTGCGCCGCCTCCGCCGTGCGCATGGCGGCCAGACCGGCCTGGACGTCCACGGCCGGGCGCCCGCGGGTGGCGACGGTCTCCAGGAAGAGCTCGAGCTCTCGTCGAAGCGGCTCGGGTCCGGACGCCTTGAAGCTCTCCACCGCCCCTTCCGGGGCCTGCCAACCCGATGCGGTCTGCACGTGTCGGTTGGCGAGGACGCGGACCTCCGAGCTGCCGAAGTCGGCGTCGATCGTCGCGTGCTCACCGACGATCACGCAGTCGCGATACGTTCCGGGCGCGAAGTACCCCGCCTCCACGAACGCGGGCACGTCCCCGTATTCGACCGTCGTGAACGAGCAGTCGTCCATGCCGCGGCCCAGGTAGTCGCGCAGCGTGGCGGTGACCGCGGTCGCCGGCCGGCCGAGCAGGTACGCGAACAGATCGAAGTAGTGGATGCCGTCCGTCTGCGTCACGCCCACATCCGTGCGTGGCCGCTTGAAGCCCGCGAAGCGGCCCGTGCAATAGCGCACGCGGCCGAGCCCGCCGCCCTGGAGCCGCTCGCGCAGCGCGGTCGTCACGGGATGGAACCGGAAGATGTGGCCGACCTGGAGGATGCGATCCGTCTGCGCGACGATGGCGGCGAGCCGGCGGCCCTCGTCGACCGTCAACGTCAGCGGCTTCTCGACGAAGCAGTCGCGGCCGGCGCGCAGACACTCCCCGGCCAGCTCCAGATGATTGTCGGCCGGCGTCACCAGGTCGACCGCGGCGACGTGCGGCAGCGCCCGGCGGAAATCCTCGACCGCCCGCTCCGGGGCCACCCCGGCCTTGACCGCGAAGGCCCGCCGCTCGGCGGAAACATCGGCGATCCACAGCTCCACGCCCAGCTCGCCGAGAACGCGGAGATGCTTCTCGCCCCAGCGGCCCAGCCCGACCAGCAGGACCTTCATCGGCTCTCCCTCGTCTCGCCGCCCAGATCCTCCGCGATCTCGTAGCGCAGCAGCCGATCCTTCATCCAGCGCACCACCAGCAGGTCCACGAACGCGCGGACCGCCCGGTTCCCGATGCCGTACTTCGACTCGCCGAAGCGCCGCGCCCGATGATTCACCGGCACCTCGATCACCCGGAACCCGCGCATCTTGAGCAGCGTGGGAATGAAGCGGTGGAAGCCCTTGTAGAGCACGAGGTCCCGCAGGCACTCGCGACGGAAGGCGCGGAAGGTGCAACCACTGTCCTGGACCGACTCATCGCTCAGGCGGTTGCGCACGCGGTTGGCGATACGCGAGGAGAGCCGCCGCACCCACGAATCACCCGCGGCGCGATTCCCCCGCCAGCCCGTCACCGCATCCCACTGGTCCAGGTGCTTCAGCATCGCGGGGATGTCGTGCGGGTCGTTCTGCAGGTCGGCGTCCATGACCACCACGTGGCGGCCCCGCACCGACTTCATGCCCGCGTCCGTGGCCGCGGTCTCGCCCGCGTTCGCCTTGAGGCGTACGAGCCGCACTCGCTCGTCGCGCTCGCGGAAGCCACGGATGATCTCGGCGCTCCGGTCCTTGCTACCGTCGTCGACGAAGATCACCTCGTAGCGGAGACCGGTCGGCTGCAGCACCTCGCGGATCTCCGGCCACAGCAGCGGGAGATTCTCCTCCTCGTTGTAGACGGGAATCACGATCGACAGGTCGAGGCCTGTGTTCATTCCGGCTCCGGCGGCGTGCCCTGCCACTCCGGAGCGAGCCGGTGCGGCAGGCCAAGCCGATCGAGGATGCGGGCCAGCGTATGGGTCACGATGTCGTCGATCTGCTTCGGCCGATTGTAGAAGGCCGGCATCGGCGGGAGGACTACCGCCCCCATCTCGGCCAGCGACGTCAGCACCCGCAGATGGCCGAGATGGAGCGGGCTCTCACGCACGACGAGGATCAGCGGCCGGCCCTCCTTCAGCGTCACGTCGGCCGCGCGCGCGAGGAGGGTGTCGGAGATGCAGTGGGCGACTGCGCCCGCGGTATGGATACTGCACGGCACGATCACCATGCCGGCGGTCTTGAACGAGCCGGAGGCGAGCGCGGCCCCGATATCGCGATTGCGATAGCGCCGGGTGGCGAGCGTCTCGACGTCGGCCACGGAGTAGTCGGTCTCCTCGACGATCGTGCGCCGGCCCGCGTCGGAGATGACCAGGTGCGACTCGACGTCGGGGATCCCGCGCAGAAGCTCGAGGAACCGGACGCCGTAGATGGCGCCCGAGGCCCCGCTGATCCCGACCACGATGCGCTTCACAGCCGGAATCTCCTCCGGTAGACCTCGTTCCGTGTCTTCTGGTACAGAAGCTCCCACTCGGCACTGCCCTCGGGCGCGGGCCGCGAGTACGTCGACAGCGTCCGGCGCACTTCCTGGTCGATCGATTCCTCGAGCTTCGACTCGTCCTCCAGGACC
>Ga0187766_10000482_pt1 | contig 22236 bp, 26 predicted proteins | sample 0216_QUI02_MP05__4_FD_132971 | JGI IMG/M metagenome (GOLD analysis project Ga0187766, IMG submission 132971) | Tropical peat soil microbial communities from peatlands in Department of Meta, Colombia - 0216_QUI02_MP05_20_MG | ecosystem: Environmental > Terrestrial > Soil > Wetlands > Peat ... | reverse complement strand
GGTGGCGAAAAAGCACAGAGAGGGCTCATACGTGGTCAGGTTCAAGGGAGACATGCACAGCCCCAACTACTCTCTCAGGGATACCAACCTCTTCAGAATAATCGACAGCCCCCACCCGCTCACCGGAACGAGGTATACCCTCTGGCCGACATACGATGTTGCCAACGCGGTGGAGGACGAGATGTGCGGCATTACCCACGTGCTGCGGAGTTCCGAATTTAGGAACGAACTTCAACAGCTGATACGCGACGCCCTGAAGTTCAGGCGCCTCGAAGTGATACAGTTCTCTAGGTTCAATTTCAAAGGGGCGCCTGTATCAAAGAGACTGCTAAGACCTCTGGTGGAGAAGAATGTCGTTTCAGGCTGGGACGACCCGCGTATGCCCACCATCGAGGGGCTGAAACGCCGCGGCATCATCCCTCAGACCATCAGGGAATTCACTCAGCTGGTGGGATACACCAAAACGGAGCACGAGTATGACTGGAGCATGCTCCTCTCGCTGAACAGGAAGCTGCTGGACCCGGTGTCGAGGCGCGTCTTCTTCGTGCCGGATCCTGTGCCTCTTACAGTTGAGGGGGCGCCGAAGCGGAAGGCGACGATTCCGTTCCATCCGCAGACCAATCTGGGTTCCCGGACGGTTGACACACTCGGCGAGTTCTTCGTAGCGGGGAGTGATCTGAAGTCGATGAAGACGGGCTCTGTCTTCAGGCTGATGGACCTGTACAACGTGGAGTTGACATCAACCCGGAAGAAGGCGGCCGGGAAGTACGCAGGCGATGAGGTGATTCAGGGTTCGAGGAAGTTCCAATGGGTGACGCCATCCCACGTTGAGGTTCAGGTCACAGTCCCTGACGTTCTATTCCTCGAGGAGGACGTCTACAACAAAGACAGCTTGAAGGAGGTCCGCGGGTTCGCCGAGAAGTATGCCTCGGAGTTGGAGGTCGGAGACATTGTTCAGTTTCCGAGGTTCGGGTTCGCCCGGTTGGACTCACCGGGAAAGTTCATCCTTAGCGGATGACCTGAATTCCCGTCATGAAGCCATAACAGCTTATATTCTGGCCCAAATGGGCTGGCTTGGGAGATTTATAGGATGACCCCAGACAAGAAGCCCTACTACATCAAGTTCGAGACCCCGAAGGAAGTCTCTGAGGCGGCCTATGAGGTGCTGAGGCAGGCCTCCCGGACCGGGAAGGTCAGGAAGGGCACGAACGAGTCAACTAAAGCTATCGAGAGAGGCCAGGCAAAGCTGGTCGTCATTGCCGAAGACGTCACCCCGCCGGAAGTTGTTGCGCATCTGCCTCTCCTCTGTGACGAGCGTAAGATACCCTACGTGTTCGTCCCGTCGAAGGACCAGATCGGCCCAGCAATCGGCATCGACGTCTCTACTGCGTCTGCTGCAGTCCTCGACCCTGGAGAAGGTAGCCAGATCTTGGAGCAGGTCACCCAAGAGCTGTCGAGGCTGAAGAAGGCGCAATGAGCAGCAAGAAAGAAGCAGAGACGCTAACCCCCGCTGAAGTCGTCCAGATTGTTGCAAGAACGGGTGTCGCCGGTGAGATTACTCAGGTGAGAGTGAAGATTCTGGACGGGAAGGAGAAGGGACGCATCCTCACACGGAATGTCAAGGGCCCGATCAGGATGGGCGACGTGCTGGTCCTAAGAGAGACCGAGCGCGAAGCCCGTCGACTGAAGTAGTCGCCTCGTGTCCTCACAGATAATCATCGAGTCCTTTATATTCCGAGTTCCAAAGGCCACGAAAGAAAGGGGTGCGGTAGCCTGAGATGTACGTTCCAAAGAAATGCGCTTTCTGTGGCAAAGAGGTCAGGCTCGGCTCTGGCATCCTCTTCGTAAGGAACGACGGCTCCACCCGGTCATACTGCTCTTCGAAGTGCAAGACGAACGAGCTTAAGCTGGGTCGCGACCCGCGGAAATTGAAGTGGGCGCGGGGGGTTAGGAAGAGATGAGCTCACCGACTGAAGATACATTGGTCGTGATCAAGCCCGATGGGGTCAGAAGGGGGCTCGTTGGAGAGATAATCGCTAGATTTGAGCGTAAGGGTTTCCTAATCAAAGAGCTCAAGATGCAGACGATGTCCAAAGCGCTGGCTGAGGAGTTCTACTCCGTCCACGAGGGCAAGCCATTCTTCGGAGAGCTCGTCGCTTTCATCACCTCTGGGCCTGTAGTCGGCGTGATACTCTCAGGGAGGGACGCTGTTGCAACAGTCAGACGAATGGTGGGCGCCACCAAGAGCTGGGAGGCTGCCGCAGGCACGATCAGGGGCGACTTCAGCCTCGGCTATACCGACAACACGATCCACGCTTCAGATTCGGCAGAGAGCTTTACAAAGGAGAGCGGCGTTTTCTTCGGCAAGACGAGAGGGTGAGGGCGTCATAAGGGGCTGCATGGAACATGTCAGAGAATGGCCGGATGAGGCAGCCCGTCGTTGTAATCCTCGGTCATGTTGACAGTGGCAAGACGAGTCTAGCGGACGCTCTGAGGGGAACGGGTGTTCAGGCACGCGAAGTGGGTGGGATCACTCAGGAAATTGGCGCTAGCTTTTTCCCCATTGAAACCTTGAAGGAGATCTGCGGCCCCCTCCTCGACAGGGCGGGTGGTGAGCTACAGATTCCCGGACTTCTGATGATTGACACCCCGGGGCACGCCGTTTTCTCCAATCTCAGGCTTCGTGGTGGCTCGGCCGCGGACATCGCAATCCTCGTCGTCGACGTCCTCAAGGGCCTCGAGAACCAGACGCTCGAGAGCATCGACATACTGAAGCAGCGTCGGGTTCCGTTCCTCGTCGCCCTCAACAAGATAGACATGATCGCCGGCTGGCGCAAGGGTAGCAAAGGCCCTCTCCCGCAGGTGATGAAGGAGCAGCCTCCGGCGTGGAATGACGAGCTTGAGGAGAGGCTCTACAATGTCGTGGGCGGCCTCTCTCGTCTCGGGTTCCAGTCAGACGCCTACTACCGCGTCAAGGACTTCCGGCAGCAGGTCTCGATAGTTCCAGTTTCCGCGAGGGCACACGTCGGAATGCCCGAGATGCTCGCAATGCTCATCGGCCTCGCACAGCAGTTTCTCAAGGGGAGGCTCCAGGCCGAAGAGAAAGTGGGGGGTCGGGGCATAATCTTGGAAATGCAAGAAGAAGTGGGCATCGGAGAGACTGCAAACGTGATTCTGACGGAGGGAACGCTGAACGTCGGGGATGCGATTGGGCTCGTACGCAAGGACGGCGCGATCAAGTCGAAGGTCAAGGCGCTCTTCATGCCCAAGCCCCTGGACGAGATGCGTGACCCCCGTGACAGATTCACACCAGTCGACTCCGTCTACGCAGCGGCCGGTGTGAAGCTTGTTTCATCCGACCTCGAAGGTGTCGTTCCCGGAACCTCGGTTGCCTCGTTCAGGACTGACGAGGAATTCCAGCATCTGAAGGTTGAGATGGAAAAGGAGCTCTCCAACATCGTCGTGAAGACAGACAACATGGGGGTCATAGTGAAGGCTGGAAGCATCGGCGGCCTTGAGGCGCTACTCCGGATGCTCGAGGAGCGCGCCATACCTATCAGGCAGGCGGACATCGGGGATATCTCAAAGAACGATATTATCGACGCGCAGGTCGTAGGGGAGCACGACCCGTACCTGGGGGCGATTCTCGGGTTCGACGCCAAGGTTCTACCCGAGGCGAAGAGCTACGTCGGATCCAGCCCTATCTTCGTGTCCGCGATAATCTACGAGGTCATCGACAACTACGCGAACTGGGCTGCAGCAAAGAGGGAGGCGGACGAGAAGGCGGCGCTGTCGAGCCTCACTCGCCCCTGCAAGCTCAGGGTGATACCAGGGACGTTCTTCAGGCGGAACGACCCGGCTGTCTTCGGCGTTGAGATAGTTGCAGGTAGGCTTCATCCGAAGGTGCGCATCATGTCCGCCCACGGCTTGGAGCTGGGGACCGTACAGCAGATCCAAGACCAGGGGGAGACCCTGAACGAGGCCGCGGAGGGGGACAAGGTCGCCATTTCGGTCCACGGTCCAACCCTCGGGAGGCAGATTAGGGAGAATGACACCATTTACACGATGCCGAAGAGCCACGAGGCGAAAGCGCTCAGGACGAAGCTCCTGGGTTCGCTGACTCCCATCGAACGGACCGTCCTGGAGGAGATAATCAACATCAAATCCCCGACAGACCCGATGTACGGATTCTAGTCGCTTTCTTGGGCGCTCCATCTCCAAGCTTATTTACCCGCGAAATTCGGAGCCGCCTGAATGGTCAGTTTCAAGCTGGTACTCTCCGACCCGAAGACGGGCAAGTCGGAGGCATCTGAAGTCAAGGACGCCCAGGCTCAACCTCTCCTTGGCAGGAAGATTGGCGAAGTGATAGACGGACCTACAATCGGGCTGACAGGAAAGATAATGATCACCGGCGGGAGCGACAAAGCCGGGTTCCCCATGAGACCAGACACTTTGGGAGGGGGGAAGAACTACGTACTCCTCACCCAGGGTGTAGGTTTCAGGACCAAAGAGGAAGGGGCGAAGAAGAGGAAGCTGGTGCGGGGGAACTTGATTACAGAAGAGACCTATCAAGTCAACGCTAAGCGGGTAGAGGAATCAGCTGCTAGCAGGTAGTTTCTCCGAATCCCCAAAGCTTTCCAGCAATCATCAGGGACTATCTGGCTGAAAAGTAGAAATATCGCGCAATGGCTGGAAGGTCCGACCATACCCTTGGCGAGACTTGACGACCTTGACATGAAGATTCTCTCCTCCCTCTATTCGGATGCTTCGGTGTCGGTACCGAAGCTAAGCAAACAACTCGGCGTTAACCTTTCCGTGATGTACAGCAGGATTAAGCGACTTCAGAAACGGGGGGTAATCGAGAAGTTCACGGTCCAGGTCAATGAGGAGACCCTAGGTATGCGAGCGGGCGCCATTGCCGGGCTCAACATCGACCCCAAGCAGCGAGAGGCCGTTCTCAAGGAGGTGGAAAAGGTGGAAGGGGTCCGCCTCATCCGAGAGGTTACGGGGCGCTTCGACATCATAGTCAACCTGAAGGGGCAGTCCCTTGATGAGTTGCACCGCGCGGTCTACGACGTCATAGGGAAGATCCCGGGCGTGATGCAGACCGAGATATTCATGGAGGTATCCCGGCGGAACCCTCCAGTGAACTTCCGGCTGGTTGAGTGAGCCCGTTAAGACTCATTAACAACCCAGAACGGTCGCGAAACTTGTGGATCCCCTAGTTCTCCTTGACCAGGCGGTGGCCCAAGAGAAGGTGCCCAGAGCAATTGCCACCAAGGTCAGGAAGAGGATGAGCCTGGTGCAAGCCGCGATCCAGCGGACCGAAAAGGCGAGCGGACTCAGGTACCCGCCATTCTACATCGAGCCGTCCCTTCCTTGCTCGAGGACGGGCGCTGAGTACGGCCAAATGGGGGTGCTATTTGCCCGAGTGATACCCACTACAGTGACGGGGAGCGTCGTCATCCTCGTGCAATTCTCCGCAGCGCTGGTCGCGTTCGGGACGAAAGGAACAATCGAAGCGATCGCGGCTCACGAGTTCACTCACTACGTCGACCTCGTCAGGAAGATGAGTACAAAGGAAATAACAAGCGACGAAGTGGTAACCACCCTCTACGAGGCGTCCTTCAGGGATGCCGAACACACGGTCGCCCCGAAACTCATTTTCTCGGAGAAGGCGCTCGTTTCCCTGATCAGTAGAAAGTTCAAGAATGATCTTGTAGATGCGGCCCTGAGCAAGAAAGCTGAAGCCCTCTGGGTCGCCAAAAACCTTCCAATCCACTGGGTCGGTCCGGAGGAGAACACGCTCAGGGTGCCCATGGCGGTGGTTGCTGCCAGTCGATTCGACCCTGCTGTCCTCGCAAAGATATCAGAGATGCAGAAGGCACCCCGTTGAGGCTAACAGAAAGCGAGCGCGACACTGTCAACGGTATCGCCTCCTCCCTTGTTGAACCATCCAAGATATCGGCGCTCGCGGCCTACGGGTCGAAGGTGGCGGGCTACGCCCGGGCCGACTCCGACTACGACCTTATCATCGTTTCAAAGCGGTTCCGCACGGGGGTCAGGTACAAGTACGTGGACTCTCCCGTTGAAGCGTCGGCGCTCATTGTCGACGAGCATATGCTGGGCCAGGACGCGACCTCCTCCTTCCTGGGGGAGTTCGTTGTCGGGCGGCTGCTGAACGTCTACGAGCCCATCGTCAACGGTGAACTTTTCAGGGCTGTGGAGCTTGAGTACAAGAAGCGGGTTCTGACCGAGGCACTTATCGAGTTGGCCTCAGACTACGGGGAGTTCGCCACACACCTGCTCGTTCCGTATGAGTACTTCCTTTTCGACAAACTCCACAAGCGGGCTGCGATATACCCGCCCGCGCTCTACAGCTACGCGCACACCTACACGTGTGCGAAGGGGGAGGAGAACAAGGCCATCACTGTGAAGGGGTTTGCCGAGGCTGCCGAGTCTCTTCAGCCGAGGGGGTTTCTGACCGCCACCCCGGAAGGCGTGAAGATAGCCCCAGAGAGGCTCAAGGCGGATACCTTCTCGCGCTTCGAATCTATGTTCTCGCTTACAGCAAGAGGGGTGACCCAGTACGCTATCCACGGATACGCCGGCAGGGTAGGGCCTTCCGTCTTCAGCAGGGAGGCCCTGTCCAAGTTGAGGAGGATGAGAGAGAGCCCCCCGCCCTACGCTCCCCTCGAGGAGCCGCGGTCGCTCCTCAGGCTTCAGCAAGGGACTGTGATTCCTGACTCATCGCTTCTGGTCGAAGAACTGGCAAGGATTCTCGGCTTCCAAGCTTACTCCACGAAGGAGAGCGACATTGGTGAGCCTTACTCGACGACGAGGGTCCTCACTTTCACCGATAACGCTCGTGAAGAATCCGTGGTCGTCAAGAACTACACCGACGTTAGAGCCCTCAAATGGGCGCTTCTCGGGATCTGGGCATCAACTGCCAAGAAGTTCAGCACGTCCGCCAACTCACGCCTAGAACGGGAGTACGGCATGACGATCCAGCTGCAATCGATGGGCATTCTTGTGCCTCGGGTGTTGGCCGTGGCCCCTGGGGAACGAATCATGGTGAAGGAGTTTGTCAGAGGTCCAACGCTGGCGAGCGTGATCAACTCGTGCCTGAAGGGTGCGCCCGAGGGGCTCAGGAGCGTTTCAGCCTACGGCGACGTAATTGCAAGAACTCACGCCGCTGGCATAGCCCTCGGAGATTCGAAGCCGAGCAACGTCGTGGTCGCCAGCGACGGGCTTTACCTGACCGACCTCGAACAGGCCTACACGGGCGGAGACCAGTCCTGGGACATAGCCGAGTTCCTCTACTACACAGCCAAGCTTTCGGTCAGGGAGGACGCCATGAGGAAGGTGGCAGAAGCTTTCCTTGAATCGTACGCAAAGTCGGCGGACAGGTCGAAAATAGCAAAGGCCCGCGGTCAGAAATACTTTGGCCCCTTCAGACCTTTCCTGACGCCGGGTATGGCGAAGATGCTGCGCGACATGCTCTCGGGCTACGCCTGAGGCTTCGTGTAGGTCGTGTACCCACAGTGGCCACATGTGAGCCTGTTGCCGTGTTGGGCCATGAAGTAGCCCTTGCCGCATCGAGGGCACTCCTTTCTCAGCCTCGAAAGGGAGTCGCCGTCAACCTTGTATAGCTTGTAGACTTGTATCCTTCTCTTGGGGGCCCTTGGCTTCTCCTTCTTCTCCGGCTTCTTCTCCTCCGCCGGCGCTCCTGTCTCGGCCGGCGCAGGCGCTGGTGTAGCTGGTGTGGCTGGTGTGGGGGGTGCCTTGGACATTTCTACTTCTTAGCCTCCGGTGCAGGCGACGCGGCCTGCATCCCGGCCTTCTTCCTCTCCTGCTTCAGCTTCTCCCTCTCTTCCTTAGTAAGTGTCCTTTCTTCTAGGTATTTTGGATGAACCTTCTTCTTCGACTCGGCAGAGCCATACACGTAGAACTTGCCCATGACCTCGGTGGTCCCAGACTCGCCTTCGATTCTGATGAGGCCCACATTCTCCGCAGGCACTCCAAGCTCCTGAGCCAAAGCCGCGATTGCCTCATTGCGCGAGATCTTACCCGCCTTTCCTTCCATCGAGAACTCGATGTAGGTTCTGTCGAGAACCTTGGACTCAGATTTCTTCTCTACAGGCAACTTGGGCAACCCGATTTCAGCGTGGATATAACCCTGAGGGTCGATGTATCCCTATGATGCCCATCTTCGCGAGAATCGATCTGTTTCTGGACTTTGCCATGGCATTTGCTTTCACGGCCACCACGCCGACCCCCGGCTGCCCGTAAAGAACCAAGGCGGAGACGGGCGCCATCGCTATTGCCAGCATCACCATCAGGTCCTCCTCGCCTTCAACTCTGACCCTCACAGGCTTCTTCCCCCGGAACGCCTCTCTCATCCCGTTGATGGCGTCGCCGGTGAGTGTGCCGGCTGGATTCTTGACCTTGATCAGCCTAGCGTACGGGACGCTCGGTACCGCCCTCGAAATCCGCCTCTCGAACCCGTCCACCACCTGCACGTCCGGCGTTCTTCCCATGAGGCCCAGCGTGTCTGTCACTCTGTCGCCGACGGTGACGGTCATCGGCGCGCTTCTAACGAGCCTCTCGAAGTCAGGTCCCTTGACCTCATCCCCGGGGTAGACCATCCCTATAGGGGACGCAAGCCTGGTCCTGAGTTCCGCCGGGAGCCTGTACGTTCTGCGCAAGTGCCTAGCTTACCTTGAGGGCATATCTCCCCGGCTTCATTATGTTCAAGGTCTTCGCGACCTGAGACTTCTCCGGGTTGATGATGATTATGAGGCCGGACCACTCGTTACTCAGCTCCGTGGACCCATCATTGGGGCATGCCTTCTCGGTGGTCAGCATCCTGCACTTCCTGCACGCAAGCTCCTTCATCGCTCTACTTCTCCGACCTTTCTTCTGCCTTCTTCGCCTTCGCTGCCTTGTTCACCTCGTCGTCAATCCACTCGAGCGCGCCCAAGAAGGGCTGCCTGCATGTGACTCCAATCTTCCCCATTGAGATCCCGTGACCGAGGCTGACCGCCGTTATCCTCACCCTCACCTTGCTCCCCACCCTCAGCGTCCTCTTGCTCTGGGAAGCAGTGATTATCCCGGACTTCACATCGCTCGTCAGGTAGTCGTCCATAATCTGGCTGAGATGCAGGAGAGCGTCCGCCGGGCCGATTCTCACGAAAGCTCCGAAGTCGGTCACCTCAACTATCTCGCCTTCGACTATTTCCTGCTTCAGTGGATAGAACGAAAGTACTTCGAATTTGACCCTGTGATAGGTCGCACCGTCTCCCGCGATGATTTTCCCGACCTTGTCCACGTCGACTTTCGTAACCAGCACGAGGTACCCGTGGTCCGGGTTGATGGTGCTCTCGTACTTCAGCTTCAGCAGATCCATTGCTACCTTCTCAAGAGGGGAGCCGAACCTGTCTGGAGGGACCCGCACGACGTCTTCGAGGTTCACTAGCTGAAACATGAATTAATCAGGAACGAAGCCACCCCTTCGAGTCAGCGATTTTAATGTTTAGCGAACATGAGACATGATTCCGAGGCTCAGGCCAACGAAGGAGGGAGCTTTCTCTTGTGCGCTGTTTGTGCGTGCATCTCTAGTGCCTTCTCCACCACACCGAGGGGTACATGGGCCTCTGCGGCAGCGTCGGCAGGCTTCGCCTTGAGGTCGAAAAGATGGTGCAGCGCGATGTCGAGCTTGTCATAGTCCTCAGGTATCTCGTCGGTCGCCTTCTGACCCGGCCAAAGCTGAGGCGAAGCGGGCTTTTCGACTACCTCCTTCGGAAGCCCAAGATACGCACCCAAGGCCCTGACCTGGGTCTTGTAGAGGTGAGCAATCGGGAAGAAGTCTGCTCCTCCATCTCCCCACTTGGTGAAGTAACCCAGCGATTCCTCGCTTCGGTCGCCTGTCCCAGCCACCAGGTACCCAAGGGAGTTCGCTCGATAATAGTTGAGAATCATGCGCACACGTGCCTGGACATTCGCCTTCGCTATCCTGGTGCTCTGTGCCATCGATCTCGTGATGGCTTCCACAATTCCGGAGATGGGAATCTCCTCATGCCTGATTCCCCACGAGCCTGCGAGCTTTCGAGCGTCCTCAAGATCTTCACTCGGGGTGGAATTCGATGGCATCAGTAGGGCAAGTACCTTACTCTTCCCCAGAGCCTTCACGCAGAGCGCTCCCACAACGGCGCTGTCTACGCCTCCGCTGAGTCCTACTACCACTCCATTGGAGCGAGCTTCGTTTACAGTCTTGACGATAAATGCGATAATCCTGTTGGATTCCTTGTCGGCCCGAATCTCTAGGCTCATGCTAATTGACCTTCGGGAAACGGAATATGGTCTGTTTTTTATCGCTTCCCGCTCGGGCAACAAGCGAACCTCAGCCCAGTGCGACCCTGCCCATTCTCAGGGTGATGACGCGAACATGGGCTGCCCTCGCGCTCTTCAGGAGCTCACGATCGGTGGTAGCGATCAAATGCTTTCCACTGGAGGCGGCAGAAACGATTTCGTCGTCCACTCGCGCGCTGCCGCAGGCCAGCCGCTTGAAGTTGGATGTCATGTCAAGGACAACGCGGGCCTTCCTCGACCTGTTTCCTCGGCCGGAAGCGAGTTTCAGGAGCTCTGCGCCGACGCATTCGAGCAGCACGGGCTGGAAGTTGCCTATCACTTCCACGAGGTCTTCATGCCACGTAGTGGGCCTCTCCACCACCGCCATCAGGAAGCTGCTATCGAAAATAACCTCGGTCAAGAGCTACTTTAGCACGCCGGAGCCAATCAGCCTCCACCGCTCGGCGATCCTGCGACTGATGGCAGCGCGCATCCCCGTTTCAACTGCGATGGGCTTTTTCAGGTCTGCTTCGATTAGGTCCCCTCTTACCGAGGTGGCAGTGGCCAGGGTCGACGCGGTCCCCAGGTTCAGCCTGAGGGTCTCGGAGAGTTTCAACTTGTCAACCTTGACCAGCTCCGTAGAGCCAACGGCGGTCTCCAGGAGCGTCACGTCGAGGGTGACGTGCTCAAGCGTCTCCGGAAGCGTCCCCGGCTTGCCGATCACGCTCCCGACCATCTGGTCGCCCTTGGTGTAGGTGGGGTCGAGGTGCGTCCCCACGGCTACAAGCCCCCCCGGGCCGACCCTTTCCGCTGAACCGGCGCCGGTCTCGAGGCTGGAGACCTTGGTGACTATAGATACATACTTCCCGCTTCTCTCATCAATCATTCCTGGCTTCAACTCTACCTCCTCTCCAACTTTCAGCTCACCCCTAGTGAGGCTACCTCCCAGCACTCCCCCTGCGAGCCCAGCGATTTCCGCGCCCGGCCTGTTGACGTCGAAGCTCCTCACAACGTACATCAATGGGTTCGCTGCTGCATCCCTCTTTGGCGTCGGGATTACTTCTTCCAGCGCCTCGATTAGAGCATCGATGTTGAGCCTCTGCTGGGCGGATATCGGGATGATGGGGGCCGATTCGGCGACCGTGCCTTGGACGAACTTCGCAATCTGGGCCTCGTTCTTCTTGGCCTCCGCGTCTGAAACGAGATCGACTTTGTTCTGTGCAATGACTATCCTCTTCATACCGAGCATCTGCAGCGCCTGCAGGTGTTCCCTGGTCTGGGGTTTCGGAACCGGTTCGTTCGCTGCAATCACGAGGAGGGCACCGTCCATGAGGAATGCACCAGCGAGCATATTTGTCATGAGGCTCTCGTGCCCTGGGCAGTCCACGAAGCTGACGGCTCGAAGGAAAGTTGTCCCCCTACCGCAGATCGGACATTTCTGTCCCGTCGAGTAGGACCCCACTCCGTGGTCCATGGTGCACTTGTAGAACGCTGCGTCCGCGTACCCCACTTTGATAGTGATGCCTCGCTTCAGCTCCTCGCTGTGCGCACTTGCCCAGATTCCGGTGATAGCTTGAGTCAAGGTCGTCTTGCCGTGATCGACATGCCCAGCTGTTCCAATGTTGACCTCGGGCTGCCTCGGAAGGAAAGGTTTCTCTGTCGTTGGCTCGACGAGCTTCTGGTCCGACAAGAAACTCGGCTACACTACAGGGGCTTTTTAACTAATATCAGGGTCCTGCTCGGGCTTAGTACTTTCGTGCAAGATGCTCCAACAAACCCCGTGACAAACCAAAGGCATCCCGCGGTCAGCTGAGAGACAAGATTCACAGGTCCAAAGGGGTAGGAGGGGCGCTCATCATGCGATTCGTCCGTTTCTGGGTTGCGAGAAAGTGGCGAGGGACTAGTTCAGCGCGCCCCAGTCCCCATGGCCCGGGATGAGGTGCTGCGGCGACCGGTTACTTGGCATCCGCGACGTGCTTCCCAACAATTCAGGCCCTCCCCAAGTCGCGAACAACGTGTTCGTTTCGTAATTCTTCAGAACGCTTAGGGAATGTATTTATCATAATGATAGGGGGACTGCGATTCGTTATCGGGGATTGTATTGAGAGCGATAGTTTTGTCCGGCGGCCTCGGAATGAGGCTACGACCCCTAACAGACGACAAGCCGAAGCCGCTCATTCAAGTAAAGGGGCGTGCGCTTGCAGAGTATCAGATTGAGTGGCTCGTCAAGGGAGGCGTGGTGGATGCAGTCACTTTCGCATGCGGATACAAGTGGGAGAAGCTGAAGGAGCACTTCGGTTCAAAGTTCAATGGAATCCCGATCGACTACTCCGTGGAAGAGTCGCCGCTGGGCACAGGAGGGGCCGTGAAGAAGGCGCTCTCCGATTCTCAGCCTGAAGATGTCTGCGTGGTGACCAACGGGGACATCATAACAGACCTTCCATTACCTCGGATGATCGAGGCGCACAGGCAGGCGGGAGAGATTTCTGCCTCAATGCTCGTCGTCCCCTACCGATCAAGGTTCGGGGTCGTTAAGATTGACAAGCTGAAGATGGTCAGGGACTTCATCGAGAAACCCTCGTTTCCAGACGTGTGGATTAATGGCGGGGTATACGTCTTGAATGCAAAACGGGCTCTGAAGTATCTTCCCGACAAGGGGGATATCGAGAGAGAGACCTTCCCCAACCTGGTGACACGCGGGGAGCTGCTCTCCTATCCGTATTACGGTGACTGGGTCTTCATCGACTCTCTGAAAGATCTCAAGGAGCTAGAAGAAGGCCTACAAGTTCCGTCGTAGCTGCTGATCCGGGTCTTTGGCCGAGCCGGCGCCGCGGAGCGCAATTTTTTTATCCATTTGGTCGCTAGTTCCACCCATGGCCGATTTCGCGAAGGCGGTTGAGGCTTCGAGAATCCCAGTCGACACTATGCTAACTGTCGAAGTGGCAGGGGAATCTGTCCTCATCGCGAACGTCGCAGGCAAATACTACGGGATGGGTGCCATCTGCACCCACGAAGAGTGGGATTTGTCCGAAGGAACCCTTGAAGAAACCGCAGTGACCTGCGCGGGCCATGGAACCGTCTGGGATCTGAAGACAGGGAAGGGGGTGTTCGACGAGCCTCTCCGAGACGAGCCTCTCTACGACGTGAAGGAGGAAGGCGGGTTCCTCTATGTCAGGAAGCGCTGAGCAAGTTCGCTCCGGATAGAATCAGCAAGAAACTCGAACGCATAATTACACCAATTCGAGAGGCCTTCTCGTTTGTCAACAGGAAATCGAGAACACCGCCGCTCTACGCCATTCAAGAGCATCGGGAGGTTCGTGTACAAACGGAGACGGGTCGTCATAGTCGCCTGGGTTCTTGCCCTAGTGCTTCTTATACCGGTTATAGTGTCTGTGACCAACTCCACTTCGCTTAACGAAGGGTCAGCATCGGGGAGCCAGCTGGAATCTGTCCAGGCCTCGCAGCTCATCTCCGCCCAGTTCTCGAAGACGGTGGCCAACAGCACCCTCTTGGTGGTCGTGAGAGGGGCAAACGTGAGCTCGCCTTCTACGCAGGACTTCGTCAACAGGCTGGTGCAATACCTGGGGAGGGATTCGAGCCTGAAGGGGCTCAACCAGACTATCGACGTCTATTCTCCGCTCTATTCTGCTATCAAGGGCGTGAATGAGGCCACCTACTCCGCTATCAAGGGCGCGAATGCAAGCGCCAGGCTGCTGCTGGGGATTCCCGCCATCTACTTCGGTGCGTGGGTGCAGGCGTACAAGGCCTCCGGCAACCTCACCTACGCTGATGGCACCGCATTCAGCTACACCGCCGGAGCGCTCTCGAGGGCAAACTCGACCGCATACCAGGACTACTCCTCCCACCTTCTTTCCCTGTTCAACGCCGCGTGGGTAGCTTCTTGGTCGAACCCCCAGCTCTCCAACGCGACACTTCTTGCCCGCGCTTCGTCCGCTGCTCGCGATGCGGGGCTAGAGTATGTAGGTACCTACTTGCCCGCGTCCCGGCCTTTCAATGACGCCTTGCTTGGATCGGTCACCTTGGCCGACTATGTCTCGGATAACAGCACCCAGGCGTACACGAGGATAGTGACTTTTGCGCAGAGTTACATCTCCAATTCGACTGGGTTCTCGCCTAAGTTCGTGAGCGCCAGCTACGGGCTCGGACGGTCCTACAACAATGCCTCCCTCTACGCTCTCACAGGGAGCGTGGTCTGGAAACCGAACTCGTACGGCGTGGGCAACGCACTGACCACCCTAATCTCGTCCCTTGTCTCCCCTGGGCGAGACATAACGCTCGTCACCCTCAACTTGGACACGTCATCAAACGCGAACGTTGTCGCGTTGAGAGCCGCGGTCTCTACTGTAGTTAGTGAGGTCGACACCGGCCCCGCGGTCGAATCTGCGCTCGTGACAGGAGGGGACGCGATTTCGTACGACTTTGGTCAGTCTGCCCAGTCTGACCTGACGCTTATCCTCCCCGTGACAGTCATCCTGCTGATTGCAGCTACTGGGCTATTCTTCAGGTCCTTTCTGACCCCCTTCGTGACCTTGGGCGCTATCGGCGTTGCCCTAGGAATCTCGCAGGTTTTCATTGTATTAGTTGCCACTTTCGTCGCCAAGGTAGACTTCACCGTCCCGACCATATTGCTTACCATCCTCATTGGCGTGGGTACCGACTACAGCGTCTTCGTCCTGGCGAGGTACAGGGAGGAGAGAGTGAACGGCAACTCCGTTCAGCAGGCGGTGGAGACGTCGGTCACTTGGGCCGGAGAGAGCATCGCGACCAGCGGGGCCACCGTCATCATCTCATTTCTGTCGCTGACCTTCACATCCGTCGTGTACCTTAGGACCATTGGCTACGTTGTAGGCCTCGCCGTGCTCATTGCCCTGCTGGTCGCGCTCACGATGGTTCCGGCGGTGGTGAGCGTAATCGGGGGCCGCGTCTTCTGGCCTTACTCTGGTGAGCGCTTCACCAGATACTCATTGTCCGTCCTTGAGAAGCTCAGGACGAAGAGGGGGTACTTCTCGAGGAGCGGGGCGTTCGCGGTAAAGAGGGCCGGCGTCCTCATCGTCCTTGCCCTCGTGGCGACCGGTCCAGCTTTGTACGTCTACGCGACTACGACGCCCACATTCGACTTCCTTTCCGCCGCCCCGTCGAACCTCGATTCCATCTCGGCGTCTAACCAGCTCACGGCCGCCTTCGGCAGCGGCACGCTTTTCCCGACATACGTGGTCATGACCTTCTCTCAGCCTCTGATACAGGGCCGTGCCTTCAACTCCTCTGAAATGGCCACAGTCCAAGAAGTCACTTCCTATCTCGCCCAGTCCTCAGACGTGAGAAACGTTAGTAGCCCAACCTTCGTCTATGGCCAGCAGGTCTCGTACGACAGGATCAATCTGTCATCGAGCGCAGGCGCGAGAAATCTGCAGGGCATCCTTCAGAGCGTAGGACGGGACAACAAGACCGCGCTGTTCACAATCAACTACAGGATTGATCCTGATTCCGCGAAGGCGATTTCCGATGCGCAGTCGATGCGTCAGATTCTCCATTCCCAGTACGGCTCAGCTCCCGGCGTCACCGGGGTCTACGTCGGGGGTGAGACTGGGTCCATCCTCGACACCAAGACCGTCTTTGACTCCCAGTTCGACACCGTGGTCCCAATCGTGGCAGTGGGCGTCGCGCTCGTCCTTCTTGTCGTCCTGGGGTCACTCTTCCTTCCCTTGTTTGCCGTTCTCTCCGTGCTGATGAGCATAGTCTGGACCCTAGCGGCCACCGAACTCGTCTTCAAGCAGGTCTACAACTACTCGCTGCTTTTCATCACGCCGTTCTTCCTCTTTGTGACTCTTCTCGGATTGGGAATGGACTACAACATCTTCATCCTCACGCGGGTGCGCGAAGAAGCCACCAAGGGAAAGCACCTCAACGACGCCATAGTGGGAGCAATCGAGCAGACTGGGGCGGTGATAACCGCCGCAGCTATCATACTGGCTGGATCTCTTGGCGCTCTCATGATTTCAAACGATCTGCTCCTGAGGCAGATTGGGTTCTCCTTCGCATACGCGATTCTGATTGACGCGTTGGTGGTACGGACGTACCTTGTGCCCGCTGTCATGTCGAAGATTGGAAAGTGGAACTGGTACAGCCCGATTCCGTACCTGAAACGTTCTAGGCACCTGTTCGAGGTGGAGAAGACGCCCTCCAACACCGCTTAAGGCGCAATGGAGGACTGCCTTGCCATTGTCGGATGAAGAACGAATAGACGAGGAGGTCCTAGAGGAAGGCTGTTACTACCTCTCCCGCTCAGGACTCAGCAAGGAGCAGCTGGCATTCCACTTCGGGCTATCCCCCTCGAAGGTGGAGGCACTGATCAGGACCTATGAATCCAAGACGAAGTCGGGCAAGGTAGCTCCGGGTGACATTGACCGCGTCTTCTGGGAAGACGTGAAGAAGGAGGCCGAAGGTGATGTCAAGCTCACCTTCCTGTCGGAAAAAGGATTCCACCACGCATGGAAGTCAGAGCTAAAGAGACTCGACGGGAGCGCCCTTATGTCAATATACGAGTCGAGCAAGGACTTCCTCAACGCAGACCCCAACCGGAAGTTCCTCGAATATCCTCCACCGAAGGGATACGACCCACTGGCTATGGACAGGGAGATTAGGAAGGCGGTCGGGGTGATAGAGGGGCTTCTGGGCGAGAAGTGGGCCTCTGAGAAAGACTCCCCCGGCTCGAAGGCTGCCAAACCTTAAAACGCCCAGAAACGCTGTCAAATTCGAAAAACGTTGCCGTTGGACTCGGTCGACAGGGAGAAGCTGACCGCGGTCCTCCGCCGATTCCAAGGAAGGAAGGTATTGGTTATTGGCGACCTCCTCGTGAGCCGCTTCGTAGAGGTTGCCGCGCGCAAGCTAGCCCGGGAGGCGCCTGTCCCCGCGGGGGATTTCGTTGGACAGACTCTCCTTCCTGGTGGCGCCGCCAACCTTTCGAGAGAACTGGTGTCGCTCGGCGCTTCCGTTGGTTTGGTGGGGCTCGTGGGCTCGGACGAGTACGGCAGCTGGCTGAAGTCAGAGTTCTCAAAGTACGGGCTGAACTCCTCAGGTGTAGTCACTGACCAGAGCAGGCCGACATCTCTTAGGACCTGGTATATGGTCAACACTTTCCACATGCTCAGAATTGACAAGGAAGACAGGAAGGATGTTCCTCTGGCAATGGCGAAAAAGCTGCTTGCGGAGGCAGAGTCCCAGATCAAGGCTGTCGACTGTGTGATCCTTTCAGACTACGACCGAGGGGTCATCACTAGCTATCTGATCAGCGGCGTGGTTGCAGCCGCCCAAATCGCCGGGAAGATCGTCGTGGGGCAGCCGAAGATGCATCACTATCTTGACTTCTCAGGCGTGACGTATGTCAAATCGAACTTGGAGGAAGCCGAGCACGCCACGGGCATGGCCATGGTGAACGAGACAAGTCTCAGGAACCTGGGGGTGAATCTGCTCAGCAGGCTAGATTCAAGGGCGATTCTGATCACTCGAGGGGACCAAGGCGTTGCCCTATTCGACAGGGAAAACGTCACCTTCTTCCCTCCCATCCGGGGACGGAAGAATCTGTTCAGCAAGGTGGGCGTGAGGGACGCGATGACGGCGGTCTACAGCCTTGCCGTGGCATCTGGAGGTAACCCCTACCAGGCGGCGGTGCTTGCCAATGTCGCGGGTGAAGCGCGGAGCGAGCTCCCCAGGATTGCGTCGCTTTCGCACCAGGAACTTGAGGCGAGGACTGAGGGAGTCGAAGAGCTCGTCCGCAGGATAGTTCAAGCGCCGGTGAGGAGATAATGGAGACTGCCCAAGAAGTAGTCCGGCTGAAGGAGATTGCCAAGAACACACGAAAGCTGATTCTCGAGGCTCTCGCGGAGGCTGGGTCGGGCCACCCCGGAGGGTCCCTCTCCGCTGTGGAGCTACTGGTGGCCCTCTACTTTCATGTGATGCGCTACGACCCCAAGAACCCGAAGTGGCAAGACAGGGACAGGTTCTTCCTCAGCAAGGGGCACGCCGCCCCTCTCCTTTACTCGATACTCGCCCAGGCCGGCTACTTCCCTGTGGAAGAGCTGATGACGCTGAGGAAGACGGGTTCACGGCTCCAGGGCCACCCTTCAATGGGGATCCCCGGCATCGAAGCGCCTGCGGGCTCTGAGGGTATAGGACTCTCACTCGCGGTCGGCACATGCCTGGCGGCGAAGCTGGACGGCAAGTCGTACAGAACCTACGTGCTCATGGGGGACGGAGAACAACAGGAGGGCCAGGTCTGGGAGGCAGCGATGTCGGCCTCGAAGTATCGCCTGGACAATCTCACAGCAATCATCGACAGGAACGGAATCCAGCAGGACGGGCTTACCGAGCAGGTCATGCCGCTCGAACCTCTTGCGGCGAAGTGGCGTGCCTTCAACTGGAACGTCATAGAAGTCGATGGCTACGACTTCACCCAGATAATGGACGGTTTCGACCTCGCGGTCAACACCAGGAACCGGCCGACCGTCATAGTGGCACACACCGTGAAAGGAAAGGGCATCTCTTTCATGGAGTGGTCCCCGCACTACCACGGGACCCCACCAACCAAAGACAAGCTTTCGGACGTGCTGAGCGAACTGAAGTGATCAGATGAACAAGATCAGGATTGCCCCATCGATTCTTGCTTGGTACTTGGGCGACCTCGAAAGGGCGGTCGAAATCTCGGTGGAGGGCGGTGCCGATCAGGTGCACCTAGACGTCATCGATGGGCACTTCGCCCCAAACATAACCTTCGGCCCCGGGACAGTAAAGGCGCTTCGCAGGAAGTGCGAACTCAAATTCGACACACATCTTATGATAGATTCTCCACACCTTTACGTCGACAAGTTCTTGGATGCAGGCTCAGACCTGCTGAGTTTTCATGCAGAGGTGTTGAACGGCTTGAAGTTTGACGAGCTGTACCATGTGGTGCACGGGAGGGGAAAGGAGATCGGCCTGGCGATAAAGCCGAAGACAGGGCTTCCCAGGTGGGCAACTGACAGGCTTGACAAGATCTCGACCCTTGTGGTAATGACGGTCAACCCTGGGTTCAGCGGCCAGACCATGGACATGTCGGTCATGCCAAAGCTGCGGAAGATCAGCTCCCTCGTGGCCGACAGGGGACTCCGCACGGATCTGGAGGTGGACGGGGGGGTTGAGCCCGAGAACGTAGATGAGGTCGTTAGGAACGGCGGGAACGTGCTGGTCGCTGGCGCGGGAGTCTATGGGAAGAGGGACCCGGTCAGGGCAATCTCGGTACTCAGGGAGCGGGCGCTCGACGTGAAGAGGGCATCGTGATGGTCTCCAAGCAGGCCGCCATGAGGGACGCCTACGGGGAGGCCTTGCTCGAGCTAGGTGCCGTCAACCGCGACATCGTGGTGGTCGGGGCGGATACCACGGGGTCACTGAAATCGGGAGTGTTCGGTTCCAAGTACCCCGAGCGCTTCTTCAACGTAGGAATTGCAGAGGAGAACCTGGTATCCATAGCCGCAGGGTTGGCACTGGCAGGGAAGATCGCCTATTCCGGGACCTACGCCATCTTCGTCCCTGGCAAGTGCGTCGACCAGATACGCAACAACATCTGCTACCCCGACCTGAATGTCAAGCTCGTCTGCTCCCACGGCGGCATATCAGTGGGTCCCGACGGCGCCTCTCACCAGCAGGTCGAGGACATCGCGATAATGAGGGCGATTCCGAAGATGAAGGTGATTGTCCCCGCCGACGCCCCTTCGACCAAGGGCATCGTCAAGGCCATCGCCACCATCCCTGGTCCCTTCTACGTCAGGCTAACCAGATCAGCCACACCAGTGGTGTACGAGGGAGGGTTCGAGTACAGGCTTGGGCAGGCCAACGTCCTTCAGGAGGGGAGCGATGTTGCAGTCTTCGCCTGCGGCATCATGGTCCCAGAGGCGCTTAGCGCGGCTGAGTCCCTAAAGGCCAGCGGAGTACATGCGGCCGTGATTGACATGCACACCGTGAAACCTATCGACTCAGACACGATCCAGAAGTTCGCCCAGAAATGCGGGAATGTCGTCACGGCAGAGGAGCACAATATTCTCGGCGGGATGGGCTCTGCCGTCGCAGAAGTCTTGGGGGAGAGGTGCCCCACGCCCATGAAACGCGTCGGGGTTATGGACACCTTTGGCGAAAGTGGAGACCCGGGGGAGCTTCTAAAGAAGTACGGCCTGACGGCCGCGAGCATCGAGCGGGCGGCCCTGGACATGGTCCGATCAAAATAGGCTTTAATATCAAACCGCGATGTCGAAGCTAAAATGAAGCTATTCCTCGACACCGCCAACCTTGCCCAGATTAGGAAGCTGAACCAGATGGGGGTTGTGGACGGCGTGACAACCAATCCCACGTTGGTCTCAAAGGAGCCGGGAGAATTCGAGGAGATTATCACAGCAATCTGCAAGGAGGTCAAAGGGGACGTGAGTGCCGAGGTCGTATCAACCAACTTCGACGGGATGGTGTCTGAGGCAAAGCATCTTTCCTCCATCGCGCCCAATTTGGTGGTCAAGATCCCCATCATTCCAGAGGGGCTGAGGGCAACGAGGGCGGTCAGCGGGATGGGTATCCGGGTAAACATGACCCTTGTGTTCTCTGCCAACCAAGGGCTGCTCGCCGCGAAGGCAGGCGCCTCTTTCATCAGCCCGTTCATCGGGAGGCTGGACGACATAGGCCAACGGGGGATGGAGCTGGTGGAGGACCTCGTCAAGATCAGAGACAACTACAGGCTGAAGTCTGAAGTGCTCGTCGGGAGCATCCGGCATCCGCAGCACGTGCTGGAGGCGGCTAAGGTGGGTGCAGACATTGCGACGATGCCTCCTGAGATAATGGAGAAGATGATGCAGCACCCATTGACCGACTCGGGTCTGAAGCGCTTTCTAGATGACTGGGAAAAGGCGAAGAAGGCGAGAGCCTCCGTAAGTGCGTGACAGCAACAACAACTTTTTACGAGGACCCTCGAGGTCAGTTCCAATGGCTAAAACATACACACTTCCACCTCTACCATACCCCTACGACGCACTTCAGCCACACATCTCGAAGCAGATAATGACGCTTCACCACGACAAGCACCACCAGGCCTACGTCAACGGAGCCAACGCCGCCCTTGAGAAGCTGGAAAAGGCACGAAAGGGGGAGCTCCAGATAGACATCAAAGCCGTCCTCAGAGACTACAGCTTCAATGTCGATGGTCACATCCTGCACTCCATCTTCTGGCCGAACATGGCGCCCCCCGGAAAGGGAGGCGGCGCTCCTGGCGGAAGTATCGGGGACTGGATAGGCAGGGACTTCGGAGGCTTCGACAAATTCAAGGCTCAGTTCAGTGACGCGGCCAAGACAGTCGAAGGGAGCGGCTGGGCGCTTCTCCTTCATGATCCGGAAACCAATTCCCTCGTGCTTACCCAGGTCGAGAAACAGAACTTCATGCACCTCGCCCAGATGACCATACTCCTCGGGTTGGATGTATGGGAGCATGCGTACTATCTGGACTACCTAAACGACCGCGGGAAATACGTGGAAGCGTGGTGGAACGTGGTGAACTGGTCCGACGTGGACTCGAGATTGTCGAAGGTCAAGTAGTGACCTTCGCATCCCTATTTTCTGCCTAGCATCTGCCCGTAAGTGCCGCTTGCCCGCACCAGCTGGCCGAGGTCCTTCTCCGTGTGGCAGGTCGAGAGCCCGCATGGGTGGCCGGGGAGCACATAGATTCCCCTCGACATGAGATAGAGGCCGTACTCTACCTTTGTCTTCCTTCCCTCCATCGCAGCCTCCTCTGCACTCTTGGGCTCCGGTCCGAAGTGAGTCAGGAAGAGCGAGCCGAGCCCGGTCGTGTGAGCCTCGACC
>Ga0187766_10000481_pt1 | contig 22260 bp, 16 predicted proteins | sample 0216_QUI02_MP05__4_FD_132971 | JGI IMG/M metagenome (GOLD analysis project Ga0187766, IMG submission 132971) | Tropical peat soil microbial communities from peatlands in Department of Meta, Colombia - 0216_QUI02_MP05_20_MG | ecosystem: Environmental > Terrestrial > Soil > Wetlands > Peat ... | reverse complement strand
GGAGGGAGGCGCGGTGTTTCGCGTGGAGCTTCCGGCGGTGCTCGCGGCGTTTCACAACCTGGACGCTGCGCCCGCGGTTCCCGCGGCGACTCCGCAAACGAAAGAGTCCTGATTTTCCTCCAGGCGCGATGCGAAGCGGCCCGGCGGCACTTCGCAACACGCGCGCAAGACGGCCATGATACATTTCCAGCTTTGCAATTCCCCAGGAGAACTCCGGCAACATGGCAGAACTGGCCATCCGCACGACGTCGCTGACCCGGCGCTTCGGCGCGCTGGTGGCGGTTGACAGCATCAATCTCTCCGTCGAGTCCGGGCAGTTCTTCGGTTTCCTGGGGCCAAACGGCGCGGGGAAGTCCACAACCATCAAGATGCTCACGGGCCTGCTGGCGCCCACGTCGGGCTCGATGGAGGTACTGGGGCTCGACTTCGCGTCGCGCTCGCTGGATATCAAGCGGCAGATCGGGGTGGTACCCGAAGGCATGGGGTTGTTCGAGCGGCTGACGGGCGCGGAGTATCTCGACTTTGTCGGGCGGATGTACGGGCTCGACCGAGCCACCACCCGGCAGCGCACCGCGGAGTTGCTGGACTTCATGCAGCTCGCGGATCGGCCGAAGGCGCTGGTGGCCGACTATTCCCACGGGATGCAGAAGAAGCTGGCACTGGCGGCCGCGGTGATTCACCGGCCGAAGGTGCTGTTTCTGGACGAACCGTTCGAAGGAGTTGACGCGCTGGCCGCAGGGGCGCTGAAGCAATTGCTCGGAAGGATGATCGAGAACGGGGCGACGATCTTTTTGACCTCGCACGTGCTCGAGATTGTGGAGCGGCTGTGCAGCCACGTGGCCATCATCCACAAGGGGCGGCTGGTGGCGCAGGGTTCGCTGGCGGAGCTGCGCGCCGGAGTGGCCGCCGGGGGAGACGCCGGCCCCATGACCCTGGAGCAGATTTTCCTTTCCATCGTGGGACGGGAGGGGTCGGCGCAGCCCAATCCGGAGGAACTTTCGTGGCTGGCGTAGCGCGACCCATAGGGATCCTCGCGCAGCTCCGGCTGATTGCGGCGCTGCGCTGGAGGATGACGTGGAACAGCCTGCGGCGGCAGACCAGCCGGCTTGACGCTGCCGGGATGGCCATCGGCGGCTTTTTCGGCATGCTCATGGTAATTGGAACGAGCATCGGGTGCGCCGCCGGAACGTACGCCTTGCTGTCGAGCGGTCACGTGGGCTTGATCGGATTGCTGTACTGGGTGATCTTCGTTTTCTTCCAGGTTTTTCCGCTGTTTGCCGCTGGATTCGGGAGGAAGTTCGAATTCCGCAGCCTGCTGCGGTTTCCTTTGGGCCCGCGGACGTTTTATCTGCTCAGCCTGGGGTACGGCCTGACGGATTTCGCCGCAGTGGCTATCGTGTGCTGGCTTACGGCAATGACAATCGGGGCGTGGCTGGCGCGGCCGGGAATGGTCCCCGCAATGATTCTGGTGAACGCGGTTTTTCTCGCATGCAACGTCACACTGGAGCGGCTCATCGGTTCGTGGCTGGAACGAGTGCTGGCGCGGCGGCGGACGCGGGAATTGATTTTTGCGCTGTTCGTCCTGCTGAGCATCGGCGGACAATTGATCGGCCAGGTGTTTGCGCGAGGCAACCTCGGGGGTTGGGCGACACCCATCGTCATAAAAATCCCGTCCTACTTCTCGGTGTTTCCGCCCGGACTGGCGGGCAAGGGCATAATCGCGGCAGCCAACAGCTACGGCGGTGGAATCGCGCTGGCCTGCGCCGGGATCGCCGGCTACGTGGTCCTGTTTGGCGCTCTGCTGTGGCTGCGCCTGGCGGCGCAATACCGCGGGGAAGAACTGAGCGAGACGCCGGCGGCCGCGGTGGCTCGGCCGGCGGCCACCGCAATGGGGGCAACGGCCGAGGGCAGGGATTTGCGATGGCTGCGTCCACAGGTCGCGGCGGTGGTAAGAAAGGAAGCGCGTTACCTTCGGCGGAATACGTTCCTGCTGATGAACCTGCTGATGCCGGTCTTGCTGGTGCTGCTGCTGAGCTTCCAGCTCGGAAATATTTCCAGGCGGCGGCCGAGCGGCAGCCTGCCGTTCAAGGGCATTTCGGCGGAGATGGCCTTTCCTGGGATGCTCGCGTACCTTCTGCTGATCGCGGCCGCGCCTGCCTACAACAGCTTCGCGTACGAAGGACGCGGGATCCAGACGTATTACACGGCGCCGGTGAAGTTCCGGGACGTCCTGCAGGGGAAGAATCTCTTTCTGGTCATGGTCATCGCGATACAAGTGGCACTCTGCATCGCCGCGCTGGCGCTGCGGGTGGGCATTCCGTCGGCGCCAAGATTCGTGGCGACCATCGCGGGTCTCGTTTTTTCGCTGAGCGGGCAATTGATCGTGGCGAACTGGTCTTCGCTGACGTTTCCACGGAAGCTGGAGTTTGGTTCGATCCGGAACCAGCGCGCTTCCGGAATGGCGGTGCTGATGCTCTTCGCCAGCCAGATCGTAATCGCCGGAACGGGCATCGCGATTTTCGCAGCAGGGCGATGGTTCGGGAATCCCTGGCTTCCGGCTATGGTGTTCATCGGGCTTTCGGGGGCGACGCTGGGCGGATACTTCGCGTCGCTCGATGGGCTCTCCGAGCTTGCGGAGAAGAAGCGGGAGGTGTTGATTGAAGCGCTTTGCCGGTAACGTCGAGCGGTTGGCGGTGTTGCTGTTTGCGCTGGTTTGCGCGGGGCTATGGGCACGATCCGCGCGGGCACAGGGAGAATTCGCCAAGTACGCGGGGATACCCGCCGTGGCGGGACACGAACAGGCGCTCATCAAGGAACTGCAGGGGGATCTGAAAACGCTTTCGCCGAAAACCGACAACATGGGCAACGTCTACGTGACGTTCGGGTCGGGCGCGCCGCACCGGCTGGTGGTGACGCCGATGGACGAGCCGGGGTACGTGGTGAGCGCGATTACCGGGGACGGGTTCCTGCGCCTGCAGCGCCTGCCGCAGGCGGCGCCAAACGGTGTATTCGATCTGCTGCACGCGGCGCAGCCGGTGTGGGTCATTTCGCGCAGCGGCAAGAGAGTCCCGGGCGTGGTCGCCGGGCTTTCCGTTCACCTGCAGCCAAACCGGCAAAACGCCCCGAAGATGGCGCACCCGGACGAGATGTACGTGGACATTGGAGCGGCGAACGCGGCGGAAGCGCGCGCGGCAGGTGTGGACGTGCTGGACCCGGTCGCGCTGAACGGCAAGCTGTGGGCGCTCGGCAGCGGCGAGATGTGGGCGGGACCGCGCGCGGGAGACCGGTTCGGCTGCGCGGTGCTGGCAGAGCTGGCAAGGCAAGCATCGAAGCGGGAGTCGAAGGGCACACTGACGATTGGCTTTGTGACGCAGCAGTGGCTGGGAGGGCGGGGGCTCGAGCGGCTGCTTGTGGAGCTGCACCCGGACGAAATGATTTATGTCGGGAGATTAACAGCGGCGCGAGGAACGACGGACGGGAAAGGCGCGGCGCCAGCGGCTCCCTCGCCGGGAAGCGGCATCTTGCTGGGCGTGAGCGACCCGGCGGCGCTGGCCGGCTTTGCGGCGGAGATCAAGGCCGAGGCGGACAGGAAACACATTGCGCTGACCCCATTCGCCGCGACGGGCGTGCGCATCGCCGGAAACACGCGGGGAAATGTCCTGCCGGAGCGAGTGGTCCAGCTGGGCTTGGCGACGCAATGGCCCGTGACCCCGGCAGAAACGGTTTCCACGAAGGACATCGCGGCGCTCGTGGAGTTGCTCGGCGACCCGCCCAACGATGCGCCTTCCGGAATGTCGCCAGCATCCGCGGAGCAGGCTGCGCCGAAGGGAACTGCAAAAACCGCAGCGGCAAGCGGGCCTCCGGTGATCCAGTCCCTGATTGAGAGCTACGGCGCGAGCGGCCACGAAGAGCAGGTCCGCGAAACGGTGAAGAAGCTGCTGCCGAAGTGGGCCAAGACCGAGACCGACCCGGCGGGAAACCTGGTGCTGCACTTCGGCGGAGCCAAGACGGGCACGAAGACGCCGAAGCTGGTCTTCATGGCGCACATGGACGAGATCGGCTACCAGGTGCGCGCAATCGAGTCCGACGGGCGCGTGCTGGTGGACGTTCTGGGAGGCGGCTACACGGAATATTTCCTGGGCCACGTCGTGCTCGTGCATTTGTCCGGCGGGCAGCGGATCGCCGGGGTGCTGGAATTACCGAACAACTGGGACCAGGCGGGCTTCGAGTGGCCGCGCGGGCCGCGCACGATGGACGCCGCGGTGCACGTGTCCGTGGGAACGAAGTCCGCCGAGCAAACGCTGAACCTGGGAATCAAAACGGGGGACTGGGTGACGATTCCCAAGGAGTACCGCCCGCTTGCAGGCAAGCGAGCGAACGGGCGCGCGTTCGATGACCGGGTAGGCTGCGCGGCGCTGATACAAGCGGCGCGCGCGCTGGGGCCGACACTGCCGGGGCGCGACGTTACGTTTGTCTGGTCCACGGAAGAGGAAGTGGGGCTGCGCGGCGCCGCTGCGTATGCGGCGCGGACGGCCAAGGAAGGCCGCGGAGCGGACTACGTCTTTGCGATCGACACGTTCGTGAGTTCCGACTCGCCGATCGAGTCCAAGAGATTCGCGGACGCGGAAATCGGAAAAGGATTTGTGGTGCGCGCCGTGGACAATTCCAACATCGTGCCGGTGGCGGACGCGGACCGCGTAGTCAAGCTGGCACGACTGAACAAGATCCCGGTGCAGTACGGAGTGACCGGAGGAGGGAACGACGGCTCGGTCTTTCCGCGCTACGGCAGCGTGGACGTGGCTTTAGGCTGGCCGCTTCGCTATTCGCATTCTCCGGGAGAAGTGATTGATACGCGGGACCTGGACGCGCTGAGCGCGATCGTAACGGCGCTCGCGAAGAGCTGGTAGCGGCTCACAAGCCGGGACCCAGAAGTTCGGCGTAGCGCGCCGCGATCGCTTCCCAGGAAAAGTACTTTTGCAGCGCGAGACGGCTGCGCTCGCGCAAACAGGCCGAGAACGCGGCATCGGAGAGAACCCGAGACAGAGCTTCACCCAGCGCCCGCGGATCGCCCGGCGGGACCAACACAACCCCGGCTTCAGTAATCGGCGAGGCTGTTTCCTCGCCCGGATAGGCGATGACCGGAAGACCGCAGGCGATTCCGGCGATGGCGCTGGAACGCCGGCTGGAAATGTGTCCGCGAACGAAAAGCAGCACATCGGTGTTCGCGAGCGAACGGGCGATTTGATCCGGGGGAAGAATGCCCAGAGTCTCGAGCTCAACCCGGGAGCGATCCAGAGCCTGGGCAAGCGCTTCCCGAGCCTCGAGCGAATTACGGCCGAGCACAACCAGGCGCAAACGGCCGGCCTTTTCCGCGGCGTAGTTCACGGCGTGCGAGATTTCGCGGACTTCGCGGGAGGTGTTCCCGCCCCCGGTGATTGTGAAGACCGAGACGGCTGGAGTTGAGCGCGCCGCGGGCAGACCGGCGCTCGGCTCACTGGATGGAACATTCGCGCCGACGGGGATGAAGGCCGCGCGGGCGCGGTTTGGCGGAAGCCAGGGCATCTTCTCCGGTGGCACGGTGAGCACGGCATGGCGAGCCGCGCGAAACAGCGAGCGCATCACGTGGAGCTGGTATTGACGCCGGACCCGGTCCACCAGGCGGCCGCCCGAATAGGGATTGGCATCGTGAAAGATGACGGCCGGCGCGACGCGAGGAGCGGCGGAAACCAGGACGCGGAAGGTGCGCAGCGCTCCGCGGGGAAAGCCGCGGCGCGACCAGGCCAGCGCCGAATACTGCAGAAAAACCGCGGCGCCCTGCCAGCCGGGAACGCGCTCGCGAAGATCATCGAGCGCGCCGGTCCAGCCCTTTTCGGCCCATGGGACTCGCCAGGATTCGAAGGAAATTCTCCGGCGCTGCAAAGCCTCGCCCAGGCTATTGCAGTATTCCTCGACGCCGTCGGTCGGAACATCGCGGCGGCCGAGCAAGGCAACGATGCGCGGCCCGTTCATTTTTGGACAAGGAACGAGCCGATGACGAGCGCGTCCATGCCGGAACTGAAAAAGGTGCGAAGCGCGTCGGTCGGCGTGTGCACGATGGCTTCCCCGCGAAGGTTGAACGACGTGTTCATGACGACGTAGACGCCGGTGATTTTCCCGAACTCGTCGATCAGCCGCCAGTAGAGAGGATGAATCTCTCTTTCGACAGTCTGCGGACGAGCACTGCCGTCCACGTGCGTGACAGCCGGAATCAGGCTTCGTTTTTCCGGGCGGACCTGCGCCGTGAGAATCATAAACGGCGAGTCGGTGGCGCTTTCCAGGTAGTCGCCGGCCTTTTCCGCGAGCATGGAAGGGGCAAAGGGGCGCCACCACTCGCGGAATTTCACCGCGCTGTTGACCTTGGCGTTCATTTCCGGGTCGCGAGGATCGGCGAGGATCGAACGGCAGCCGAGAGCGCGGGGGCCGAACTCCATGCGGCCCTGAAACCAGCCGAGGATTTTGCCTTCGGCCAGGAGCGCGGCCGCGGTCTTGGCCGGATCGCTGACGCGCGTGTAGCGGAGCTTGTAGGTCTTGAGGGCAGCCTCGACGGCGGAGTCGTCAAACGACGGGCCGAAATCGGCGCGACGCATGGGCGAGTTCGGAACGCGGCCACGGTCGTCGAGGTAAGGGGCGAGCGCCGCGCCGAGTGCGACGCCGTCGTCTCCCGCCGCGGGCTGAACGAAGAGGCGATCAGCGACGCTCGAGGCGGCAATTTTGCCGTTGGCTTTGGAATTGAGGGCGACGCCGCCGCAGAGGCAAAGGTCACGGCAGCGGGTGAGCTGCACGGCGTAGCGGGCGAGACTCATCACGGCAAGCTCACACGCGTCCTGAACCGCATAAGCGATGTTCTTGTGGTGGCCGGTGATGTCGCTCTCCGGCGCGCGCTGCGGGCCGAGACGCTCAACCATACCGGCGTACAAACCGGAGGCGCTTTCTCCAAGAAGCCGCACGTTCACCCAATAGGGGAGATCCTCGGGACGAATGAACTCCTGAAGATTAACTTCCGGCTCGCCGTATGGCGCCAGGCCCATCACCTTCCATTCATCGCTGTATTTCTGGAAGCCGAGCTGCTGGGTGAACTCCGCGTAAAACAGGCCAAGGGATTTGGGCCACGGGATCGTGAGGACATGGTCCAGCCGGCCGGAGTTGCCGTGCCAGATGGATGTGGCTTCCCATGCGCCGCGGCCATCCATAACCACCACGGCGGCCTGGTCGAAACCGGAGTAAGCGTAGGCGCTGAGGGCGTGAGCGAAGTGGTGGTCCACAAAACGCATGCGGGCTTTTGTGGGCCCAAACTGCCGCAGGAAGCGGTTTGCGCCGCCGTGCTGGTGCCAGGCGCTGAGGAAGTAGCGCGTGGAGTTCAGGAGATTCAGATAAGTGAGCGGCATGCGGCGCGTGGCGTAGCACTTGAGGTCATGAAGAAAAAAGGGGCCGGGCGGCGGCCAGCCGAAGCAGACTTCATCTAAGTCGGAGGGCGCGACCTTGGCGAACTCGAGACAGGCGCGGATGGCGTGGTGGGGAAAGCCGGCATCGTGCTTCAGGCGGCTGATGCGCTCTTCGGCGACCGCGAAGAGGAGTTCGCCGTCGCGAACCAGGCAGGCGGAAGAATCGTGCATCTGCGAGTAGTTCAGTCCGAGGGTGAGCATCGAGCGTCGGGCGGGCTCTATTCCGCTTTGTTCCGCCTCCTGAGGTGTAACGCTGAAACGCGGGCGAAGAATTCTTCGAGGCGGCGGGCGGATGAGGCCCAGGCGTGGCGGCGCATGCTTTCCCGGGCCGCGCGACCGAGGCGCTCCTGCGTTTCCGGCGAGCCCGCGAGGTTTGCAACGGCGTTTTCCAACGCAACGGCATCCGCCGGGGGAATGAGCATTCCGTTGAAACCATCTTCGACGACATCGGGCATTCCGCACGTCTCCGTGGTTACAACCGGCATACCGGCGGCCATGGCTTCCAGCAAGGCCAGGGGCTGGCCCTCCATGAGAGACGGAAACAAAAGGATATCGTGCTCGCCGTACAATTGCGGCATGTCCTGCCAGGAGACCGTGGGCAGGACATCCACGCCGGATGCAGCTTCCGGGCCGAAGAATCCGCGCAAGTCGGAGGGCTCAACGCCGGGGCCTGCAAAGGTGATGCGCGCGCCAGGCACGCGGCGAAGAATACGGGGCAAGGCTTCCCGAAGATAGAAAATCCCGCGCTGATCGAGCCAAGTGCCGGGCATCAGCAGGCGCGGCGGCCCCTCTCTGCGGTAGGTGCGGGCGATGAAGAATCGCTCGGCAACACCGTTGGGGATGTAAGCCACGCGCTCGTCGTCCAGTCCATACTTGAGCCGCAGAATGGCCCAGACGTCGCGGCTGAAGCAATGAGCGCCATCGGCGGTGCGAATGGCGCAATCGAATCGCGGCTGGTGATAGAAGGAGTGCCAGACGCGGTTCTTCCAGGCAAAATGCCACGCCCTCCCTTTGCGGTGTTCGCGAGTCATGGCGTGCACGCGGTTTTCCTCGAGGCCGTGCAGCGTCATCACGTACGGAGGGCCTTGCCGCAAGGTGAGGTGACGCACGCCATAAACGCAGCCGATGGGGGCGTGCAGGTTCACGATGTCGAGTTCGGCGGCGTGCCGGCGGATGTACGTTGAGACGCGCGCGGCAAGGCGCAGCTCGTAAAAACGGCCGAGGCGCGGCGCGGGAAGCAAGTCTTCCATGAAAAGAGTGGCGACCCGGTGGCCGCGGCGCTCGAGTTCTTCCGCGTAGCTCAAGGCGACGCCGGCGACGCCGCCTTCGCGACGGCGGGGGACGGAGGCGGCGATAAGAATCCGCATCACGGGCGATGGGGCGCGAAGCTGCAGCTCACTTCGGAGCCCTCCCGCTTCGGCGGCTCGGGCCGTTCGAAAATGTCCCACACTTGGTTCACTTCGCGATTGTATCCAATTGAAGACAACTCCGGGCCCCACGGTTTAGGAACAATCGACCGCTTCGCCACCCGAATCGAGAGGGGCGAATCACGGCCGGCAAACCGCTACTTCACACGATAAACTCTCTGGTCGAGGCGCCGAAACACCAATTCGAACCCGCGCGGAGAGTCTTCCAGCCGGAACGGCTCGTCTCCGAGCCGAACATCGAGCACGTGCGAGACGCCCAGGCGATGCAGCTCCGCAAGCAGGCTCGCTTGATCATCGGCATCCGGCAGCGCCCGCTCGCCCCAGCGGCCGATGGGCTTTAGGTAAGGTTTGTCGAGATAGAACGTGGGCACGCGCGGTTGGAGAACAAGGACTCTTGAGACTGCCGGTTCCGAATTCAAGTAAGAAAAAGCTTCGAGAAAAGGAATCTCTTCACGCCGGCGATTTTCCGCGAAGGACTTGGAAACGACAGCCCGCAAATCGTCAGACCGCGCCGCTACTACCATGAACAATCCATAGGAAATGGAACACGCAACGACTGCCGCCGCAAGAAACGATCCGAGCTTCGAGGTGGCTCCCACCACATAGCGCCAGCCGGCCACGGCGAGTATGGCCGCAATCGCGAGCACATGAATGAGGAATCTTGCGTCCTGCTCGACGACGAACCACGCGACCGTTTGCAAGAGCGCGAAGGCCACAAGAGCACGTACAAACCATTCACGCCGCAGCGAAAGGAGCCCGAAAGGCGCGAAGGCAAGAGGAGTGAGCCCGATCCCGCCCGCACCATTGAGAAAGTTGGCCGAGCGGTACGTGAGACGGACGGGAAGGAGCAGAAAATCAAGCGGGCTGCGGCCCATGCCGCTCCCTTCGAACCAGATGCGCGCAGCCCAACGCTGCAGAGCTTGCGGCGGAATTGCGGTGACCTGAAAATAAGGCATCAAGAATGGCGGAGGAGGATAAACGGGCGAACCGAGTGACAACCAGTTCCGCAAGTACCACGGCCCGGCCACGAGCGCGGCGGCGGCGCAGGCGATTGCGAGATTCCTGAAAATGACGACCATGCCGACCCGGGCGGCGAACTTCGCGACCCCTGCAACACAGAGGGCGAGCAACACGAACGCAATCAGCCCGAAGTATTTCGTACCCATGGCAAAGCCGCAGAAGAGACCAAACAAGGCGTAGTGCGTGGCGGCCTTGGCATCCAAGCCAACGCGCACCCCGGCGAGAACAAAGGCCGAATAGACAGCGTCGTTGAATCCACCATAAGCGCCGCGGTAGAGGGGATGCATGACGATGAGCAATGCCGCGGCCCACCAGGCGCCGCGGGCGTCGAGGCCCACGCGCAATGCGAGCGCCGCAGCGGCAAGCAAAACGGAACAAAGGGCGATTACGGCGAAGAGTCCCGGAGCGCGCACGCCACCCATGGAGAAGAGAGCGGCGAAAAGCGTTTCCACTACGGCGGGGAACGCGGTGTAGCATTCGTCAGGGAGCGGGTGAATCGCGGCGTCGCGCAGCCACACCTTCGGACCAAGGAAGTGGTAGGCAATGGCGTCCTGCTTCAGGTCCCCCGTGGGCTCGGCGAGTCCAGCGACGGCAGTAACGAGCAGGACGACGATGACTACGGCGGCCGGAACCACGGACGGCTTGATCCGTGAAGAAACTTCCGGGAATTTGCGGGCGGCGGCGAAAAGGGGTTTGACGCCGAGCGCGGCGGAAGCAAGAACGATGGAGAGAATGGCCGCGCGCGAGAACCAGAAGACGCCAATGCAATAGAGCAGCGTTCCCAGCAGGCCCATTCCGCCGACCACGGCGCAAGCGAAGCGATCGAACGGGCCGAAAGACTCGGGCACGAGCTTTTGCAAGGGGTTGCCGAGTCCAATCACTGCGGCGAACAGGAGAAGGTTGGCGACGGCGGCAGAGAGCAAGGGCATGGGGTCAGCGAAAACCCAGCTTGCCGAGAATTTCCTGCGCAGTGCGCGATCCGAGAAGGCGCAGGACTCCGAAGAAAAACAGCACCCCAACGAGCCAAAGCTCGATCAATCGGGCCCAAGTCAGGCTCAGCAAAACGTTCTTCCGGGGCTCCCGGCCGTAATTCTTGGCAATGCCGTTCATGCCTTGAACTCCCCAGGACCGGCGACTCGCGTCATTCCGGGGACAGGCAGGACGTTCCTGCGCACGCGGCCGTACCAGGGCCGCGCGGCCACCCACCGGCGGGCCGCGTAGAACCATTTCGGGGGAAGAATCCAGGCCGGAAGCATGGTGGCTTCGCGAAACGCGCGGTGGCTCCAGGAGGCGTCGCCGTGAAGGACGCGATAGATGCTGCGTTCGGTGCGCACCGTCTGCCACGGCGCGCCGCCATCGAGAGCCAGGCGCATCTGGTCCGCTTCGGCGGACACGATTTCCGTGATGCAGTCCACCGCGCCGGGCGGGGTGCCGCACAGCGGGAGATTGCGGCGCAGGGCCTGCGCCAGCGCATCGTGCACGCCGAGCTTCCGCCGCGTCGCGGCCGGGCTTGCCCCGGCTCCCAAATAGAGATTGCCGGCGTGAATGCGGTAATGCGTCAGAGGCTCCGGCAGAATCACCGCGTCGCTGAGCGCCGCGGCCAGAGTGAAAACGTATTCGTCGGCCTCGAGAACCAGCGCTTCGGGGACGGGAAGAATACGGCGAGCGAGCTCCGCGCGCAGGGCCATGCGGCTCGTGCCGAGATAACTCTTCCGCAGACGGAAAACGCGGGCGGCGGCCAGGGAATCGAGATGCAGGCGTTCCGCCTTCTCCGGCGCGACCACGCGTTCGGAGCCGTCGCCGAAGGATTCCAGTATCGCGTGGCCGACAATACCCGCCGATTTGTCGGAAGCCAGCAACTCGACGACGCGGCGCAGCTTGCCGGGAACCCACCAGTCGTCCCCGTCCAGGAACGCGATGATCTCGCCCCGGCACTCGGGGATGCCGAGGTTGAATGCGGAGGCTTGCCCGCCGTTTTTCTTGCAGAGCAGGCGAACCTCCGGGGCAAAGCGCCGCAGAATCTCCGGAGTGCGGTCGGTCGAACCATCGTCCACGGCCACAATCTCGCGCTGGGAAACGGGGAAGTCCTGCCGCAGCACGCTTTCGATGGCCTGTTCGATGAACGCCTCGTGGTTGAACGTGTCAACGAGGACGGAGACAACCGGCTGTGTCATCGCGGCTTCACCACACAAATCACGCGGGCGACGCGGGCACCGCTCGGGACGCCTGGAGCTGCTCCGCCTGCGATTCGACGATCTGCTTGAGGATCTCGCCCAGTCCGAAAGTGACTCGCCAGTTGGGGTAGTGCCGCTGAAGCTTGCGGAGGTCGCTGATGTAGCAGATGTGATCGCCTCGGCGCGGCTCGCCCACATGCTTCCAGGCGAGCTTTTTCCCGGTGAGCGATTCGACCCAGGCGATGGCTTCCAGAATAGAGATGCTGTTGGCGCGGCCGCCACCGAGGTTGTAAACCTCGCCGGGGCGCGGGTTGGCGGCAAACTCGTCGATGGCGCGGACAACGTCGTGGCTGTGGATATTGTCGCGCACCTGCTTTCCCTTGTAGCCAAACACGGTGTAGGTTCCGCCGGTCATGGCGACCTTGACGAGGTAGGAAAGAAATCCGTGGAGCTCGACACCGGAGTGAGAAGGTCCGGTGAGGCAGCCGCCGCGGAAAATGCCTACCTTCATGCCGAAGTAGCGGCCGTACTCCTGCGCGAGGATGTCGGCGGCGGCCTTGGAAGCGCCAAAGAGGGAATGAAGGGTTTGGTCGATGCGGCAGGTTTCGGCGATGCCTTCCGCGTCCTCGGGCCGCGCGTAGTCGTAACGCGTCGCGAGCTCCCGCAGGGGCAGCTCGTTGGGCGCGTCCCCGTAAACCTTGTTCGTGCTCATCAGAACAAAAACGGCGTCGGGAGAGTGCTGGCGGGTCGCTTCGAGCAGGTTGAGGGTGCCGAGCGCATTGACCTCGAAATCGAGGATGGGAATCTCGCGCGCCTTGTCGTGAGAGGGTTGCGCGGCGCAATGCACCACGAGGTCAAACCGGTTCGCGCGGAACAGCGCATCCATCGCGGCGCGGTCGCGAATGTCCAGATTCTCCGGCGTGAAGCGCCGGGTGGCCCGCTTGAGCCGCTCGAGGTTCCAGGTCGTGTCGCCGGCGGCTCCGAAGAAAACGCGGCGCATGTTGTTGTCCACGCCGATCACGCGGCAGCCCTGGCGGTCGAAATATTCGACCGCTTCCGAGCCGATCAAGCCGCTGCTTCCGGTGACGAGAACCGTTCTGGGCTTCATCGAAACGCTCGCTCCCGTTTCAGGCCGGCGAATCGCAAAGGGCGCGCAGCTCCCGCTCGTTCTCGCGGATCCACACGAGAACCTGCTCGATTCCCGCGTCAAGGCTCGTCCGCGGCTTCCAGCCGAAGAACTTTTCCACTTTCCGGTTGTCCGTGAAATACACCGGAACGTCGGCCTTGCGCGGGGCGGGCTCCTCGGCGACGGCGGCGCTACGCCCGGTTCGTTTCTGCATCTCCGCGGTGGCCTCCCGCAGGGAAAGCGAGTTCGCTGGGCCGCCACCCACGTTGAAAACCTCTCCGCGAAGGCGCTCGATTTGCCGCACCTGGAGGTCCGCCAGGGCGCATACGTCGTCAACGAACAAGATGTCCCGGACTTGCTTGCCCTTCCATCCGATGTACTTGAGGGGCAAACCAAACCAGTGAGCGAGAGCCCACCAGGCCAGCCAGCCCTGCTCGGTCTTGCCGAACTGGCCGGCGCCGGAAATGACGCCGAAGCGGTTCACGACCACGGGCATATCGTACGCGCGGGCGTATTCCTGACAGGCCAGATCAGCCATGAGCTTGCTCAGGCCGTAAATGCTGTGCTGGCCGCCGTCCACGCTGAAGTCCTCGGAGATGCCGGCGGCGGGATCGAAGCCGGCCGCGCGCTTCGCCGGCGCCATGTTTTCCCACGCTGCGGCGTCCCACAAGAGGCGGCTCTCGCTCTCGCGCCGGGGCAGCGCGGCCATCAGGTCCGCGTTGTACACGCGGTTGGAACTGAAAAAAATCAACGGGCAGCGCTGGGCGCGGGCGAACTCGAGAACGCGGACGACGCCGAAGGCGTTGTTCGACAGGTCGTAGAAGGGATTGGCGTAGCCGGTCACGACGGAGGGATGGGCGCTGGCGTCGCAGACAAATTCGATCCCGGCGGGAAGATTCGCGAAATCCTCGGGGTTGCGAACGTCGCCGTGGACAAACTCGACGCCGCGCTTCCGCAGGGTGGCGATGTTTCCTTCGCTTCCGCGGCGGACAAGGTTGTCCATGGCCACCACGCGATGTCCTTTTTCTGCAAAATGAACGGCCAGGTGCGAGCCGATGAACCCACAGCCGCCGGTGATCAGGACGCGCACTGCTCAGACCTCGGAGGAAACGCCGTGCCGCGCCGGCGGAGCCTGCTCCGCGAGCCACAGCCGGAAATCGCGAAACGGGAAATAGCCAAGCACGAGCAGGTCCGGCCACAACAAGCTGAAGCGCCGGGCACGCAGATCGCTGCGAACCAGCTCGCGAAACGTTCGCCAGAAGTGCACGAAAAGAGCGTGGCCGAGGACGGACCGCAGGGTCGCGCCATCGGAGTAAGCGCGCACGCCGGAGCGCCACCAGCGCCAGTAGGTGTCCAAGATGGAGCGGAGCGTGTCGTGGCGCAGATGGATGGCGCGGGCGGCCGGCTCATACACGAGGTCCCAGCCGAGTTTGCGAAGGCGCGCCGAAAGATCCACGTCCTCGCCGTTGGTCCGCATCATCTCATCATAACCGCCGGCGTCGAGCACGGCGGACTTCCGGAAGATGTTGTTGCTGCCGAAGAGAAACCGGGGATTCTCGATTCGCGACTCGCCCCACTCCTGGACCATGTGGGCGCACCGCCAGCGGTCGGCCAGCGAGCGCCGCACGCCTTCCACCAGCCGTCCCCCGGCGCCGGCCACTCGAGGCGCGGCGAGGTGCGGCACGAGGTTCGCCAGCCAGAACGCGTCCGGGACACAGTCGGCATCGAGAGCGGCCACGCAATCGTTGCGCGCGGCGCGAAACGCGGTGTTGCGCGCGGCGGCGAGGCCGCGGTTGCGGTCGTGGCGCAGCAGGGTGACGCCGGGATAGCGGGAGGCAATCGCGGAGGTGGCGTCGCCGGAGCCGTCGTCCACAACAAGAACTTCGTCCGGCGGGAGCGTCTGCGCGAGGACGCCTTCAATCGCCCGGGCGATGAATTCGGCGGCATTGTACGCCGGGATGTAGACGCTTACGGGGAGACGCGAAGCGGTGTCGTTCATGGCGGTTCCGGCCGAAACATCAACAGCGCGCCGCGAAAGAGCTCGCGCAAGCGTTCCAGCTCGCTGCGGCGAATCGTTCCGGTCATCCAAGCGCCCGCCAGGTACAGAAGGGCGCCGATGAAAAACTTCAGAAGGAAATGAAGCGGCATGTACCGCAACGCCGCGGCAATTGCCAGCGACAACGCGAGCGGTGGCCCGGCGATCCGCAGGCCCTGGAGAGTCACGCCGCGCGCCGGGCCAAAGACCAGATAGAAGAGCACGGCAGCAACGCAATAGCTGATCAGGGTCGCCCAGGACGCGCCAAGGGCGCCCCATCTGGGGATGAACACCAGGTTCAAGCCGATGTTCAGGACCGCGCCGACGGCGGTCGAATAGGGCAGGTAACGCTGCAGGTTCTTCGCAACCAAAGCATTGGTGAGCGCGACGCCGAGAAAGAGCGGCGCCTCCGACCAGACCAGGATGTTGATGAGGCTTGCAGACGAAAGGAATTGCTTGCCGTAAAGCAATGAGACGAGCGGAGCGGTAATGGGCGTCACCACGGCGCACGCGAAAAACACAGTCGCCATGAGAAAACGGTAGCTCACGCCGAGGTAGTGCCGGAAGAGCGGCTCCTGCCCCGCGGCTTGCGCAAGGACGGGAAACAGCGAGGAGATCAGGGCCACGGGAAGGGCGCCGAACTGCTCGGTGAGTTGGACGGCCACGACATACGGACCGAGCATGCGGTCTCCACTCATCTTGTGCAGCATGACCTGGTCAATACGCAGGAAAAGGCTGCCGGCGACGGCGCTCAGGGCCATCGGGAGGGCAAAGCGCAGGAGTTGCTGGATTTCGTTCCAGTGCAGCTTCTGCAGGAAGTTCAGAACTCCGCATCGCCTTACAAAGTAGATGACTGCGGCGGCCTCCAGCACGCCGCAGAGCGTGCGCGTGACAATGACCTGGTAAAATGCCGCGCTGCGCAAAGCCAGCAAACACAACGCGGCCAGCCAGAGAACCTGCCTGGCGAGCGAAATCCCCACGGGAATCCACTGCCTCATGTCCACCTGGAAGATGATTCCCGGCTGTTTCAGGGGCGACAGGATCATCAGATCGAGCGCGGCAACCGCAATCAGCCAGCGCATGACGCCGTGATACCCGAAAAGGGGTCCGAGCCCGCAGGCCAGCGCCGAACCCAGGACCGCGAAAAACAGTCCAATGAGCGTTCCGTGGAAGAAAATGTGGGCGGCCTGGGCGCGCCGGACAGAGACTTCGCGGGCAAGAATCTGATCGAGGGCCGCGGTGGAAAGCCAGGAGTAAAGTGACAGGTAGGCGTAGATGGCGCCGTACTGGCCCATCTGTTCCGGGCCAAGGAAGCGCGCCAGAAGAATCGATGTGGCCGCCGAGAGGACCAGGCTGACGCCACGGCCGCCAAGAAGCGCGGCAGTGTTCTGGAGAACGCGGACTCCCACGCCGGAGAGCGAGTGCGACGGCGCGGGCGCCGGCGGTTCCGCGGACACGCCCGCGGCAGTGTCCAAAGGGTGCTGCAGATTCTCGAAAGAAGAACCCAATCTTCTCAGGCCGCTCCCACGCAAAAGCTAGGTTATCATGGGGACGAATCCCGAAATGTCTAGCCGCAGACCGCGTGCTCAGAATCTTCACACGATTCGCCGGCGCCGGGAGTGCCTCCGTCCACTGAAGCGGGCGAGCGCTGCCGGCTCTGGCAACAGCAAATGAAGATCTCGGCGTACATTCCGTGCTACAACGCGGCGAAGTATCTTCCCGCGACGATCGAAGCGCTCCTGAATCAGACCGTTCCTCCGGCTGAGCTTCTGCTCATCGACGACGGCTCGACGGACAACACCCCGGAGGTCGCCGCGAAATACCCTGTGCGCGTCCTGCGGCACGAACAAAACCGGGGGCTGGCGGCCGCGAGGAACACGGCATTTGCGGGCGCAAACTGCGAGTTCGTGGCCGCGATGGACGCCGACGTGGTCGCGGACAAAGATTGGCTGGAACGCTTGGCGGAGAATTTTTCCGACGACCGGGTGGCGGGCTGCGGCGGAAGGCTTCTGGAAACACACCGGGAGACAGCGGCGGACGGCTGGCGCGCTTTGCACATGAGCCAGGACCTCGGCGAAACGCGCATTGAAATGGCCGGGGATTCGCCGAAGCGACTGGGGGGATTCGGCTCAATTTACCGCCGCAGCGCGGTGCAGCGGGCCGGAGGCTACGACGAACGCTTCAGAACCAATTTTGAAGACGTTGACCTGTGCGAAAGGCTGCTGCGCGGAGGGTACAAGCTCATCTTCGACCCTCGCGCGATTGCCCGGCATGCCCGGCGGGACACGCTCCTGTCCATCATGCGAACATCCTGGCGATGGGAATTCTGGTCGCACTACCGGCGCGGGGGCTACAACAACATTGCGCTCAAGATTCTTTTGAATTTTCGCTTTGCGCGCGTGCTCGTCTGGCGGCACCTGGCGCTTGGACGGGCGTCTCTCCTGGGGGTAGACTGCCTGCTTCCCTGGTTCCACAGCTATTCTGATTTAGGCTACTTTTTTTCGAGGACTCGTCTGCCGCAAGTGACTCCGGTTCCCGGAGCGTCCGACCTGTACTACCCGTGGCCGTTCCGGGGGTCGATGCGCCGCCAAGAACCAGGCAAGTAGTCCCGGATCAGGGCTTGGCGACGCCCTTTTCTTTGCTTTCGTCGATGTCGCGAGCCTCGATCGACTTCATCAGGGAGCTGCGATGAAAAAAGTAGCGGGAGACGCTCTGGCCGAGCTGGCCGGGCACGGTGAAGAACTGATTGCGCACCAGCCGGACCCAGGGGACGGGCCCGCGGGCCGGCACAAGATGCATTCCCCACTGGAACATCAGTCCTACATTCCAGAGGATGAACAGGCCGACGGTCGCCCCTGATAACGCAACGCCGGCGCGGCTCGGAACCCTAGGAGTGAGTTCGTGCAGGAGCACGGCCAGGCCGAGCACAAAGAGAGGGGTCAGCGAGACAAAGAAACGATTGCCGTAGGATGAGATGCCGTCCCAATCAGGATAGCAGGCAATCAGGAGATAAAACGCAAGCGCGCCGGCAAGAAGCGGTCCTCCCACGCCGGGCCGTCGAAAGGCGAAGACCACAAGGCCGGCAACCGCCAGAAGCAACAGCGGAGTCCAGAAAAACAGGCCATGGTTTGAAGAAGACAGCACAGGCCACAGCGCAGGGCGGGTCCAGAACCACTCTTTGAGCGGAGTGTAGCCGGAAGAGAACGGGCTCCCATAAAGGATGCTTCGCGTAACGAAAGTCGGCAGGAGACAGACGACGGCCGCGACGAGGAAAGCCACATGGTTTCCGCAAAGCCGCAGCATGCTCGGGAATCGCTGCGAGGCTGCGCGCCAGCGCTTCAGGTATTCGGCGCCGGCCTCCATCCCCAAGACAGCCAGCAACGTCGCGTTCGCGTAATAGACATTGAGCATCAAGCCCGCGAGCGCTCCCAAAAAGACCCATTCCATGAGCGAGCGTTCACCGCGGGTCTTGTGCCAATACATGACGAAGGCGGCGACGGCAAACGCGGCGTGCGCGTGCGACCAGGAGGGGTTGAAGTACATGTAGATCGCGAGCGAAGAAGCTCCCCAAACGCCCAAAGTCGCGAGGAAAGCCCATTTCCAGTGCACGTAGCAGCAAGCCAGGCGAAAAGAAATGAGCAAGGCAAGGAAGCCATAGAGAGCGGTGGCAAAGGCCATGGCAAAGCGATAGGGCGCGGAGAAGCCATCGGGTTTGACCGGTGAACCCATGGCGCGGGCCGCGAGCACGCCGCCGTGCGCGGCGAGAAGAAACGGGGCCCAGAGAATGGCGGGGCCGACGCTGAAATGATTGTCGAGATGTCCGGTCGGGGTGCGGAAGAGAGGCAGCGGACGATCGGCTTCGTCCAGTCGTGCCTCCCGGAATCTCTCGTTGGCGTGAATGTAATCCTGGGTGAAATCGAAGCGGCCTTCGATAAGGAGGGCCCTGGCGAGGGCGTAGTAGCCGACCCCGTCTCCCCGAATCCAGGGATTGATGAGCGGCAGGGAAACCGCGAAAAGGGCGCACAGCGCCAGCGCCGCGCGGCGCGTCTTATTCGCTTTGGTGTTTTCGCCCGGAGAAAGAGGCTGGCTGGGACGAAGACTCATTCACACCGGATCGATCGCCCTCTCGCGATCGAAGGCGCCGCCGGCGGAAGGCAAACCGGCAGCTATCAAGCCGAGGTTACCACAGCCGCTCCCGCGTCGGGGCGGACGCGCTTCTCACGGAAATGTTCGGCGACTCGGTCCACGATCTCGGCCAGGGAGGTCTGCGGCTGGAATCCGGTGAGCGCCTTAAGCTTTTCAATGCACGGGACCCGCCGCTGCATATCCTCGAAGCCGGGCTCGTAGGCCCGGTCGTAAGGAATGTAAACGATTTCCGAATGGCTGCCGGTGCGTTCCCGCACCATCCGTGCCAAATTCTCGATCGTCACTTCCTCGGTGTTTCCGATGTTCACGACCTCGCCGACCGCGGCGGAAGTGTCAATCAGCCGCAGCAGGCCTTCGATGGTATCGCGCACGTCGCAGAAGCACCGGGACTGCTTTCCGGTGCCATACACGGTGATGGGCTTGCCGTGCAAAGCCTGGTCCACGAAGTTGGGCAGGACCATGCCATAGCGGCCGGTCTGGCGCGGGCCGACCGTGTTGAACAGACGAACGACGATGACGGGCAGCCGCTTTTCCTTCCAATACGAGAGCGCGAGGAACTCGTCGAGCGCCTTGGAGGCGGCGTAACTCCAGCGTCCCTTTGTCGTGGGGCCGAGGACGAGGTCCATGTCCTCGCGGAAAGGCACCTGCGTGTTCTTGCCGTACACTTCGGACGTGGAAGCGGTCACGACAAGCTTGCGCTTCTTACATGCCGCTTCGAGGATCAACTGGGTACCGTTCACGTTGGTCTCGATGGTGCGCACGGGGCTTTCGACGATCAGGCGCACGCCTACCGCGGCAGCCAGGTGAACAATCACGTCGGCGTCGTCGACCAGTTCCGCGAGGAGATGCTGGTTCTCGATGGAGTCGAAATGGTATTCGAGGCGTTCCCGGTTCTTGATGTGGCGGAAGTTCTCGACGCTGCCCGTAGAGAGATTGTCCAGCAGAACGACGAAGTCACCACGATGAAGCAACTGCTCCGCGAGATGTGAGCCGATGAAGCCGGCGCCACCAGTGATCAGATAACGCAAGGGGCCCCCTCAGAGAGATACCGTATCCTGGTCGTCCTCGTCCGAACGAAATTCGGGCCTGCGACCCGAAGCGAAACTCTGGCGCGATCCGTCTTCCCCGGTTACGTCAACCCCATATCCATACGCATACGGATAGTAGCGGTAAGAATAATAATAGTCCGGGGCGCTAGAATCCACAGCATTCAATACTACGCCTAGTACATGACACTTTACGCTGGTAAGAAGGTCTCGTGTACGCGTAAAGGCCACCTTGGGGGTCGCTCCGCTGCGGACCACGACCAGCACGCCGTCGGATAGCACCGAAAGGATGACCGCGTCGGTGACCGCCATAATCGGCGGCGTATCGATGACGATGAACCGGAACTGCTTGCGCAATTGGGAGATAGCCTCGGCCATACGATGCGAGGAAAGCAGGTCAGCGGGGTTCGGAGGCAGGGGACCTGTCGGAATAGCGGAAAGGTTTTCCACAGCGGCGTGAGGAACTGTCACGAGCTCCAGGCTGGAAACTCCCGCCAGATAAGAGCTTAGGCCTGCATACTTGCCGTCTCCGAGACTGAGAACACGGCCCACTCCCGGTTTGCGCAAATCGGCGTCCACCAGGACGGTGCGGTCCCCCAGTTGAGCCAGAGTGACCGCGAGGTTGGCAGCGGCCGTCGTTTTCCCTTCACGCGGCAGGGCGCTGGTCACCAGGATCACCTGGGGCGGAGAACCGGCTTGAGAAAGCAGGAGCGAGGTCCGCAAGGCGCGGAAGGCCTCGGAAGTCTGAGACTTGGGCAGGTGGTGTGAAACCAGTTCGGTATAGAGCTCCTCGCCGTCGGGCGACGCTTGCTTCAAAAGGCGCATGCGGCGGCCGTTTCCGTTCGCCGACGCGAACGCCGGCACGACAGCCAGCGAAGGCAGTTTGGCCAGCATTTCGACGTCGTCGGGCGTTTTGACGGTGTTGTCGAGGTATTCGCGAAGCAGGGCCACGCCAATCCCGCCGATCAGGCCGACGAGGACAGAAAGCGCGATGTTGCGGGTTTTTGCCGGGCGCGCGGGCGTGGAAGGAATCATGGCCGGATCCACAACGCGGATGTTCGAAGAGCGCAGGCCCGCGGCGATGCCCGCTTCCTTCAGCTTGGTCAGCAGGCCGTCGTAGAGCTGTTTGTTCGTTTCCGCCTCGCGCTTCAGGATGCCGTACTGGACCAGGCGCTCGGCCTGGGTGTTGGTCTCGGCTTTCTGCTTGTCCAGGGCCTGCGCCAGCAGGGTCTCGCGCTGCTGGGCGGCGCGATAGTCGCTTTCGACGCGCGTAATGACGTTCTTCTTCTCTTTCTCGATGAGCTGATCCACTTCCTTCAATTGGGCCGTCAGGCGCTCGACACGCGGAAAATTGGGACCGTATTGGTTCAGAGCCGCCGTGTATTCGGTGTAGAGCTCGGTGCGGCGCCTCAAAAGGTCCTGAAGAACGTCCGATTCCTTGCCCTGTGGAATCACGTCAAAGTCGCCGGACTTTGCCAGTTGATAGAGGGCTTCCTTCCTCATGCGGTCGGCTTGCGCGTCCGTGAGCTCCTTATTGAGATCGGAAAGACGCTGGGTGGTGATGCTTTGTTTGTCGTCCAGGGTCCAGATGGAGTTCTGCTTTTCGTAGGCGATCCGGGCGTCTTCGGACTTCTCGACCTTGATCTTCCAGTCGTTGAGCTGGTCGGCCAGCCAAGTAGAGGCCTGGTTTGTAGCCTCGTACCGGCCACGGAAGTTCTGCTCAATGAAGTTTTCGAGATGCGAGTTCAAGATGCGGGCGGCGAGCTGAGGGTCCGTCGATTCGAAGCTCACATCCAGCAACTGGC
>Ga0187766_10000480_pt1 | contig 22277 bp, 19 predicted proteins | sample 0216_QUI02_MP05__4_FD_132971 | JGI IMG/M metagenome (GOLD analysis project Ga0187766, IMG submission 132971) | Tropical peat soil microbial communities from peatlands in Department of Meta, Colombia - 0216_QUI02_MP05_20_MG | ecosystem: Environmental > Terrestrial > Soil > Wetlands > Peat ... | reverse complement strand
TGATATCGACGAAGAAGAAACGCGGTGCAGCGTAGAGGGAGGAATACGGGGTATCGCAGAAGGGGATGAAATGGTGATAGGCAGCAAGAAGATAGTTTCTCGTTTCTCCCTTTCTCCCAAGTTCCCTTTTTCACGGAATCGTCCTTACATTTCCCCGACCGCGTCCTGAGCAGTAAATAGCGGTATGCACTACGGGGGGGGAGCATCATATGGAAACGAGCTTCTACCATACGCCGGGCAGATATCCGGGCATCTGGGGCTGGCTGTTCACGACCGATCATAAGCGGATCGGCCTCCTCTACCTTGCGTCGACGCTCTCATTCTTCTTCGTCGGCGTGTCTCTCGGGCTCACCATGCGGCTCGAGCTCATCCGGTCCGGCATGCACTTTTACAGCGCCCAGACCTATAACGCGATCTTCACCCTCCACGGCGTGGTCATGATCTTCCTCTTTATCATCCCCGGCATTCCGTCGTCGCTCGGGAACTTCGTCATGCCGCTTCAGATCGGCGCGCGCGACGTTGCCTTCCCCAAGATCAACATCCTCTCCTGGTGGCTCTTCATCACGGGCGGGGCCTGCGCGGTCACGTCGCTTTTCACCGGCGGCGGCCCGCCGGACACGGGATGGACGTTCTATGTGCCCTACAGCATCCGAACGGGCACGAATGTTTCGCTTGCGGTCTTCGGCGTCTTTCTCATCGGGCTTTCGTCCACGCTCACGGGCATGAATTTCCTTACGACGATCCACCGGCTCAGGGCGCCGGGCATGACGTGGAGGCGCCTGCCCCTTTTCACCTGGGCGATCTACGCCACGTCGTGGGTCCAGCTCCTGGCCACTCCGGTAATCGCTATTACGCTTCTTCTGGTCATCGTGGAACGGTTCTTTGGGGTTGGTTTCTTCGACCCGACAAAAGGCGGGGACCCGATTCTCTTCGAACACATGTTCTGGATCTACTCGCACCCGGCGGTCTACATCATGATTCTCCCGGCCATGGGAGCGGTGACCGACATCATCCCCGTGTTCGCGCGCAGGACCATCTTCGGGTACACGGCGATCGCCGCATCGAGTCTCGCCATCGCCTTCGTGGGCTATCTCGTCTGGGGCCATCATATGTTCACGAGCGGCATGAGCGACACGGCCCGGGTCATCTTTTCATTTATCACGTTCCTGGTCGCTGTCCCGAGCGGCATCAAGGTGTTCAACTGGATCGCCAGTCTCTACCGGGGCTCGATCAAGACGGACGCGCCGCTCCTCTACACGCTCGGCTTCATTTTCCTTTTCTCCATCGGCGGCCTGACCGGCCTCGTGCAAGGCGCTCTTGCGACGAATGTGCACGTCCACGGCACGTACTTTATCGTGGGCCATTTCCACTACGTCATGTTCGGCGGTGCCGCCTTCGGCTTTTTCGCCGGCCTCCACTACTGGTTTCCCAAGATGTTCGGGAGAATGTATGAAGAACATCTGGCCAAATTAGCGTGGGTCTTCCTCTTCATCGGTTTCAACATGCTCTATTTCTCCATGTTCGTCCTCGGCTGGATGGGGATGCCGCGGCGCTATTACGACTACCTCCCCGAGTTCAACGGGCCGAACCTGGTCTCGACGATCGGGTCGTGGATACTCGCAATGGGCCTGTTCGTCATGTTCTATAACCTGATCCACTCCCTCTTCGCGGGGGAGAAGGCGCCCGATAACCCCTGGGGCGGCGCCACGCTCGAGTGGCAGACGTCCTCGCCGCCGCCAACAGAGAACTTCGAGAAGATCCCCGAGGTCACGAAGGGGCCGTACACCTACAGGTAGAGCGTGCAAGCGACCACGCTCGGATGGACCGTCATGAATCTTGAACTTGTGCGTTGATTCCATTTGGATCTCGAACATGTCGCTGATAAGGATAAGCTTTTCATGAGCGAAGAGACCGTACATACTGGACACCGCGACTACATCGGCGCGAAGCTCGGCATGTGGCTGTTCCTTTTCACGGAAATCCTGCTCTTCGGGGGGATGTTCCTGCTCTATGCCATCTATCGCACGGTCAACACGGCGGACTTTCACGAGGCCGCCAAGGAGATGAGCCTGACGCTCGGCGCCGTCAACACCGTTATTCTGCTGACGAGCAGCCTGACGATGGCGCTTTCCATCTCGGCTATCAAGAGCGGTGCAACGGCCCGGTCCGTGCTGTATCAGGCCGCCACCATCATCCTGGGCGTCGCCTTCCTCGGGAATAAGGTTTTCGAATGGCGAGGGCATATCTTGCATGGCTACTACCCGAGTTCTCCCGAGCTCCTCGCCATGAGCCATGGGAAGATCCTCTATTTCGGCCTCTATTACGTCATGACGGGCATCCACGGCCTCCATGTTTTGATCGGCGCCGGGATCATCTGTTTCACGCTGCTCTTGACTCTTCTCGGCAGGGTCTCGAGCGACGATTATGTAAAACTGGAGAACACGGGACTTTTCTGGCATCTCGTTGATGTTATCTGGATATATCTGTTCCCGTTGTTCTATCTGATCACGTGAGGGCCATAAACGCTACCGTGGACAGACGAACAAGACACAAGATCGTGCTGGCACTCTGGCTGACGCTATTCTTTCTTTTGGGGTTTGGAGTCTGGAACTTTCAGGCAGGCCACCTTATGATACTGGCGTATTGCATGTTGAGCGTGATCCTGTACGGTTGCTATGCATTTTTGTCCCGATGCCCCCGGTGCGGGCTGCCGATCCTGCTCAAGCCGACGAAGATACTGGGGATGCAGTTGTATGCGTGGTCGATCCTCGCACCGGAACGGTGCAGGCATTGCGGTGAAATGCTCGAATAATTTCGCGGGTGTGTTCCTATGGCCGAAAGCAGCAAGCACATCGTTTCTCCAAAGACATTCGTTCTCATCTGGATCTCGCTGCTCGTACTCACCGGTGTGACGATCAAGGCTGCCGAGATGCGCATGGGGGAATGGAGCATGCTGGCCAATTTGCTGATCGCATCGACCAAGGCCAGCCTCGTGCTCTGGTTCTTCATGCACTTGAAGTATGAAAATAAGTTATTTAAAATACTGTTTTTCGTCCCGGTCGCGACGATCACGGTCATTATCGGTCTTACGTTTTTCGATATCTGGTACAGGTGAGAATGGGCTATGATCAACGGTTGGACGAATTTATCGAATCCTGCTGACAAGGTATTCTTCTTCATCCTGGGCATTTCGGTCACCTTTCTCTTTTTAAATACGGCAGTCATGATCTATTTTGTGATCAGGTACAGCCGGAAGAGGAATCCCAATCCGGAAGACGTAAGAGAGAATCTTCCCATCGAGATACTGTGGACCGTGATCCCCACCATCCTCGTGCTGGCCATTTTTTTTGTCGGGTGGAAGGGCTTCCAGTATATGCGCACGGTCCCCCCCGACGCCATGCCGGTGAAGGTCACGGCCCGCCAGTGGTCATGGCTCTTCGAGTACGAGAACGGGAAACAGTACTCCGTGCTCAGGGTCCCTGTGCGCAAGCCGGTGAAGCTCCTCATCACCTCGGCAGACGTGCTCCACAGCCTCTACATCCCCGCCTACCGGATCAAGGAGGATTGCGTGCCCGGCATGCAGACCTACCTCTGGTTCCTGCCCGACGAGCTCGGGTCGTACGACCTCTTCTGCACCGAATACTGCGGAATGGGCCACTCCGCCATGATCACGAAAGTCGAGGTCCTGACAGAGAAGGATTTCGATGCCTGGTACAAGGGCGAGGAGGTCAAGCTGCCTCGGACAGCGCCGATGGCAAAAGCCGAACAGCCGGCTGCGACAGGGGTCATGGCCCCGCCTGACGGGGCAAAGCTGTTCCAGGTAAAAGGCTGCGTCGCGTGCCATACGACGGACGGGACCCCGAAGATCGGTCCGACGTTCAAGGGACTGCTCGGGAAAAAGGAGATCGTGATACGCGACGGCAAGGAACGGGAGATCACGGTTGACGAGGCTTTCATCAAGCAGACGCTGATGCATCCGGAGCTCGACCGTGTCAAAGGGTTCCCGCCAATGATGCCGTCGCAGCAAGGACTGCTGACGGACAAGGAGATGGATGAAATTATCGAGTTTATTAAGAGCTTGAAGTAGCGACTCGATGCAAACTCATGAGCATTTGCATGCTGAGATCTTTGCGGTATCTACGAGAGCAGATGTTGCCTATCATGGCTGAGATAAAACCATATCTTGCGCTCTGCCGGGGATACATTTCCCTCTTTGCCGCCTGTTCCGCGGCAACCGGTTTTTTCATCGGCCCCTATCACAGGATCACCGGCGCGCTGGTCCCGGCTGCGGCGGTCTTTCTGCTCGCCTGCGGGGCGTCAGCAATGAACCAGTTCCAGGAACGGGACATCGACGAAAAGATGGAGCGTACACGGCGGAGGCCTCTCCCCGCAGGCATGATAACGCCTCGGCAGGCATTGTCTTTTGCCCTGACGCTGACGGTCTCGGGGATGCTCCTGCTCGTGATCGCCGGGAATGCGGCCACAATTGTCCTGGGGCTTTCCGCCCTTCTCTGGTACAACGGCGTCTATACCCGTCTCAAGAGGATCACGGCCTACGCATCGGTACCCGGGGCTTTCGTCGGTGCGATCCCTCCCGCCATCGGATGGTGCGCTGCGGGAGGCGCTCCCGTCGATGTCCGTCTCCTTCCCCTCTGCCTCGTATTTTTCATGTGGCAGATACCGCACTTCTGGCTCCTGGTCATCCGCCACGGCGACGAATATCGTAGGGCCGGTCTGCCGTCGCTCGCCGGAGTGATGAGCGCCGCACAGATATCCCGTGTGACGTTTGTCTGGATCTTCGCAGCAAGCGTCGCCTGCCTGATGCTTCCTCTCTACGGGACGATCAGGTCACCGCTGGTTTCTTTTTCTCTCATCCCTCCCGCGGCGTGGCTCGCCTGGCACGGGCAGAAACTCACACAAAGGCAGTCGGCAGCGGTTCTGTCTTCCGGACTTTTCAGAAAGATCAACATCTACCTCTTCTTAATCATGTCCCTCATGTCGATTGGGAACATCTTCTTCCGTGTGCCATGATGGATATCCGCGTTCTGACCGCAGAAAGACTCAAGCAGCTCCTGATCGTGTCCTCGTCGCTCATTGAGGAATATACAAGGGAAGTCTGCCCGTTCTGCAGTGATGTCTGCTGCAGGCAGAAGCACGGGATGTATCGGGAGCGGGACATTCTTTACCTGCGAGCGCTGGGAGTCGAGGTCCCGCCGCGCGATGATTCGAGGCCGTTGGAGGGACCCTGCCAGTTCATAGGAGCCCGCGGCTGCGTAAATCCGCGATGGCTCCGGCCTTTCAAGTGTACATGGTATTTCTGCGAACCGCTCCTAGCGGCGCTGAACCAGGGACCGCAACGAAAAGCAAGGCGGTTGTCCGCTCATCTTCAGGAAATGATGCTGCTCTTCGACATGCTTGGGGAATGAACAGACCATGAGCACCGACATCTGTCCTGTCTGCACATTGCCGATCCGGGAGTGCCTCTGCTGCCCCGAGTGAGGCCATGTCTGCCTCCTGGACCAGGGGGAACCATACTGTCCCGTCTGCTTTCCAGACCCGAAGACCTCAAACAGAATCGGTGGCCTGCAAAAGGCCGACACGCATCTCTCGAAGAACAAGAAAAAGTGGAGAAAACCCTGATATTCCATAGGCCGAAGGTCATGAAGTGAGAACCGCCATCGACGAACGCTTCCTGCATGAATGCCTGCCATAGGTCGATGTGTCTCCCGGCAGGCTTCCGCATCTTACCGCCATGAACTGGAGGGAGCGGAAAATGCAGCAAACCAGCGTTCGTCCTTTCTCCGTATGATAGAATCACCACATGGGCGGAATGAGAAACAAAGACAGAATGATACTGTCGCTCATATTCATCGCTTCGCTATCGGGCCTCTCCTACGAAATAGCGCTCATGCGGGTCTTTTCAATTTCACTCTGGTATCACTTCGCCTTCATGGTCATCAGCATCGCCATGCTCGGCATCGGCGCAAGCGGAACCGTGCTCGCGGTTTTTACAGGACTCAATGACATCCGAAGCGTTCCCAGGTACGGACTGATGCTCGCCGTAAGCATCCCCGCATCCTATCTCCTTGCCAACGCCGTCACTTTCGATCCTGCACGGCTTTCCTGGGACCGGATGCAGATACTCGCGATAAGCCTTTACTACTTCATTCTCTCTGTTCCGTTCTTCTTCTTCGGATTGATCGTCTCCGTTTCCTACTCCACGATGTCCCGTGAGGCCAATACGATCTACGCCGTGGACCTCACGGGAGCAGGCGCAGGAGCGCTCGCCATGGTCTGGCTTCTCTCCCTTGGCGGACCGGAGAAAAGCGTGTTCATCGTGTCCTCGCTCCTTGCCGCAGGGCTTCTGCCCTGGGTCGGCTGGAGGATGAGAACCGCCTCAATGCTGCTCCTCGCCTTGAACCTCGTCGTCCTCATCACGCATCCGGAGTTTACCCAGCCCAGGATATCTCCCTACAAGCCTTATGAGCTCGCCTTGAAGTTCCCTGGCGCAGAGCGAATTGGAACGAAGTACAGCCCGTACTCGCGTGTCGACCTCTTCAAGAGCCCCGCGGTCAGGTTTGCACCCGGCCTGAGCTTTACGTACCTCGAGCCGCTGCCCGAGCAGACAGGGATCGCAGTTGATGCCGGCGACATCTACGCAATAACCGACGAGACGGACAGCGGCAGGCTCGCCTTCATCCGCTCCCTCCCCTCCAGCCTGGCCTATCGTCTGGGCAGGGACAAAGATGTGCTCGTCATCGAACCGCGGGCTGGCCTCGCCCTCCTGACGGCCCGGCAGTTCGGTGCGGAGAGCATATATGCCGTAGACTCAAATCCCCTGGTCATTTGCGCTGTGCGCGAATATGGACGGGGGCGCTCATCTCGCATCTATGAAGAAAATACGTGGACCGGACTTGGGCGGACCTGGCTTGCAGCGTCGGGCATGGAGTTCGACCTCATCGACCTATCCTTCACGGGATCAGTGCCCTCAGCGGCCTTCGGATTTGCAGAGGATTACCGTTTCACTGTTGAGGCCTTCGAGCAGTATCTGGCTCACCTGAAGCGTGGAGGTATCCTCTCCATTAACATCTATATCATTCCGCCGCCGAGAACGGAACTTCGCCTGCTTGCCACTCTCGCCAGATCCGCCGAGGCATACGGCATCAGGGACATCTCCGGGCATGTCGCGGCCATACGGAGCTGGGACACTCTGACCATAATCATGAAAAAATCAGCGCTGACCGTGGAGGACATCCGACGGATCAAGACGTTCACACAAGAGATGAGGTTCGATCCGGTGTACTACCCCGGCATCAGACCGGAAGAGAGCAATGTGCATATCAAAATGCAGGGCAATGAATATTTTGAAGCCTTTCAGCGTTTGATGAACAGGGAGACCAGGGGCCGGTTCATGGAGGATTACCTCTTTGACATCCGGCCGTCTACCGACGAGAAACCCTTCTTCCACTATTATCTCAAGGTGAAGAACATCAAGACGATCTACCAGGTGATGGGAGAAAAATGGCAGTATTTCATCGAAGAGGGTTACCTCCTTCCGGTCCTCTTTTTTCAGGTCCTCGTCGTCAGCGCAGTCCTGATCCTTCTGCCGCTTCTAACGCTGAAGAGAAGAGATGCTGCCCCCGCCGTGCGGAATCCGGTTCCCTTCCTCTCGTACTTCGCCTTTCTCGGAATCGGGTATCTGTTCGTCGAAATCGCATTCATTCAGAAAATGATCCTGGGTCTCGAGAACCCATCGTACGCCGCAAGCACGGTCATTGCATCGGTCCTGATCGGCTCCAGTGCGGGGAGTCTGTTGAGCCGGCGCGTCAGAGCGCTCAAAAGCCCCTCCGCCCTCCTCATCCTTGCGGGTCTTGCTCTTGTCTACAGCCTCCTTATGCCCGTGGTCATAGCAGCCATGAGCCATCATCCGCTGCCGGTGAAGATCATGCTCTCCTTTATTGTCGTGTTTCCTGCGGGTGTTCTCATGGGCATTCCTTTCCCCCTCGGCATATCGGTCCTCGGCTCCACCGCTCCCCGGCTCATCCCCTGGGCGTGGGCAGTGAACGGATGCTTCTCGGTGCTCTCCCCGGTCCTCGCGATCATGCTGGCGTTGTCAGCGGGATTTCGCATGGTCCTATTGGCAGGAGCGGCTATGTACCTCCTGGCGTACGGCGTGATGCATCGGGCAGGTTCAATTTCCCAAGCGCGGGAGCAATGACTTATTCCTCGGACTTCAAGATCACCGATATGGAGGTTTATTTGAGATCTGCCATTCGTAGTCGGGCGCCTGACTATTTTTTCTGCACTTCTCCAATCATGGGCACGAATGCCACAGGGCTCATCTGCTCAACGTCCAGCTCGCCCTTTCGCTTCGTTGCCAGTGTGAGCGCCTGGAAATAAACTGTGCTTCCGAGCGGTACGATGAGCCTGCCGCCCTCCTTGAGTTGCTTGATGAGCGGAGGAGGGATGTGGTTTGCCGCAGCGGTTATGATGATCGCGTCGAAGGGCGCCTTCTCCTCCCACCCGAAATACCCGTCGCCCCACTTCACCTTCACATTACTGTATCCGAGGCTTGCAAGCCTCTCTGCAGCCTTGTCGGCGAGGGATTTCCTTATCTCGACGGTATAGACCTCCTTCACGATCTCGGCCAGCACCGCGGCCTGATAGCCCGAGCCGGTCCCGATCTCAAGAACACGGTCCCTGCTCGTGAGCCGCAGTGCCGCGGTCATGAGCGCGACCACGTAGGGCTGCGAGATGGTCTGTCCTTCGCCGATCGGCAGTGGATGGTCTCCGTACGCCTGGCTCCCGAGCGATTCATCTACAAAAAGATGCCTTGGCACCTTGCCCATCACATTGAGGACCACGGGGTCCTCGAGCCCCCGGTCCCTGATGTCCCGCTCGACCATCTGCCGCCGCTTGAGAGCGTAGAGATCATCGGTGGCGGCGACGGCCGGGAACAGAAGAAGGACGATGAACGTCGAGACTAGAAACCGTAAGGCGGTTTTGTTTGTTGAGACAATCATGGGATAAAGAACCTCCCTTTCTAATTATGGCATACAGAGCGAAGAATGAGAGGATTTTTCAAGTTGAATACGAACTGCTGAAAGTTCAGGAAGCAAAAAGTTTTCGAGCTGAAAAATGAGCATGAGAGCCGCACCGGCCTTGTGCGGCATCGGGCGGCATCGTGACTTGACGCTGCCTTGAGAATACGTGACCTCAAGATGTTCGGAGAGAAATCATGGACTGGATGTATTAAAAGAGCATCAAGAAAAAACGCCCGGGTACGACAGGTGATTTTCCCATTCTTTGATATCGAACTTTGATATCGAAAAATCAGACTTGCTTTTATTCTCCCTGATCTTCAACAAAACCGGACAGCTCTGTCTTCACAGGCTTAAAACCTTGCTACTTTGGTCTGTAATAATTCATAGAAAACAGGAGAACTTGACACCGCTTTAAAGTAGAGATAAACTTCATTCTATCTTTTCTCAAAAATAGTTTTCCCACTCAATAGTATCATCCCGTTTGCCCGCCGGGATCGGGATTGATGCTTTAACATCTTATGAAATGGGTATTTTGGTAACGTCCTCTAAATTTATCATCGCCCAATAAAGATCAGGCTAGTCTGGTTGAACATCTTAAGTTACATTACCATCTTTGTAAACCGCCATGGAGGTGAAAGATGAACGTAACACGAAGACAGTTTTTCAAGATAACTGCCGGCGGGCTGGGTGCTTCCAGCGTAGCGGCCCTCGGCTTTTCGCCTGGCGATGCGCTGGCCGAGGTGCGCCAGTTCAAGCTTGCCCGCAGCACCGAGACCTTCAATACCTGCCCTTACTGCTCGGTGAGCTGCGGACTGATCATGCACAGCCTGGGGGACAAGGCGAAAAACGCCGAGTTGTCGATCTTCCACATCGAAGGCGACCCGGACCATCCGGTCAACCGCGGCACCCTGTGCCCGAAGGGCGCGGCTCTGGTCGACTTCATCCATAGCCCGAACCGGCTCAAGTATCCGGAATACCGCGCCCCCGGATCGAGCGAGTGGAAGCGAATTACCTGGGATGAGGCGTTCACGAAGGTGGCCCGGCTGATGAAGGACGACCGGGACAAGAACTTCGTCGCGAAGAACGCCGCCGGCGCCACGGTCAACCGCTGGCTGACCACCGGCTTCCTCGCCGCTTCCGCCTCCGCCAACGAGTCCGGCTGGATAACCCACAAGGTCGTCCGCAGCACCGGGATTCTGGCGTTCGACAACCAGGCGCGAGTCTGACACGGACCCACGGTGTCCAGTTTGGGCCCCACATTCGGACGCGGCGCGATGACCAACCATTGGGTTGACATCAAGAACGCAAACGTCATCATCGTCATGGGCGGTAACGCCGCCGAGGCGCACCCCTGCGGGTTCAAATGGGTGACAGAGGCCAAGGCCCACAACAACGCCACATTCATCGTGGTGGATCCCCGCTTCACCCGTTCCGCGTCGGTGGCGGACCTCTACGCTCCGATTCGCACCGGCACGGACATCGCCTTCCTGGGCGGCGTGATCAACTACCTGCTCTCCCACGACAAGCTCCAGCACGAATACGTCAAGGCATACACCAATGCCCCCCTCATCGTCAGGGAGGGCTACAAGTTCGACGACGGCCTGTTTTCCGGCTACGACCAGGCGGCACGCACGTACGACCGGTCTGCCTGGGCCTACGAGGTCGGACCGGACGGCTATGCCAAGGTGGATATGACCCTGAAACATCCCCGCTGCGTGCTCAATCTGATGAAGGAGCACTATTCGCGCTACACGCCGGAGGCGGTAAGCAACATCTGCGGCACTCCCAAGGATAAGTTCCTCAAGATCTGCGATATACTCGCCAGCACCTCCGCGCCCAACCGTACCGCCACATTCATGTACGCCCTGGGCTGGACCCAACATTCGGTGGGCTCGCAGATAATCCGCACCGCAGCGATGGTCCAGCTCCTGCTCGGCAATATCGGCATGCCTGGCGGCGGGGTCAATGCCCTCCGTGGTCACTCCAACATCCAGGGCCTCACTGATCTTGGCCTCCTCTCCAGCCTGCTGCCGGGTTACCTTACGCTTGCCAACGAAAAGGAGGCCGACTACCACGCGTATATCGACAAACGCACGCCGAAACCTCTGCGGCCCAACCAGTTCAACTACTGGTCGAACTACCCAAAGTTCCACGTCAGCCTGATGAAGTCCTGGTGGGGCGACATGGCGGCCAAGGAAAACAACTGGCGCTTTGACTGGCTGCCCAAGCTGGACGTCGAGTACGACGTCCTGCGTCATTTCGAGCTGATGAGCCAGGGCAAGATGAACGGCTATTTCTGCCAGGGATTCAATCCCCTGGGCGCGTTCCCCAACAAGGCAAAGCTGATGAGCGGGTTTACCAAGCTTAAATATATGGTCGTGATCGATCCCCTGGCAACGGAAACCTCGTGCTTCTGGGAGAACCACGGCGAATATAACGACGTGGATCCCTCGAAGATCCAGACCGAGGTCATCCGTCTTCCCTCCACGTGCTTCGCCGAGGAGAACGGGTCGCTGACCAACAGCGGGCGCTGGCTGCAATGGCATTACAAGGGTGCCCCGCCGCCGGGAGACGCCAAGCCCGATGCCGACATCATGGCCGGCATCTTCCTCAAGCTGCGCGAATTGTACCTGAAGGAAGGCGGGGCTTTCCCCGACCCGATCCTCAACCTCACGTGGAACTACAAGATTGCGGCTTCGCCGTCGCCGGAAGAACTGGCGATGGAGTATAACGGCAAGGCCTTGGCCGACCTGACCGACCCAAAGGACCCGACAAAGGTCGTCTTGAAAAAAGGCCAGCAACTGGACGGCTACGCCCAGCTCAAGGACGATGGCTCCACCAGCTGCGGCTGCTGGCTGTTCTCGGGGTCGTGGACAGAGAAGGGCAACATGATGGCGCGGCGGGACAACTACGATCCTTCCGGCCTCGGCAGCACGCAGAACTGGGCTTTCTCCTGGCCGGCGAACCGGAGGATTTTGTACAACCGGGCCTCCTGCGATCCCGCCGGCAAGCCATGGGATCCGAACCGCAGGCTGGTCTGGTGGGACGGGTCAAAGTGGACCGGGGTGGACGTGCCGGACTTCAAGCCCGACTCCCCTCCCAGCGAAGGCATGAACCCCTTTATCATGCAGCCGGAAGGCGTGGGGCGGCTGTTCGCCCTGGACAAGATGGCGGAAGGGCCCTTCCCCGAGCACTACGAACCTTTCGAGACCCCCATCGACACCAACCCGCTGCACCCGAAGGTGGTCAGCAACCCGGCGGCGCGGGTGTTCAAAGGAGACTGGGAGAAGTTCGGCAAGTCCAAGGACTACCCCTACGCCGCGACTACCTATCGCGTGACCGAGCACTTCCACTTCTGGACCAAGCATACCCGCCTGTCGTCCATCCTGCAGCCGGAGCAGTACGTGGAAATAGGCGAGGTGCTGGCCAAAGAGAAGGGCATCAAGGCCGGTGATATGGTGAAAGTGTGGTCCAACCGGGGCTTTATCAAGGCGAAGGCGGTGGTGACCAAGCGCATCACGCCGCTCCAGGTGAACGGCAAGACCGTCCACCACGTGGGCATACCGATCCACTGGGGTTTTAAGGGTATTGCGAAAAAGGGCTATTTGACCAACACCCTGACCCCCTTCGTCGGTGATGCGAATTCACAGACACCGGAGTTCAAGTCGTTCCTCGTCAATATCGAGAAGGCATAGGAGGTAGACCATGGCACTCCAATCCCTAGACATAGCCCGCCGTTCCGCAACCACCACCCCCTCGCCCAAGCAGCGCAAGACCCCGGAGGTGGTGAAGCTGATCGACGTCTCGAAATGCATCGGCTGCAAGGCCTGCCAGGTTGCGTGCATGGAGTGGAACGACACCCGCGACGCTATAGGCACCAACCACGGCGTTCTCGACAATCCGATGGACCTGACCGAAAACTCCTGGACAGTGATGCGTTATGCCGAAGTTGAAACCGACCGGGGTCTGGAATGGCTCATCCGCAAGGACGGATGCATGCACTGTTCCGATCCGGGCTGTCTTAAAGCCTGTCCCGCGCCGGGCGCCATCGTGCAGTACAGCAACGGCATCGTCGATTTCCACGAGGAGAACTGCATCGGCTGCGGCTACTGTATCACCGGCTGCCCGTTCAACATCCCACGCCTGTCGAAGAAGGACAACAAGGTCTATAAGTGCACCCTCTGCTCCGACCGGGTGGCGGTTGGCCTGGAGCCGGCCTGCGTCAAGACCTGTCCCACAGGAGCGATCGTCTTTGGCACAATGGAGGACATGTACCACCATGCAGAGGGACGGATCGCTGACCTGAAAAACCGGGGGTTTGTAAATGCAGGGATCTATGATGCTCCGGGCGTCGGCGGCACGCACGTGATGTATGTGCTTCAGCATGCAGACACGCCGGGGATATACCAGGGACTGCCCAAGGACCCGGGCATCAGCCCCATGGTCTCCCTGTGGAAAGGCATTGCCAAGCCCTTTGCATCTCTGGCCTTGGGCGCGGGCGCGCTCCTCGCATTTTTCCATTATGTTACCCAAGGCCCCAACAAGGTCTCGGATGAGATCGAGAAGGAGTTCAAAAATGAAAAATGACCCAAAAAAAATAATCAGGTATACGCCGTCTGAGCGCGCCAACCATTGGCTGACTGCGATAACCGGCGTCCTTTTGACATTGTCGGGGCTGTGTTTCTTTCACCCGTTCTTTTACCCCCTGAGCCAGTTGTTCGGCGGCGGCGTCTGGACACGCATCCTTCATCCCTTCATCGGGGTGGTCATGACTGTATCTTTTGGTGTTATGTTTCTCAAGTACAGCGCGCAGAACATCATGACGCCTGCCGACTGGGAATGGATGCGCCATGTCCGCGAAATGGCGGGCGGCGATGACCGGAACATGCCGGAAGCGGGCAAGTTCAACGGCGGTCAGAAGCTCTTGTTCTGGCTGATGACGGCGTGCATGGTGCTGCTCGTTCTGTCCGGCATCGTCATCTGGCGCGCCTATTTTTCGTTCCTGTTCCCGGCCGGGTTGCTTCGCCTGGCTTCCGTCGTCCACGCAGCATCAGCGGCAATCATGATCGCCCTGATCATGTTCCATATCTACGCCGCCATCTGGACCAGGGAGAGCATCGGCGCCATGCTGTACGGCTGGGTCAGGCGCGCCTGGGCGAAACAGCATCACCCGGCATGGTTCCGTGACATGACCGGAGGGAGCAAATGAAACCAGAGGTCCGCATCATTGAACCCGGCCAGTTGGAGAAGCCCATGGGAGAGATCCGCTTTCTCTTCCTCCCCAGCCGGGATCTGTTCGCAAATCGCGCAAGGCGCCTTCGGCTCCTGTCCCAGAGTCGTACGCTGGGGGATTACCTGGCCTTTCTCGCGATACTCGCGGATGCGCAGCAGCATGCTTTGAACCAATTCCCTCCGCTGTCCCTGCCTGATCCCAATGAACAGGCGCTCTGCCGCGAACGGGGTGCGCCAATCTTGCACTTCCGCGCCAGGCGCCGGGACCCGGCCTGGAGGGAGGGGCTCGCAATGATTCTTCTGCGGACAGGAGAAACCGATGTTCCGCCGGCGGCAAGCGAGACCATCGCGGGCTTGACTCAAGCGAGTGAAAGCGCGTTGGAGGAGATGGCAGACAGGATATTGGCAGGAGATCTGACCGATATTTCTCCGCAGGAACTTCCCTTTGTCGCAGCCGCCCTTCAGGTCTACTGGGTTCATATGGCGTCATCTCTGAGGGAAGACGCCTGTGGCAGACTGGAGCACGGCGGGCTGTGCCCGGTGTGCGGTTCACCCCCAATGGCCGGCATCGTGCATGGCGGCGGGCGCGAGGAGGGACTGCGCTACCTTTCCTGCTCCCTCTGCGCTTCGGAGTGGCACATGGTGCGGATCAAGTGCAGCAGCTGCGAATCCACCCACGGGATCGACTACTACACGCTGGAAGGTTCGAACAATTCAGTCAAGGCGGAGAGCTGCAACAACTGCAACTCTTACCTGAAACTGTTTTATCTGGCAAAAGACTCGAGGATGGAAGCAATGGCGGATGACCTTGCCACACTTGCGCTCGACATGCTGATGGACAAAGAGGGCAAGATGCGCGGAGGACCGAACCTGTTTTTCCACCCCGGGATGCAGCGTTGACGAACGTGCTGCTCGCCGCGTAGACGAATCACCGGTGACATGGCTGCTCTACGCATGATGCTTCACAGGCTTGGACGTGCGCTTTCTTCCAGTACCTTACGTTATTGACTCAACCGGTGAATGCCTGAATGAGCAGGAATTACGGAGTGAATTATGTCCCTCATTAATTTTGAACCCCTCCTCCAGGAATCGGTAAAAATGCATGGACATCTCTGCCCGGGGCAGGTACTCGGCGTCCGGATGTCCATGCTCGGCCTCCGGGAAATCGGAATTTCAGATCCGAAAGGAAGCGACCGGAAGAACCTCATCGTTTTCGTCGAGATGGATCGATGCGCCACGGACGCGGTCCAATCCGTCACCGGGTGCAGCCTGGGGAAGCGGAGCATGAAATACTTTGATTACGGCAAGATGGCCGCCACGTACGTGAACCTGAAGATGAACAAGGCGGCGCGGATCGCCGCCAGGAGGGACTCATGCGAAAAAGCAAAAGATCTCTTCCCCGACATCGAGAACAAGTACATGGCGCAGCTTGAAGCATACAAGGTCATGTCGGACAACGAGCTCTTCGATGTGATGGACGTTACCGTGAACGTAAGGCCCGAGGATATGCCGGGAAGGCCGACGCGAAGAGTGCAGTGCGACTCTTGCGGTGAGCACGTTCAGGACATGAGGGAAATCTATCGGGACGGCAGGGTGCTCTGTGTTGCGTGCGCCGAGGGCGGCTATTACGAAGTAAAGAATACTTTTTTGCCGCGCGTTATGCAGGAAAACCATAACGGTCTGGCTATCAGGTCAAAGATATGGATCGAAATCGGCGGTGAACCGGTTTTCGGCCGGGGCAGGCGGTTTCTGCTGGAAGCCATAGACTCGTATGGTTCAATAAACCGGGCGGCGCAGGAAGTCGATATATCCTTCCGAAAGGCATGGGGGCACATCAAGGTCATGGAGGACCGGCTTGGCGTGAAGCTGGTCGAGCGTCAGACCGGCGGAAGGAACGGAGGTGGCACCACGCTGACGGATGATGCCAGGAAATTCTTGAAGAAGTACGAGGCGCTTGAAAAGGGGATACAGGATCTTGTGGATAAGCGATTCAGAAGCATATTCAAGGGAGGTTCTCATGTGTGATTTCCCACACGAGGAACGACAACGAGGCGCGAAGACGATACCCGTCCATCAGGCTGTAGGCACAGTGCTAGCCCATGATATTACTGAGATCCGGCCCGGAGAGTTCAAGGGACGTGCCTTTAAGAAAGGCCACATAATCCGGGAAGAGGATGTCTGCCACCTTCAGCGGCTCGGCAAGGAGCATCTCTTCGTGCTGCACATTTCCGAAGACGAGATGCACGAGAACGACGCCGCGTATGCGATTGCCAACGCGCTCATGGGCAGCGGTGTGGCGATTGAAGACGAACCATATGAAGGCAAGATCAGCATCATTGCGGAACATGACGGGCTTTTGAAAATCGACAGAGAGACGCTTCTGGCATTCAATATGCCGGGCGAGGTGATGTGTGCAACGCTGCATGATAATACAGTTGTGAAAAAAGGGCAGACCATCGCGGGTACGCGGGCAATTCCGTTAGTGGTGAAGAAAGACGTGATCGATCAGGTCGTGAGCATAGCGGAAGCGGCCCGTAATGCCCGGGGAACGGGCGTCATTGCCGTAAAGAAAATCAGCAAACCGCGCGCCGGCGTGGTCATAACGGGAAACGAAGTTTATCACGGAAGAGTCAAGGACGCATTCGCGCCGATCATTACGAAGAAGATCGAAGAGGTCGGCGGGGAGCTTGTCGGCGTTTATTATGCGCCAGACGATAAGGCGTTCATCGTGGAGCGGCTCAAGGAACTGCTGAAGGCGGGAGCCGATCTTCTGATAACGACGGGCGGCATGTCGGTCGATCCTGATGATGTGACCCGGTTTGCCATCGGGGAGCTAGGCGCAACGGACATAACATACGGGTCTGCAGTGCTGCCCGGCGCTATGTTTCTGATCGCCTCGATCAACGGAGCGACCGTTCTCGGCATTCCCGCCTGCGGCATGTACGCGAAGGCAACTGTTTTCGACCTGGTTCTTCCCCGGGTGCTGGCCGGGGAAAAGGTCGGCAGGAGGGAGCTGGCAGAGCTGGGGCACGGCGGACTTTGCATGAAGTGCGGTGTGTGCCGATACCCGGTATGCCCGTTCGGGAAATAACCGCTTGGATTTCTTGGTGAAAGCACTGCGGCGGAGCCTGCTCCGCATCAGTCTGAAGCTTGCAGCGCAGACGCAATGATATTATCAACTCAACCATAGGAGGACACCATGAGTATCGACAGACGGGATTTTCTAAAGCTACTCGGCATGGGTGGTGCAGTTCTCGTTTTGGGGCAGCATGGCAGAGCGAATGCGACAGAGGCGGCTGGCGGCAAGGATGACTTTGTTTTCGTTCAGCTGTCGGACACGCACTGGGGATTCAACGACTCGAAGGCAAACCCCGATTTCGCGGGAACGTTGAAAAAAGCCATCGCGGCCGTCAACAGCATGAAAACGCAGCCTGATTTCATCGTATTTACCGGCGATATAACGCATACGACCGACGACCCCGTGGAGCGAAGAAAACGCATGGCCGAAGCGCGCGATATCATCAGCGGCCTGAACAATAAGAACGTCAAGTTCATGGCGGGCGAGCATGATGCCGGGCTGGACAACGGCGAGGCGTTTCAGGAGTACTTCGGGAAGACCCACTATACCTTCGAACACAAGGGCGTGCATTTCATCGCCATTGACAACGTTTCCGACCCGACATCAAGCATCACGGACCCGCAGCTGCAGTGGCTGAGTGATGAACTGAAAAAACTCGGCAAAGACTCGCGGATCGTGGTCTTGACGCACCGGCCCCTCTTTGATCTGTATCCGAATTGGGACTGGTGGACCCGCGACGGGGCAAAGGCCGTTGACCTCCTCATGCCTTACCAGAACGTAACCGTCCTGTATGGGCACATCCATCAGGAACATCACCACATGACAGGCCATATTCCCCATCACGCTGCCAAGGGCCTGATGTTCCCGTTGCCCGTGGCCGGTTCCGTACCGAAGCGAATACCGATCCCCTGGGATCCCGCCGAGCCCTATAAAGGCCTGGGATACCGAAGCGTCGATGCGAACGTTGAAAAAGCGGAATATGTGCTTACAGAATATCCCATAAAGAAAGGATAAGATAATGACATCGATAAATTATGCTCTCCGGCACACCCTCATCATGATCACGGTGTTTACGCTGAGTTTGTCTGCCGCCGGCCTGTTCGCAGGGGATCAGCCGGATCAAGTAATAAAGATCACGGCAAAAAAGTTTGAATACTCTCCGAACGAGATCAAGATCAAGAAGGGCGTTCCGGTGGTACTGGAGTTTACTTCACTTGACCGGATACATGGATTCACGGTCCCCGATCTGGGAGGGGTCCGGGCGACCATAGAGCCGGGAAAAGCCACAAGAGTAACCATCATTGCGCCAAAGGCCGGCACCTACGAATTTCACTGTGACATCTTCTGCGGAGATGGCCATGAAGGGATGACAGGTAAAATAATTGTAGAGGATTGAACCCGAGAAGGTTGTGACGCTGACAACCTGTCCTCGTGACATCCCCAAAGGACAAGTGCGCCAAAGTCAAATACACTGCTGACCACGCTGTCCGGCACCTTCACCCGCTCACGCGGGAATCAGAGGACGTGAAAGATTCCTCGCAGATCCCGGACCTCGACATCGAAGCCGATGCCGTGCGCGATCATATGATCAGGCTCACGGCGTCGGCCGAGGCTTGCTCCGCGGCCAGCTAGCATATTATTCTTCCGGCTCCAGTTACTTCACGCAGTGCATTGTTTCCTGCATGGAAGAATTTCCGCATTGACCCCCACTCCCGTAAAACTGCAATAAACCTCCGTTCAAGGCAATGGAAAGAAGGAGATATTCATTCTGCTCTTGTTCAGCGTTCAGATGGACTTCAAAGCAGATCCGATTCCTCTTGCCGATTGTGTCAGATTACCGGCTGGCATCTGGATACGGTTCAGTTTTATGATATGCTTTTATGAGGAGCACTGGCAAGAATGTAGGTGGCGGAGACGCATGTCGCGAAAAATCCTTATAATCGAAGACGACAGAGACATCGCCGATCTTTTGAAGCTCCATCTGAAGGATGCGGGATACGAAGTAAGCCTGGCGTATGAGGGCGGTGCAGGCCTTGATCAGGCCCTCTCGAAGCCCCATGACCTCATCATACTTGACCTCATGCTCCCGGGTGTGGACGGGCTGGAGATCTGCCGGCGCGTGAGGGCCGCATCGGCTTACACGCTCATCCTCATGCTTACGGCCAAATCTACCGAGCTTGACCGCGTCCTCGGCCTTGAGATCGGTGCTGACGATTATCTGACCAAGCCATTCAGCATCCGGGAGCTTCTGGCCCGGGTCAAAGCCCTGTTCCGCCGCGAGGAAGCGCTCAAGTCGGAATCATCGCTCGAATTGCAGAAAGTGATCAGGGCAGGCGCCCTCGAAATCGACGTGGAAAAACGGAGGGTAGCGCTCAAGGGTACACAAGTGACTTTGACGGCCAAAGAGTTCGATCTCCTGCTCCATTTTGCGAGACACCCCGGCCGGGTCTATACCCGTATGGAGCTGTTGAACCTCGTGTGGGGGTACGGGTATGAGGGTTACGAACACACGGTCAATTCCCACATCAACCGTCTCAGGGCAAAAATAGAAGAAAACTCAGCCCGGCCCCGCTACATTTTAAGTGTCCGGGGGATCGGCTATAAGTTCTCTGACTCGGAAGATTTCGAAAAGGAGTAGCATCATGTTCAAGAACCTTTATGCCAGGCTGGCCGCCGTGCTGCTCGGGCTTTTCTTGCTGATGGGCGTGCTGTACATCCTGCTGACGCTCTACACCACCCGTCTTTATTTCGAGGAAGTGAACCAGAAGATCAACCGCATCCTGGCGCAGCATCTGGTCTCGGAAAAGATCCTGATAAAGGACGGCAGGGTCGATGAACACGCGCTGGAGAATATTTTCCATATGCTGATGATCGTCAATCCCGTCATCGAGGTCTATCTCCTCGACCCGAACGGGAACATCGTGGCATTCTCCGCGCCTCCCGGGAGGGTGAAAAGGCAGTTCGTGTCGCTGGAGCCCGTGAAACGGCTGCTGACCGGGACATCCCCCCTACCCATCCTGGGTGATGATCCGCGCGACCTCAGACAGAAAAAAATATTCTCCGTTGCGCCCATCACGCTGAACGGCCGCACCGAAGGCTATCTCTATATCATCCTGGGCGGCGAAGAATTTGAAACAGAGGCACAGGTGCTCCAGAGCAGTTACATCCTCCGGCTCAGCATGTGGGCCGCGGCAGGAGGCCTGCTCTTCGCACTGCTGACTGCGCTGCTTCTGTTCAACAGGATGACGCGACCGCTCCGGCAGCTTACCGCGGCGATTGAGGCGTTCCGGCAAAGTGACTTTTCGGAACCCGCTTTTTTCTCGCGCCGTTTTCGCGTTGGTTCGAAAAATGAAATCGACAGGATCGGCACAATCTTCACGCAAATGGCCGATCGCATCGTACTCCAGATCAGGGAACTGAGAGCGGCAGATGCGCGCCGGCGGGAATTCATCGCCAATATCACTCACGACCTCCGGACGCCCCTGACATCTCTCCAGGGCTACCTCGAGACCCTGCTCCTGAAGGAAGGAGCATCGACTGCTGAGGAACAGCGGAACTATCTTATGATCGCAATCAAACGCGCCGACCAGCTGGCGAAGCTGGTCGCCGAACTCTTCGAACTCGCCAAGCTGGATGCGCCGGACGTCCAGGTCCGCTTCGAACCGTTCTCGCTGAGTGAGCTCGTTCAGGATATTCTGCAGAAGTTCCAGCTCTCTGCCGAGAAGCAAAAGATAAAGCTCCGGATGGACATCGTAGAAAATCTTCCCTTGGTTTTCGCTGATATAGGGCTTTGCGAACGGGCGATAGAAAATCTCGTCGAAAACGCCCTGCGATATACGCCGGAGAACGGCTCCATCAGCATCAATGCCGTTCCCGACAACGAACGGATAGCAGTGCACGTTTCGGATACTGGCTCCGGCATCCGGCCTGAAGACATCCCCCATCTGTTCGATCGCTTCTATCGAAGGGACCGAAGCAGTCAGGACAGTAACTCGGGTTCAGGGCTTGGCCTGGCCATCACTAAGCGAATCCTTGAACTCCACGGTAGCGATCTTAAGGTCAAAAGCACGGTCAATGCAGGCACCACTTTTACTTTCAGCCTGCCTGTCTCTAGGACCCGGCCATGACATCATGATCGTGCCCAAGAGATTCAGCCTTTAGTCCTAATCTTTTTCGTGACCATCACTTTATCCCTCCGTGACGATTCCGTGACCCTGGTGAGCTATTCTTCATTCAGACAGCTGATAGAGGCGTGTGCTGCCGTAGAATAAAAAAGAGCTGTTTATAAGTTATAATATTAAGTAGAAAGAGAGGTTTAGCATGTTTGGAAAACTCATCATAGGAACGCTGTTTGTTCTGCCGCTCATGGTTACAGGGGTAAACGCAGGTGATGCCCCGCATGTTGAAAAGGCGATCTTTGCAGGCGGTTGTTTCTGGTGCATGGTACCGCCTTTCGAGAAGCTGGATGGGGTGAAAGAGGTCATTTCCGGCTACACCGGCGGTCATAAGGCAGATCCCACGTATGAAGAAGTGTCTTCGGGGACGACCGGCCATGTGGAGGCTGTGGAGGTCATCTATGACCCCGCAAAAGTGACCTACGGGAAGCTCCTGGACGTATTTTGGAGGCAGATCAACCCCACAGATGCCGGAGGTCAATTTGTGGACCGCGGATCATCGTACAAGTCTGCCGTCTTTTATAACAATGAAGAGCAGAAGAGACTAGCTGAAAAATCTAAAAAAGATCTTGAGCTGTCGGGCCGTCTCGATAAACCGATAGTCACCGAGATCCGTCCTGCCGGGCCTTTCTACCGCGCCGAGGAATACCACCAGGACTATTGGAAGAAAAACCCGATCCGGTATAAGTTCTACCGCTACAATTCAGGACGCGACCAGTATCTGGCAAAGATCTGGGGAAAGGATGA
>Ga0187766_10000479_pt1 | contig 22305 bp, 19 predicted proteins | sample 0216_QUI02_MP05__4_FD_132971 | JGI IMG/M metagenome (GOLD analysis project Ga0187766, IMG submission 132971) | Tropical peat soil microbial communities from peatlands in Department of Meta, Colombia - 0216_QUI02_MP05_20_MG | ecosystem: Environmental > Terrestrial > Soil > Wetlands > Peat ... | reverse complement strand
GGAATTCCGATCGTAGGAGGAATAGATCCTTCAGAGCTCACCACACCCACCGGAATTACGATGATGGCTAATTTGACGTCGAATTTCTTAACAACCTACCCTGAGATGATTCCTGAAACGGTTGGGTATGGCGCTGGAACAAAGGAATTGGCAAATGGTCCAAATCTCTTAAGAGTCGTACTCGGCGAAACGGGTGCCGCATCCGCTGATAGAGTTCATGTGTTAGAAACTAATCTCGATGATCTTTCTGGTGAAGTACTATCATACACATTGCAACGTCTGCTCGATTCGGGCGCCAAGGACGTGTGGATCAGTTCGGCGCAATTCAAGAAGAATCGACCAGGGCACGTGCTTCACGTAATATGTGACCCAAAGGATACTGATCAATTCTCCAGGATGATTATGGAAGAAACGGGCACGCTAGGCGTCCGTTACCACGCTTGCGATCGCATGATCTTGCATAGGGACGTGCAGCGTATCAGGGTTCGACTCAATGAACGGTCCTTCGAAGTCAAGGTTAAAATTGCCAGGGACCAGACCGGAAAAACAGTAAGGATCAAACCTGAAGCCGATGATGTTCAGGAAATTGCAAGGACGCTTCACTTACCCGCACGCGAAGTTGCACGTATGATTGATGCACAGATTTAGGAGCGAGTATCTCGTCTCAATCGCTCAAACGTTGTGAGAGCGGGAAATATCGCTCCGAATGCGAGCGCTGAAAGCGCGAGGCCTGTAGTCGCGACCATCATACTCGTGTTGATTGTGAAAACTTCTGAGACGATGAATATCGCTATAGATATTACGAATGATCCAGTCAGCCATAATTTCACAGTCTTGGCGGCTCTGATTGTCACTCTACGCTTGAACGCATTCAATATCAAGTACGATGGCAAGCTCAGGTAAGTGAATCCTACCAGGAAACTTGTCAGTATGCCTGTTGTGAATGCTGCAAGTTCAGGAATCGTTCCAAGCTCCGAAAATGTCATTGAACCAAGGCGGAGGATCATTATTAGCGGGTAAAGGGACATGCGAATAGCATTTCGTGCCGTAGGATGCGAATTCTCGTATAACGCGACGTTGGGACTGAAAGAATAGTACCATGAGTTGAATACACTCATGAACATTGATCCAGCAAATGTCGGCATGACCTGGTTATCACGGAAGTTTCGTAACAACTGTACTTCTGGAGCGCTCGAAGAGCCGAACGATGCCGTAGCAATCAAGCATGGAGACACGTTAACTTCCAAGGTTACTTGATGTGTCCGCGAAGGTGTGCTGCTTGTGCCGACAATAGTCAATTGGTAGGGTTGCCCAGCGGAATTCTGTAATGCCGTTATTTCCATCACAATTTGTGAGGTCCCATTTAATTGAGGAGCCACGGAGGAAGGATTGAAGTTGACTGATAATCCAGGCACGGAAGGCGAAAACGAACCGTTTAAGGAAACATTGCTTTGGAAGTAACCAATGGACGTTATTGTGACCGGTACGTAGACCCTGGAGCCTTGTACTAGATTCACAGAACCTACCGTTGTAATGCTGAAGTCTCTAGGGACCTCAGTCACTACGAGAGTTGCGGTCTGAGTTGGATGATGAGGTTGGCCCCCATCGGAAACGCCAGTTATTGTGATTGGGTAGGATCCTGCAGGTGTGTTTAGTGAAGTCTGCAAGTTCAACGTAACATTGAATGGCGGTTGTCCACTATTCGTCGTTAGGAAATAACTCGCCTCGGGAGGAAGGCTACCTACTGAGAGATTCACCGGTTGAGTAGTACCGCTGATTAGAGAAATCTCCAAAGTGAAATCAGTAGCCTGACCCTGTTGAACGGTGAGAGTACTTGGACCAGTTACATCTATTCTGTAGTCGAACGTTGGGGGTGGCGCTGGTCCCTGAACTGTAAGCGTAACTGCTGACGTTTCAGTTTGAGTTCCACTCGTCGCGATCACATCGATCGTGTAAGTACTCGGGGGCGTAAGTGGTGAAGTGGATACAGTAAGAGTTGATGTGAATGGCGGTGTCCCGGTCAGAGCACTGAGACTCGCACTAACATTCGATGGCACATTTTGAAGAGATAGCTGAACGGGAAGCGGAAGACCGCTAATCAAACTCACAGACACCATGTAACTCACGGTTCCACCCTGAGACGTTACTTGCGCGGTTGGTGACGTAGAAATCTGAAACACGTATGGTGTGCTTAGTCTGCCAATCTTGTTCACTGCTGGATTACTCTCTGTAAACCACACGTTTCCGCTTGGATCAACGATGACGGAGTTTGGTTGAGCGGTGGAATTTGGTAGAGGGTACTCTGTGATTGCTTGAATCGTCTGACCGGTAGAAATAGTCGAGGTTTGAGGATTTTGAATTGTCGAAGTGCCGTTTACACCAGTTGTTATTATCGGGGCGGGTATGGTAACGGCCGGCGTTATGCTAAATGTCGATGGCGTTGGTGGTAGGTAGGGGATTGCTAGTGTGGTAGTATTCCAAATGCCCAGAATTCCGGTGTTAAATTCAGTGAACCAAGTTACCCCACGTTGATTGTCAATTGACAAACTTGTGGGCTTAGCCAGTGAGGCGTGTGCAGGAAGTGAATATTCTTTGTAGACGCCGCTAGCAGCGTTGGTGAGAACCGATAATCTGTCTGCCAAACTATCTGTAAACAACAAGTTACCTGGACGCGTAGAATCAATTGTCAGATCCGTTGGTCCATATTGGAGTCCCGGAATAATGTTGAGTGAATTGAGGTCCCAGATCTTAAGGGCGCCATTTGTTGCCTGCAGCTGACCAATGGAATTGCTGTCGGACTCTGTGAACCAAACGTGTCGATCAGTAACATTGTTGAACGGCCCAGTCAACACTGATTGAGCGTATATGCCCCATGGTTTTAGGAGCGGAGAGCCTGCCGTGGCTGTTGCGCCAGGAAGAGTCCATTCCGTCAACTGGTTCCTTTCGGGAGCTAGTTTGCCTATAGTATCTCTTCCAGACTCTGTAAACCATACTGTACCGTTTACATCTACATATATGCCGACGGGATTGCTTCCCGCTGGAAGTGACCATTCGTAGAATGTTCCGTTCCAACTGTCAAAATACGCGATCTGATTTGAAGAATATAGAGTGAAGTAAACTCTGGTAGAGTTGATCCCTCCAACCATTACCTGTGTCGTAACGGCGTAGCGAGGACTTCCGCCGCCAGGGATACTCCACTCCGTGAAAGCATTACTCGAAGGGTCGTATCTGCCAATTTTGTTTGTGACATTCTCGGTGAACCATATTTTTCCGGCTTGATCAGAGGTTATCCACCAGGGGCCTGCTCCTGTAGTCGGGACGGTCCATTCTGAGAGACTATACGAAGTCTGCGGAGACGTTTGTGGATTCGATAGGGAAGTTGCGGACAAATGGGTGGCTGGTGCGTATGGCCAGCTGAAGGAGAAAGCAAGAAGGACAAGGACAACTAAGGGTCCAACTTTTAAAAGTCCCCTTAAATGGCTCGCGTAAAACATAAGCGCAATCGCTCACTGGTGCCGATATACTAGGGAGCTTGGGCTATAAGATAAGTACAGGTACACGGGGCATGCAAATATGTCGCAAGTTTGCTGGACAAATCAGACTATTTTGCAACAATTGAGCCTAACCTAACGGTTAGCTGTATTCGGTAGGGCCAGAGAGCTACTTTTTCTCTTCCTTCTCGTCTGTAGCCTCCAATGTATGGCCACATCTAGCACAAAACTTGGCTTCGGTCGGGTTCTTGTGCTTACACATTGGGCAGACGACTGTCGGTACCAATTGTAAGGAAGTTTTAGTTTTCACAAATACGACGTCCCCTATCCTATCAACTTCGTCGAAGGACAGGAACGATTCTTGCTCATCCTCTGACTCGATAACAAGCGCTAACTTACCATCGCGAGACCAGGCGATATCCTTCGTAACACCTATCTTCTTCGCTTCGGCATCTATAACGTCTTTCCCGACAACTTCGTCCCGTCTTCGCCATTCATTACGGGTCATTTCTGACACCCATCCATAATGACTTACAGCTTGCTTGGGTATTTAGGATTGTGCGACTAATTGGTCATGGGTGCGCGAATGGCTTGACCAGTTTGAAAAAAGCAGTTGCGATTGACGTTCCGTTGCAGAAGGCGCAGCCAGTACTTTCGATACTTCGCGAAGCTGGACTTGTAGATGCATCGCTGAGATTCAACAGAAGCGACAAAACCCTAATGATTCCTCTCAGGCAGGCACCCTCAGACCAAATCGTTTCACAGATTGGATATTACTGCAGCGTCAGAATTATGACATGGGACTTCGCAGAATCTTTCAGACCGCCTAGAGATATTATTGAGGCCGTTAATGCTAACATACCAGCAAACCTCACAGGGTACCTTCCACGCTCGTATGACGTCATCGGCGATATCGCGATCATTGATTTAGCAGAAGCGATTCAACCGTTTGGCCAAATCGTAGGAGAGGCAATCCAAAAGATCAATCCCCACTTACGATTGGTCGTAAGAAAGGTAGGTGCTGTTTCGGGGGCGTATAGGACTCGACAACTGGAAATCTTGGCCGGCACTGGTAGCATGGAGACGAAGCACCATGAATTTGCCTGCTGCTATGTCTTGAATTTGAGTACCGTATACTTCAACCCAAGACTATCGAACGAGAGAATGCGTGTTGCTGAACAAGTCGGACCTGAGGATCATGTGGTCGATATGTTCGCAGGAGTTGGTCCATTTTCCATTCTGATTGCAAAGATGCATCCTAATGTTCGCGTATGTGCCTGCGACATCAACCCCGATGCGATCGAGTTTTTAAAAGAAAATATTTTCCTGAACGGCCTTGTAGGTCGCGTAATTCCGATTCTAGGTGATGCTGCCAAGTCAATGGATCATGGTTTGCGAGCGTGGGCGAATCGAATAATCATGAACCTGCCTTCAGAAGCTGAAAACTATTTGCCTGTCGCTCTCGATATTCTTCGGGAAGAGGGAACGATTCATTACTATGAGTTTGCTTCGCGAAACGACAAGATCGAAGATATCGAGATGAAAATTAGGGATATAATTGAGGATGCTGGAAGGATGGTGCGATCATTTACGTTCGCGGACGCCATACGAGAGGTTGCTCCTGGAAGGGTTCAGATTGCGATCGACGTTCTAATCGAGTGATTCAGACTTGAACTATTAGCCGTAATGTTACAGATGTATCCGGTGAACATAGGGATCTGACGAGTTTTCTGTTGAGGTCTCGTGCGGCTTTGTCTGCAGCTATCATCAACGTCCTATCAGAAATGTGTGATGACCTTCTTATGACTATATCTTCAAGATGATTAAAAGTCAACATCGAATTCCCTTTTCCTGAGACAACGTCAATAATTCCACCGGCGCTGATCTCTAGTTGAATCCTAGACATATCGAGTGCACATAGCTTCCTGAATCTTTCGGATAACTCCGGAAGGCTCTTCGTAGCTCCGACAGCGACTATGCAATCGCCATTCTTAGTGAGATCGTCTCTCTTTGTTATTTCAAGAGTCGAAGAGTGCGTGGCTGTAATGTTGAAATGACCTCTTGCCGAAAATTCCTCCACTGCTCTCATCGCCAATAAATCCGGTTTAATTGAAATAAGACTCCAGTGTCTTCGACGCGGAGTTCGACATCATTTTCGAAATAACTTTACGGACGCGTTCTTCAGAAAAATCCCTTCCTTTACATAGGAAGTCGATCACTTTCTCCTGATTGGGTCTTGACCATTTCAACGAGTAATCACTGGTTACGTCAGGGTGAAGAAATATTCGGCGTATGCTGTTATAATCGTATGAGAGTTGTATCTTCGGATTCCCCTCAATTACTCTTTCAATGCTTCCATTTTCCTGGATGAGTCTTAGCGCAGTTTTAGGGCCAATGCCTCTGATCCCGTCAGGGTTGAAATCTGTGCCTATTAATATTCCAACGTCAACGAGTTGTTCCTTAGTGAGAGACATCTCTCGCAATATGATCGGCAATTCGATCAGTTTCGGTTCGACTTCCACAAACAGATTCCTACGTGGTAGTTTTCTTCGGCCAGTTATTGCGAGATTCTTCACCATCCGAGGAGTTCCGAAGAGTAAGGAATCGTGATCCTGCGAGGCAACTCCCCAAACATCGCCCCTGGCAGACATGGAAGCTGCTTGCGCTTCTCCCTCGGACGGAGCTTGAACCCAAGGGACGCCCATCGCGTCGAGAAGAATCTTTGCGTCAGCGACCATAGTGTCTTTCACTTGGGAAGTCGCTTGGGCATATGTTCGTGCGTCTTCAATTCTCCCTTCCTGAATCGCTTGTTCATAGCGAGCTTTAGCTTCTAGTTTCACCTGTCGTCTCTTGATGATCTCTCGCTGTTTTAATTCCGGCGGTTTACCGTCGAAGACAAAGGTCACTTTGATTCCCTTTTCAGTCAGATTTGCGGTGCGATAGAGAATTCCGCTCAAATGGCTTGTTATCTTGCCTTGATGGTCTTTGAGAGGTGTGCCGTCAGGTTGCCTGATTATCGCTAAGAATTGGTATAGCGCATTATAGGCGTCTATGGCAAGAATCTTGCCTGAAAGTTGCTCGAGAGTGATTGGTTGTTCACTCACCACATCAGCAAGATCTACACCCAAAATATGAGCCTCACAAAGCTAATTGTGAGCGCAGGTTAGAAACGTTGTCTTGACTATCTTGATCAGGCGTTTCCTATTGAGTTCACTTTTATTTCAGAAAGCTCGCCGTGAACGTAAATCTTCACTATCCGCCAATCTCCGTGCGTGAAATGTTGCTCTACAGTCGAACGTTTACGAACTTCATGCTCAAGTCGCACAAATCGACGCCGTCTCCAATTACAAATAATTCAACAGATGAGTGATTTGGCCTGTTATTGTGCAAATTGGACATATCGCTAACCCATCAGTGCCGCACAATCGTGAGTGGTTTTATGTGTCGGCGAACGCTTCGTTGATTGCGCCGCCGGGAGTTTCAGTGGTGTCCTGAGTCTCATGGGTTGCCGGAGTTTCTTGGGATATCGCATATGACTCTGAGAGCGCTCTTGAAGCAAATAAATTTACCAAAGTGTTCGTGCTTGCTTCTCCACTGAGACGGCCCATTCTCCCCTTCAAGTGTCGCCACTTTAACTGGGTTCTGCCACTCTTCGAATTGTAAATTATGCCAAGCACGTTGGATACTCTGGCGAATCTAATCTCTCTAATTTGCTGAACGGTTTCCTTGTCTTCAGCTTCCACGTACATAGTCCCGCTATCGGACGAGCGTTCGGGATAAATGGTTTCATCATCGTCCAGATCTCGTGGGATGTATGTCTGACAGGTACTCATGATCATGAATCGTCTGAAGTCGCCCAAGTCGCAGACAGAGTCAATCTTGACCATGATTGTTCAACTGAAGATGACGATCCAAACATACGCCCCTGCTGTTTGAATCTGTCGGTTAACGTTTCAATTACCTTGATCACTTTCTTGTGAGAAGCAAACAGTTTATAACCTCCGCTCTGAGCGAGTGCCCGTTCAAAGTGTTCGCCGTGAGTTCAACAGTATCAGTAACCTGCGAGAGGATCCTTCGAATGCCAACCTGTTCCTGGTGTACCAGAGCGATTCTCGCAGGTGAAGCAGCAGTTAAGTTCCCATGCCCAAGCTGCGGAGAAGTTGCTTTGTGGCGTTGTGAGAAGTGTAGGATGTTCGGTCGACCATATCGGTGTGTGAAGTGTGGATACACTGGGCCTTAGGAGCTACCGGTTGTAAAACAGATGGCAAAAGTTCTAGCGTCGATTAAGATTTTTCCAACAGACGCTAACATCGATCTGTCCGGCCTTAAATCCAAGATAGAGCAGTCTCTTCCGTCTGGATCAAGCGTGCAAAAATACGATGAAGAACCCATCGCCTTCGGTCTTGTTGCGCTTATCGCTCATGTCGTCCTCCCCGAAGATGTGGAAGGAAAAATGGATCAAGTGGAAGAGGCAATCAAATCTGTAGAGCTGGTAAGTGAAATCCAAGTCCTCAGAGTTGTTCGCTTTTAACTCGATATATGTAACACATATATCAAACATACCGGTATCCGCACTTCAGAACGATGATTGTCGGGTAAACAATCCGCTAGCTACGTAACTAGAGTGTGTACTGCAAAAGCAATTTTAATGGCCCCGACGAAGGTCTCTACGATCTTTATCACCGGTTAAACTGAAGTGCGAACCATGAGTACTAAAGAGGTTTCTTTGAGAGTTGCTGATGCGAGGCAACGAGATGTAGGTCACGGGAAAGTTCGCATCGATAACGACACTATGCAAAAGCTAGGAATTACTGCCGGTGACTTCGTCGAGATTCATGGAAAGAAGATGACCGTAGCTGTCGCGTGGCCAGCCTATGCAGAAGACCAAGGTCAAGAAATAGTGAGAATGGACGGGCTGATTAGAAGGAACGCTGGAGTTGCGCTTAACGAATACGTAAGCGTAAAGAAGGCAGAAGTCAAAGATGCGCAGGCAATTGTATTCGCGCCGACTGACGTTCGTTTAAGCGTCGACGAAGAATTCGTAAGTTTCGTTAAACGCCGATTCATGGATATGCCATTCATCGAGGGTGACATGACCCTTCTTTCGATCTTCGGCAGTGCTGTACCACTGATTGTGACTAGGACGCGACCTCATGGCGCTGTAAAGATTGGTGAACCCTCTCATGTCCAAGTCCTGAGCGAACCGACTCCAGAAAAGAAAGGAATTCCGATTGTAACGTACGAAGACATCGGTGGACTTCATGAGGAAATCCAGCGTATTCGAGAAATGGTAGAATTACCTCTTAGGCATCCAGAACTCTTCCAACGATTAGGTATTGAGCCGCCTAGAGGAGTTTTCTTGTATGGACCACCAGGCTGCGGTAAGACCTTGCTGGCAAAGGCTGTGGCCAACGAGTCCGACGCTAATTTCTATGTTATATCAGGACCTGAAATAATGTCCAAGTTCTACGGCGAGTCAGAAGCAAGATTGCGCGAGATATTTCAGAAAGCCCAAGAAACCTCGCCTAGCATAATTTTCATTGATGAAATGGATGCAATAGCACCAAAACGTGAAGAAGTTACAGGAGAAGTGGAACGCCGCGTTGTCGCACAGCTCCTATCCCTCATGGATGGAATGGGCTCACGGGGCAACATCATAGTAATCGGAGCCACGAATAGACCGAATGCTATAGACCCGGCCCTGAGGCGTCCAGGCAGATTCGACAGGGAGATAGAAATTGGTGTTCCTGACAAAGCAGGTCGAAATGAAGTTCTGCAAATACACACACGAAACATGCCCCTTGCTGAAGACATGGATCTTAAACGATTGTCGGACGTTACTCACGGGTATACTGGCGCTGACATCGCTTCTTTGTGCAGAGAAGCCGCGATGAAGGCCCTGAGGCGCTACATTCCTGAAATCAATCTAGAAGAAGAACGAATCCCGCCAGAGACTCTTGAGAAAATGGTCGTGAAAATGGACGACTTCATGTCTGCTTACCGAGAGATCACTCCAACTGCTATGAGAGAGGTCTATGTTGAAGTTCCTCAAGTTCATTGGAGCGAAGTCGGTGGACTAAAACGAGTTAAGCAAGAGCTCATGGAATCCGTAGAGTGGCCACTCAAGAAACCAGAAGTCTTCCAGAGAATGGGAATTAAACCTCCACGCGGGATCCTACTGTATGGCCCGCCTGGTTGTGGCAAGACGTTGCTCGCCAGAGCTGTTGCAACAGAGAGCGAAGCGAATTTCATCTCTATTAAGGGTCCGGAGATCTTCTCTAAGTGGGTAGGAGAATCGGAAAAGGCGATACGAGAGGTCTTCCGCAAGGGAAGAACAGCTGCTCCTGCCATAATTTTCTTCGATGAATTGGATGCTATCGTTCCCAAGCGAGGACTTGGTTATGCTGATTCAGGAGCTAGTGAAAGAGTCATCAGCCAGCTCCTCACAGAGATCGACGGAATAGAGACTCTGCAGAACGTGCTCGTTATTGCTGCAACAAATCGACCGGACATTTTGGATCCAGCAGTCATGAGGCCGGGAAGATTTGATAGACTAATCTACGTTCCTTCACCAGACGTGGATTCGCTGAAAGAAATCTTCAAGATTCACGCGCATTCGATGCCTCTATCTAGAGATGTCGACATCGATGAGTTAGCACGTAAAGCCCAAGGTTATTCAGGTGCTGACATTGAAGCTATCTGCCGCGAAGCTGCAATGACTTCACTCAGGAACGATGTCGACGCGACCGAAGTATCGCGTCGAGATTTTGACGAAGCGATGGAACGAGTTGGCCCAAGCATAGCTCCTGAAGATGACGTGTGGTATCAGAAATTCTCCAAGAGACTGAGAAGAGAACGGGCTGCCGCCCCAACGCCTGTAGCGTAAGGAAGTCGAATCTTCGTGGACAAAGTGTGGGGACCGAGACCAATCCAGCTCTTGGTCATAGACCTCATAGAGCGAAAAGGACCGTTGACCGACGATGATCTCTTACGAGAGATGAAAAATGGCAAAGAAGACGTAAGTTTTCGTGAGCTTAACAGAATACTCATAAAGTTGGAAGTCAACGGACTGATTAGGGTATCACGTCAAATGAAAGGCAAACGTCGCGTCGAGATGTCTGAACGTCATGAGTGATACATTAAGTATCTAGGTTACTGCTTTTCCTGAAGAGAAGATTTTGAATCATAGCGTGACCGATCTTTTGATCGTTGGATGTGGAGTTAGCGGAGCGAGCGCAGCACTCGCGGCAGCTCGAAAGACTGTCGCAGTCAAGATAATTGAAGAACATCCGCAAGTTGGATTGCCATCGCACTGCTCAGGTCACGTGGGAATAACGGGTTTCAAACGCTTCGGACCGAATCTTCCCCCGGGAATTATTGAGAACAAAATTAAAGGAGCGATCCTCACCGCGCCAAACGGAAAATCATTAACATTGTCGCGATCGACTCCAGTAACTTGGGTACTGGATCGAGGAGCATTTGATCAGCATCTAGCTTCGCTTGCTGTAAAAGAAGGAGCGGATCTACACCTGAATTCACGAGTTGACAGCGTTCAACGCTCCGAGCGGATGTTTCGCGTAAAACTTAGCTCACAAAAGGAGTCGTTGGAATTGTACTGCAAAGTACTGATTGACGCAGGAGGTTGTGCTGCGCCCGCGTCGAGGTATGTTGGAGTATCCAACCCCAACCGCAGGAGACTTGTAAATTCCGCTCAGTGCAACTTCGACAATATATCTGACATCGATCCTGACTTCGTAGAAGTCTATTATGGTCAGAAATATGCTCCAGGTTTCTTTGGTTGGATAATCCCACGAAGAGACGGGTCAGCCAAAGTGGGCCTTGCTGCTGGAGCAAGAACAAATGTTCAAGCCCACTTCGAACGGTTTCTCCACAAACACCCGATAGTGTCGACGAAATTGAAGAATGCGAGGCGCCTGAGTAAGACACTATATCATCCAATCCCTGTTAGCGGAGCTAGGAACAAAACTTACGCAGACGGGTTCATGTCCGTCGGCGACGCCGCATCACAAGTCAAGCCAACCACCGGCGGAGGAATAGTATTCGGGCTTGCGTGTGGACAGATCGCTGGAGAAACAGCGGCAACAGCGATATGCGAAGAAAATTATTCTTCGTCAAAAATGAAGCTATACGAAGATACGTGGCGACGTATTATCGGCTTCGATCTCAACGCGATGTCATACCTTAGGCGTTTGCTATACCGAATCCCAGATCGATACTTGGACAAACTATTTGATATTTCAAACGAACTTAAGATCGAAGAAATTCTCTCGAAGACCTCTGATATCGACTTTCAGGGACGGACGCTACTGAAACTAGCGCGAGATCCAAGATTATTTTTGACTCTTGCGTCTATGTCTGTAATTTCTATCCCTTCACTCGTGCGCAAGGAACCTGAAAGTTTTCAATCCAGGTGACCTATGATTTTCATTAATTTTGGAATAATCTCGTGGAAGTCACCAATGATAGCGTAATCGCTAAAACCGAAGATGCGAGCCGACGGATCACTGTTGATGGAGATTACGATGTGGCTGTTCGAGAATCCTGAGACCGTCTCCGGTTGACCAGATATTCCGCAAGTAAGGCACAGATTGGGACCCACTCGCTGGCCCGTGAACCCTAACCACTTTTCGGCAGAGAGAAGTTTAAGATCTTCTGCTAAAGATCGTGTCGGCACTACATCTGCGCCTAAACGTTCAGCGAATTTCTCTATCATCGTAACATCTGACTTAGTCTTCAACCCGCGCCCAATGCAAACCACCATTGAAGGACTTCTCAGCGAAGTCGAGTTTGGGATGGTTTTTTGATGTAGAATTTTTGTTGTCGAAGATTTGATCTCTGGGTTAACTTCAATCTCCTCACCTGTTCGTGATGAATCTGGATGCATTGGAGCGAAGATTCCTCTTGCTACCGTCACTATTTGCGGTTTAGACCTTGACGCGTGAGTCTCGATTGTTGTACCTCCCATAGATACTCTGTCCATGAGGATAAATTCCTTGTCAGCATCCGGCTCCATTGAGATAGCTTCAGTCACGCATCCGGTCTTGAGCCGTTCAGCCAGCCGTGGAGCTAGCTCCAAACCGCTTCGCGTAGCCCCGATCAAAATTAGTTCAGGTTTTTTTTGGTTCGCGAGTGAAGAAAGTGCGTCAACATATGTGTCGACCTGGAATGTCTCTAAAATGGGGTTCGTGATCGATAATACTTGGTCTGCTCCGTGGTGAAAGTAGTCATCGGTCTTCGAAGACGCGCCAACGGAGATCACAGAGAGGTTGGTTTCAATTGCGTCAGCAAGCTGTCTAGCCTTGCCCAGTAACTCCAAGGATAACTCGTGGACTTCAGAAAACACCCAAATTCCATCGTTCTCATCCATCTTATGTTCCCTTCAATACACCTTCGTGCTTTAGAATATCCACAATCTTGGTGATCCCACTTTGTTCATCTCGAAGAACTATTCGTTTTCTGTTCATCGAAATTTTGGTACGTCTAAGTACGTCAACGAGGCATCCGTTAAACCCCACCTCTTCTTCACTAAGGCTTAGATCAGCGGCATCCCATACAATGATAGATTTCTTCAACGCAGAAATGCGCTCTTCCGATGATGGCGTTCGAGGTTCGTTTAAGCTCGGCAAGACAGTTATCAAACACGGCAGCTTGGCTTCGACGGTTTGTTGTTCACGTTCAAGCTCTCTTTCAGCAATTACCTTTCTCCCTTCGATAGCAATTTTTGTGACGTAGGTGATTTGTGGTAAGTTGCATACCTCGGCGATTCGAGGACCGATCTGAAACGCATACATATCATCCGAATATGCTCCACATAGGATTAGATCATAATCAAGAATTTTCGTAATGGCTGCCTCAAGCACCGTCACGGTCGCGTGGCTGTCGGAACCTTCGAAGGATTCATCGCAAAGGAGGACCGCTTCATCCGCTCCCATTGCCAATGTTTCTCTGAGGACAGCTTCGGAATCGATTTGCCCCATAGTCAACGCGGTAACACGTCCGCCGAATCGTTCTTTGATTCGTACGGCTTCTTCGATTGCGTTCCTGTCAGTTCGGTTGATTCTGCGATCCTGATCAGATGTTACATTGTCCAACTCAATGCATCGTATCTGTTTAACGAGAACAATTATGTTCATAGGATTTCACGAAGCTAATTGAGCTGAACAGCATCGCACCGCGCTAATAAAACTACGAATCGTGTGTCGTCGTCCTTGGGGCTGAACTGCGTTCAAAAATTGGTTTACATATTTCATCGATCTTACTTCTGACTGATAGCGTTGGATAAAATCAAGGTCGTCCAGTATGGCTTGGGGCCCATTGGATTAGGTATTGTGGAGACTCTTCTCTCGAGACCATGGGCTGAACTTGTCGGTGTTATTGATCTGGATAAGAACAAAACAGGAAAAGATGTTAGCGAATTACTTGGCATCACAGAGAAGACTGGAGTCAAAGTGAGCTCGAATGCTGATGAAGTCCTCAACGCTACATCTCCCGAGATTGTCACGCATGCCACCTCATCATATCTGGAAACCATTAATACACAATTATCAAAAATATTGGAGCACGGCGCAAGTGTCCTTTCCACTGCGGAGGAATTGACGTATCCCTTTGCCAAATATCCGGAACTAGCGAGAAAGCTTGACGGTCTTGCTAGGACTAAGCAGAAGGCTATTCTTGGAACCGGAGTAAACCCGGGTTTTTTGCTCGATTTACTCCCGATTGTTCTGAGTGGTGCTTGCAGAAAGATCACCTCGATACGGGCCGAACGCGTCGTTGACGCCGCGAGACGTCGTCTTCCTCTTCAAAGGAAGATCGGTGCTGGACTCTCGCCAGCAGAATTTGAGAGCAAAATCGCTGGAGGTGTGATCAAGCACGTTGGGCTTCCAGAATCGGTTGGATTAATCTCACTCGCAATGGGTTGGAAAGTAGGTGAAATTCAAGAGAGAATCACACCCGTTGTCGCGGAGAAGGAGACGCATAGTGATTACATCAACGTACCCGCGGGATACATAGCAGGAATACGCCAGGTCGCAAAGGGAATTCTGGCTGGCCAAGAATTAGTTGTATTGGATCTTAGGATGTACTTAGGGGCTCAGAATCCGCACGATTCCATTTTGATCGACGGTGATCCTCCGGTCGATATGATCATCCGCGGTGGGCTACATGGAGATAGGGCGACGCCCGCTATTCTTGTAAATTCAATACCAGGTACCTTACAGTTGGATCCGGGACTTCGGACAGTGATTGACCTACCTCCGATCTCCCCGCGCCTTAATCTAACCCACACAGATCGGTCCGTAATGCTCAAGACCTTCTAATCTATACTTGTGTACCAATAATCCTGTAAACTTGAATCCTGTTTGGAGAGAATGTTGTCAAGTATAGAGACTAAACTTCAAAATCAGTATACGTAATCTATCCTCTCGATAAGTATGCCATTCGCTTCAACATACATCCGATGCGCGTATTGCGGTCAGACTATACCGCGTGAAGGTCCATATTGTCCTGTCTGTCAACGAAAGTTTCTATTCAAAGGCCTCGGCCTATAGGTTAACTCTCCTTTATCCATGTGCTGAGACTGCAATAGCTTTCTGTTCTTCTAAGTACGCGAGTGCGTCCAAAACAGCTTTGCAGCCTTCGCCTGCCGCAGTAACTGCTTGACGATATCTGTAGTCCCGCACGTCACCGGCAACGAAGACACCACTCACGCTTGATTCTGTTTCATCCTTCACTATGGCATATCCTTTCTCATCCAGTGCAATTTGGCCTTCGAAAATCTTTGTATTGGGCTGAAATCCAATTGCCACAAAGACGCCGTCGCAAGGCACTATAGAGTGTTCATTAGTGATTACGTTTCGTAATCTAACCCCTTCAACCTTGTTATCGCCCAATATCTCGTCGACAACAGAATTCAAGCTAAATTTAATTTTCTGATTGGACGTCGCTCTGCTCTGCATGATTTTACTTGCCCTAAATTTATCGCGTCTATGAATTATCATGACTTCACTTGCATATTTTGTGAGGAAGAGAGATTCCTCCAAGGCAGTGTCTCCACCTCCGACTACTACGACACGTTTATCTCTGAAAAAATAGCCGTCACAAGTTGCGCAGCTAGAAACGCCGCGGCCTCTTAGCTTTGTTTCAGATGCCAACCCCATCCATTTCGCTGAGGAACCTGTCGCGATAACAACTGCATCCGCAGTATATGTTCGGTTCCCTACAAACACCCGTATCGGTCTTGTTGATAAATCCACAGAGTCGACGTCTTCATCGATAATTTCGGCTCCAAACCGCTCAGCTTGTTTTCGCATCTCCATCATAAGGTCCGGCCCTTGGATGCCGTCGGAGAACCCTGGAAAGTTCTCAACGCCGCTCGTCAGCATGAGTTGGCCGCCGGCAAGTCTTCCTCCGACGACAAGCGTTCTAACCATGGCGCGACCTGCGTAGATCGCAGCCGTTAGTCCCGCTGGACCCGAACCAATTATCAGCATTTCATAGTCAGCCATAGAGTCGTCCTCGATTAGATTGTGAGACTTTGTGTATAAGCTGCACCCTTGACCCGTTGAAGCCTTTCGCGTGATTATTCAGATTAACGCTCTTTCGAATATTCATCTTGTTCTAGAGTATTGTTCGGTGTACCGATGAACACTATGACCGTGTTGGAGAGCCAATTTGAGAGGCGTTGCCTGCGTTGTCGAGAAGGCCGGTAGACCCATCCGACAAGTATGTCTATCGGGAGGAGAAGCGATTTGCCCGCGCTCTGGATAGCGGATGCCTTAAGACTCGGATTGCTGCCGTTAACATCTGTCAACCGAACGTTCAGTAATAGCTGGCCGATCGATCTTCCAAAATACCATTCCATAAACGTCCAATAAAGGAAGAAGACGACAATTGACAGCGGTGACCATATCGAAACGTCCAGACCTGGAAGACTGGGTAGGAGAATGGCGGGAAGTAATTTTGATTCTAAGCCCTCCAACCCAAAGTAAGCGAGCATAGTGTTTATGAGAAGATAATCGATGAACCACGCGATAAATCGTCTTCCCCAGTTCGCTAATATGATTGGAGTTTGTTTTGCTTTACTCTTATGCTGACGCCGAGAAGGACTCAACGGCGGCGGCTCTTTCGAGCATGTTCGCCCATAACCATCGCCATTACGGCCTTCTGGACATGTAATCTGTTCTCCGCCTCTTCGAAGTACAGCGAATATTTCATGTTGTCAATTACTTCATCTGTAACTTCTTGCCCTCGGTCTGCTGGTCCGCAGTGCATGTATTTGCCTCTATTCGTTGTATCCATCAATTCCCGAGTGCAAATCCAATCCTTGAATTTGTCCTGATAAGCTGTCGCGCCACTCTTGTCTACTGACGCGTTATGTGGAGGGAGGAAGTTCTTTGGAGACCACGCTTTCGGGTATACCACGTCAGCTCCTTCGAACGCTTCTCTCATATTATTAACAACCTTAAACTCGCCACCGTATCGGTTGGCATTCTCCTTAGCGGTCTTCAACACCGTGTCTTCTAGTTCGAAACCTTGAGGGTGGGCCAGAACGACGTCCATTCCAAGTTGTGTTCCTATCAGTATCTCGCTCTGTGGGACAGCAAGCGGCTTGAGTCCGCCTGAATACGCGTATGATACGACCAACTTCTTTCCGGACAATTTCGGAATGGCATTTCTCATTGCTTGAGCATCCGCTAAGGCTTGGAATGGATGATACATGTCATCCTCCATATTCAATACTGGAATTTCCGCGTGTTTAGCGAATTCTTTCACTACTTTATGTCCTCGTCCGATAATCCATTTTGCAGCATCTCCGTAGATACGGATCGCTATTGCATCTCCGTACCTACTCAGGACTCTTCCTACATCGGAGATTGCTTCCGTCTGATACGCAACCATGTCTTCGGGAAGAGCCGGTGTGTACACGTCCTGGGGGCTTAAGAAATGGGCATGTCCGCCCAGTTGATAAATTCCAGCCTCGAAAGAATTTCTTGTCCTAAGAGACCTGTTGTAGAATAACATGAAGAGGGTCTTGCCTGGTAGGTATTGATGTTTTTTCCGCGCTCGGAAGAGTTTCCTTAAGTCGTCAGCAGCGTCGAGAACTTTCTTAATCTCCTCTTGCGAATAATCATTAGTGTCGAGGAAATCTTTCCCTTTCCAAGAACCCACATATGATGGCATGACACTTACCTAGATTCTGGTGGTATGGCTAATTCGAATTAAGCTTTTGGCGTCACGACCTGAGTGCCAGTTTTGCCGTCGAGTGCTTCTACGAGTTTTCCCAGTTCGGCTATGATTGCTCGTTCTCCTCCGCTCTCTACGAATCGTATAGCCGCTTCAATTTTGGGTGCCATGCTGCCTTCTTTGAAATGTCCTTCGTTCAGATGGTTCCTTAGTTTTCCTGAGGATATCTCTCCAATTCTTTCTTGTTTTGCTGTCCCATAGTTGAGATATGCTGCGTCAATATTTGTTAGGATAACGAAAATGTGTGCTCCAATGAGGGTAGCCAGCTTCTGTCCTGCCAAGTCTTTATCGATGACCGCCTCAACCCCGACCGCTAATGTGGCGTCTTCGATTATAGGGATCCCGCCTCCACCACAGGCTATGACGATAAATCCTGCATCAACGAGCGCTCGGATCGCGTTCCGTTCAGCAATTATTTTTGGGTCTGGCGATGGGACTACTCGACGGTAGCCTCTTCCCGCATCTTCCTTGATCGTTAGGTCCGGTCGGAGTTCCTTTAATTTTGAAGCTTCCTCCTTCGAATAGAATGGACCAATTGGTTTGGTGGGTCTTTGAAATGCTATATCATGTCGATCGACGATCACTCTGGAAATGACGGTAACCACAAATTTATCGATCCCACGTGACTTGAACTCATTTCTCAGGGCTTGCTGAATCATATATCCGATGAATCCCTGCGTTTCAGCTCCGCAAGCGTCCAACGGGAAAACTGGGACGATGTTCTTCGCCGCCTCGTGCCGAATTAACGTTGCACCCACCTGCGGGCCGTTACCGTGGGTCAGTACAACCTTGTAACCTTGCTGAACCAACTCAGCAATCTTGGCGACGGATTTCTTCACGTTACCATACTGCTCCTCGAAAGTACCCTTCTGGTCACGTTGGAGGAGAGCGTTTCCTCCGAGTGCGATCACGATGAGCCTATCAGGCATTTTTCCAACCACAATATTGAGCGAGTTGAAAGCGGACGCTTATGAGTTTTGGTTCGCACAACATCAACGAAACCCCTATTATGTCGCTAAAATCTCGTGCTTCAAGAATATCGGAGCGATGAAGCTTGCCGAAGGTTGACTTATCCGGTAAAGACTTGATCACCACACAAGAATGGTCAATAGAAGAACTGGAAAAAGTCCTTCGAACTGCGCGCGATCTCAAAGATAAGTATCATCGCGGATCAGTGCCGCTCCTTCTGAGGAATAAGACATTTTTCATGTTATTCTATGCTCCCTCGACTCGCACTAGAGCCGCATTCGAAGCTGGCATGACGTACCTTGGCGGCCATGCTCAGTACATAGATGTCTCATCAACCCGCCTTGGATCTGGAGAAGCAGCAAAAGATGTTGCAAAAATGTATGAAAAATATGGTCACGGCCTTGGGGTCAGAATCTTAGACTCGGCAATAGACTATGTTTACGGAGCCGGCGTATCAGTCGTCCGCGAATACGCGAAATATTCAGAAATTCCTGTCATCAACATGGCTTGCTGCACATACCACCCAACGCAAGGGTTGGCTGATCTCATGACAACTCAAGAGTTCCTAGGAAAAGTGAAAGGAAAGAAGTATGTCATAATGTGGGGTTATTCCAAAAGCTTTCGAGGCGTATGCAGCATACAAGAGGAGGCGCTCCTCCTACCGAGATTCGGAATGGATGTAGTCTTAGCTCATCCACCAGGATTCGAGATTGATCCGAGGATACTTGAAGAAGCAAAATCAAACGCGGAAGCGACAGGAAGTGAATTCACAGTTACCAATGATTTGCTGTCCGCAATCGAAGGGGCACATGCAGTGTTTCCAAGAAACTGGGCATCCAAAGGGCTACTTCAAGTCGGTGCCAGCAAGTTCGGTAAGGAACGCGAGTTGGAGTTGCATGAGAAATATCATGACTGGACGCTAACCAACGATTTGGTCGACAAAATGGATAGAAAAGCAATCGTCACACATGTCTTACCGGTGCTGCGAGGCGAAGAGGTAACCGACGACGTGATTGACGGGCCTCACTCGGTAATCTATCCTCAAGCTGAAAACGGAATGTATGCCAAGATGGCAGTCATGGCTCTAACAATGGGGCGCAAGAAAAAGTAGAATCTTATAGCTGCAAGACTTTTTCCAGTTCCTTAACATTAGGATCTATCACGGGAACTTCAGGCATATTCCTCATAGCTATCGCTGGATCCTTCAGCCCGTTGCCTGTAATCTCAACGACAATTTCATCTGATTTCTCAACCCTATTGATTGCACTTATCAGCCCCGCAAGTGAAGTTACACCAGAAGGTTCAGCAAAGATTCCTTCAGTTTTGGCTAGGAGTCTTTGTGCGTCCAAGATTTCTTGATCAGTTACTGCTAGCGCAAATCCACCCGAATCTCTAACTGCTGACAGGGCCGAGTCTCCGTCCCAGGGGAATGGATCCATCAAACCCGTTGCCACAGAGTCCGGTTTTTTCCAACTCTCGATTTGCAAAGGCTTCACTTTTTGCTCAAATGCTCGAATAACCGGAGCGCAACCTGACGATTGAACTGCAACCATCTTGGGTTTTGAGTTGATGAAGTCTAATTTCTCGAGATCCAAGCAACCTTTCCAGTTCCCACCGAGTGCTCCACCTGCCCCGACAGGCACGAAGACCCACTCTGGAGAATTCCAGTCTAGTTCTTCCATTATTTCATATGACATCGTCTTCGGGCCTTCGGCTTGATACGCGTTCATGGATCCGAAACTCGGGCAGGGATACCAGTTATATCGATCACAAACCTCCTTCAGCATAGTGACCGTCGGATCTTGACCGGTCTCAAGCCCACGAATTTTCACGACTCTAGCACCGTACATTGAAAGCTGTGCAAGTTTCCCAGTGCTAGCCATCTCGGGGACAAAGGTTACGCATTTTAATCCTGCTTTTGCAGCGTAGGCGGACAATGCTGCTGCGGCGTTTCCACTAGACGCCGACGCAACTGTTCCATAACCTAATTCTACGGCCTTAGAAATTCCAACCGTCATAGGACGGTCCTTAAACGACCCGGTTGGATTTCGTGTATCGTCTAGCAGCCAAAGCGATTTCACTCCGATAGTATTTGCCAGCCGTTTTGCCGCAACAAGAGGCGCGCCACCTTCGCCAAGTGAAACAATATGTTCTGGGTTGTCGATCGGGAGTAACTCGCGAAACCTCCATACTCCTTTTTGTCGTCGCGAAAGAACATCTTTAGTGAGGACCTCACGTATTGATTCTATGTCGTAGGAAATGTCCAGCCTGCCGTCGTCACGATTTGGGCATCTTACTAAACCAGAATTTGGTTCATATTCTGCGCCACAACGAGAACATCTCATCTTTGCTACGAACGATTTCATTCTAACAACCCAAACCATCAGGTGAGGCTGATGCTTATCCCTGTTCTCTCCAGTAACTTGGAACCGCGATATTCTGCCTGTTGCAGAATTTTCTTCTCGTCGAGCGTCTTTACGTGGCGGTTCTCCATAATGATTTTTCCGTTAACAATAACCGTCTCTACATCCGATCCTTCGGCTGAGTATGCTAGATGTGAAACCGGATTGTGGAAGGGTGTCAGATGTGGGTGTTTCAGAGACAGCAGTACAAGATCTGCCTTTTTTCCAGCCTCTATTGATCCTATCTCATCTTGCATTCCAAGAGCATTAGCGCCGTTGATGGTGGCCATCTCCAGTACGGTTTGCGCTCTCATTGTCAGAGGATCAAGCAATCTAACTTTCTGCAATAATGAAGCCGATTTCATCTCTCTTATCAAGTCGTAGCAGTTATTGCTTGGACCACCATCACACCCCAGCGCTACGTTCACTCCGGCGTCGATCATTTCCGGAACCCTTGCAATTCCTGATGCAAGTTTCATGTTTGAGCATGGACAATGTGCAACGCTTGCGCCATTCTCAGCAAGGATCCGCCATTCATCTTCTGTAAACCAGACGCCATGAGCAAACACAACTTTTTTTCTAACAAGACCAGCGTCGTTCATGAATTCAACTGGCTTCATTCCGTACTCTCTCTTCGCGAACTGTACGTCTTCCTGTACTTCGCCCAAGTGCATGGTTACGCCTGTATCCAGTTTCTTTGCGCCATCAGCTATTTGCCGGTATAATTCTGGAGTGCATCCACCCAGTGATCGCGCCCCGTACCAGACGCTGATTCTACCGTTTGCTTCCCCGTTCCATCGCTTGTGGTGATTTTCCACTTCGCGTAAGCAAGTCTCAGGGTCCTCGATCATTCCTGGATGCATGATGCCTTTTTGTCCACCATAACTGGGCAGTCCCATTACCGTTCTGGACAAGACTCCGCGCATTCCCGACGCATCGAGACTCTCGGCGATACCATCGAATCCATACCTCGCGCTAAGGTTACTTTCCAGAAACGTCGTTGTACCTGATTTTATCATTTCCAGCATGCACAGTTCAGCGCTAGTTTTGCCGTCCTCAAAGTCGAAGTTGCCTTGTAGAGGCCAAACATATTTTTGAAGCCAATCGATTAGTGATACGTCGTCGGCGCATCCTCGAATAAGCGCCTGAGCAAGGTGAACATGTACGTCGACTAATCCTGG
>Ga0187766_10000478_pt1 | contig 22316 bp, 28 predicted proteins | sample 0216_QUI02_MP05__4_FD_132971 | JGI IMG/M metagenome (GOLD analysis project Ga0187766, IMG submission 132971) | Tropical peat soil microbial communities from peatlands in Department of Meta, Colombia - 0216_QUI02_MP05_20_MG | ecosystem: Environmental > Terrestrial > Soil > Wetlands > Peat ... | reverse complement strand
GGGGGTCGGAAAGCGGACATGCAGCAGCGCGTCAGGGGGACTGGGAGCGAACCGGTTGAGTTGCAACCGGGGATCAGCGTGCGCGAAGCCGCGCAAGAGGCCGAGATCGAGCAGTGGGCTTGGCGTCGGGTGAAGGTGCTGCGACTATTCTACACGCACCTCTCGATCTACGTGATCGTCAACTTCATTATCTTGTTGATCGATGTGTCGACACCGGGAGATCCCTGGTTTTACCAGATCCTGCTCGGGTGGGGCCTGTTCATCGGGCTCCACGCCGCCTACACCTATGAGCTTCTGCCCTGGTCGAGCCGAGACTGGGAGGCGCGCAAAGTGCAGGAGCTGATCGAACAACAACGGGCGCGTTCGCGCGGGCGACGTTATTGATTTCGGGGGGAACTGGCCGCCGACTACTCAGGCATGCAGGCGCACGCCGCCGACGCGTCGGAAGAATTTCGGGTTCTTGAGGACGTTTTCGGCAATAAGCTTCTCGCTCGAAGTGTCCGCGATATTGCGCAGGCGCACGTGTCGCACGCCTGCGTCGTCGTCCAGCGTCGCGATCACGACCCAGTTCGACGCCAGCATATCCGTCTTGCAGTAAACTTGCCCCGCCTGAACCTCGGCGGCGGGAAGCCCTTCGCGCATCCAGCCCCGCTTCAGCGACGGCATTAAAACGAGCCGCGCCCGCTCCCGTTCGGATTTTTTCATTGACGTCCCCCGATTCGATCGACCGAAGTTTTGATGAGATCCAATTAGAAAACCTCGATCTCCAAAAAGTTGTGACATGGCTGTGACTTCGCCGCATTACCGACGCCCTCAGTCCGTAATCTTTACGGGGTATCTAAATACTGTTTTCAATATGTTACATTGTAATTCTGCCTTTTTACTTGAGGACGTAAAAGCCATGCCATCTTGCGCCGTAGCACTCAAGCCGGCGTGGTAACCGCCTTGCCGACGTTGCGACGCAATGCTTCCGTGGACAGGCTTCAGCCGCAAGCGAGACTTACTCGTGAACGCGTGAATTTTCGAGCAACCGAAAGTGCCCTTCAATGACAGCCATCGACGTCCAAGCATCCGACCTCATCATTCGCAACGCAGACTTGATCGACGGTACAGGAGCCCCCTCCCGGCGGGGCGATCTCGCGATAAAGGACGCGCGCATCGTCGCCGTCGGCTGCCTCGCCGACGTCAAGGGGGCTCGCCAGATCGATGCGAATGGCAAGGCACTCTCCCCAGGATTTATCGACGCGCATACCCATGACGATCGCGCCTTGTTGAGCGACCCGCTGATGAGCTGCAAGGTTAGCCAGGGGGTCACGACAGTCGTGACCGGCAATTGCGGCGTGAGCCTCGCCCCTCTCAAGATCGATGGCCGCCCCCCTCGCCCGCTCGACCTCATCGCCGAAGCCGGCGGTCAGTTTTTCGCGCACTTCGGGGATTACCTCGCGGCACTCGACCGCGATCCCCCGGCCCTTAACGCTGCGTGCCAAGTCGGCCATTCGACGTTGCGGGTCGCGACGATGGATAACCTCGAAAGACCGGCGAGTGCTAAGGAAATCAAAGCCATGCGGGTCAAATTGGAGCGTGCACTTGAAGCCGGCGCCATTGGCTTATCGACCGGCCTCTGGTACGCGCCCGCGGTTTCCGCGCCGACTGAGGAAATCATCGAAATTTCCCGTCCCCTCAAGGAGTTTGGAGCAATCCACACGACCCACATGCGCGATGAGGCGGAGGGCGTGTTCGATGCGTTGGAAGAAACTTTCAGGATCGGACGCGCGGCAGAGGTGCCCGTCGTCATCTCCCACCACAAGGTCGTCGGCCGACCAAATCACGGCCGCACCAGCGAAACCTTGGCGCGGATCGAAAAGGCGCGCGGGCAGCAGCCGATCGGCCTCGACGTTTATCCCTATATCGCAAGCTCGACCATACTTGACGCGAGCCGCCTTGAGGGCGCTACCAAGGTCATCGTGACGTGGTCGCGCGCCCACCCTGAATTTAACGGGCAGGACCTCGCGGCGATCGCCGAGAAGATGGGCTGCAGCATGGCGGTGGCCGCGGCCAAGCTGCAGCCGGCCGGCGCCATTTATTTCGTGATGAGCGAGGCGGATGTGCGCCGCGTACTCAGTTACCCCCACACGATGATCGGCTCCGATGGCCTTCCTCACGACGAACACCCGCATCCGCGTCTCTGGGGAACCTTTCCCCGCGTCCTCGGCCACTATGCGCGCGACGTCGGCTTGTTTTCGCTCGAGGAAGCGGTTCGACGCATGACCAGCCTCCCCTGCGCTAGGTTTGGACTGAAAAATCGAGGCCGGCTGGAACCCGGCTACTACGCGGACTTGGTCCTGTTCGACCCCAAGACCGTTAATGATCTGGCGAACTTCGAACAGCCCAAAACGGCGTCGGCCGGCATCGGCCTGGTCATCGTCAACGGCCGCATCGTTTGGGAGGATGGAAAACCAACCGGTGCGCGCCCCGGCAAAGCGCTTCGTCTCGCGGACCTCGGCGCAATGGGGGCCGAGCCATCGCCGAGCACGCAAGGATAAGCCGAGATATCCACACCGCCCATCCGGCCCGACGGAAGTGCGTGGCCAAAATGGACTCGCCGTGCTGATCCAATAACGACGCAAACAGCGTGAAGGAAAAAATTTAAAAAAATCCATTTTTTATTTTTCTAATATTTTATAAAGACAATAATACGGCCAGCGTTTTTCATTTTTTATTATGCCATTAGTAATTTTTTAACGCTCCCCTACTTATTTTCTTACAGCTTGCTTTCATGCGAAGGGGTGCCACGATGATTGGTTTTCTCCAACGTCTCTTGCGCGACGACGCCGGGGCCACGGCGGTCGAATATGGATTGATTGCAGCACTCATATCGATTGCCGCCGTCGGGGTAATGGCCACCGTCGGCACCAATCTCACCACGACGTTCACCAACGTCGCCAACAACCTCTGACCGAGGGGTGTTTGGGCGGTCATGCGCCGCCGCGCAAGTCTTGTCCGATTAGGCTAAAGTGCTGCCGAAATGGCGGCGCTTTAGCCTCGCTTCTTCGATTCGATGCGTTGCGGGAAATCCTTACCGCGGATCGATCGGTCACAGCGCCGGGCTGGAATTCTCGTCGAACGGTGCTTCGGCTTCTGCCCCAGCGACGCCATGCGCCGAAGGCGCGAAATAAAGCACCCACCGTGGTTCCGCCCCAGCCACTCCGGTGCGATCAGGCATCAAAATCACGCGCATCTCGTCGTTGATACGTCCGACCATGTAGCGATATGGGTTGCCGCCGCCGGAATTTCGCTCCGTCAATGCGCAGATCCGCATCATGAACGCCATGGCCGCCTCCAGCCCTACCGATCGTGGAATATTAGCGGAGATGGCGCCTTAGGACAGCACGTCCGCGAGAAGCTTGTGTGGCTTTTGAACCCGAAACTCGCTCACGGTCCGGCACCCGGAGAGGGCGAATTTCGAATTTGCCACTCGAGGTGGCCGCGGCACTCACATGAAGCGAACACCGACCTCGGTGTTTTTGCGCCACACGACCTCGCAGTCCCGCGACCCGCCGAACGGTACGCGAAGCGTGAACTCTTCGGGGCACAACAGCATATCGGACGGCTTGATCCTGGCCCCTCCTTCGGAGAGATCCATGACGATGCAGTCCATGGTGCAACTGCTGGCGCTGTAAATGATACGCGCGTGCCTCAACACGCGGTCGCGTTGCTGACGTCGTTTCTCATGGGTCGAATACTCGCGAACGATTGTCCGCCCTGCCGCATCGACGATGCCGAGCCCTGCACTTGCAAACGCCACAAGAACGCCATTCGCAATCGCGTGCGCCGCGGCTGCGGTAATGTTCGGCTCGACCGAACGAACCGCTTCGGCAACCAAGTCGGCCACGTCCTGCCCGTCCATCGAACTTTCGGTAAGCCGCTTGCCGGCTGTTTGATTTACGGTCGATGCAAGCATGTCATTCTCCACGTCGCCGCACGGAATTAACCGATTTCCGATCCGCACAAGCGACTTATTGCGCCCATTCCATTCCTAACATAGCAACAATCGTGCCCGGCCGGTTAATCCAGCTGCGTCAAGGGTCTAGCGGCAAATGCGTGGTTAATATTTTTTCCGGCTCGGTACATATACGCTCCTCGTGTAACGCCGTCCGCGGCATCTTTTGCCGCGATGGCGAGCCGGATCGTTACCGAGTGTGGCTTTGAATCCGAAATTCGCTCACGGTCCCGCACCGAGCTTTAGCGAATTTCGGATTCACCACGCTAACTCTCCGTGCCCGCGGACTTCGGCACATCGTCGAGTGAAATCTCGACCGTCAAATCCCCGGCAAGCCGCTCGAGAACGTCCCTCAGCTCGGCAATTTTCAACTCACCCGGCGTGCGCAAGAGCGCCGTGGCGCGAAAGAGGCTCGTGCCGGACCACGAACCCTTGACGATCTCGGTCGCCAACTCTTCGATATTGACGCCGCGATCCTCGAGTGCGCGGGCGATGTCTCGGACGATCCCAGGGTGATCGTGCCCCATGACCTCAAGCTTGAAGCTATTGGGCGTCGGCGGCATCACTTCGTTCAAGCCGCGTTCGATAGTCAAATGGAGGCCCAGCGTTTCGAGCTCCCGTAGCGAGGTGATGAGCGCTTCGGCATCCGGCTCGGGAACGCTCACCAGAACGATTCCGGCGAACTGCCCCGCCAAGTGCGCCATCCGGCTTTCGAGCCAGTTGCCGCCGGAGGCCGCCACTTTTTCCGATAATGCACGAACCAAGCCGGGGCGATCCGAGCCGATCGCCGTGAATATGATCGATGCTGCCATTGATCGCCCCCGATTGCCGCGCAGACGAATCGAGCTTCCCTGTCCAAATCCTAACACAAGACGGGTCGAACGATGCGGAGCGAACGCGTTCGAACGATCCAATTTTGTCGACGCGGCTAAAATAAAATTAGCGTGGCGGGAATTTCTTCATCACATGCGCCACGGCGAGCGCGTTTCCAGAATCGTCGAGGGCTTTGATCGTCCATTGGTAGGAATGCTGCCCGCTCGGCGGGCACGGACCTCGATAGGAGAAGGCGCCACGCTTGACCTCGGATTGACCGCTATACGGAAGGGTGCCTCCGCCGTGAGGATAGTTCGGCGCATCGAGATCCTTCATCTCGAAATTGAGCGATTTGGTTCCATCGGGGACGCCACTCAAAGTGAAGGGCGGCGACTGGGGATCGAAGCAGGATGCGGTCCCCTCCCACGTAAAATCAACCAAGAATCCGGCCGCCGATAGAAGTGCGGCATCCACCGTCAAGCAGACCAGCACCGCCGCCGCCGCGCACGCCCAATTCCGCATGACGTCACCTCACCCCCCACTCAGCGCCTGCACGATCTGCACTTCGTCGGCTGGAGAAAGTGCGCGCGCCATGTCGAACGTTTGAACACCATTCACGAAAAAGCGCATGTGCGGACGCATCCTATCCTGCTCGTCGATCATGCGAAACCGAAGGCCGGGATATTGACGGTCGAGGTCGGCGAGCAGTTGGCCGATGGTCGCACCCGCCGCCTCCACGTTCATTGCTTTTGTGTAAGAGCGCAAGGCGCTCGGTATCAGGACCTTCATGGTGGTTTCGATCTCAAGTGCGCCCCGGTGTCGTAAGAGGCCTTGGTCGCATCGTGCGAAAGCAATCGCACTCTCAAGATACGTCCGCAATCTCCACGGCATAGATCTCGGGAAGGTGTTCCACGATGCGAGTCCAGCGCTCTCCTTCGTTCCGGCTCATCCAAAGTTCGCCGCTCGTCGTACCGAAGTAAAGCCCGACGGGATCGCGGGAGTCGCCGGACATGGCCTGGCGCTTCACCGTCCACCATGCCTGGCTCTTCGGCAGCCCCGCGTCGAGGCGACGCCAACTCTTGCCGCCATTTCGGGTGACGTACGAAGAGGGAGCGCCTGCCGGACTCGTCCGCGGCCAAACACTCGTACCGTCCATTGGGAACACCCAAGCGGTATCGGCGTCGCGCGGGTGTATGACGAGCGGAAAACCGATATCGCCGACGCGTTTCGGCATGTTCTTTCCGATCCGCACCCATACCTTTGACGGACGGTCGAGCCGGTAAATCCCGCAGTGGTTCTGTTGGTAGAGGCGATCGGGATTGCTCGGGCAAAGGCGCACGCAATGGGGATCGTGGAAGGCGAAGTTAGATGCGTCGAACCCTTCGACGACCTCGAGTCCATGAATGATCGGCGTCCAGCTCTTTCCGCCATTGATCGATTCATGAACACCCCCGCCCGACATGGCGAGGTAGAGGTGATTGCGATTGCGGGGATCGACAATTATCGAGTGAAGCTTCGGTCCGTCGGGCGTGCCATCTTGCGGGCCACCTGCCCGCGACTTGAAAGTCGGGTCTTCGTTGAAGCCCGATTGGGATTCCCACGTGACGCCGCCATCGTCGGAGCGGAAGAGGCCTTGGGGCGAGGTTCCGGCATACCATACATTGGGTTCGCTTGCGTGGCCCGGGGTAAGCCAAAAGGTGTGATCGACGACGCGACCCTTCTCCCCCTCGGGCGCTTTCGGGAAGGCGGGCGGGCGCCGTGCCTCTGTCCAGGTGCGGCCCCAATCGGCCGAACGAAAGACGGTCGGGCCGAGATGGCCGGTCTTGGCGGCTGCCAAGAGGGTTCGTCCATCGCGCGGATCGAGCACGAGGTGACTGACAATATGGCCGAGAAAGTGCGGTCCATTGGCCCGCCAGCTCTTTCGCGCGTGGTCGCCGTGGAAGAGCCAGGCGCCCTTGCGCGTGGCGACGAGGAGGCTTAATCGCACCTTACGCGATCGTTGCGCCGTGCGGCGCGCTCGCGCGCTCGTTCGTCGTGGTGCGGGAGCAGGTTTCTTCGTCGTGCGCGCCATCACTCACTCCTTTTCCAACATATAAATTGGGCCGGTGCGGTGGGCATTGCGCGGAAATACGCGCATCCGTCGACATGCGCTGCGCGGAGCGGAATCTGTTATCCGAACTCGATTCGTCGCGCGACCCCTCATCGCCGATAGCCTAATCCGGAAAGCAAGAGGCGACAACGCCTGGCAGATCATGCCGGTTGAAGTGACATCCTTTCATGCTCGTGTGTGATTTCGATCACTGTCCGGGATTCTTTCACGGTCTAGGGTTCCCCATCGTGCGGAGCAAGATAGGCACAAGGGAGGGTCCACCGTGATCTCGCAAACCATATATCGAAACGAAGAATGGGTTGCCGCGAACGACGATTTCGCAACGAGCAAAGTCGAGTCTGGGGTCGTTGCATTTGGCCTGGTCGCAGCCCTGTCGCTCATTGGTGCGACACTCTTCCCGCAATATGCGGCTTTGCTCGGCCAGCTCTTCTAAGTTTCCGCGCTCAGCAGACCGACTACTTTTTACGACGTCGTTCCGGGTGGATTGAAGCGGGATACGAAAATCCTCAACGGCCGATACCGTTCTCTCGACCGCATGAGTGGGAGAAACCTAGCGTGGCGGATTTGTAGTTCCAATGTTTTTGGCGGCAGCCACATTTGCGATCATCAATTCCGAAGACCGCACGAGATACAATAGATGCATTGTGCGCCTTTGAATCCGAAATTCGCTCCCGGTCTCGCACTCAGTTAGGGCGTCGGATTCGCCGTTCGAGGGTCTCGACCGCACGCGCCTTTTACAACTCATCCGCGTGGATAACCGGCAGTGCGACCAGATCGGGATGACTTGCCATTGGCGATTGGATGCCGCGGACAATCGCGAGTCCCTCGCGCCCCGAATAAGTGAAGGGCAACTCGCATCCAGGCGCGATCGGCCCGCGCCTGACCGTGCGGCCGATATGACGATAACCCGCCGAATCCTTGAGTTTGAGCTTCAGATAGTATTCCTGAATCGATCCACGATCGGCCATCGCCGCCCCCGAATACGCTGCCTTCGTGTTTAGTAAAACGTCGAGAAGGCTATTCGCGATTGTTGCCGTGTCAACGTTGCGATTGGCGTATCTACCTTCGCGGCAGCGACCGCTACCCCTTTTGGACAATGTCAAAATCCAAAAAATTTGACATCGTCCCAGAAGCCGGCATCGACATCTCACGCCACGGTTGCGCGCAAATTTTTGTCGCGACCGCGACAACGAGACCGGTCGCTTTTGCATTATATTACGATGCCTGGCGGGCCTTCCGACAATGACGACACCGATCGCACCGCTCGATCTGCCATTCACAAGCAAAAGATTGTCATGCTAACGATAGGCGCACGCGCACGCAACTCAACTCATAATTTGCTGGCCTGGTCGAGGTTCGGCGACGTTCCGCGCGAGTTGAGTAGTCCGAAAGAAAGCCCACGTTGTCTTTCGCGACCTTCTTGCGATAAGCCCGATTCGCGATAATGCCTTGCACTAATACTCGCAAAACGGTTAACGCAAATAGTTAATTTTTGCGAGGGGTATTGAGAGGAAATCGCGGAACCGGACGAGCCGGTTTCGCGCGGGGTCCGAACCACGGGCGGAAAACGGAGCTTCGAAGGACGATGGGGCGCGGCGACGATAGCTTGAGCCTGGAACGGCTTATCGAAACAGGGCGATTTTCGCGCCGCGCGCTCGGGTGGCTGATTACCAAAGAGCGCATCACCCGGCTCGACCAGCTCGCCCGCCTGACCCGCAAGGAATTGCTTAGCATGCCGGGTATTGGTCCTGGCAACCTGGCGCGCCTCGAGGCGATATTGGCCGATCACAACCTTTCGCTTTCGCCGAGTCAATCCAAGACACGAAAACACAAGTAATTTCAGCGAAATAGCGCAGGCCTCGCGAGCGCGATTACCCCAAGGTCTAATCCCGATTAGCTGCTATTCCCTACCAATTGCGGATATCGTGTATCCTTTGGTTAACATATCCTGTCGAGCCGTTTTTTTGATTAGGGGACCCAACTAAGTGTCCCCTGTGTTCGAGGTGCGGTTACCCCGTCTTTCCTCCCATGGTCAACGGGGTGTTCGAAAATGCCTCGAACTTTCACTCACCCCGCCTCGCGCGGGGTGTTTCTTTTTCGTGACCTCGAAAGGGCGTTGCACGGCATTTCGTCCCAACATAGTCACAAATTATCGCATTCCTTAGTCCAAGCGGAGGTTCGCCGATCAATATCGGTATTTCACGCCATGCCGTCCATTCGGCGGGAGCAGCATTGTGCTGAATGCGCGATATTCGTGCGCCTGTGCGGTGGATTTGAAGTTCCTAAATTTTGCTGGCATTTGCGTTTTGGAACTTCAAATCCGAATACCACAAGAGATACCACATATGACTGGTGTGGCTGTGAATCCGAAATTCGCTCCCGGTCCGCCCCCCAAATATGGCGAAATTCGTATTCGCCACATGAGTGGGGAATAAATTTTCTCGCGGGAAGCTCAACCGCAAGCGCACACCGGATGTGGTAAGGTCGCTTGGCTCTCAAACTGGGGTGAGCGCCGCCATCGGCCGCCTAAGGGAGATCAGATGCAATGACGATGAACTTGACCGAAGCCCGGTCGGCCCGCTTCGCCCAAGCGGCGCTTCGCATAATGACGGGATTGCTTTTTCTCGAGCACGGATCTGCGAAACTCTTCGGCTTCCCGGCGACACCGAATGCCGGTCCGGGATTTTTGTCGCTGGGGTGGTTTCAAGCTATTTTGGAGTTCGGTGGCGGTCTTTTGATCGCACTCGGGCTCTTTACTCGCCCGGTTGCGTTCGTTCTGTGCGGCGACATGGCGGTTGCCTACTTCATGGCGCACGCGCCGAAGAATTTTTTTCCGGTCGTGAACGGGGGCGACGCGGCGATCCTGTATTGCTTTATTTTCCTCACCCTCGCCGTCACGGGCGCAGGCGCTTTGAGCCTCGACGGCGCCAGAAAATAGGGACGTCCTCCGCGGATCCGTCTGCGAAACGCCAACCTCGCCTTTCTTAGCGACGTATATCGCGGCAGGCGAATCGGACCGCAGGACATTGCCGTCTGTGGCGTAACTACGGATGGACCCTCAGCCAACGAGGATCCCGGGCGCGCCTGCCATGTCCGCGCGCCCAGCGACTAAGCCCCGCCGTGGCCCCGCAAGGAACCGGCGGGGCTTTTCTTTTTTCACTGAAGCCGTATTCCTGGTAGGGTGACAGCTTTCCGCGACCCGTCTTGCCGGCTGTGGCTGATTGCCAAAGGCTATCATGCCCTACCGCGTGATGCTGATACATAAGAGCGGTGAGCGCGAGACTCGCGATGTATGGACATCGCAGCGGCGCACGCCGGTGATTGGCGAGGTGATCGAGCTTCCGATCGATACCCGCATGGTTCGGGCTATTGTGAAAGGGATCGCGAGCGCGCCGGCGGATCGGTCCGATGCGGACGCACTATATGACGTGATCATTGCCAAGGAAATCTGACCGCGAAAGCCCAGGCAACACCTCGTGGGGTACTCGGATTTTCGGATGTTGAACTGCGTCTTCGACGATTCCGTGATCTATCGTGCGCGACCCAAATCCCCGAACTCTTTCACCACGACCGCGACGGTACCGCGACCACCTGGCACTTCATCGCTGCATTGTAATTATGTGGAAAGCCTTTTTCCTCGCCTTGACCCATCTCTCTTTCGAACCGCCGCATTTCCACCTCGCTGTGGGTAATCCAAAAGCGAGCAGTCCCAAGCTTTCCCGCCTCCAAAGTCTTGGCGGACGATACTTTTGCGCCCCCCCAATCTCAAATTCCTGGGGCAAAATTGGCGATGTGAGATGGTCACTTTACCCCGCTCCGGCGGGGTTTTCTTTTGCCCATTGCCCAATCCCGGCCGACAATCCTGCCGATTGCCTTGACGGGCAAGTGGAACAAGCGCTCAAACCCATTTTCGGTTCGTGAGAAGAGCCGGTGCGCGATAGGGGATTTCCCTTATAGACAAGCCTGGTCTTGTGGGCGGAGCCTAACGTTCGGGAGCTATGCAAACCTAACTTTTGCGGTCGGGCCATGCGCGAATGGGGGCTTACGATCCTGGTGACGGTGATTGCCGGGATCGTCTTCGGCGTCTTGTCCATCTGGTTGTATCCAACGGACTACGAGTTGCGGCACGATATCGCGACGGAGACGTGCGCGAGGTATCGCGCCGCAAATGTAGCCGCAGTCAAATCGAGCTCCATTGCGGCCAACGTCACTGGCGAAAAGGCGATGAGCGATTGCATGGGAAAATGGGGTTTCGCTTCGCCGTGACGGCCACGACCGAGAATGAATATTCAACGCAACAAAGGAAAAGCCCCGCCGGGAGGCGACCGGCGAGGCTAAAGGATGCCGGGGGCATGTAAGGGTAACCATGCAGGCCCGGCTCACAGGATGCTTAGAAATACGCTACAGCAACTTCGACGCGACCGATATACGTACTGACTCTGATGTCACCGTGGTTCGATCGACGAAGAAGCCGCAGCAGGGGAAACGGCAAGCCGGGCTCGCGCGTCCCCTCGCCTGCCGTCAGCTTTGTCGCCGGGGGATTATCCTCCGTGTCGCTCGGAGATCCTCCGTGAGGCACTCCATCGGCTCGATCGGCGCAACTCGTGAGTGTAGGTCCAGCTCCGATGCAATCGGTTGAGCCGACTCTGCACTTGCAGGCCGTCGTGCCAATCCAACGAGTCTACGCCGCAAGTGCTAGAGATGCTTTTGCCAGAACGAAAGCGTGCGATCCCATGCATTTTCGGCGGCCCGCCGATCATGCGCATCGACGCGTTGCTCGTTCATGAAGCCGTGCTTGGCGTCATAGCGGAAAATCTCCGCGGACTTGCCCGCCTTCTTCAATCCCGATTCAAATTCGTCGACCAATTTTGGCGTGCACCAGTCGTCGTCGTTTGCGAAGTGTCCTTGCAGTGGAACGCGAACATTGGCGGGACTGGCCGCGTTCGCTGGTGGTAATCCGTAGAAGCAGACGGCTGCCGCGAACTCGGGAATGCGCACCGCCCCAAGCACAGTGATCGCTCCCCCCAAACAGAACCCGGTGAGGCCGACCCGGGGTGCCGTGATCTTGAGAAATTGCGCCGCACCGCGCACCGCCTGGTCGGTCGCCTCGATGAAATTAAGCGAGCTCATTTCGCGGTTCGCGGCTTCGGTGTCGTGATAAGGCACCGCAGTGCCCGCATAGAGATCCGGAGCAAGCGCCTCATAGCCAGCGGCGGCAAAACGATCGCAGATGCCTTTGATTTGATCCTGAACGCCCCACCATTCCTGAATGACGACGACGCCAGGTGCATTAGCATGAGCCGTCTTGGCGAGATACCCGGTCGCCTTGCCCCCATCCGGTTGCTTGAATGTGATCGTGGTTCCCATAACCGCCTCCCCATGCCGCGCGTCGGCGCGCGTACCAACAGCTTACACGCGCTGGTGCTGCCCGAAAACGCTGTTCGGCGTCCTTCGGCACAACACGGGGCACGAGTTGGCAAAGCCTCTGATTCAGGTTATATGCGGTGTGAATGCTCGCCGAGGGTGTCTGCCGATGAACATCTGCCCATGGGCCGCGGTTGGCAAGTGGAGCGCTGGCGTCCTGCTGTTGGTGTTGCTTAGCGTCTCCGCGTGCAATCCACCGAAAATCACCTGGGCCAAGGAAGGCGCCACGCAGGACGACGTTACCGGCGACGAGAAGGACTGTGTCGCTCAGTCCGGCAATTACAATTTCGTCGTGGACCCCGCCACCAGTGGTCCGCTCGGTCTTACGGACGAGCAAGCCGACGTCTACCAAGACTGCATGGCGCAAAGAGGTTATACGTCCCAGTAGGCACGCGGCACCCGTCGCCTATCATGATCGCCCAACCATCGAATACGAGCGCAGCACATCGTTGGCCAAAGCGTTGGGATCAACGCCCGACGGTTTGAAGGCTCCTCCGGCTGAAGCACAGTGAAAAGCCGTCATCCCACGCTTGGCGATATTCCGCCTGCGAGGCGTAACGCTCATCGTCCTTCGGCTCATCGGGGCTCAGAGCATTGTCCGCCCTCGCGCGTCCCGCCTGGCACCCGTCCCACCATGCCGCCTCGTCGGGATTTGGTTGCACGCCACCGCACGCCGGCAGCAAGAGGGCGGCTGCCAGGAGCACGGCAGAGATGGCTTGGCGTCCGCGCACTCGAACCTCTCTCGTTTGATTTAATTACATAAATGCCGAAGATCGCCCGTCCCCAACGGTGTCCACGAAGGTGAAAAATACGCGGGTAGATGGCGATCGCGTCCGCAATTTTGTCTTGTGCTCGTTGAGACAGTCCCAGGGCGTCGACTTTAAGCACGGCCGCTGATGCCGGAGACCTTCCCCGGCAACTGGTCCAAGATGCTTTGCACCCGCCCTCGCTCGCCCCGCGCAAGCTGCCATGCCTTCCGCGGCCGTTCGACCCTGCCAGCCCCACCTCGATCCTCTCACGGGTCAGGTAGGCTGGCTTCAAAATAGTCGAGGCTGCCACGGCAAACCATCTCGCCTGGGGGAACGCGAGATTACATGGCACGCTAATCATCCGCGTGCGGTCGGCCCGTACCGGTGTGCGGCGGGCCTACCGCGTGACGCGCTTGAAGCTTGTTGCTTGGCTAAAGTTAACTATCGAATTGGAAGAGCCTGCGGCGGAAGATGTGGACTGCGGCGGCGCTATGCCCAAAACTGTCTTAATCTGTGCGGGGATCAGGACCTGTCGTCCATGAGCGTACCGGCTCCGTTGAATGCGAATAACATTGGAGATTTCCTCGAATTTTGGCTGACGAACGACGTACTGTCGGCAGAAAGTCAGGCGGTGTTGGATCGCTATTACGCCAGCTATAAGCGGAATTTCGGACTTTACGTTAAGCACTGGTATTCCCGACAAACCGAAGAGTTGACGAATCTCATACACTCGCTTTCTCACCCAACCGTTCTCGAAGTTGGATGCGGTTGCGGCACAGAGTCGCTTTGGGCTGCAATGCGTGGCGCAGAGGTTGTCGGAATTGATATCGCGGACGACCTTCTCAAGGCGGCTCAGGAGCGTAAGGAGTGGTTACAGAAGGCGAGCGGCCGGGAACTTGCGTGCGATTTCCGAAAGATGTCCATTTTGTCTACAGATGGCCTGGGACCGTTCGACATTGTCTATATGGAACAGGCATTTCATCACCTCGAGCCGCGGGCGGAGGTTCTTCGGAAGACCGCCGAACTGGTGCGGGCGGGCGGTTGGCTGGTCATCTCGGAAGCCAACGCGTGGAATCCTCTTTTGCAGCTCAACCTGCTGAGGGTCCGTGGAACGACCACGATCGCTTCCGTCGATGGTCATCCCTGGGGTCACGAGCGCATAACCGTCCCTGCCGCACTCTTACGACAATTCGGGAAGCGCGACTTTGCGAGAGTGCAACTCACGTACTATCGCACGTTGCCAAACATGAAGTTAGGCGATCGTCTTCTCTCCCTGGACAGGCGCATTCCGCAGTGGTTGAAGCCTCTATTCACGCACTACAACCTCGTGTTGAGAAAAAGCGATAAGCGCTAACCGCACACGGCGTGCCCGCCTTCCCCACTGCGAGCACGACGGGTTGGCCTGCGCCGCAGCAAGAGCGCGCGATCGCGGCCGCAGCCACGGCGTTCGCACAAGACGTTCGCCTATTCGTCCGAATGCCGATCTCGGGCAAGGAACACCCCACGCTTCGGTCAGCTGTCGTGGCCTTCGTCGGGGCACGCTTCGGTGGGGTTTTCTTTTGTGTACGGGAGCGCGGCCCCGGAATGCTGCGTGCTGGTTTGTCACTCCGAATTTGGAGGGAGAGAATTGTAGAGGTCGAGGACCGCCTCAAGGTAATTGCCAAACCTGTGTTCGTCACAGTAATGGCGTATCCGTTCTTGCTGAGCATTAACTTCGGTCGCCGTCAGGTTCCTCATCCCTTGTCTCCCATCCGAGCTTGCGAAATTGAGGCCGCTCATAAAACCCTGCGCCCATGTGAAGAACTGATCCTCTACGGCAGGAACCGCGCGAATTGCATTGGCGAACTGAGTGCAGGTCATTGCCCCGTAGCCGGTAGGGGCGGCTTCACTTGCGGCGTCTGCTGGGCCAGAGAGGAAAATCATGAGGATGAGGCATAGTTTGCGCACGACTTCCCCCTCTTTTGCCCCGTGTCGTCGATACCCTGCTTCGGCGTCGGGTTTCTTTAGCACAGACCCGCGAAAATGGAACATATATAGAACATCTTGAGCGCGACCTTCGAGCCGGACTGGGATGGCCGGGTATCCAACGGCACTATCCGCATCACAAAATAGCGCGACTCGGGAAATTCACATTGGCGGAATCGCGTAAAGGTTATAATTATTAACAAAGAAGCGATTCGCGAGAGGGTATTCGCCATGGAAGAGGAGAGAGAGCGTCAGATCGATGCCGCCAAGAAAGTCATTTGCAGCGCCATAGAACAGCAGCACATCTGCGGTTACTGTAGCGTTGCCCTTATGACGGAGGCGGAAAAAGCACGGCGCGTTTGCGATCGCTGCGAACCCCTCCTGAACAAAAGTGGCTAAACCCCGAGTCGGTCCGCCAACCTCGCTTTACCCGCTATTGCTTTTGCCACGGCCGCGAGCGACGGTCTCGTCGCGAAAATCAATTAAGCTCGTAAAGTCGCATCCTATCGAAAAATCGGGCTAGAATAAGCGCGATGCGGGGGTCGCCCTGGCGCGTTCGCAATCAAGGGCCGCTACCGGTGGGCTCTTGTTTTGGGATCTCACATGGAACTCAAAGCCAATTATTTGATCGTTGCCGGGTTCGTCGCGACGCTCACAGTTGGAATTTTCTTTTTTGTGATATGGCTCACGGGTGGCGCCACAAGCGTGGCGTACACGGAATATCGAGCGTACTTCACGGGCTCGGTCACCGGTCTGGAAGTTGGCAGCATTGTGCGCTATCGCGGAATGCGGGTCGGGAGCGTCACAGGACTGAATATCGATCCGAACAATTCATCGCAGATTGAAGTGGCGATGCACATCGAGACCGGCACGCCAATCAAGCAAGACACCGAAGCGTCGGTTAGCGCAAATTTGGTTACCGGCCTCGCCGTTGTCGAGCTATCGGGTGGTCTTGAGGAATCACCCTTGCTCAAGCCTTTGCCGGGCTTTCCGGTCGCGATCATCAGGTCCCATCATTCGTCATTTGAAAACCTCGTCCAATCGGTATCGCAGTTCCTCGTCAGCACGGAGCGATCTCTGAACGATCGCAATCTCGAGGCGATCTCCAACAAGCTTGATGACATCAGGTCGACGACGGGGGCCATGGCGGCAAACGATAAGCAAATCCGGGCCGCGATTGACGATGCCGCCGCGACCGTTCACGGGCTCAGGGACATGTCCGTCTCCCTCGACACCCTGATCACGAACGCGAATACCGACGTTGGCCCAATGGTGGATTCGGTGGCAGGACAGGCCGACCGCGCGAATGGCCAGATTGATCAGGTCGCTGACGACTTGCATCGCATGTCGCAGTCGATCACGCGGGTATCGGATGAACTGGAGGCCGCAATTTCGGGGGACCGCCCCGAGTTCAAGGATCTGACCAATCGGGACCTCCCTGAAGCGAGCCAGTTCATACTCGAAGGGCGCAGGATGATTGAAGAAGTGACGCGCGTTGTTGACAAGTTCGACGCCGAAGGTGGGCGCTATCTGTTCGGCAGCGATCAGCAAGGGGTTCCCGAACGTTGAGCGCGCTGCTTTCGCAGAGCGGTCGACACCGATAAGCGTCAAACCAAGCACTGCAGGTGCCCGCGCAAAACGCTGTATTTTGCGGGAACAACTGCCAAAAATCCCCATTCATCCCCCTCCCATGCTGGGCGGGGCTCCCTCCCAAATCAGTTCGCTCAATTTCTCGAAGTGCGGCGTGTGACCCATCTCACATACATGACCGTGGCTTTCGTGCTCACATGCCCTCAAACAGTCGAGAACCATAGGTAACGGCCATGGCCCACTATCGATGCTTTTTCATGGATTTCTCCCAAGCGCTCACCAAATCTGACGCCTTCGACGTTACCGGTGACGGCACGGCAATCGCGAGAGTCGCTTCCCTGATCCGCCAGCGAGGATACGAAGGGTTCGGCGTCGAGCTGTGGCAGGACACTAGACTTGTCCACCGAGAAGGGCCGATTGCTCCTGAAAGCTGATCCCGTGAACGCTCCGGTCCTGAGGTCGCGCCTCGGTTATCGAAGTTTTCGCCGTTAGGAGCAATCAAGCCGGTTACGGTCTCCCGGAGCCAACATAAATTGTTCGGCCAGTGCGCGACCCACGCGGTCAGGATTTTGGTGGCCACGCGCACAGATAGACGTTGCGAGATCCGCTTTCCGGATGGCGTCGAACACCAGGGCCCGCCCGGGAGCCAAATCGACGGCTCGGCGCTTGCTGGCAATCGTGAACGACGATACTCTTTACGCCTAAGTCGGTGGATCGGTCACTCATCCGCGAAATGCCAGATTCGACCTGCGTCGTGGCCCAATGAACATTCCGAGCGCCCTATTTCCCGGCAAGCTGGAATTGTCGACGAGTGAGATGCCGGTGATCTCGTCTGCGGACTCCTTGCGCTTTCCTTGCGTAAGCGCTTGCAGCGCATTTTAGACAAGTCCAATCATTGGCCAGGGCGGTTATCGTTATGTCCAAAGTGGAAACGAGGGAGTCATCGTTATGAGCACGAATAGGCGAAGGTTTCTCGCCGCATCGGCGGGACTTACCGCGGCGGCGATCTTCAGGCCGGCGATTGCCCAAACCAAGCGAATGCGCTTTGCGGTGGGACCGCTTTTGCCGACACCGGAGGATACCAAGAAGGCCTTCACGCCGATTTTCGCGCATCTCGCGACCGAACTCGGCGTCGACTACGACTTGGCTGCGACCACCGACTGGGCGGGCTTGGCGGTGGCCATGGGCGGCCAGCAAGTGGACGTCGCCTGGATGGGACCATGGGGTTACATCATCGCGAACAACGCAACCAATTGCCAAGCTGTCGCCACTGTAAAATACGACGACAAACCGATCTATTACGCGATCATAATCGCACGCCCCGAGCTGGAAGTCGGCGCATTCCCGGACAGCACCAAAGGCAAGTCGATTGCATTCGCGGATGTCGGCTCGACCTCGGGGTGGTTGATCCCGACCTACTACGCCAAGGAGGTATGGAAGATCGACCCAAAAACTTTCTGGACCTACAGCGAAGGCTCGACCCACGCATCGCACGAGATCGCGGTCAGTGCCGGGCAGGTGGATCTGGCGACGGACTTCGACCGCAACCGCAACGCAATGATCGCCGCTGGGAACGTGAAGGCGGACTCGAACAAGATCGTGTGGACATCGGATCCGTTGCCGAACGATGCCATCGCGCTTCCGTCTGACGCATCGAAAGAACTAATGGCGCAGGTGCAACGGATCCTAACGTCAGTCACGCCGGAGCAAGCCAAGGCGTTGCTCCCTCCCCGCTACACCGGCTTCGTTGCCGCGACGCATGCGGACTATGCGATGATCGAGAAAGCGGGCATCGCTGTCGGCAAGATCAAGGCGAAAGCGTAGCCGGGTGATGAACGAAGCCGGCCGTAGCGGGCTCGCGTTACCGGCTGATGCCAAAAGCATAAGCCCCGCACAACACATGCTCGACGAGCTGACGAAGCGTGAAAGCGGCGTCACCGCCGCCCGCCTGCGCTTCTGGTTCATTGTTGTGGCGGTGATCGGCTTCTATCTAGTCGCCGGGCACCTCGCGCAGATCGACCCCGGCAAGCTCGCGAGCGGGATACCTAAGCTTGGGCGCTGGATCGCGCAAGCTTGGCCGCCGAAAGTGGACGAGCTGCCGCTCTTCCTGCAGCGCACCGCTGAAACCGTGGCTATGGCGGCGATCGGCACGACATTGGCCACAATACTTGCATTGCCGATGGCGGTGCTCGCCAGCCGCAACATTACGCCCCTGCCCGTGCTTTACCATCCGACGAGATGGTTCCTCAACGCGCTGCGCGGTATCGATTCCTTTGTGTTCGCATTGTTGTTCGTCGCCGCTGTGGGGCTCGGGCCCTTCGCCGGAGTACTTGGAATTGCGCTTCATACCTGGGGCAGCACCGCGAAATTCTTCGCTGACAACATTGAAAATGCCAATCTTGGCGCCTTCGACGCCGTGCGGACGACGGGCGCCAGCCGACTGACGGCCATCGCATACGCTTTATTGCCCGACCAAATGCCGGTTATGCTCTCGACGACGCTCTTCTGGTGGGAATTCAATGTGCGCGCGTCTACCGTGCTAGGGGTCGTCGGCGCCGGCGGCATTGGGCAGGAGTTGAAGAACAGCATGGACCTCCTCGACTTCGCGCGCTTGTTCACAATTATCGCCGTCATACTCGTTGTCGTTACCGCGCTCGACCAGCTCTCGGGTTGGCTACGCCGGCGACTGGTCTAGACATGCCGGTCGAGGCCAGCACCAAGTGGGCGCGGGCGAGCCCGAGCGACGCCTCTCGGGCACCTCGGCTTATCGTCCAAGGCCTAACCAAAAGCTTCAACACGCGCGCCGCCCTCACCGACGTGAGTTTTTCGGCGTTCGAGAACGAATTCGTGGCCATCCTCGGGCCAAGCGGCGCCGGAAAGACGACGCTATTTCGCTGCATCGCCGGATTGCGTCCGCCCGACAGTGGGACCGTGCGGCTTGACGCGGATGACGCGCCTCGATCGAACCGGAGCAGCCGGCGGCGCATTGCCGTCATTTTCCAGCAGTTCAATCTGGTGAGCAGACTTACAGCACTGGAAAATGTGCTCGCTGGCCGGCTCGGCTATGTGCCCGCCTGGCGTGGATGGTTGCGCCGGTTCGATCGGTCGGATCGACTCCTCGCACTCGAATGCCTCGACCGCGTGGGTTTGCTTGGCCAAGCGACGCAAAGGGCGGACATGCTCTCGGGCGGCCAACAACAACGGGTAGCGATTGCGCGCGCGCTCGCGCAACAGCCGAGTCTCATCCTCGCCGACGAGCCGGTCGCGAGCCTCGACCCGCATGCCGCGGAGGGAGTGATGTCTCTGCTTCGGACGACCGCGCGCTCCGAGGGAGTTGCGGTTGTCTGTAGCCTTCACCAAGTGCACTTTGCGCGATCATATGCGGACCGCATTATCGGCCTTTCGAACAGTCGGGTTGTCTTTGCCGTAGCCGCCGATCAATTCGACGAAGCCGCTTACTCGCGCCTCTACGAACGCCCGGCAGACCCGCTCACGGCCGTTGATTGACGGTACGAATCAATGGAATTCTTGCGCGTATGGGCGATTATCCGATGCATGACTGTTCACGTGCCTCTTATGGGTCATTCGTGGAAGCCGCGGCAACATCCCCGACCGTCCGCCCTAGTTAGGCTCGCGATCTGCTGGTCGTCCCGCGGCTTTCAGCTGCATGTGAGAATTTGCGAGATACCCACACGCTAGAAAGCCCTATGCGACCGAATTTTATCGCAAAAAGTGTAAATGGTGAACCGCCGCTGATACACGGCAAAAGTATTGAAATAGGTGACTAATACCCGAATGGGTAATTGAATCTGTTTCAACCAGACGGATGCGTCAAGTGCGCTAGCTAAATAGTTTATAAAAATCAATCAATTAAACGCAAATTATTCTGGCACAACCGTTGCACGAATTTTCATGGCGACACGAGCGATTTTGTCGTGCCTGCCCTGCGTCGCCCGGCGAGATTCTATGTCGCGTCGAGCGCACACCTCCCGCAAAGAAAGAGGTCCGTCAATCAATCACACGCGTTCAATGTGGAAGGAGAACACGATGCGTAAGGTTCTTTTCGCGGGAATTTCCGCGTTTAGCCTGGCCGTCGCCTTCGGCTCGACGGCGTCGGCCAATCCGTTCGAGAGTGCCAATATCACCAACAGCGTTGTCTCGGCTTCGGCCGGGTTCATGGGTGACATCACCAAGACCACGACGACGACCAATACCATCACCACGACGGTGACGGCGACCCAAACCTTGTCGCAGATAAACACCGACAGCCCAGTCTACATCACGGGCTACGGTGGTGACGGGGGTGACGGCAATGGCGGCAAGGCCCATGCGTCGGGTGCCAATGCCCATTCCCATGCTGGCGGCAGTGCTGCCTTCGGCGGGTTCGCGGTTGGTGTTGGCGGTGACGCGAACAGCTCGTCAACCGGCGGCAACGCGTCGAACAACAACTCCGGCACAGCTGGTAACGGCATCCATCAGCATGCCAAGGGCGGTTCGGCCCATGCTGGTGGTGGGACAGGCGGTAACGCCGGAAGCAACAACGGCGGTGGCGCATCATCGACCGGCGGCATCTCGACTGCGGCTGGCGGTGATAACTCTGCAGTTGGTGGCGATGGTGGGTCTGGCGGCGGCGGCGGCGGTGCAACATTTGCAACCGGCGCTATTTCCATGGCCCTCACCAACACCGCGGGCGTTTCGAACCTGAGCGCAAGCTCAGGCCTTGTGAACAACTCGGCTTCGATGACCAACATCGCGGCCAACGCCTCGATTACTTTTGCGCACTAAGCCTCGTGGCAGCGGCCGGCGGACTTCGGTTCGCCGGCCAACGCCTCCCAAAATCGCCGGCACAAAGCCCGTCACTGACTGATCCGTCTGCATGACGATGCTAGAGGCCGCCAAGTGCCGACTGCATCTGGATGCCTGACGGTTCAGTTTTTGCCACGCTTGACGGTGCCCAATTTCGAGCATGCCCGACAATGCAGTGTTGCACCGAGTCTGCCTCGGCGCCCGGCTTCGGTCAGTACCCAGGGACGGAGGCGGAATGGCGGGTTATGGCGCACATGCTGGCTATGGCCACAGTCAAGTTCGGCGACCCAGTGACCATCGCTGTCGCGGTGAAAACCGACGATGCGACGCGGTATCCCGTCCAAACCTTCAATGCCCATCGACCGTCGCCTCTCAGTCTCACCCAGGCAACTCCCGGTCATCGACCACGATGGCCCCGCGAGAAGTCCCCGGCTGCGGAGGCGCTCACGATCAGCTTTCGCCGAGCGCGGATTTCCTTGGAGTGCGCTGCAGTGACTTACCGAATAATTACAATTTTGGACATCACGTATGACAGCCCTCTTGCGCAAAGTGTAAATCGCGAGCCGCTCGCGATACACCTCTAACCCTTTGGCAAATTTTACCAATGCCCAAAAGATTGTTTGGGTTCGTTTCATGCACGCGAGCCTTACGAATATGCCCGTAAATTTGTGTTAAGGATCAGTAATTTAGGTTCATATCCCCTGGCATGACCATTGCTTGTTAAGGTTACCGGTCGTGCGGCGGATCGTGCTGCAGTGGCCGTGCCCTGCTCGACTGGGGAGCAAAGCGTGTCGGGCGAACACCTCGGGCAAAGCAACAGGGATATAAAACAAGTCAATCGGTAATGACGAACATTGCG
>Ga0187766_10000477_pt1 | contig 22317 bp, 21 predicted proteins | sample 0216_QUI02_MP05__4_FD_132971 | JGI IMG/M metagenome (GOLD analysis project Ga0187766, IMG submission 132971) | Tropical peat soil microbial communities from peatlands in Department of Meta, Colombia - 0216_QUI02_MP05_20_MG | ecosystem: Environmental > Terrestrial > Soil > Wetlands > Peat ... | reverse complement strand
GCATCCCGGGGTCCGTGAGCATCTGGGCCGTCAGGTCCACCGGGTTGGCCGCTGCGGCGAAATCGGGCAGGGCGGCGCGCAGCATCGCCGTGGTCTTGGCGGCGAACTCCGCGGGGGCGAGCCCGAGGTCGATGCAGAGATCCACCGAGAGCACCCCGAGCCCGCCCGAGTTGGAGACGATCGCCACGCGGGAGCCGGCCTCCTGGTAGCGCAGGAACGCCTGGGGCAGGGCGAGCAGCTCGGCGGCGTCGGCGCACCGGATCGCGCCCCAGTCCGCGAACGCCGCGTCGTAGACCGCGTCCTCGCCGGCGAGGGCGCCCGTGTGCGAGGAGGCGGCGCGCCGGCCGGCCGCGCTCCGGCCCGACTTGAGCACGAAGACGGAGACGCCGCGCCGATGGGCGCGCGCCAGCGCCGCGCGGAGGCGCCCGGCGTCCTTGACGTCCTCCAGGTAGCAGAGTGCGACCGCCGTCCCCGGATCCTCCACCACCTCGGCGAGGATCTCGGCGGCCTGCACGTCGGCCTCGTTGCCGGTGCTCACCCAGTAGTTGAGGCCGAGGCCCGCCGCGCGCGCCATCTCGTAGATCATCCCGGCCATCGCGCCGCTCTGGCTGACCATGGCGATCGGCCCGGTCGAGAGCCCGGCATCGAGGAACGGGGAGGCGAAGGTCGCGACCAGCCGCGAGGGCAGGTGCGCGAACCCCTGGCAGTTGGGCCCGATGATGCGCAGCCCCGTTCGCTCGGCCAGCGCGCGCAGCCGGGCCTGCTCCGCGCGGCCGGTCTCACCGACCTCGGCGAAGCCGCTGCTGAAGACGATGGCCGCGCGCACGCCCGCGCCCGCGGCCTCCTCGAGCGCGCCCAGCACGCGCTCGGCGGGCACGACGACGATCGCCAGGTCCACCGGCTCCGGGATCGCGGCGAGCGAGGGGAACGCGGGCAAGCCCTGCACGGTGGCCCGCGACGGATTCACCGGGAAGACGCGGCCGGCGTAGCCGTGACGGAGCAGGAACGCGAGCGGCCGCCCGCCGATCTTGACCGGATCGTCGGAGGCCCCGACGACCGCGATGGCGCGCGGGCGGAAGACGGCGGTGAGCTCGTTCACGAAGGGCGAGTATAGCCGGACGCCCGCCCGCGCGGCCGGCCCGATCCGCGGCCGGCGTCGGCGCATGGCCGCGCTGGCGTATGATCGGAGCCCTCATGGAGCGTTGGGACGCTCGATTCGCGCTCCTGGTCGGGGCGAGCCTCGCGGTCCTGGCGGGTCTGCTGGGCGCCCTCGCCGTCGAGGTCGGCCGGCCCTATCCGGGCTTCCTGGCCGCTCCCGACTACCGCATCTTCCCCGTCGAGCCCGCCGCGCGCACCGCGGGGCTGCGCGCCGGAGACCGCCTCCTGGCCGTGGACGGCGGCTCGCCACTCACCCTGGCCGCCCGCGTCCGCGAAGCGACCGGGCCCGTCCGCTACGAGGTCGAGCGCGACGGCCGCCGGCTCGCCGTCGAGCTCGCGCCGCGGCCGCTCACGTGGAATGGCGTCGTCGACCACTTCGCGGGGTACTTCCTCGTCTCCGCGATCATGCTGATCGTGGGCGCCGCCGTCTACGTGCAGAACCCCGCGGCCGCCCCCAACCGCCGCTTCCTCCTCTATATGTGTCTCTGGGCCGTCTCCAACGTGGCGGTCCCGGAGGCGGTCCTGGGCGCGCACACGCTCGCCGCGGTGCTGGTCGGGCTGCTCGCGCCGCTCCTGTCCATCCACGGCTGGGTCTTCTTCCTCACGTATCCCGCGAACCCGGATCGCGAGCGGTGGCTCGAGCGCCACCGGGTCGTCCCGCGGCTCTACCGGCTGGCCGCGATCATGGGCGTGGCGGGCGCGGGCTCGTTCGTCGCGATCTCGTGGCTGGCCCCGACGCTCCTGCTGAACGGCTGGGTCTACCCGACGTCGGCCGCCGTGCTGTCGCTGCTGAGCGCGCTGTCGTTCCCGATCAAGGTGGGCGCGCTCCTCGACACGCGACGGCGGGCCGCCTCCCCGCTGATCAACCAGCAGACCACGGTGCTGCTGCTGGGCATCGCGATGGGGCTGGGCGGCTGGCTCTGCCTCATGCTCTGGCCGCTCCAGCTGCTCTATCGGGCTCCGGTCGATCCCCAGGTGGGCTCGGCGCTGGTGCTGCTCTACCCGGCGGCCATCGGCTACGCGACCGTGCGCTACCGCCTCTTCGACGCCAGCGTGGTGATCCGCCGCTCGGTGATCTACACCGGGCTGGCCGGCCTCATCACCGGAGCCTATGCGCTGCTGCTGGCCGGCACCAACGCGCTGCTCGCCCAGGCCGAACTCGCCCGCTCGCCGTGGTTCGCGGCCGCGTTCATGTTCCTGGTCGCGCTGCTCTTCAACCCCCTGCGCGAGCGAGTGCAGGGCGCGGTGGATCGCACGTTCTTCCGCGAGCGGTCCGACTACGTCCAGGCCATGCGGGCGCTGGCGCGATCGATGTCGAGCCTGCTCGATCTGGACGAGATCACCCGCCGGCTCAGCACCACGATCGAGTCGTCGATGCACGTGATCGGGACCCGCCTGCTGGTCGACGGCTTTCCCCGCGACGTCCTGACCGCGCTCGAGGTCGTGCCCGGCGCGCTCTCGCGCTACCAGCTCGCGGCGGACCCGCGCTTCGCCGACACGGGGGGCGCGGCGCTCGAGGCCTACACGGGCCTGGGCGCCGAGGTGGTCGTGCCGCTGCGCTTCCAGGCCGAGCTGCGCGGCCTGCTGGTGCTGGGGGCCAAGCGCTCGGAGGCGGCGTACACCGGCGAGGATCTGGAGATCCTGGAGGCGCTGGCCGACCAGGCCGCGGTCGCGGTGGCCAACGCGGAGGCGCACCAGAAGGTGCTCGACTACGCCCAGCAGCTCGAGCGCAGCCTTCTGATCCGCAGCAGCCTCGCCAAGTTCGTGCCGCGCCGGGTGCGCCAGCTCATCGAGGAGTCCCCGGAAGCGCCCTCGCTCGACAAGCGGGAGACCGACGTCAGCGTGCTCTTCACCGACATCAGCGGCTACACGCGCCTCTCCTCCCGCCTGGCCCCCGACGACCTGGGCGCGCTCGTCGAGCGCTACTTCGGGGCCTTCCTCGACGAGATCGTCAAGCACGGTGGCGACGTCAACGAGACCGCGGGCGACGGCCTCATGGTGATCTTCCACGAGGGCGAGCACGCCCGCGCGGCGGTCGACGCGGCGCGGGCCATCCACCGCCGGGCCGGCGAGATCGGCGCCGAGCTGGCCGACCGCTTCGAGCCGCTCGCCATGCACGCCGGCGTGAACACCGGCCCCGCGCTGCTGGGCGCCACGAAGATCGAGGGCAGCGCGGGCACTCGCTGGACCTACACCGCCTCGGGCATGACCACCAACATCGCCGCGCGCCTGGCCGCGCAGGCCGGGAACGGGGAGATCGTGATCAGCGAGAGCACGCGGGCGCGGCTCGGCGGCGAGCTGATCGTGGAGGACCTGGGTGTGCGCGAGCTGAAGAACGTGGACACGCCGATGCGGCTGTACCGGCTGCGGTAGCCGCGCCGCTCGAGGACGATGGACATGCCCGGAGCAGGAGATCCCGGTCCCGGCAACCACGAGAGGTCAGCGGAGCATGTCCTCTCGCAGCTGATCTGGGGCTATCGGCTCTCGCAGGCCATCTTCGTGGCCGCACGCCTCGGGATCGTCGATCTCTTGGCGGACGAAGCGAGGAGCAGCGATGAGCTGGCCTCCGCGACGGGCGTCGATCCGTCGGCGCTCCATCGCCTGCTCATGGTCCTCGCCAGCGCGGGTCTTCTTCGCGAGGTGAGCCCCGCGCGCTTCGGGATCACGCCCGTGGGAGCGCTGCTCCAGAAGGGGAAGGGTCTTCGCGACTCGGCGATCCTGGCCGAGCTGTTCTGGCCGGCGTACGCCGAGCTGCTGTACACGATCCGGACCGGACGGTCGGGGTTTCAGCGCGCGTATGGCATGCCGATCTACGACCAGCTGGCCAGGAACCCCGAGGCAGACGCCGCGTACGCGGCGAGGATGACCTCGGCCACGCGCGCGATGGCGGATGCGTTGACGAGAGCCTACGACTTCTCCGGGATCCGCACGGTCGTCGACGTTGGCGGCGGGCAAGGCGCGTTCCTCGGGGCGATCCTGACCGCGCACCCGCATCTGAGAGGGATTCTTTTCGATCGGGCTCCCGTGGTTGCGGGCGCGCGCGACAGGTTCGAAGCCGTTGGTGGTGACTTCTTCGAGGGGCTCCCCACCGGGGGTGACGTCTACGTCCTCAAGTGGGTCCTTTCAGAATGGGCCGATGATCGCGCGGTGAAGATTCTCCTGAACTGCCGTCGCGCGATGAGCGCGAGCGGCCGAGTGCTCGTCATAGATCCCTTGGATCTGACCTCGAACGAGCTGTTCAATCTCCAGATGCTGGTGGCGTGGAACGGGGGTCGGGTGCGGAGCCAGGCCGACCTCGCCGCGCTGTTCCAGGCCGCTGACCTCCGCGTCGAGCGCATCATCCCGACGGAGTCGGAGTTCAGCATCGTCGAAGGGCGAGCGAGATGAGCTCCGGGTGTCCCGACGTGGAATTCCGGCACGTTGGGGCGCGGTTCGCCGCCCGCGGCGGCTTGACAGGACGGGGGGATGCCCTTATAGAATGGCGCACCGCAGTGCCCCCGCGGTCCATCTCCAAGGAGGAGCCTACACAATGGAACTGACTCGACGTGACCTGCTCAAGGGAGCGGCCGCTCTCGGCGCCGCCGCCGCAGCGCCCCTGACCGTGGGCGGCCGCGCCCTGGCCCAGACCACCCAGAAGAAGGAGCTGGTGACCGCGCAGAGCGGCGACATCTCCAAGTTCGACCCGCACTACAGCACCTCCTCGAACGACATCCGGGTGTCGTTCAACCTCTTCGACAACCTCGTGAGCCGCCACCCGGACGGCAAGCTGAACCCGAGCCTTGCCACCGAGTGGAAGCTCGAGGGGCAGACGGTGTGGCGCTTCAAGCTCCGGTCGGGCGTCAAGTTCCACAACGGCGATCCGCTCACCTCCGCGGACGTGAAGTACAGCATCGAGCGCACGTACGATCCCGCCGCCAAGACCATGGTCGCCACCGTGCTCGCGACCATCGAGAAGGTCGAGGCGCCGGACCCCGGCACGATCGTGATCACCACCAAGAAGCCCGATCCGCTGCTCCCCGCGCGGCTCGCCTTCTACGGCGGCCAGATCGTCCCGAAGAAGTACCTCGAGTCCGTCGGCGGCGACAACTTCAACGCCAAACCGGTCGGCACCGGGCCGGTCCGCTTCGGCTCCTGGGTGAAGGACGACCGCGCGGTCCTCGAGGCCAACCCCGACTACTGGGGCGGCAAGATCGACGTGGATCGCTGGATCATGCGGCCGATCCCGGAGACGGCGCCGCGCATCGCGGCCCTGCTCAAGGGCGAGGTGGACGTGATCACGCAGCTTCCGCCCGACCAGGGCGAGCGGGTGACCGGCAACGCGTCGACGCGGGTGGCGGGCGCCCTCTACGCGGGGCTCTACGTGCTCGCGGTCAACAGCAAGCGGCCGCCGCTCGACAACCCGCTGGTGAAGCAGGCGCTGTCGCTGGCCATCGACCGCGAGGCGATCGTGAAGGAGCTGTGGCGCGGGCGCGGCATCGTGCCGAGCGGACCGATCGCCAAGGGCGACAACCACTTCGATCCGGGCCTGCCCCCGCTCGCGTACAACCCGGGCGAGGCGCGCGACCGGCTGAAGAAGGCCGGCTACAAGGGCGAGGAGATCTTCATCGAGACCACCGTCGCCTACGTGGCCCAGGACAAGGCGATGGCGGAGGCGATCGCCGCGATGTGGAAGGACGTGGGCGTCAACGTCAAGGTCGAGGTGATCGAGTACTCGGTGCGGGCGCAGAAGAACCGCGAGAAGAGCTTCAAGGGGGTCTTCTGGTCGGACCCGACCTCCACGCTCAGCGATCCCGACGGCATGATGTGGCGGCTGCTCGGCCCCGGCGGCCCCCAGGACTACTGGCGGGAGGCGAAGTTCGACGAGCTGGGCAACGCGGCGCGGTTCAGCGTCGACGAGAAGTTCCGCGGGCAGGCGTACAAGGAGATGACCAAGATCTTCCTCGAGCACCTGCCGTGGCTGCCGATCATCCAGCCGTACGAGGACTACGGGCTGCAGAAGTACGTCGAGTTCACGCCGAATCCGAACCAGCAGTTCGAGATCCGGCGCTTCAACTTCAAGTTCCGCCGCGCGTAGGCACGTCGCCCGATCCGCCCGCTCCCCCGCGACGGGGAGCGGGCGGATCGGGCCAGCATTCGGCACATGCGCGGATTCCTCCCCTTCCTCGGTCAACGGATCTTCCGCGCCATCATCGCGCTCTGGCTCGTCTCCACGGTGGTCTTCGTGGTCATGCGCCTCTCGGGCGATCCGGTCCCGCTGCTGCTGCCGCCCGACGCCCCCACCAGCGAGATCCTCCGCGTGCGCCGCGAGCTCGGGCTCGACAAGCCCCTGCCCGCGCAATACGTGATCTTCCTCGCCAACCTGGCCCATGGCGACTTCGGGCGCTCCATCCACTTCCGCGAGCCCGCCCTCGACGTGGTGGAGGGCTATCTCGCGGCCACCATCGAGCTCGGGCTCACCGCCTTCGTGCTGGCCACGCTGGTCGCCGTCCCGATCGGGCTCTTCTCCGCGATGCGGCGCAACACGCTGGTGGACCACGTGGCGATGGGCCTGGCGCTCGTGGGACAGTCGGCCCCGACCTTCTTCCTGGGCATCCTGTTCATCCTGCTGCTGTCGCTGAAGGCCGACCTCTTCCCGACCTCGGGCCGCGGCGACTGGCGCAACCTGGTGCTCCCGGCGCTCACCCTCGGTGCCTTCGCGATGGCCTCGATCGCGCGGCTCACGCGCTCGGCCGTGCTCGAGGTCCTGCGCGCCGACTACATCCGCACCGCGCGCGCCAAGGGCGTGGCGGAGACGTGGGTGGTGGCCAAGCACACGCTGAAGAACGCAGCGATCCCGGTGGTGACGATCACCGGCCTGCAGTTCGGCACGCTGCTGGGCGGCGCGGTGGTCACCGAGACCGTCTTCTCCTGGCCGGGCATCGGTCGGCTCGCGGTGCAGTCGATCTACAACCGCGACTACGCGGTCGTGCAGTGCACGGTGTTCCTCGCCGCCCTGATGTTCGTGGTGATCAACTTCTTCGTCGATCTCATCTATGGCGTCCTCGATCCCCGCATCCGTGCCGGCTGACGTGGCGCTGCCGGCGCCCGTGGTGCTCGCGCCCGCCCGCCGGCGGCGGCTGCCGTGGCTCGTCGTGCTGGGCGTCGGCTTCGTTGGCCTCTTGCTGGTGGTGGCCGCGGCCGCGCCGCTGCTCGCCCCCGAGGACCCGATCCGCCAGAGCCTGCGCGGCCGCCTGACCCCGCCCACCTGGTCGGGCGCCGACAGCCGCGCGCACCTCATGGGCACCGACCACCTGGGCCGCGACGTGCTCTCGCGGGTGATCTACGGCTCGCGGGTCTCCCTGGTGGTCGGCTTCTCGGCAGTGCTCGTGGGGGGCGTGCTGGGCTCGGCCGCTGGCATGCTGGCCGGCTTCAGCCGCCGGCGCATGGACGCGGTGGTGATGACGATCGCGGACGCCCAGCTCGCGTTCCCGTTCATCCTCCTGGCGATCGGCATCATCGCGGTGCTGGGCCCGAGCTTCCCCACGCTGGTGGTGGTGATCGGGCTCTCCGGCTGGGTCTCCTACGCGCGCATCCTGCGCTCGCAGGTGCTGGTGCTGCGCTCGCGCGAGTTCGTCGAGTCCATCCACGCCCTCGGCGGTTCGCTCGCTCGCATCGTGCTGCGCCACGTGCTCCCCAACGTGCTGTCCTCGATCGTGGTCATCGCCACCCTCGAGCTGGCGCGGGCCATCGTGCTGGAGGCCACGCTCTCGTTCCTCGGGCTCGGCATCCAGCCGCCGACCCCGTCCTGGGGCGGCATGGTGCAGGAGGGCCGGGAGTACCTCGACTCGGCGTGGTGGATCTCGACGTTCCCCGGCGCGGTGCTCATGATCACCTCGATCGTGGTGAGCCGCACCGGCGACTGGCTCCGCGACGTGCTGGACCCGACGCTGCGCGGGGAGTAGCCCGAAAGGGAGGCCGTCCCATGCCCGTCACGTCCCTGATCGAGTACCGCGACGCGAGCCCCGAGGTGCGCGCGGTGTACGACGACATCATGGCCACCCGCAAGACCGACTGGATCAACAACTTCTGGAAGGCGTTGGCCAACCACCCGCCGACCCTCCGCCGCACGTGGGAGAGCATCAAGCAGGTGATGGCCCCGGGCCAGCTCGACGCGCTGAGCAAGGAGATGATCTACCTCGCGGTGAGCGCGGCCAACGGCTGCGACTACTGCATCGCCTCCCACACCGCGGGCGCCCGCCGGGCGGGCATGACCGAGTCGATGCGGGGCGAGCTGCTCGCGGTGGTCGGCATGGCCTGCGAGACCAACGCGCTCGCCAACGCCTACCAGGTTCCCGTGGACGATCGCTTCCGCGATCCCGCCTGATCGACCCGCGCGCCGCGCTCCGCCCGCAGGTCGGCGGCGGTGTGGGCGGCCAGCGCGAGCAGCACGATCGCGCCGCCCAGCAGCGACAGCACGCCCGGGTTCTCCCCGAAGACCAGCCAGACCCACACCGGGCCCAGCACGCTCTCCAGCACCCCGATCAGCGAGGCCTCGGCCACCGGGATGCGCCGCGCGCCGGCGGTGAAGAGGATCATGCCGAAGCCCAGCTGGACGGCGCCGAAGAAGGCGAGCAGCAGCAGATCGGCCGGAGCGGTCGCCCGCGGCTCGGCCGACGCGAAGGCGGCCAGCGCGGTGAGCAGACCGGCCAGGGCCGCGGCGGGCAGCATGTGGACCCGGCGCCACCGGCGCAGCAGCACGGTGGCGGTGGCGAAGCTGAGCGCCACCATCAGCGCGAGCAGATCGCCGCGCAGGGAGCCGGCGGCCGGTGACGCCACGAAGTAACGCGAGACCATGATCGCGCTGCCGACCAGCGCCAGGCCCATCGCGGCCCACGTGCGGCCGGCCACGCGCTCGCCCATCCACACCCAGCCGAGCAGCCCCGCGATGAACGGGCTCAGGCTCTGGATGATCAGCACGTTGGCGACCGTGGTGTGGCGGAGGGCCAGGATGAAGCAGGTGGAGGCGGTGGCGAAGCACGCGGCCACTGCGAGGCCCGCCCATCCCATCGCCGCGAAGACCCGGCCGGTGTCCCGCCCGGCGCGCGCTGCGATCACCACGAGCAGGAAGCCCGCGCAGGCCAGCCCTCGCCAGAAGACGGTGGTCCACGGGTCCGTGTCCACGGTCCGCGCGATGAGCCCGCCGGTGCTCCAGCAGAGCGCGGCGGCGGCGACGAGCAGGCCCCCGCCTCGCTCGCGCGCGGCCTCGCCGACCGCCAGGCCCGCGGTCGCGCTCATCGGGCCAGCGCCACGCACGCCACGCCGGCCAGCACCACCGCGGCCCCGGCCAGCCGGCGCCCCAGCGCGCCCTCCTTCATCCACACGCTGCCGATGATCGCGGAGAGCACGATCGACATCTCGCGCGCCGCCACCACGTAGCCGGTCTTGGAGAGCTGGAAGGCGAACAGCACGAGCACGTAGGCCCCCGGACTCATGATCGCGGCGGCCGTGATCGTGACGAGGTTCGTGCGCCACTCGCGGCGGATCCCCTCGCTCCGCGCCAGCGCCACCCGCGCGAGCAACAGACACGAGCCCACCTCCATCAGCCAGATGTAGGCGAGCGGGTTGATCCGCGCGACGCCGGCCTTGTCGACCAGCGAGTACGCGCAGATGAGCACGCCGGTCGCCATCGCCCAGCCGGCGCCGGAGGCGCGCAGCGCCGCGCGCGACCACGCGCCCGGCCGCCAGTGGAGGAGGAAGATCCCCGCGGCGACCCCGATCACGCCGGCCGTGCCGAGCGGAGAGAGGCGCTCGTCGAAGAGCGCGAGCGCGGCGAGCGGGACCAGCGCCACCCCGAGGCCGCGCGCGATCGGGTACACGAGGGAGAAGTCGCCGGCGGCGTAGGCGCGCCCGAGCGTGAAGAAGTAGAAGGCGTGCACCACGATGGTCCCGAGCACGAACGGGATCGCGGCCGCGCGGAAGCCCTCGTGGGACAGCACCACCAGCGCGACGGGCGCGTAGAGCAGGCTCGCGACCACGCCCACGCACCACAGGAACACCACCGGATCCTCGGCCCGCTTGGCGAGCGCGTTCCAGCCCGCGTGGAGCACGGCCGCGCCCACGACGAGGAGGAGAGCGGTGGCGGTCACCTCGACAGGGTAGGGGTTTCCGGAAGCCGCGCCAAGCGATTACTATGGAGGCCTCCGCATGGCGTACTCCCTCCGGCTCATCGAGGATCGGCTCGCCGCGGGCGCCGACGCGCCGGTGCCCCGGCCCGGCGCGCCCCGCGTGCTCTACGCGGTCTCGGGCACGCTGCTCGGCGCCGCCGCGGCCGGTCCGGTCCCCGCGGTGGGCCCGGCCGATCCGACCGCGCGCGCGGGCGCCGACGGGGCGCGCGTCTATCGGGTCGAGCTGGTGCGGCAGCCGCCGCCCGCCGCGGGCGCGCGCGTGCTGCTCGAGCATCCGATCGACCTGGCCGCCGGGCGGAGCTGGCTGATGCGCTGCGATCGCGTGGACTTCGAGCCCGGTGGCGTCGCCCCGCTCCATCGCCATCGCGGCGGCGGGATCCGCTGCCTGCTCCGCGGCCGCCTCGATGTCACGGTGGGTGAGGGCGCGCCGCGCGCGGTGGCCCCGGGCGAGGCGTGGTTCGAGAGCGGGCGCGAGCCGGTCCTCGCGGTGTCCTCGCGCGAGACGGAGACGAGCTTCATCCGCGTCTCGATCCTGCCCGCGGAGATCCTCGGACAGAGCTCGATCCTCTACGTGGACCCGGCGGACGCCGGCCGCGGCCGGCCGCGGCGCTACACGGTCTACGTGGACGAGCCGATCGCGCCATGACCGTCCGCCCGACGCGCGTCCTGATCCTGACCGCGAGCTACGGCTCCGGCCACGCCGAGGCCGCGCGCAGCCTGGCCACCGCCTTCGAGGCGCGCGACGTGGAGCCGGTGGTGGTCGATCACTTCCGCGAGCTGGTCGGTCCGGTGTTCGCGAGCGTCAGCCGCGCGATCTACTACCGGCTGCTCCGTCACGCGCCGTGGCTGTGGGCGATCGGCTACGGCCTCGGCGACCGGCTCGGGCCTGACTCGCCGTTCGCCCTCGGCGTCCCGTCGCTCGGCCGCGCGCCCCTGGCGCGGTTGCTCGCGACGCTCCGTCCCGACGCGGTGGTGACCGTGCACGCGACGCCGGCCGCGGCCCTCGCCGGGCTCGCGGCGGCCGGCCATTCGGTGCCACCACACACCACCGCGGTCACCGACTACGTGGCCCACAGCCAGTGGATGGCGCGACCGGTCGATCGCTACTGCGTGGCCGCCGAGGAGGTGCGGAACGAGTTCGTGGCGCGCGGCATTCCGCCCGAGCGGGTGGTGGTGACCGGCGTGCCGCTGCGCGCCGCGTTCTCGCGCTCCGTCGATCCGGTCGCGGCCCGCCTTGCCCTCGGGCTCGCCCCGCATCGGCGCACCGTGGTGGCGATGGCGGGCACGCAGGGGTCCCTGGGCCGTCTGCTCGACGTCACCCGCGCGCTACTCACGGTGGAGCAACCGCTGCAGGCCGTGATCGTGGCCGGGCGAGACGAGGGGCTGCGCGGCCGGCTCGCCCACCTCGCGGCGGGCAGCTCGCTGCAGGTGACGGGCTACACCGACGACGTCGCGACGCTGCTCGGTGCCGCCGATCTGCTCGTGACCAAGGCGGGCGGAATGACCCTGGCCGAGGCCACGGCAGCCGAGGTGCCGCTGCTCCTCTACGGCTCGCTGCCCGGGCAGGAGCGAGGCAACGAGCGCTTCGCCTCGCGCGCGGGCATCGCCCTGGTCGCGCGCTCACGCGGCGAGCTGCGGCGCCTGCTCGATCGGGCGCTCGGCGATCCGGACACGGTGGAGCGCATGCAGCGCTCGCTATGCCGTCTCCGCCGCCCGGACGCGGCCCAGCACGTCGTGGAGCTGGTGCTCGAGCAGATCGTGGCGCGCCGGCGGCCATGACGAACGGCTTCGCGCTCTGCCTGGAGACCGGCGAGCGATCGCTGCGCGACGGCCGCTACGCGGAGGCCGAGCAGGCGCTCCGTGCGGCGCTCGCGATCGATCCGCGCAGCGTGAAGGCCCACTTCAAGCTCGGCCTGGTCCTCGAGCGCCGCCGGAAGTGGTCGGAAGCCGAGGTCGCGTTCCGCTCCGCTATTCGCGGCAAGCGCGACCACGCGCTGGCCTGGATGCGGCTCGCCGCGGCGTGCCGGCGGCTGGGCAAGGAGCGCGAGGAGGAGGTGGCCGCGCGCGAGGCGGTGCGCTGGGCCCCGCGCAGCGGCGAGGCCCGACAGACCCTCGCGACCACGCTGGCGCGGCTCGGTCGGATCGACGAGGCGGTGACCGCGTTCGAGGAGGCGCTGGCGCTGGCGCCGTCCAACGCGGTCGCGCACTATGGGCTCGGCGTGGCGCTGGTGGCCCGAGGACGTCACGCGGAGGCGGTCGTGGCCTTCGCGCACGTCGTCCGGCTCGATCGCCGGTCCTACAAGGGCTACGTTCAGCAAGGCGAGACGCTCCGCCATCTCCGTCGCTGGCCGGAGGCCGCCGCAGCCTTCCGGCACGCCGCCTCGCTGCGGCCTACCGAGCCCGCGGTGCACGGCCGGCTCGGGCTGGTGCTCGAGCGGCAGCGCCGATACCGCGAGGCGGTCGCGGCCTACACGCGCGCGGCCCGGCTCGACGCGACCGGGGCCCGCTGGCGCGCGCGGCTCGGCCGGGTGCTGGAGCGGCAGGGGCGCTACGCGGAGGCGGAGTCGGCCCTGCGCGACGCCGTGCGACGCCAGCCCGATCTCCTCGACGCGCTCCTTGGGCTGGCCATGATCCACCGCCGCCAGGGCAACTGGGTGGAAGAGGCGCGGGTCTACGAGCGGGCGATCCAGCTCAAGCCGGGCGACGCCCATCTGCACGCCGACCTCGGCCTGGCCCTCGAGGCGCAGGGCCTGCTCGGCGCCGCCGAGGGCCAGTTCCGCCGCGCGGTCACTCTCGACCCGGGCAATGCGGATCTCCACGTCGAGCTCGGCATCGCGATGGGCCGGCAGGGCCGCCACGCGGAGGCCGAGGCCGAGCTGCGCGAGGCCGTCCGGCTCAATCCGCGCGACGTCGTGGCGCGCGCCAACCTCGCGCTGGGCCTGGGGCGCCAGGGGCGGCACGCCGAGTCCGAGGCCGCGTATCGCCAGGCGCTCGACGTGAAGCCCGACGGTGCTGCGCTGCACCGCGGGCTCGGCATGGCGCTCTACTCGCAGGGCAAGCGGGACGAGGCGGAGCTGGCCTTCCGCGAGGCGGTCCGCCTCAAGTCGAGCTACGCGCGTGCGTGGGGAGACCTGGGTGAGCTCCTGACCGAGACCGGCCGGCATCAGGAGGCGGTGGAGACGTTCCGCGAGGCAATCCGGATGAAGGCCCACCGCATCGCCTCGTACCGAGGGCTGGGCGCGGTGCTGTTGCTCCTGGCGCGGGATGCCGAGGCGGAAGCGGCCTACCGCGAGGCCCTCGCCTTCCGGCCCAGCGACTCCCGCTGCCACTTCGGCCTCTGGACGGCACTCGAGCGGCAGGCCAAGGCGGAGGAGGCCGAGCGGGCGTATCGCTCGGCGATCGAGGTCAGCCCCGAGCTGGCCGAGGCCCACGCCCGACTAGGCGAGACGCTGGCGCGGCAGGAGCGGTGGCGGGAGGCCGAGACCGCGTTCCGTGAGGCGCTGCGGATCGAGCCGGACGACGCGCGGTCGCGCGCCGCGCTGAACGCGGTGCTGCGCCGGCGGTGAGGGCTAGTCGCTCGAGGTGTCCCGCTCGATGTTGGTGATACGCAGGTAGCTGACCGCCACCCGCTGATCGTCCTGCTCGAGCAGGACGCCGTCCTCGGCGATCTGGGCGAGGGAGCCCGAGATGGGCTCGGCCGCGTTCTTCACCGAGATCAGCACCCGGCGGCCGAGATGCTGCTGGGCCTCCGACTGCCACATCGTCTTCTGGACCTCGTCGAAGACGCTCGCGGCGCGTCGCGCCTCCGACGCGGCCCGGCGCGCCGCGGTGATCGTGCCGAGGCCCGGGACCACGAGCCCCACGCCGGGAGCGGGGCCGCTCCACGCCGGTCCGCTCCCGACGCTGGCGGCGGCCGGTGCGCTCGTCGCGGCGTGGCCGTTCAGCGAGTCGCCCGAGGGCTCGGGGGCCGCCGCGGCCGCGGGCGACGGGCCCTGCTGCTCGAGGTAGCGCAGCACCTCGGCGAGTCGCCCCATGAGGTTCGAGAAGATGAACAGGCCCACGAGTGCGCAGGCCAGCGCGGCGGCCAGCCCCATCTGCGCCTGGCTGTGCCCGAGCTGGTTGAGCGCGTAGAGCGTGTAGGTGAAGAGCAGCAGCGGGATCACCGCGGTCAACGCGAAGACGATCGACGCCGCGTTGCGCAGCGTATACGTCCGACCTCTACTCATGACGCCTCAAATCTAGCGCGACCGGCTGCGCGTCCAAAGTTTTGAGAGGGCCGAACCCGTGGGAACCCCCCAGGGCCATCCATCCGCGTGTTAGTATCCGACCGGCATGAGCCCCACCCGGCGCGCCCTGCGCGAGTTGCGCGGCTTCGTCTTCGACCTCGACGGCTGCGTCTGGACCGGCGACGTGCTCACGCCCGGGGCCGCCGACGTGCTCGCCCTGCTGCGCCGCCGGGGCAAGGGAGTGTGCTTCCTGACCAACAACTCCCGTGCCCGCGCCCGCACCATGCAGGCCAAGCTGAACCGGCTCGGGGTGGAGGCCAAGGAGGAGGATGTGCTCACCCCGCTCGAGATCCTGGGCGAGGTGGTGGCCCGCGAGTGGGGTCCCTCTCGCGTCCTGGCGGTCGGCGGCGAGGAGCTGGCCGAAGTGCTGGCGGAGGCCGGCCACACCGTGGTCCCGGTGACCCGCTCCCGCGACGCGACCGTGGTCGTAGTCGGCAACGATTTCGACTTCAGCTACGAACGGCTCACCGCGGCGGCACGGGCGGTGGACGCGGGCGCGGCCTTCGTCACGCCCAACATCGACGCCCGGCTGCCGCTCGAGGACGGGGAGTTCCTGCCCGGGTGCGGCGCCATCGTGGAGGCGGTGGCCACCGCGGCCGGCCGCCGCCCGGTCGTGGTGGGCAAGCCGGAGCCCCCGCTCTTCGAGCTGGCGCTGGCGCGCATGGGCGTGACGGTGGACGAGGCGGCGATGGTGGGCGACTCCGTCGACTCCGACGTGCGCGGTGCCCGCCGCGTGGGCATGACCGCGGTGCTCTTCGCCCCCAAGGGCGGGCCCGACGGGGTGGCCCACTACATGGTCAAGTCGATGTCGCAGCTGCGGCGGTTGCTCGGCGGATAACGCGTGCGGGTCCTGCTCCACGCCGGCGGCCCGCTCGGCCCGGAGGGGCGCGGTGGCCTCGCCGATTTCCTCGGGCCGCGCCGCCGGGTGGCCTTCGTCACCGCCGCGAACCTCCACGACGAGGCCGGCTACTTCGAGCGGGTGCGCGCCGCGCTGGAGGCCGCGCCCCCGGAGGGCGCGGGCCTCGAGCTGGCGCACCTGCGGTGGGATCGGGAGCCGCTCGTCACACTCGCGGAGGCGGAGGCCCTCTTCACGGGCGGCGGCAACACCTACGCCCTCCTCCTGCGCCTGCGCGGCGCCGGCCTGCTCGAGGCCATCCGGGCGCGCGTTGCCGCGGGCATGCCGTACGCGGGCGCCAGCGCTGGGTCCAACGTGGCGGGCCCGACCATCCTCACCACCAACGACTGGAATGTGGTGGGACTCGACCGCTTCGAGGCGCTCGGCCTGGTCGGCTTCAACATCAACCCCCACTACAAGGAAGCCGACCCGCTGATGGCCGCGTACAGCGAGACGCGCGACGATCGCATCCGTGAATATCACGTGGTGAACGGCAACCCGGTGGTCGGGATCGAGGAGGGGGCCTGGGTCATCGCGGAGCACGGGACGGTGACCGCGCACGGCGCCGCCCGCGTCAAGCTGTTCCAGCCCGGCGCCGACCCGGTGTGGTACCGGGCCGGCGACCGGTTGCCGGTGTCCTAGCGGCCGTCCGGACGGGCCTGTCTGCTTCTTCGGCTCTTGCATGCGGGCCCGTCCGGGCGGCCTGGGTTCGTCCGGGGATCAGGAGCGCGTCGGGATCAGCCCGAGCACTTCTGTCCCTTGGGCAGTTCGTAGTTGGCCACCTTGAAGGTCCGCACGAAGGAGTCGTCCCAGACCTCGAGCGGCAGGCGCCCCATGTCCTGGACGCCATCGAAGACCGAGAACTTCGCCTTGCGGGTGAACTCGGGAGCGGAGACGCGCTTGGCCAGGAACCCGAGCGCGGTGGGCTTGTCGACGAACAGCGCGAGCGTCTCGTTGACCGGCTGCGTCGCGCCCGTGCCCGGCTTCAGCCACGAGAGAACGACCGAGAAGCCGTGCACGTTGGGATCGGCGACCACCGGCTGCAGCGCGGCCATGCGCCGCAGCAGGTCCGTGCCGTACCGCGAGAACATCGCGGAGGCGCGGCGCTCTGCCGGCAGCGCGGAGAAGCGCGCGTCCTCGTCCTGGTCGATCTGGATCCAGACCGACAGATAGCGATCGTCGTCGACCGCGCCCTTGGGCTGACGGAAGCCGATCCCTGACTTCTGCACGCCCACCCACGGCATGCAGTAGTAGATCTCCTCGCGCATCTGCTTGAGTAGCGCTTCGTGCGTGGTCGCGAGGGTACGGGCCTTCGGGGTCTTGTACTGATCGATGCTCATGATGGTGTCGTCGGCCGCCGCAGGAGCCGGGACGAGGAAGATGAGGGCGAGCGCGGCGAGGCGGCGAACGATGAATCGCGACATCCTGTGTCTCATCGGGTCCTCCTGTTCGCGGAGCCAATCGCATCCCGACGAGAGCGCCTTGCGCCTTCCTTCGGTAGCCCGGCTGTCAGGATCAGCCTGACCCGTGGCTTTGCGTCCCCGTCTCACGACGGGTTTGCCGTTGTCGGGAAGTCTCCGCGGGTCTCCGAGGGAGCAATGACGGTGCCAGCGCTCGAGGGCCCGGATCGCCTGCCGCCACGCGCAGTTAGCCCACTTCAGACACCCCGCGGTGTCATCGAGGTGACGCGCGTCTCGCCGATGTGTTCGCGCGGCAGATGTGCTATCCATGCGGGGTGCTGCCGAGCGCCCCGCTGCCCGTCGCCGTGCTCTTCGTCGCGGTGGTCGTCGCGATGCTCGCGCTCGTGCTCCGCGCCGCGGCGTCCGCGGCGCGCGGGGTCTCGGCGGGCGCCCGTCACGCGGTGCGTCTCGCCGGCATCGGCCTGGTCGGCTGGCTCGCCCTGATCGCGACGCTCGCCGCGCACGGCTTCTTCGCGAACTTCCAGTCGCTGCCGCCGCGGATGCTGCTGGCCGTGGGCCCGCCGATCCTCGGGATCCTCGCCCTCGTCTTCTCGTCCGGCCCGGCGCCCCTGCTGGCCGTGCTGCCGCGGGCGTGGCCCGTCGCCGCCCAGTCCTTCCGGATCGTGGTCGAGATCGTGCTGTGGCGTCTGGCGGTGGCGGGCGTGGCGCCCGAGATCATGACGTTCCACGGGCGCAACGTGGACATCCTGGTCGGGCTGTCGGCGCCGCTCGTCGCGTACTACTGCTTCGTCCGGCGCGCGTGGCCCGAGCGGGTGGCGATCTGGTGGAACTGGGCGGGCGTCCTGATCCTGCTGAACGTGGTGGTGCAGGCGCAGCTATCGGCGCCCACGCCCTTCCGCGTCTTCGTGACCGACCCCCCGACCATCTTCATCGCGCTGGTGCCCTACATCTGGCTTCCCGCGTTCCTGGTGCCGGTGGCCTGGCTGCTCCACGCGGTTTCGCTGCGGCAGCTGCGCTCGGCCGGGCGGTAGCGCGAGATCGGCGCCGGCGCGGCTAGCGCTGCCGGCGATGGCGCATGTTCAGCATCTCCACGAAGAGGGAGAAGGCCATCGCGAAGTAGATGTAGCCCTTCTCCATGTGGGAGCCCATGCCCTCGGCCACCAGCATCACGCCGATCAGCAGCAGGAAGGCGAGCGCGAGGATCTTGAGGCTGGGGTGGTGCTCGATGAAGCGGCTCACCGTCGCCGCGGAGACCAGCATCACGAGCATCGCGATCACCATGCCGGTCACCATGATCGCGAGCTGATTGGCCATGCCCACCGCGGTGATCACGGAGTCGAGCGAGAACACGATGTCGAGCAGCAGGATCTGGGCGAGCACCCACCAGAACGTGCTCCGGCCGCCCGGGCCCACGACGCGGCCCTCGGGGTGGCTCGCCTCGACCTTCTCGTAGATCTCCCGGGTGGCCTTGAAGATCAGGAAGAGCCCGCCGCCGAGCAGGATGAGGTCGCGGCCGGACACGTCGTGCCCCACCACGGTGACGAGCGGCGCTGTGAGACTCATGATCCACGAGATCGTGAGCAGCAGGCCGACGCGGATGCCCAGGGCCAGGATCAACCCGAGCCGGCGGGCCAGCTCGCGCTGCCCCTCGGCCAGCCGGCCCACCAGGATCGCGATGAAGACGACGTTGTCGATACCGAGGACGATCTCCATCGCGGTCAGGGTGGTGAGCGCCAGCAGGCCGTCGGCGGTGAGGAGCGCGGACATCAGAGGGGCGCGGGGACGGAGCGCGAGGGCGGAGGCCTCACCCGAGAGCTACTTGACGTGGGGCAGCACGTGACGCGCGAACAGCTCGATCGCGGCCAGATCCTCCTGATCCATCAGCTGCAACAGCACGCGCTGCACGCCCGCCTCGCTCCACTCGTGCAGGCTCTCCACGACGTCGGCGGGGGTGCCCACCAGGAAACTCGCGGCGCGCCAGCCCGCCTCGTCGCCCGGCATCTGGGGGAAGACGCTGCGAGCGGCCGCGATCCGCAGCGCCACGTCGGCGCGGTCGCGCCCGATCGCGAGCGGGATCATCAGCGAGCGGGCGATCGTCTCGGGGTCGCGCCGGACCGCGGCGCAGTGCGCGGCGAGCACCGCGCGCTTCTGCCGGAAGCCGGCCGGATCCACCTGCGTGACGTTCCACTCGTCGGCGAACTCGGCCGCGATGCGCAGCGTGCGCTTCTCGCCGCGCCCGCCGATGACGAGGCGCAGCCGGCCATAGGTGGGCAGCGGATAGCTCTCGGCCTTGCGCAGGGGATAGTAGGGCTGCTCGAGGGTGACCGGCTCGCCGACGCCGAGGGCGCGGATGTAGCGCGCTGCGCACTCGAGACGATCGAGCCGCTCCTTCAGGGGCGGCAGCGGGACGCCGAACATGTTGTGCTCGTGCTCGTTCCAGCCGCCGCCGAGCCCCAGGTCGACGCGCCCGTCGGAGAGCCCGTCGAGCGCGCTCGCCATCTTGGCGAGCATCGCCGGATGGTAGAACGTGATCGGCGAGACCATCGGGCCAAAGCGGACGCGCCGGGTCCGCATCGCGACCACGGTCAGGGAGGTCCACGTCTCGAGCGAGGGCCGCTTGGCGTCGCCGGAGAGTCCGGTGAGGTGATCCGAGCGGCAGAGCGAGTCGTAGCCCATGTCCTCGGCGGCCTCGATGAGGCGGAGCCATCGCTTCCAGGTGAGCCCTTCTTGCCCCTCGATCATGAGGCCGACACGCATGCGTCATGTATACCGCAAGTGCCGACCGGCCCGCCGTGATAAACTCCCTCCGTCGCGGCCATGGCGCCCTCCCAGCGACTCCTGCTGCTGATTCCTACCACCACGTACCGGACCGAGGACTTCGTCGAGGCGGCCCGCGCGCTCGACGTGGATCTCGTGATCGCCTCCGATCGTCCGAACGTGATGTCGGGCGAGTTCCCGGATCACCTCCTGACGTTGCCGTTCGGCGATCCCGCCGCCGCGGCGCGCGAGATGCTCGGGTACGCGGCGCGCCGGCCGCTCGACGCAGTCGTGCCGGTGGACGACGCCACCACGGTCGTGGCCTCGGCGATCGGCGAGGCGCTCGGGCTGCGCGTCAATCCGCTCGCGGCCGCGCGGGCCACGCGCGACAAGGCCACGATGCGCGAGCTGCTCGCTCGGGCGGGCGTGCCGTCCCCGCCCTTCACGCGCGTGCGGCTCGCCGAGGATCCGCGCGCGGCCGCCGCGCGCGCGAGCTACCCGTGCGTGCTCAAGCCGCTCGTGCTCTCCGCGAGCCGGGGCGTGATCCGCGCGGACGACTCCGCCCAGTTCGTGGCCGCGTTCGAGCGCATCCGAGCGATCCTGAGCGCGGCGGACGTGGCCGCGCTCGGGGAGGGTACCGACGCGATCCTGGTCGAGGGCTTCGTTCCGGGGCGCGAGGTGGCGCTCGAGGGCCTGCTCGAGGACGGTCGCCTCCGCACGCTGGCGCTCTTCGACAAGCCGGATCCCCTCGACGGGCCGTTCTTCGAGGAGACGATCTACGTGACCCCGTCCCGCCTGCCCGATGGCCCCCAGGCCGCGGTGGCCGAGACGGCCGCGCGGGCCGCGCGGGCCCTCGGCCTCACCGACGGCGCGGTGCACTGCGAGCTGCGGCTTCGCCCGGGTCCGGCCGCACTCGAGCCGGTGGTGCTGGAGATCGCGGCGCGCTCCATCGGCGGGCTGTGCGGGCGGACGCTGCGGTTCGGCACCGGCATGTCGCTCGAGGAGCTGATCCTGCGCCGCGCGCTGGGCCGGCCGGTCGCGTCGATGGAGCGCGAGCGGGCGGCCGCCGCGGTGCTGATGATTCCGATCCCCCGCGGCGGCGTCCTCGAGGAGGTGGGTGGCCTCGACGAGGCGCGCGCGGTGCCCCACGTGGAGGACGTCACGATCTCGATCCACAAGGGGCAGGAGGTCGTGCCGCTGCCCGAGGGCTCGCGCTATCTGGGCTTCGTCTTCTCGCGGGCGGACAGCCCCGCGGAAGCGGAGGCGAGCCTGCGCGAGGCCCAGCGCCACCTGCGATTCGTGATCCGCTGAGCCGTCGCCGCCCGGCTCGTCGCGGCCGGCCGCGGAGAATGGAGAGAGCGAGCATGAGCATCGTGCGGGAGTTCGAGCGCGCCTTCAACCGGCAGGACGTGGCCGCGCTCGTGGCCTGCTTCACGCCGGACGGGAGCTACCACGACACCTTCTTCGGCGGGCACGCGGGCGCGGGCACGATGCGCACGATGTTCGAGCGGATGTTCCACGAGGGGCGCGACTACGTGTGGACGATGGAGAAGGTCGTGGAGACGGACGGGGCCGCGGCGTCCGAGTGGACGTTCGCCTACACGGTGACCGAGGCGATCCCGCGGAGCGCGGGCCGCAAGGTGCGCTTCCGCGGCATGAGCTTCTTCGAGAAACGCGACGGCAAGATCTCGGCCTACCGCGAGTCGTTCGACATGGGGGCCGCCCTGCTCCAGCTGGGCTTCAGCCCCGAGGCCACGGCCAAGACCATCCGACGTCGGGTGATCGCGCCATGACCTTCGCCGATCCGCGCGTCCAGCGATACCTGGCCACGAAGGACGTCGTGGTGCTCGGCACCCTCAACCCCGACGGCAGCCCGCTCCTCACCGCGATGTGGTTCCTCCACGATCCCACCGCGCTCACGTTCATCAGCGAGGACGGGCTGCAGAAGGTCCACAACCTCCGGCGGGACCCGCGGCTGCACGTGCTCGCGGAGAGCGGCGCGCGCGGCGCCGACATCAAGGGAGTCGCGATCCGCGGCCGCGCCGAGTTCCTCGCCGACACGCCGGAGCGCCGCGCGCTGGCCACCCGCCTCCTCGACAAGTACCATCCCCACCTCGAGCGGTACTGGGGCGGGCGCGCGATCCCGGCGAACCGCGTGATGTTTCGCGTGGTGCCCCGGCAGATCCACCCGTGGGGGCTCGACTGACGCGCTGACCGGTGGCCGGTCGCCGAGCGGCCGGCTCACCCGCGGATCAGCAGCACCAGCCCCGAGACGAACAGCACCCCGAACACCACGCGGCGGAAGCGCGCGCGATCGAGCCGGGTGAAGAGCAGCATGCCCGCCGCGAGGCCGGCCACCGCGGGCGCCGCGTAGAGCCCGCCGAGCCGCCACACCTCCCGGTCGAGGAGCCCCGCCCACCAGTAGCCGATCAGGATCAGGGCCTGATTGACGATCAGGAAGGCCTGGATGTTGGCTTTCACGGTGCGCGGGCTCCAGTCCTGCGCCGCCGCGTAGAGGATGATCGGGGGACCGGGCGTGCCGATGGCGCCGCCGATGGCCCCCGCGGCCACGCCGGCCCCGAATCCCCAGCCCCGACCTCTCAGGCGCCTAGGATAGAGGCCGAACCACTCGAGCG